>Ga0134122_10002357_pt1 | contig 13871 bp, 14 predicted proteins | sample KB302_FD_96461 | JGI IMG/M metagenome (GOLD analysis project Ga0134122, IMG submission 96461) | Terrestrial soil microbial communities without Nitrogen fertilizer from Kellogg Biological Station, Michigan, USA - KB3-0-2 | ecosystem: Environmental > Terrestrial > Soil > Unclassified ... | reverse complement strand
TCGCGAGATGAGTGAGGAAGGAGCCCTCCTACAATGAATCGCACTTCGTTAATCGTTCTACTGGCGACAAGCATGGCGGCCACGGTCGGATGCGCCAGCAAGAACTACGTCCGTCAAGAGACCACGCCGCTGATCAACAAGACGAATGAGCTCGATGATCTGACTGCCAAGAACACCAACGCCATCAAAGATGTGGATGCACGCGCGCAGGCCGGCATTCAAGAAGTAACGGCCAAGGCAGCGGCGGTTGACCAGAAGGCGCAAGCCGCCGCCGAGCAGGCGGGACAGGCCCAGACCCAGGCTGACAACGCCGTCCATCGCGTTGATTCGCTGCAGAACACCGTGGCCAATCTGGACAACTATCGCGTAGTCACCGAAACCGCCGTGCATTTCGGTTTCGACAAGGACAACCTGACCAAGACCGCGCAGGAAGCTCTTGACCAGCTTTCCGCCGACGTCGCCAACACCAAGGGTTACATCATTACTGTCGAAGGCGGCACGGACTCAGTGGGCGACGCGGAATATAACTACGCCTTGAGCGAGCGCCGCGCTGATTCGGTCATTCAGTACCTGGCTTCGAAGCACAGCATCCCGGCGCACAAGATTTATCTGATTGGGCTGGGCAAAGACAAGCCGGTAGAGCCGAACACGACGCGCGACGGACGCGCCAAGAACCGTCGGGTGGACGTTCGCCTCATGACCAATTCGGGTGACGCAACTCCAGCGCAGCAGGCTCCGACAGCCGCAGCTCCGCCGTCCATGTAAATTTCGGCAAGGATTTTCAAACTACCTCCAGCTGCTCCACATCCCCCGTGGAGCAGCTATTTTTTTCAGACGTCGGACATCAGCCGCCGGACCTCGGGCTTCAGACCTCCGAGTTCAGACGTCACAAAGCACTATTGAGGCTTTTGATTTAGTGGAAGTCCGACGCCCGGCGCCGGTTTTCAGCGTTACAATAAGTTGATGCGGCAACTGATTTTTCTGCTGGCGGCCTGCCTATTCCTGGTTGTTCCCGGTGCGGGACAGGGCGGTGAAGGCGAAAGGGACGCCAATCAAAACCAGCCTCCTCCGCGTTCCGAGCGGAGCAAGGAAGCTGGGGAGAGTTCTAGCCGCGACAGCCAAATCGATCTGAGCCCGCCCAGCAACGACGCCAAGGACCATCCCAACAGCACTCTGCCTCGGGACGAGGACGATAGTGCTTCCGCCGACGTATCGGAGTTCCACTCTTTCGATCCGCATCGGGCCGCGAAGGACATCGAGGTCGGTGATTTCTACTTCAAGAAGAAGAATTACCGCGCGGCCCTTGAGCGCTACCGCGAGGCGCTGTTCTACAAACCCAATGACGCCTTCGCCAATTTTCGCATGGCGCAGGCCTTCGAAAAGCTGGCCCGACTCGACGAAGCCGTCGAACACTATGAGCAGTATTTGAAAGTTCTGCCCAACGGTCCACAGGCAGAAGAGGCAAAGAAGGCTCTCGAGAAACTCAAGGCAAGTCCTCCCTCAGAAAAAAATCAAGCCAAGCAATGACCTCACAGCCCTGTCATGCTGAAGGGGAATCTTTCCATTCGCTCGAGAATGGAAAGATGGAGTCGAAGGCCCCTATGATCATCTCCGAAGCAGCGATCTATTTCTCCACCCGAATAAAATCCCCGCTGGACGCATTCACCGCCACTTTTAGCTTGTGATCATCGCGGGTGACGCCGTAAATCACATGCCAGATAAGCTCGTTGGTCGCTGAACTCCAATCGAGCACGTAGAGAGTGGGAGTATCCGGGGTCTTGGCCAGAAGTTTATCGCCGCCGTGCTTCTGGGCCACATCGAGCGCTTTGTCCGAGTCCACCTTGAGGAAAGCGACGTCGAAAATCTGAGTGTTGGTGTTGGTCGGACTATAAGTGTCTTCCGTACCGGGATTGATACCACGATCGGGGCCAACTTCACCCGACCAGGTATAGGACTTCACTCCGCGTTGCAGAGGCGAGGCGAAGGATGCACGCCATATCCCCGCCTTTCCTTCCTTGCCCTTGGCGTCGTCCGTGATCATTGATTCGAGCCGGTAGGGCTGGGCATCGCGCGCCCACCCTCGCGCGGCGATTAAAAGCTTCTGGAAGGCGACTCGTCCGGTGACGAATTCCGGGGGCTTGGGCTGGGGTTTCTCGACTGGCGCCGGCGTGGTCGGTTGCGACGAGCACCCCGTCATCATCAGCAGCGCGAGCGTTGCCATCAGCAACTTCTTCATAGCCACCTTCCTGTCATGCATATGAAATTTTGCAACCGGAAATGCCGGGGTTATTCTACTAGAGAGAGCAATCCGAGGGACCATGGATTCGTATCTGGAACGTTTGCAGCAGGCAATAGCTGCCGCCACCAGCGACATGAGCAGCGAGCAACTGAAGCGCAAAGTGGAAGGGAAGTGGAGTGCAGCAGAAGTGCTTGAGCACCTCTACCTGACTTACACGGGAACGCAAAAAGCTTTCGAGCGCTGTCTCAAAGCCGGGAAGCCGCTGGCCGGTACGCCTACGTTCAAGCAAAGAGTTTCCGCCACCGCGGTCACGGAGTTCGGCTACTTTCCCAAGGGGCGGAAATCCCCCGATCCGGTCACGCCCAAGGGCATGTCCGCGGAAGAAGTGGTCGCCGTCATCGGTCCTCAGATCGCTGCCATGGACAGAGCGATCGCGCAATGCGAAGAGCGCTATGGTTCCCGCATCAAGGTCCTGGATCATCCGGTTCTTGGACCACTGACGACGAGGCAATGGCGGAAGTTCCACCTCATCCACGGACGCCATCACGTAAAACAGATTTCGAAAATGAAAACAATCGAGAGCTGAGACCACTGGCGCGCAATGGAAAGACGTTTTCATAAGCGGGATCAGCACTTAGACGCAATCATATTTCCGTGGTGATAACATCCCCGGAATGAGCCTCAGCATCGATGCGCTGAAATCGTTTGTAGTGCTCGCCGAAGAGCTGCATTTCGGACGGGCGGCGCTCCGGCTTCATGTCTCCCAACCAGCCCTCACAAAACAGATCAAGCGATTGGAAGCTGAAATTGGCGGACGCCTGTTTGAACGCACCACAGGACGGGTTCAACTGACTCCCGCAGGGGACGCTCTGAAAGATCGCTGCCGTGTCCTGGTTACCGAGGCCGCGGTTGTGGAAGCGTTCGCCAAGCGGGCAATCCAGGGGAATCTGGAACGTCTTCGCATCGGATTTGGCATCGCGGCGATCGGTGACTTGCTGCCCAGAGCGGTCATCGCGTTCAGGAGGTCCTACCCGGAAATTGCCCTCGAAATGCAGGACCTGGGGAGCCGGAATCAACTCGAGGCGGTGCTCGACGGAAGCCTCGACGTCGGGTTTGTGCGGATGCCAATCTCGAACCCTCGACTGGAAAGTACCATTGTGCTTCGCGAACAGATGCTGATGGCCGTTCCTGCGGTCCGGTTTAAGCAGCCGGTCAGCCTGCGATCGGTGAAGGACGAGCCCTTTGTCCTGATCGCCCGCTCCACTTCCGAGACTTTTCAAGCCCACGCTCTCAGCCTGTGCCTGGCCGCCGGATTCACCGCCAATGTCGTGCAAGAAGCAAAGGAGTTGTTCACCGTCCTCAACCTGGTGCGAGCCGGCCTCGGAGTCAGCCTTGTTCCTGGTACTGCGCGTAAAATGCGGGTCCCAGGTGTGCGCTTCTATCCCGTCAAGAGCGCGTCTGCGAGCTGGAACATCGGATTGATCTGGCGAAAGGACCGCCGCGAGATCATCGAGCCCTTCCAGAAGGTAGTGATGGCTGTCGGCAGAGCCCAGGCTTTAGCTTAGCTTATTCCATTTGGTTATCAAGACGCGCGAAAGTGTCATCGCTGTGGGCTGCTGAACCTGCACTAGAATGAAGCGTCGCGTGAGTTCGCGCAAAGGGGTAACGACTATGTCTTTAATCATTGAGAATCTCCCGGAGGCGATCCGGACTACGAAACAACGGCTTCGGGCAGCGTTGCCCGAGTACAAAGCTGTTTTCCTCGAGGTAGAGGCCGAGATGCGGCGGCGTGTGGAAGAAATTGTCTCCGAGCGTGAATCGGGACACGACGTTATTCCCATAATCCAATATGCGGATGTTGCGTCGGGGAAAATCCCCGCAGAACTGATCGGGAAGGTCCGGTCGCGCGGAGCCTGCGTTGTGCGCGGCACTTTCAGTAAGGAAGTGGCCACCGGCTGGGATGATGAGATCGCGGCGTATGTCGAAAAGAACAACCTGGACGCAAAGCTCGCGAACCGCGCTGAGGACAAGTATTTTGGCACACTGGCCGCGGCGAAGCCCCAAATCTACGGAATCTACTGGTCGCGCCCCCAGGTCGAGGCACGGCAGTCTGAGTCTCTGACCAGTGTCCGTGTTTTCCTGAACCAGCTGTGGCAGGCGGAGAATGAGGGAGTGCGTTACATCGATCCCAGTGAGGCGCCGGCTTATGCCGATCGAATCCGCCGCCGGCCGCCCGGTTCGGCATCGCTCGGCCTTTCGCCACACGTAGACGGAGGCTCGGTCGAGCGCTGGCTCGACGAGAATTTCCGCAAGGTGTATCGGCACGTATTCGCAGGCGACTGGCGAAAATACAACGCCTTCGCCGCGGCCTTCCGTCCGCAGGTGCAGGAAGTGGAGTCGCCCGCGGTGTGCTCGATGTTTCGAACCTTCCAGGGGTGGACCGCTCTGACGCGCCAGGGCCCGGGAGACGGAACCCTCCAATTGATTCCCATCGCCGAATCCATGGTCTATGTTCTGCTGCGGGCCATTCAGGACGATGTCCCCGAAGACGATCTTTGCGGCGCCCTGCCGGGAAGAGCTCTTTCGATTAACGATCGGCAGCATAGCACTTTGGTGAAAGCGCTCTCGTCCATCCCGTTGATGGAGCCCGGGGACACCATCTTCTGGCACTGCGACGTGGTTCACGCCGTCGAAAACGAACACCGGGGAAGCGGCTACAGCAACGTGATGTACATCCCGTCGGCTCCAGGCTGCTCAAAGAACAGAGCTTACCTCGAAAGACAGGCGCTCTCTTTTCTCGCAGGAAAGACGCCGCCGGATTTTCCCGCCGACAATTTCGAGGTCAATTTTGCAGGACGCGGAACCGTGACCGATTTAAGCGAACGGGGCCGTTCACAACTTGGAATCACGGAGGCGCTCTACAAGAGCACACTGGCGGGAATCTCGGCATGATCGAGTCAGCGACTGCGTCTAGGATTCACGAAAATTGCACATCCGCTTCGTAAGCTCGTTCTCATTGCCGCATGCCCATCCGGCGAAGGAGATCGGTATAGCGCGGATCTGAGCGAAGACCGTCCATCGAGGGTTCAACTTGAATCCACTGCAGCGCCCGGGAGCGCTCTGCGTATCCCTTCTCTAACCATTGAAACGCTTCGTCGTTATTTCCCAAGGCCGCGTACTCGTAGGCAATATTGGCCGGGTCGACGTACATGTTGGGTAATTGTTGCTTTTGTAGTTGAATGATCTGGTGCACAGCAGCTGAATACCCGCCCGCGGCGTATGCTTGCGATAGCTGATCGACCAACGTGATGCGATAGAGATTTTTGTTGAGCGCTGCTTTTTTCTTCCAGTTCAATAACCAGAGATCATATTTTCCCAATGCCCGATATAAATCTCCCAATTCGCCATATCCGATCGCGAAATTCGGATCTATCGCGACTGTCATATTGAGCTGCTCGAGTGCGCGATCGTATTGCCGCGCATTTTGATAGCCCTCGCCAAGGTTGTCCCTGTAATGGAGGTTGGTGGGATCAAGTTCGACCGCCCGCTGCAGGTGCGCAATCGCCTCCTGATGCCGCCCCAACCAGGACAAGTACAGTCCATACCAGTGATGCGCGTTGGCAAAGGTCGGGTCGAGTTCCAGGGCTCGGCGAAATTCGCCCTCGGCATTAAGCCATTCCCAGTTGTCGCAAAATGCGTTAGCCATCGCGAGGTGGGCATCCGGGGAGGCATTGTCAAGAGCAAGCGCTTTAAGCGCCGCCGTCTTTTCGTTCGGTAAACTCTCGCTCAGTGGAACCCGCAAGAAATCTGGAGCCACCGCCCAATAGTCAGCAAGCCCTGCGTAAGCCTGCGCGAAATTGGGGTCGCGAGCAATTGCCTGATTGAAAAGGTCACGCGCCTTTTCCAGCCCGTCCGGCGTTCTCTTTTCCCAAAGATATCGGCCCTTTAAATACCACTGGTAAGCTTCAGGATCGGCCGTTGGAGTCTTACTCACCTGCGCCTTTTGTTCTTGTGTGAGATTTTCGCGCAGGCGAGCGGAGAGCTCGGAAGCGATTTTCCGCTGGACTCGCAGCACATCGGACACATCGCCCTCATAATTCTCGCCCCAAAGGCTCCGATTATTCCGGGCGTCCACCAGTTCCGCACTCAATACTATCGAGTCGCCTTGGTGTGTAATGCGCCCGGTGACAATCGCCTGCACATTCAACTCCCGGGCGATGATCCGTGGATCCAGGTCTTTCCCCTTATACCGGAACACTGAGCTGCGAGGCCGCACCGTCAGGTCGGGAAGTTGGGACAGGCTATGAATGAGACTTTCCGTGATGCCGTCGCTCAAGTAATCCGTTGGCGGATCCGCTGTTGCGTTTACGAATGGCATCACTGCCAATGACTGAATAGTGCCGTCAGTTTTCGGACGCAAGTACCAGACCGCCGTGAGCAGGGCCGCCAGCGCAACCACTGAAACACTGACCACTCGTGAGGTTTTCCAATGGCTCGAGGGACGCGACTCTTCGATCACCGGAGCCACCAGTCGATAGCCACTCTTGGAAATCGTCTGGATGTATCTGGGCTCCCTAGGATTGTCTTCGAAGACCTTACGTAGTTCGGAGATCGAACGAGTCAATACCTCATCGGACACAAATGTATCCGGCCATACGCGTTGGAAGATTTGCTTCTTAGCCACTACACGGCCGGGCTGCTCAGCCAGGACGACCAGGACCTGCATAATCTTGGGTTCGAGATGAACCACCTGGCCTTCGCGGTCCAGGCTGTTCAATTCCGGACTAACGGTCCAGTCTCCCAGTGTGAATCGGCCAGCCACTGCTGATCTCCGCTGCGGCAAGTATGGGGCGCATTATAGCTCTGCCAGTCGCTTGTCGGGGCGTCCGACGATGGTGGACCGCCCGAAGTGTCGCTCATGAGCACCTTCTAAGTTATTGGACGTATTTCCCTAAACATTTCCTCAGGAAATCATCGTCATAAATTGAGCCCTCCTTCAGGACTCCTTCTCGCCCAGGCGCTCTAGTCGTTCAGGGTGCGCTGCCCGTCGAGGAGTCCACATGAGGTTGGGTGTCGCGGCAATTTGGATCTTCTGCCTGACTGTCAGCTCGGCAGGTCAGGAACCAGCCGAGCTTTCATTCCGCCTGATTGACGGTTGGGCGATTCTTACGCAGGGAACCGTCGGGGGTCTGCCCAACCGAAAGATGTTGATCGATACCGGTGCGGTCCCGAGCGCCATCAATGTCCAGCTGGCTGAGCGGCTACATCTGTCTGGTGTCCGTCAGGAGTCTTCGGTGATGAACCGGTCGATCACCGTCGCGAGAGTGCGCGTGTCCGAGGTTCGACTGGGGCCCGCCGGTGCCGAAGTGCTAGACATGGTGGCAATGGATCTCGAACCAGTCGAGCAGGCCTTGGGCACCAGCGTTGATGCTGTGATCGGTTTGGACCTTCTGGCCAGGCAGAACTTCACCATAGACTACCGTCGCAAAAAAATTGTTTTCCATACCAGGGGACGGCCGCCAGGGGAAATCGGATTCGATGTGAAGCATGAAGCTGGAGGGACCTACATCGTCATACCGATTGAGAGCCGTGGCGAGAAATTGGAGATGCTGCTGGATACTGGCACCAGGGACTTGATTCTATTTGAGCGGCGGCTGAAGGGAGGGCTGCGGCGGCTGCACGTCCGCGGCCAGGAACCTAATCTCAATGCGGGAGGACGGGACCGTCTGGCAGAAGTTGAGATGGAATCGGTCAGCGTAGGGCCGCTATCGCGCCGAAAGCAACGCGCCTATGTTTGGAGCACGCCAGAAGACGGACTCCGAAGCTTTGATGGCCTGCTTGGTCCCGCCGCCTTCGGAGCAACCGTCGTCGGATTCGATTTTGACCGGCACGTGATTTCACTTGAAACTCCCTGACCTAGAATTCCTCTTAAATTCGGAATACTGCCCTCCCGCTCCGATAGGCGTTGACTTGCCCTTGTCGGGCAAATAAAATGCGCGCCAAGAGGCCTTTCCTGCTGGCTGGGCCGCTACTTCGGCCAATCCCACCACCATCGCTGTTGTTCCATTTCAGAACATCGGTTCCGACCAGGACACCGATTTCCTTCGTCTCGCGCTACCCGACGAGATTCCCACCGCGCTGAGTTACGTGCCGTCGTTGTCTATCCGCCCGTTTGCCACCACCAACAAGTACAACGGGCCCACAGTGGACCTGCAGCAGGCGGGACGCGAGATGCGGGTGACCGACATCATCACCGGCCACTACCTGAAGAGCGGCGACCAGTTGCAGATGACGTTGGAAGCCGTGGATGTTGAGAACAATCGTGCGCTCTGGCGGGACACCTTGAACGTGGCGGCATTGGACATGATCCAGCTTGACGCCGGATCGGAATGGGCCTTCAACTCGGAATTCAACAACCTGCTGCGCGAAGGCAAGGTTTCGGAGGCGCGGGAGATCTTGCATCGCTTTTCTAGCAACCCTTTCTACGACGGCGATTTCCTGGAAGCCTGCCTCCAGCCCGAACCGCCGGCTGACATGGACAAAATCGCGTACCAGGTCGAGGTCGCTGTGCTGGCAGAAACTGATCCCGAACCGCAGTATTTTCGCGGGGCGATCATGGCTTTCTGTGGTCAGAAAGGGATTGCTTTACGCCTCTTAAAAACTTCTATCGGACGCAACTATTGCGCCTACTCCGCGCTACAGAGTGACCCCTTGTTGGCGAAGTTGCGCAGCACACCTGAGTTCGACCAGCTGCTCTCTGCTGGCAAGCAGTGCCAAGACAGGTTTTTGAAAGAACGAAAGAAAAAGCCCCCTGAAAACTCAGGGGGTTTCTATTCCGGCCGTTTGCGAAGAGCCTACTCCCGCAACTTCGCGGGCACTCCGGCCTTGCGCGCCTGTTCCTTTAGGTCGTCCAGCGTCTTTTTGGCGTCATCCACTGCCTTCTGTTTTTGGGTAATCTGCTGTTTGTACTGGGCGTCTTCCTTGTCCCATGTGGCGGAGCCGCGGAGGCGGTTGCCGGCGTCGGCATAAAAGGCGGCAGCGCGCAGGCGATACTCGCGCTGGGTCACATCCAATTCACGCGAGAGCAAGTCAACTTTCCCCTGCTGATCGGCAATCTTCTGTTTCCAGGCGTCGTTCGTGTCCGCCTTCTTGGCTGCATCCTGCGACGCCGGAGCGGGGGCTGTAGCTCCATCTTCCGGCTTGGCGGCGTTGGTGTCAGGCGCCGGATTGGCGTCTTCGGGGCCGGCCGAGTCCGTGGAATTTCCTACGATGCTGATGCTGTCGGAACTAGGCAAATTGTCGTTGTCGTATTTCTTGGCCGACGCCGGAGCCTTGTCCTCTTTACGGATGGAACGGGCATAGTCGCCCAGAGGCTCGGACTGAGCTCCGGATACCCCGACCAGGATGCCCGTCAGAACGACTTCGGCCAGAAAAACATAAGCGATGCGTTTCATAAATTGCTCCATTTCTTTCCGTCCTGCTGCCTCCGTTCAACCGAGGACAGCATTGACGTGCTGAACTCAAGCTTTCGAACTGGCGCTCGCAGCCCTTGCGCCTGCGAGAAAGCCGCCAATCGTACGATCCAGATGTGCCGCCTCCGCCGCGATGTCGGAGGCCAACTGCCGCGCCAGTTCCGGGTCCCGGCTGGCTGCGAGCTGCTGGGCGTATCCCGCGATGGTGGTTAGAGAGCTGCGCAGCCCCAACGCCATCTCGCCGGACATTTCGCCCCGTAACTCCTGTTGGCGGCGAATTTCGGTCACTTCAGTGCGATCACTGATCAGACACGCAACGCCGAGACAGGCCGCGCCCAGCACTTCACCGTCGGGCGCATGCACGGAACTCACCGTGATATCCAATGTGCGCTCTTCACCTGCGGGTGTGCGATAGCGCGCTTTCAGCTGCTGGAAACGGGTTTTCTCACGCAAACTGACATTCACCGCCTCGGCCAGGTTCGCGAAGGACCCGTCGGAGGCGGAAATCAGTTTGGCTTCGCGGAATATCTCGGCCGCGCTCATCCCGGCGGGCGATGCGAATCCGAGAATCTGTTTCGCGGACGCATTGGCTTGCCGGACCAACCCGTTAGGAGTGAAGAAGAGCACACCCGATGAAAGATTCGAGAGGACGGCTGCGCTGATGTTTTCTGAAGTCTTGGCGCGGCGTCGCTCCAGCAATTGCAAACTTTGCAGTTCATGTTTCTGCTGCTTCAGTTGCTGGATCACCGCGTGATATGTGTGCAGTGGGAAACTTTCGGACACCGAAACAGAAGAAGGTGTGTCGGAAAAAGAACTTTCCTCGCTGATCCTGCGGCGCATACGCTTCATCAAAAGCAGCCCGACAATGAACGCAAAGCCCGCGGTCACGAACACCAGGGCCATGCGCAGCACGATGGGATTGGTCGCCAGTCTCACAGCAACCCCCAGTACCAGTGCAGGAAACTATTGCCGTAGAACAACGCGACCATGGCCATGCCGCCGAGAAAGACGCCAAACGGCATTTGATGGCGGCGCAGCGCGATGGTGGCCGATTCCCAGGCCCGCCGCCGGGCTTTGGCGGCGGATTCATGATTGCGTTTCATATGCCGTCGCGTGCGCTTGATCCACACCGCTAACACGGTTGACACGCCAAACAGCGATCCGGCAATCGAGGCCGAAAACAAAGTGAAGATGGTCAATTTGGCACCAAGGAATGCGCCGATCATGGCCATCAGTTTGACGTCGCCGAAGCCCATGCCTTCAACGCCCCGGGCCCGCAAGTAGATGGCGCCAGCGCCGTAGATAAATGCGGCGCCGACGATTGCGCCCAGCACCGCGTCAACCAGCGACAGCAGATGCCACGAAACGTCCGAGGTTACCGGTAACGAGACCAAGCCGGGCAAAAGCTGCGAAGCCAGATCATTGACCGGAACCATTAGACTAAAGACCAGCCCCAGGGCCAGCCCCGGGAGGGTCATCTTGTCCGGTAGAAGCTGCGTCTCCGCGTCGGTAAAGATCAGACCGAGCAGCAGGAATCCGAAAATACAGTATTTGAGTGTCGCCAGGCTGGCGCCGAAGTGCGCGTAGGTCGCGAGGAAGATCGCCGCGGTCAGGAGTTCCACGATCAGGTAGCGCGGCGAAATAGATGTTTTGCAATTACGGCAGCGTCCGCGCAGGAACAGCCAGCTCAAAACCGGAATGTTGTCGTAGGCTGCAATCGGGCGCTCGCAGCCGGGACAGGCCGAACGCGGTCGCACCACGGATAAGTCCCGCGGCAGGCGGTAGATACACACATTCAGGAAGCTGCCGAAAGCCAGCCCCAGAACGAAAATCGCCGATGCCAGAACAGGGTCCACCCTTAATCCTTTGTAGAAAATCCTTCGATTTACCCGATTATACGGTGATTCTAAAGGGCAGCCTGAGTACGAAGGTCACTGGCCGTGCGGACCCAGGTTACCCTTCGTGACTCCACAAGCCGTGTCATCCTGAAGAAGCGCAGCCCTTCCCTTGCGGAGCGCTCCCGACGAAGGACCTGTGCATGCCCGGCGAATGGCAGCGCCCAATTCTGCCGGGCCAGAGAAGGTAGAAACAGGATGACAGTTTTGCGTGAGACTGGCCACCTCGGTCCGAAGGTCGCAGAAAATCACCGCAAACGTTATAGTTGTGTGTACGCAGGAACCTGATTGAGCGCCCCAGAATCTACAATCAAGTTGCCGCCCTCAGCCGGTCACAGCGCCCCTAAGATGATCTTCCCCTTTCTCGATCTGAAAGCCGAATACGCCACGATGAAGGGCGACATCCGGGCCGCGGTGGACAAAGTCCTCGAGAGCCAGCAGTTCATCATGGGACCGGAAGTGAAGCAACTGGAGGCCAAAATCGCCGCCTTCATTGGCTCCGGATTTGCCATTGCTTGCGCCTCCGGTTCGGATGCGCTTTTGCTGGCGCTGATGGCGCTGGGGGTGGATGCGGGCGATGAGGTCATCACGCCGCCCTTCACCTTCGTTGCCACTGCGGGCAGCATCGCCCGGCTAAAGGCCAAGCCGGTTTTTGTGGATATCGACCGCGAAACCTACAACCTGGATCCGACTCTCCTCGAAGCTGCCATTACTAGCCGGACCAAGGCCATCATGCCGGTCCATCTCTTCGGGCTTCCGGCGGAGATGGGGAAAATCAACGAGATTGCGCGCGCCCAGCGCGTGCCGGTGATCGAAGACGCGGCCCAATCTATCGGCGCTCGCTACCGCGACCAGTACGTCGGCAACATCGGAACCTACGGTTGCTTCAGCTTTTTCCCCTCGAAGAATCTGGGTGGGGGGGGCGATGGAGGCATGATAACGACCAACGACCCCGAGCTGGCCGAACGCATCTCCGTGCTGCGCGACCATGGCAGCCGCAAGAAATACCACTATGATCTACTGGGGATGAAGAGCCGCCTCGACAGCCTGCAAGCTGCCATCCTGCTGGTGAAATTCAAGCACCTTGCGGCAATGAGCCAGGCTCGCCGCCGCAACGCCGAGCGCTATCGTGAACTTTTCAGGCAGGCGGGTCTGGACAAGCTGATAGCCCTGCCAGTCGAGCCGGCGGGTATGCATCACGTCTACAACCAATTTGTGATTCGCACCCCGGAGCGAGACCAGTTGCGGGAACATTTACGCAACGGCGGAATACCTACCGAGATCTACTATCCTTCACCGCTTCATCTGCAGCCGGCTTTCGCCGATCTGGCTTATCGCGCGGGCGATTTCCCCCACTCGGAGGAAGCCAGCCAGCATGTGCTGGCCCTGCCTGTATTCCCGCAGATGACCGAAGAACAGCAGAAGATGGTTGTGGACGGTATGGCACGGTTCTTTGCGAAGAAATCCTGACCCGCGCCCCTCCACCATGACACAACGTAGGGGCTGTCCCACCCGCCCGGCGGAGCGAAGCTCCGCAGCTTAATGGACTAAAAACTCCTGCGAGCCCTGCTCGCTCGCCCGGACGAGGGCGTCCGGGCCTAATGTGGTTGTATTACTTCGTGTACTTGAAGCTGCTGACGTAGATGTACCGCGTCGGTCCAATCGTGGCCGTGCCTCCCCATGAAGAGCTGTTCGTTCCCCATATGTTAAACAAAAAGTAAGCCGGAGCACTCGGTACAGCCTGGGTATGGTGCACCACCAACTGGCCGTCTACGTACCAGTCCACGAAGGTGGGCTGCCATACGATTTTGAAATCGTGGCTGTTGGTCTGGTCAAATCCGAACACCTGGGTGTCCTGGAAATCTGACAGCCCGTGCCAGTTCGTACAGTCCACGGCATCGGGCTTGTTGCCTACCTGCTCCATATCAACTTCGGTTTCAGAGTTTGTGGCATACAGAAAGCCCCCTGCATCGGAGCCGGAAAGAGCTTCCGACACCCGAGACGTGAACTCGAACGTGCCGTAGGTAAAGGTCTGCTTGGTAATGACCTCGGACCCGACCGACTTGATCCCGGTGCCGTTCTTAGTTTGAGTGAGCGCCAGAACAAGTTCGGATCCGACCGTTACGTTGTTGGGATCGAATGTGCCCACATTGCCGTTCACGTTGCCCACCGGCGGAGCCGTGCCGCTGTCCGTTCCCCAGTTGTAACCAGAAAATGTAAACGAAGTTGGCCCGGTGACCCCAGAAGGTGCGCCGGAGGATCCGC
>Ga0134122_10002356_pt1 | contig 13877 bp, 8 predicted proteins | sample KB302_FD_96461 | JGI IMG/M metagenome (GOLD analysis project Ga0134122, IMG submission 96461) | Terrestrial soil microbial communities without Nitrogen fertilizer from Kellogg Biological Station, Michigan, USA - KB3-0-2 | ecosystem: Environmental > Terrestrial > Soil > Unclassified ... | reverse complement strand
GTCATCCTCGAGCAGGGCGCGCCGCAGCAGCTCTTGGCGCACGCTTCGCATGACTATGTGCGCGAACTGATGGCGATGCCGCGGCAGCAGGCGCTGCGTGTGGCCGCACTCGCCGCGGGAGCCGGATGATGGCTGCAAGCCTGGATCCGCGGATCACCGATGCACTTGCGCTACTGCCCGATTATCTCGGCCAGCACGTAATTCTGAGCATCAGCGCCGTCACGCTCGGCATCGTTCTGGGCCTACCGCTGGCGATGGCGAGTCTCTCGGCGCCGCGCTGGCGCTTCGTACTGCTGTCGGTTGTCGGCCTCGTTCAAACGATCCCATCGCTCGCGCTGCTGGCGCTGTTCTATCCGCTGCTGCTCGGGCTTTCTCTGCTGACGAGCGCCGCATTCGGCGTGCAATTCTCCGCGCTCGGTTTTCTGCCTTCGGTGATTGCGCTCACCCTCTACAGCATGCTGCCGATCATCCGTAACACCGTCACCGGCATCATGGGTGTCGACCCCGCGGTCAAACAGGCGGCGATGGGAGTCGGTATGACGCCGATGCAGTCTCTCGTTCGAGTCGAGTTTCCGCTGGCGCTGCCGACGATCATGGCCGGGATCAGAACGGCGTCAGTGTGGGTGATCGGCACCGCAACGCTGTCGACACCCGTCGGCCAGACCAGCCTCGGCAATTACATCTTCACCGGCCTGCAAACGCAGAATTGGATTTTCGTATTGTTCGGCTGCGTCGCCGCCGCGGTGCTTGCGCTCGTCGTCGACGCCTTATTGGGCGCCGTCGAAACCGCTCTGACACGCCGTGATCGCCGCCGGCTGGCGGCTTCGGCCGTTGTTCTCCTCTGCGTCGTGGCAGCCGGCAGCTTTCCCTACTTCACCGCGGCGGGCACGCAATATGTCATCGGCAGCAAGCCGTTCGCCGAGCAATATATTCTGGCCTCACTGCTGCAGCAGCGTTTGAGCGCGGCGCATCTTTCCGGCGTTCAGCGTGCAGGGCTCGGGTCAACCGTCGCTTTCGACGCGTTGAAGGGCGGCGACGTCGATGCCTATGTCGATTATTCGGGCACGATCTGGACGAATTACATGCACCGCACGGATTATCCGTCGCGCGATGCGATCTTGAGCGAGATCGATGCATGGTTGCAAATGCAGCACGTAAAGCTGCTCGGCAAGCTCGGCTTCGAGAACGCCTATGCGCTGGCGATGCGGCGCGACAAAGCCGAAGCACTCGGCGTCAAAACGATCGCCGATCTGGCGAAACAGTCGGCGACATTGTCGATCGCCGGCGATCTCGAGTTCTTCTCGCGGCCCGAGTGGAAGGCGCTGCAGCGCGACTACGGGCTTTCGTTCCGCGACCAGCGGGTCTTGCAGGGCACCTTCATGTACCGCGCCGTTGCCGACGGCGAGGTCGACGTCATCTCCGCCTATTCGAGCGACGGCGAAGTCGCGCAGTACGATCTCATCACGCTGGACGATCCTCAACAGTCGCTGCCGCCTTACGATGCCATGCTGTTGATTTCACCCAAGCGCGCCGGCGATGGCGCCTTGCTCGCTGCCTTGTCGCCGCTTATCGGTGCCATCAGCATCGAGCGCATGCGCAAGGCGAACATGCTGCTCGCCGCAGGGCAGGGACAGCAGTCGCCGGCCGCCGCCGCGCGCGCGCTGTGGAACGATATCGCGCCCGAACCGTAATTGTCGTTCTCGCTTCAAGCGAGCCGATCCGTCATAGTTCGCACGTTGATCCCGGTGCCCGGCAATGGCTTCGCCTAAGAAATCGATTATGGATACCCGCCGCGAGCAAATGTTCCCGAAGCTCGAGCCTGGGGAAATCGAGCGGCTTTGCCGTTTCGGCGAGGCGCGCTCCTACGCGGTGGGCGACTATCTCGTGAAGACGGGTGAAAAAGGCCCGGGGCTGGTCGTGATCCTGTCGGGCGAGGTCGCCATCACCCAACGCGACGCGTTTGGGCACAAGAAGGCGATCGTCACGCATGTCCAGGGCTCGTTCATGGGCGAGCTCGCCCAGCTCTCCGGGCAACCTGCGCTCGTCGATGCGCAGGCAACCACCCCTGTGGAGGCGCTGGTCATCCCATCGGAGAAGCTGCGCGACGTTCTCGTCGGCGAGGCAGAGCTCGGCGAGCGCATTATGCGTGCACTCATTTTGCGCCGTGTGGGGCTGATCGAGGAACATGCCGGCGGCCCGATCATCGTCGGCCCGGCGGAAAACAGCGACGTGATCCGCCTGGAGGGATTTCTCCAACGCAACGCACATCCTCATTCCACGCTTGATCCCGAACGCGACGCGGAGGCAAAGACGCTGATCGAGCGGTTCAGCGTCGAGCCTTATCAGCTTCCGATCGTGCTGTGTCCCGCGGGAGAGCTGCTGCGCAATCCCAGCGAGCGCGAGCTTGCGCGCTGCATCGGGCTTCTCAAGGCGATCGATGAAACGAAAGTCTACGATGCGGCGATTATCGGTGCCGGACCGGCGGGCCTTGCCGCAGCGGTTTATGCGGCGTCAGAGGGCCTTTCCGTACTCGTGCTCGACTGCCGTGCATTCGGCGGACAGGCCGGCGCCTCGGCCCGGATCGAAAACTATCTCGGCTTTCCGACCGGCATTTCCGGCATGGCGCTGACGGGACGCGCCTACAGCCAGGCGCAGAAATTCGGCGCGGAGTTCGCCATCCCCGATGAAGTCGTGCGGCTTCACTGCCTGTCGAATTCTGGACGCGCGCGTTTTCAAGTTGGTCTCGCCAGCGATGAGCGGGTGAGCACGCGCGCGATCATCATTGCGAGCGGCGCCAAATACCGCCGGCTGAATGTCGCCAATATCGAAGCCTTCGAAGGCTCATCGGTCCACTACTGGGCCACGGCGCTCGAGGGAAAATTGTGCGCCGGACAGGAAGTGGCGCTTGTCGGCGCCGGCAATTCCGCGGGCCAGGCCGTGGTCTACCTAGCGACCCAGGTCGAGAAAGTATGGCTGCTCGTGCGCGGTCGCGATCTCGAAGCCACGATGTCGCGCTATTTGATCGAGCGCATCCGGGCCTTGCCCAATGTCGAGGTCTTGACCGAAACGGAGGTCAGCGGCGTCGACGGCAAAGACGGCATGCTGAACACCGTCCGCTGGCGCAATCGGCGCACGGGAAAGGAAAACGCGCGGCAGATACGCCATCTCTTTCTATTCATCGGCGCCGATCCCAATACCGCGTGGCTCGAAAAGTCGGATGTCGCTCTCGACAACAAGGGGTTCGTGCGCACGGGAAGCGAGATTGAAGGCGGACGACGCCTGCTGGAGACGAGCCGCAACGGAGTCTTCGCGATCGGTGATGTGCGGTGCGGCTCGGTCAAGCGGGTGGCGGCCGCTGTCGGCGAAGGTGCACAAGTCGTGGCCGCTCTGCACGCGTACCTCGCGGAAACAGAGGAAGCCGCGGCGGCGAAAAAGGAGACAGCGTGATGGCCGATGGATGCAGCCACGAAAAATCGATCCGCAAGGTGATACCCAGCGCCCTCGGCTGCGAAGAGTGCCTCAAGACAGGATCGAAATGGGTGCATCTGCGGCTTTGCCGCACGTGCGGCCATGTCGGTTGCTGCGATCAATCGCCGAACCGGCACGCGACCAAGCACTTCCATGCGACCAAGCATCCCATCATCGAGGGCTACGATCCGCCCGAGGGCTGGGGCTGGTGCTATGTCGACGAGGTGGTGCTGGATCTGTCGGATCAGATGACGCCGCATAACGGGCCGATCCCGCGATATTTTTAAGCGGCAGTGCGCTGTAATGGCGCCCCGGCGCCGCCCCTTGTTCTGCTCCGCCGGAGGCGATAAGTCACTCGTCCCGGCGGTCTTTTGGGGGATCGTCTAATGGTAGGACCGCGGACTCTGACTCCGCTAGTCTAGGTTCGAATCCTAGTCCCCCAGCCACCGAGATTTTCTTATTCGCGCCGCAGGCGCGATTAGAAAATCCGGTGTCCCCGCGAATGCGGGGACCCATCTTAGATATTTAGTTCGATGCTCCATTGTCTGGGCCGCCGCTTTTGTGCGGGGGTGGAAGGTGCATGACCGCCGGTCGGCCAAAGCGATCTACGATTTTGCGATGGAGTGCTCGATGGCGTCGGCCAATCGGGTCCACTGAGTGGCCAAATCCGCATACAGAGACTTGAACTGACCATTGGCTGTAGAGCTCAGCCGTTGGGCGTCGGACGCGAGCTGGCGGCACAGGGCGGCGCGCTCCGGCGTGGTCAGCTTTCCCCATTCTTCCGCTTTGAAATCCTTTTCCAAGCTAGAACCCTCTACCAGTACGCCCTCGCACAAACGCCAAGTTTCAGTCCAAGCTTCATCGTAACGTGCGGCCGCGCTTGCGGTTTCACCGGGATGGAGATGGCGTGGTCGGAGTTGGGCCCAGGCAGCCAACACGTGCGCCTTGCCTGAGGCGCCCACGTTACGTGTTTGGGGTGGGGAAGGTGAGCGGACCGCCGATGCCGACTGTCGAGGGGGGCAAATTGACGTAGCCTGGATCGTGACCCGCTCGCTGACATAATGCGCCAGCGCGCCTACGGTTTCAGGGGAGTTCACGCTGGATGCGAATTTTTCATCACCTGCGGTAAGGCCCGTCCGGCCAAAGCCGGCTGCAGCCAGCTTTGTCCCGGCGATTTGGGTGGCTGAACTAGATTTGACTTCAGTGGCAAAGTCTTGGATTCGTCAACCCTTGCAGTCTCCAGCCGCTTGAAACACTGTCACGGGCTCTCGGGAGGGAACCCTTGGAAAGCCTGCACGCTGCCGGCGAGGCTCTGTTCATCATCCTCGATCCCACGAGGCTGAGCTTTTTGTTTCTCGGCGTGTGCATGGGCCTGGCGCTTGGGATCTTGCCGGGCATCGGCGGAATTGCCGGCACCGCGCTTCTTCTCCCATTCACCTATGCGATGGATCCGCCTACGGCGATGGCGCTGTTGCTGGGCCTCGGTGCCACGACAACGACGGCCGACCCGATTTCGGCCATCGTGCTGGGCGCGCCCGGCCACGCTGCATCTGCTGCAACCACACTGGACGGCTTTCCCATGACCAAGCGCGGCGAAGGAGGCCGCGCACTGGGCGCCTCCTATATGTCCGCGCTGATCGGGGGATTGTTCGGCGCGGCGGTGATGGGATTCCTGCTGCCGGTGGTGCGGCCATTCATCCTCTACATCGGCTCGCCCGAACTGCTGTCGATGGCGGTGTTCGGGATCTCGATGGTCGCGGTGCTCTCGGGCAACACGCCGCTGCGCGGTCTGACCTGCGCGTGCTTCGGCATGATGCTCGCCATGGTCGGTTCAGATCCGCAGACCGGCACGCTGCGCTGGACCATGGGCCAGCTCTATCTGTGGGAAGGCCTTCCGCTGGTGCCATTGACGCTTGGCATCTTCGCGCTGCCCGAACTGTGCGATCTGATGGTCAGCCGCACTTCGATTACGTCCGCCAACATAAACGCGAGTGTGAGGAGCGGACTGCTGCTTGGGGTGAAGGACTGCTTCACGCACTGGTTCCTGGTGCTGCGCTGTTCGGCGTTGGGCTCATTCTTGGGGATGATCCCGGGCATTGGAGCGGCCGTGATCGATTGGATGTCCTACGGTCACGCGCTGCGCAGCGAAAAAGGCGCGCAACAGAGCTTCGGCAAGGGCGATGTGAGGGGAGTGATTGCGGCGGAGAGCGCGACCAACTCCCGCGAAGGCGGCGCGCTCATCCCCACGGTGGTGTTCGGCGTGCCGGGCAGCGCCGGCATGGCGATCCTGTTGGGCGCGTTCCTGATTCACGGCTTGGTGCCCGGTCCCGACATGGTGACCAAGAATCTCAACATCACCTACTCGATGGTGTGGAGTATCGCGATCGCGAACATCCTCGGCTCGGGCTTATGCTTCCTGCTATCGGGGCAGTTCGCCAAGCTCGCGACGCTGCGCTACTCGCTGATTTTGCCGGTCGTGCTGTGCCTGGTTTACATCGGCGCATTCGAGGGCAAGCGCGAATGGGGCGACCTCTATTCGCTGCTCTTCTTCGGCATCATCGGTTGGGGACTGAAGCACTTCAAATGGCCGCGGCCTCCGCTTGTGCTCGGATTCATCCTGGGCGGCATTCTCGAGCGCTATATGTTCATCTCAATTCAGCGCTACGGGACATCCTGGATAATTCCGGAAAGTTTCGCGCAGATGCGGCCCATCGTACTCGTCATGTTCGCGTTGGCGGGCTTGAGCCTGCTCCGCCCCTTGCTGCAGGACGTGCGCGCCCATGGCGGCGTCAAGGGACTGCTCTCCGATTTCGGCCGGCCGCGTTTCACCTGGCCCAACGTGTTTCCAATTTTCCTGCTCTGCCTTTTCGTCGTGATGATGACCGAGGCGGTGCAATGGAATCCGCTGGCCAGGATCATTCCGTTGATCGTCGGCAGCGGCGCGATCCTGTTCTGCTCGCTCGCACTCGCCAACGATGTGTTCAAGAGGACCACCATCAAACGCAGCGATTTGGGCGAGATCGCCAAAGCCCAGGTTCAGCAGAAGATGCATATGGACATCGCGAGCAATGTCAGCCACCTGCCGGTGAGGACGCTTCTCACCCGCGGGGCGACCTTCTTCGCTTGGATGGTTGCGTTTCTTATTTCAATGGCGGCGATTGGGATCATTCCAACGGTCCCGTTATTCGTCATCGCCTTCATGCGGATCGAGGCGCGCGAGCCGTGGTTCATCGTCGTGCTGATGGCCGCGATCATGTGTATTTTCATCTATGTACTCTTCGATCAGTTGTTGGCGATCCCTTGGCCGACGACGTGGATCGACTACTTCGTTCCGCAACTGTCCGAGCAGCTCAAGGACGACGTCGTCATGGGTGCGGCCGTCGTCTCTCTTTGTGTGCTTTTCTATGGAGTGTTCAAGACAAGGGACCTCGGGCTCGCCGCCTTTTACGGCTTGATCGCCGGCGCCGTCGTATTGGCCTTCCAATATGACGCCGGAATCGGCTTCGGGTTGGAAGAAGCCAATGGCCTGGAAACGGCGGGGTTCGTACTCAGTTGGTTCGCGGGTCTGGCAGTGCTGTTTGTTGCCGTTGCCTTCATCCGCAATCGCTATGCAAGAAGTTCCGCATGATTAACGCTACGACTATCAAGATTTTGCCTGATTTGTCGTGAAACTCGTCCCGCTATAGAATCGTTCGAAGGATAGTCACGTAGAGTGTTCCGCAATTTCCATCCCTGGAAAGCAAGTCTTGAACAGCACAGTGCTCAGCTCTAGTTCGACAAGCAGACGCCTTCGGCGTTTTGCATCCGCCGCGTTATGCGTGGCGCTGCTGCTTTGTCTGCCGGCGATGCACGTGGCCGCGGCCGAGGCCCAGACGCCAGAGGCAAAAGCCGCAGCGGTAGTCGGCCATGCGAGAGAGCTCGCCGTCGCGATCGAACGCGGACATTTGTCTCGCGAAGCCGAGCGCAAGCAGTGGAACGAGCTTCGCGATCTGATCGACAGCGAGGCGATCTCCCAATTCGTCCTAGGCGCGAAGTGGAACGACGCCACGGCGCCGCAGCGCCGTGCGTTCGCCACAACCGTTTCGGATCTCGTCGTCCAGCGGCTGGTGGACCGTTTGGGCAATCCCGTGGCCGAGCCGTTCGAACTCGGTCAGGCCCGCACACTCGACGGCGGCGACGTCGTGGTGGTCTCGCACGTGAAATTCATGGACGGCCACACCGGAGAGCTCGATTGGCGCCTGCATTCGTCGGGCACGAAAGTCGCCGTGGCGGATGTGCTGGTCGACGGTGCATCCGTTGCGGTTGCCGCGCGTGACGAAGCCGCGACCGAGCTGAAGTCGAACGGCGGCTCCATTGCGCAGCTCATCGCAAGTATGCGAAACCGCCTGCGCTTGCGGTAACCGCGATCAACAGAATGGCGCTTGTCGAACTCAACCACGTGCGGCGTGAATTCGACGGTGGGCGGATCGTTGCGCTCGCCGGCGTATCCCTTGCCATCGAGCCCGGCGAGACGATGGCCATCGTCGGGCCGAGCGGCAGCGGAAAATCGACCCTCCTGAACCTGTTGTGCGGCCTCGATCATCCGACGTCGGGCGAGGTGAAATTCGAGGGCCGCCCCGTCAACGATCGAACCGACTGGCGGCGCATCCGCGCGCGCCATGTCGGCATCGTCTTCCAAAGCTTCTGCCTCCTGCCCGAGTTGACCGCGCGCGAGAACATCGAGGTTGCCATTGCGGGCAATATCCGCGACAGCGAACGCAGAGAACGTTCGCTCGAGTTGCTGAACGCGGTCGGACTGTCAGGCCGGGCCGATCAAAGGCCGCCGCAAATGTCCGGCGGTGAGCGTCAGCGCGTGGCGATCGCAAGAGCCCTTATCAATCGGCCTCGTCTGGTATTGGCCGATGAGCCGACCGGAAACCTCGACCAGGCCAACGGACGCCATGTGCTGGAGCTTCTGATGAACGTGGTGAGTTCGAAGGGCGCGGCGCTCGTAATGATCACGCATGAGGCGGCCATTGCCGCGTTCTGCGGCCGGCGGCTCGTGCTGGTGGATGGGCAAGTCGCGTCGGACAGCCATGCGTAAGTTTCAGCTCGCGGTTCATCACATCGTCGGCCGCCCCTTGCGTTCGGTGTTGACGGTCATCGGCATCGCCATTGCCTGTGCGGGATCGCTTTCGGTCACCGGCCTGATTCAGGGCGTCCAGGATTCACTGGAGCAGGGCATGGAGGAGCCGGGCGTCGACTTTATCGTCGGCGAGCGGGCGTCCTTCTCCCTGGTTGGCGGGTCGATTCCCGAATCGCTCGGTCCAAAGCTTGCCGAAGTTGCCGGTGTCAGCGACGTTTCCGGGGTGCTTTTCAACGTGGAGACGGTCGACAACAGCGCCAATGTCGTCGTTTCAGGCTGGCCGCGCGACAGTTTCCTGTGGAAAAGTCTGGACTTGACGGGAGGCCGAATCCCCGCCGCAGGGGAAAATCGCAGCATCGTTCTCGGCCAGTCAATTGCCGGCGCGCTCAAGAAAACGGTGGGCGACGAGATCGACATCCGCTTCACCAAGTTCAAGATCGTGGGCATCGCCCGGTTCTCGAGCTATCTCAATCAGAACATTGTCCTGATACCGCTGGACGCGCTGCAGGAGTTCCTAAGCCGCCGCGACTCCGTGACGTTCTTTCAAATCAGACTGGCGCGCCCGATCGATCCGGAGCGCGCCGCTCAGGTCAAAACCGGACTCACTGCCGCGGCCGGCAATTTCGCGGTCTTCGACAACGGCGAATTCACCAGCGATATCCGGCTAATCGGGATTATTCGCGCCATTGCCGAGACGATTTCGGTGATCATGCTGGGGCTCGCCCTGCTCCTGGTGGCCACGACGCTGCTTATGGCGGTCAATGAGCGCACCTACGAAATCGGTGTGCTAGCGGCGTTGGGATGGTCGGATTTCGGTATCCTGTCCCTTATCGTTTTGGAGGGCGTTTTAATGACTGCCGTTGGCGCAGCGATGGGTGTCGGCCTCGGCATGGGCGTCATGCAGGTCGCCTCGCAATCCAGTTTGGCTGCTGGTTATTTAAGACCTTTCATCACCTTAGCTCTGGTTGTGCGAACCGTGACCTTGACCATTGCGATAGGAACGTTGGGGGCGTTGTACCCCGCCTGGAGGGCCACGCGGCTTGACCCTGCAGAGGCCTTGAGGCGGCAATAGCCGTCATTGCTACACATTAACGTCCCCGTTAAGGTTTCCACGCACTGGCAGCCCGCGCCTCCCCGCGCCGGCTGAGGGGATTGGGGGGAATCTTGAACGTACCCATTGCGTTAGAGACGGAGATTGCCGTCATAGGTCGCTCGTGCCGTGTACCGGGAGCGAAGTCGGTTTCCGAGTTGTGGTCCCTGCTAAAGGCTGGCCGTTGCGCCGTCACCAAGATTCCACAGGAGCGCTGGTCGCACGCCCGCTTCGGTCACCCCCGCCGCAGCGAGCCCGGCAAGGCCTACACCTTCGCGGCGGGCGTGTTGGACGACATTTGGAGCTTCGATCCCGGCGCCTTCGGCATCTCGCCGCGCGAAGCCGAACAGATGGACCCGCAGCAGCGGCTGTTGCTGGAGCTTGTCTGGGAGGCACTCGAGGATGCCGGGATCCCGCCGTCGTCCCTGGCCGGCGAAGAGGTCGGCGTCTTCGTCGGCGCTTCCGCGCAAGACTATGGAAATTCGAAGCTTTTCGATATCGCCTCGGGTGACGCGTATTTTGCAACGGGCAACACGTTATCCTTAATATCCAACCGCATCTCCTACATCTTCGATTTGCGCGGACCGAGCTTCACGGTCGATACCGCATGTTCCTCGTCGCTGGTCGCGTTGAATGAAGCCGTCACCGCCATTCACTCCGGCCGCATCAGCACGGCGATCGTCGCCGGCGTCAGTCTGCTGGCGAGCCCCTTCTCCTTCATCAGCTTCTCGCGCGCCTCCATGCTGTCGCCGACGGGACTGTGCCAGGCCTTCGACGCCAAGGCCGACGGTTATGTGCGTGCAGAAGGTGGAGTGGTACTCGTGCTGCGCGCGCTCCCCAACGCGCTGGGCGTTGCTAACCATATTCACGGCCTCGTTGTCGGCGCTGGCATCAATCAAGACGGCCGTACCGTAGGCGTGGCGATGCCCTCGCGCGCGGCACAAGCGGCGCTGCTCGCCCGCGTCTATCGCGATTCCGGCATCGACGCCGACAATCTGGCCTTCATTGAAGCGCACGGCACGGGAACGCGCGTCGGCGATCCGGCCGAAGCATTCGCCATCGGCGAGACGCTGGCGCAGAAACGCAGCCGGCCACTGCCGATCGGTTCGATCAAGACCAATCTCGGGCATCTCGAACCGGCTTCGGGTTTGGCGGGCACGCTGAAGGCCATGCTCGCGCTTGAGCATGATCTGCTTCCGGCATCGCTGCACTGCGTCGAGCCCAATCCAGACATTCCTTTCGCCGATTTGAATCTGAAAATCGCCACCGCCGCGCATCCCCTGCCGCGGAGCCAAGGCGGCCGCTTTGCCGGCATCAACTCCTTCGGCTTTGGCGGAACAAACGCGCATGTGGTGATTGCCGATCCGCCGCGACGCGAACGTTCACGCAAGGATGAGGGCACACCTCCACAGTTCTTCCTGCTCTCGGCTCACAGCCGTGCGGCGCTTACGGAGCTTGCCGCGCGCTACGCGGAGCGGCTGGAGAATGCGTCGGCGCACGAAGTGCAAGTCGTGGCCGCGGCCAGCGGCCATCGTCGCGACCTGCTGGCGAACCGGCTCGCCATAACAGCGCGCGCGCCGGATGATGTCGTCGCCGCGTTGAAGAGTTTTGCGGCGAAGGAAAACGACGTAACAGGTCTGGTTGCCGGCACCGCGGTGGAGCGCCGTGCCGAGACAGCATTCATTTACTCCGGCAACGGCAGTCAATGGCCCGGCATGGGACGCGCGGCGTATCGCGTGAACACATTCTTCGCGCGCGCCTTCCGCGAGGTTGACGAGCGCTTCCGTCCGCTTGCGGGCTGGTCGCTCAAAGATGCGCTGTTCGCCGAAAATCTTGCCGAGCGCCTCAAACTGACCAGCATCGCTCAGCCGCTGATCTTCGCGATCCAGTCGGCGACGACCGCCGCGTTGCGCGAACTCGGACTGTCTCCCGCTGTCGTACTTGGCCATAGCGTGGGCGAAATCGCAGCCGCGGAAGCCGCCGGCATACTTACGCTCGACGATGCCGTACGTGTGATCCACAGCCGCAGCCTGCATCAGGAATTGGCGCATCTGCACGGCGGCATGGCCGTTGTGTTCGCCCCGCCGGATGTCGTTAGCGACATGCTCGCGGGCAATGATGAGATCGAGATTGCCGCCTACAACAGCCGGGGCTCGGTCACCGTGTCGGGCCCGCTGAGTGCGCTTGACGCGCTCAGCGACGAAACGGCGCGCGCCGGCATCAAGATCCATCGTCTGGACCTCGACTATCCGTTTCACTGTCAGTCCATGGACGTGGTCAAGAAGCCGCTGATCGCGGATTTGGCGGGCCTCGCTCCGCATGCCGGCCGCTGCGAGTTCGTCTCGACTGTCGAAGGTCATGCTGTTGCCGGCACGCATCTCGGCGCCGACTATTGGTGGCGGAACGTGCGGGAGCCTGTGCAATTCCTCGCCGGGGTCCAGGAGGCCGCACGGCTCGGTGCGCGCATCTTTGTCGAGATCGGACCACGGAAAACGCTGCTTGGTCACGTCGGCGAAAATCTGGAATCTCTTGCCGGCCCGTTTGCGCTCCTCGGCGTGCTCGACAAGGACGACGCCGACGCCGATCCGTTCCGCCGCGCGGCCGCGACAGCGTTCGTGCGTGGAGCACGGATGGAGATGGACATCATCGCGGGCGCCGATCCCGGCCCGGGTCCTGCTCTGCCGTGTTATCCGTGGCAGCGCAAAGCCTTCCGGCTAGAGGACACCAGCGAAGCGCTCGACGTGCTGGCTCCGCGGTCCTGGCATCCGCTGATCGGCGCGCGGCTGACATCGGATGCGTTCGAGTGGCGCAGCCACGTCGATCCGAAATTGGTGCCTGAGCTCGAAGATCACCGCATCGAAGACCAGACATTGCTGCCTGGAGCCGCCATCATCGAAATGGCGTGGACTGCGGCACGCGAATGGCTCGGTGGTGAACGCGCGTTCGTGACGGATCTGGAAATCCTCCTGCCGATGGTGTTTGCCGAAGATGCGTCGCGCGAGGTTCTCACCCGCCTCTCGCCGGCATCGGGCGTCCTCGAAATCTTCAGCCGGCCGCGTCTGTCCCGCGCCGGCTGGCAGCTGCATGCGACGGCAAAGATGGTGCGGCCCAGCACTGAGGATGACTGCCAGCCCTTCAACGCGCCCGACGGCGGCGAACCCTTTACCGCGGCAAGGACCTACAAGCTCGCCACGGATTCGGGTCTGCATTTCGGGCCCGCCTTCCGGCAAGTCGACACCGTTCGGAAGTTCGGCGATGAATTCATCACCGTCGAGCTCATCGAGCAGCCGGGTGCGCCGGGATTCAGCATCGATCCTGCGCGGTTGGATTCCTGCTTCCACGGCCTGATCGTGCTGTTCGCGGATTCCGACAATGCCACACCCTATGTGCCCGTGCGCGTCGCGGACGCTCGGCAGTTCAAGGCGGGCAACCCAGCTCGGGCTGCGATTGATATCGCCGAATTCAATGAGCGCACCATCCTCGCCGATTTCCGGCTCTATGCCGAGAATGGCGATCTGCTTGCACGGCTCAGAGGCGCGCGCTTCCAAGCCAATCCGTTGCGCTCGTCATTGGAATATTCCGCGGTTGCCTTAGCCCAGCGGACCGTTGCTTTGGCTCCATTTTCCGGACAGCCGGCGCCGGAATTCTCAAGCGACGAGATCAGACGCAATCTGAAGCTTTGGCTGACGGCGGGCGCGGACGGACAATCGCGGGGCGACGACACGCTCTTGCTGGAAGGCTGGGCGACATCTTTTGCATTTCAGTTGGCACGGAAGCTCGGCGGGAAGCGACCGATTATCCAGGTCGAGCGCCTGGTTCAGTCGGGACGCTTGGCAGAAGCGGCCAAGCCGTGGTTCGTCAATTTGCTGTTTGCCCTTGAAGCGAGTGGACTTGCTCGCTCCGAAGGCGGTGGGTGGACGCTGCTGCACGACACCAAGCTTCCCGACGCAACCGCAATCATCCAGACTCTCGCGCGTGAGCATCCAGCTCGCGCAGCCGAGTTGCTCCTAGCGTCGCGCTTGACCTCGATCGCTTCGCGCCTGAGGCCTTCCGCACGCAACCTGTTCGAGTCCTCACCCTTCTCAAACACCGATCTCGACAATTACGAGTTGGGAAGCTTGTCGGCGCAAAGATCCGGTGAGCGAATCCTCGAGTGTTTGAAGCTTTTCGATGGCGCGCGCGAGGATAAGCGCC
>Ga0134122_10002354_pt1 | contig 13878 bp, 12 predicted proteins | sample KB302_FD_96461 | JGI IMG/M metagenome (GOLD analysis project Ga0134122, IMG submission 96461) | Terrestrial soil microbial communities without Nitrogen fertilizer from Kellogg Biological Station, Michigan, USA - KB3-0-2 | ecosystem: Environmental > Terrestrial > Soil > Unclassified ... | reverse complement strand
GGGGAACTACTCGGCGGCCAAGGCGGGCATCTACGGGCTGACCCGCACCCTCTCCATCGAGTTCCAGAAGTTCGGCGTGACGGTGAACGCCGTCGCCCCCGAGGCCCTCACCCGCATGACCGAGGACCTGCCGATCCTCAAGGGCCTCACCCCCGAGGAGGTGGGGCCGCAGTTCATCAGCCCCGCGGTGCTCTTCCTCGCGTCCGACCTGGCGGCCGACGTCAACGGCGAGGTCATCGGCGTGCGCGGGCCGAAGCTCTTCATCTACCGGATGCAGGTCACCGAGGGCGTGGACAAGGACCCCAAGAAGGGCCTGTGGACGCCGCAGGAGATCAAGGAAGCCTGGTCGAAGATCGGCGCCTGACGCCCGAGTGGCTGGGCGGCCGGGCCGCCCTCAGACCGACATGTCGATGATCACCACGCCGCGCCCAGGCTTGTCCTCGTCCTGGTCGCTCTTGCGGCGCGGGCGCTCGCGCTCGTCCTCGGAGGCCGGGAGCGGAAGCTCGACCGCGGGACGCTCGCGCTCTTGTTCCTGCCGCAGCCGTTCGCGGCGCTTGATCTCTTCGATGATGAACGCGTCGAGCATCCCGCTGAATCCGATTGTACGCCCCAACGACCGACCCGCCCCCAAGGGAAATTTAATGCAAGGTAGGGACCTTGTCCCTCACCTCCAAGTCAGCGGAATTACTGGGTGCCGCGCGCCTCCCCCGTCCCGCCCTTGCCGACCTGGTGAGACGATCTTAATCGCTCGAAGCGGGCCCGCAAGCCGAGGTGGAGTCACTTCGAGGACTCGACCCTCCGCTTCATGTCCTCCAGCATCTTGGGGAGTTGGTTCTCCACCATCGCGTTGACGATGGTCTTGGGAATGAGCGGGCCCAGCGCCATCTCGATGGTGTAGGTGGCCTTGGTCTGGCCTTCGCCGCTGGGCTCCAGGACCCACGAGCCTTTGTTGTCCTTCATGAACTCACCCTCGATGAAGGACCAGGAGACCTTCGAGGGGCGGTCCTCGGTCATCCGCAGGGAGTACTTGATGCTCTTCATCAGGTCGACCTTGTACTGGACGTCGACCTGGTTGCCCTTGCGGTTGGAGGTCTTGATCTCCTTCACCTCCTTCATGAACTCCGGGTACTTCTCGTAGGCGGTGATGACGTCGAACACCTTGTCGGGCGGGGCGTTGATGACGATGGAACGGGAGGCTCCGGGCATGGCGATCTCCTTACTCCTCTCCTACAGCGCGTAGCTGGGCTTCTTGTCGAACTTGTGCACCGAGGTGATGTAGCGGACGGTGCCGGTCTTGGACCGCATCACCACCGAGTGGGTCTCCGCGCCGCCGGTGAAGAAGCGGACGCCCTTGAGGAAGTCGCCGGTGGTGACGCCGGTGGCGGCGAACATCACCTCGCCGCGGGCCAGCTCCTCGGCGATGTAGATCTTGTCCAGGTCGGTGATCCCCATCTTCTTGGCGCGCGCCTTCTCCTCCTCGTTGCGGAAGCGGAGCTGGCCCTGCATGTCCCCGCCCACCGAGCGCACCGCGGCGGCGGTGATCACCCCCTCCGGCGCGCCGCCGGACCCCATCAGCACGTCCACGCCGGTCTCCTCGAAGCAGGTGGCGATGCCGGCGGCGACGTCGCCGTCGTCGATCAGCCGGATGCGCGCGCCGGTGGAGCGGACCTCCTTGATCAGGTCCTTGTGGCGGTCGCGGTCGAGGATGATCACGGTGAGGTCGTCGATGGTCCGGCCCATCTTCTCGGAGATGCTGCGCAGGTTCTCGGTGGGGCTCTTGGACAGGTCGATGGCGCCCCGCGCGCGCGGGCCCACCACCAGCTTCTCCATGTACGTGTCCGGGGCGTTGAGCAGGTTGCCGGAGGAGCCCAGCGCGACCACGGAGATGGCGCCCGGCCGGCCGTAGGCGCAGAGGTTGGTGCCCTCCAGCGGGTCGAGCGCGATGTCCACCGGCGGCGCCCCGTCGGAGGCGCGGCCCACCTTCTCGCCGATGTAGAGCATGGGCGCCTCGTCGCGCTCGCCCTCGCCGATGACCACCGTGCCGGCGATGTTGAGCGCGTCGAAGGCGCGGCGCATCGCGTCCACGGCGGCCTGGTCGGCGTCGTTCTTCTGGCCGCGCCCCATCAGGCGGGCGGCGGCGATCGCCGCGATCTCGGTGACGCGCACCACTTCCATCGCCAGGTTTCGGTCCATGGCTCTCCTCGGAGGTTCTCGTTCAGGGCTTCGTGGGTGGGCCGCCCGGCTCCTGGAGGAGCCGCACCAGCTCGGGCGGGAAGCGGATCGGCCGGCCCTCGGCGTTCACGCAGGCGTGGAGGGTGCGGCCCGCGCAGAGCAGCGTCGGGTCGCCCTCGCGGCGGACCTCGTAGCCGAAGGTCATGGAGACGCGGCGGAGCTCCTGGACGACGGTGCGGACGACCAGCAGGTCGTCGTAGCGGGCGGGCTGGTGGAAGTGCGCGTGCGCCTCCACCACCGGGAGCCGGGCGCCGTCCTTCTCGATGTCCTTGTAGGGGCGGCCGCGGGCGCGGATGTACTCGCAGCGGGCCAGCTCGAAGTAGCGGAGGTAGTTGGCGTGGTACACGACGCCCATCTGGTCGGTGTCGCCGTAGATCACGCGCACGCGCGCCTCGAACATGCGGGGCGGGGCATAACAGAAGCTTCCAGCGAAAGTCAGTTGCTTCCGGGGAGCCGTTGGCGAAAGGTCGGCGCCCGTCCATGAACCGAACGCTCCTCGCCGCCGCCGCGCTGGCCCTCCTCCCGACCCCCGCGCTGGCCAAGCCGCCGAAGCTGACGCTGGTGATCACGCTGGACTCGATGAGCGCGGACCAGCTGCTGCGGATGCGGCCGCGGCTGAAGCCGGGCGGGCTGGCGTCCCTGATGTCGCAAGGGGCGTTCTTCCCCAACGCGCGGGTGGAGTATGCGGACCCCAGGACCGGGCCCGGCCACGCCACGCTCGTCACCGGCGCGCACCCCTGGCGGCACGGGATCGTCGGGAACGACATCTTCAACCGGACCACCGGGAAGCTGGAGCCGGTGTTCGGGGACGCGGACCACCCGGTGCTGGAGGCGCCGCCGGGGTCGCAGGACTGCTCCCCCGCCAACCTCCTCTCCGAGTCGCTGGCGGACCGGCTGCGGGTGTCCACCCTGGAGCGCGGCAAGGCGGTCTCCATCGCCGCCAAGCCGCGGGCGGCGATCGCCATGGGCGGGCGGCTGGGGCAGGCGTGGTGGTTCTCGGAGACGGTGGGCAAGTGGGTGACGGGGACCTGGTACACCAAGGAGTTCCCGGGCTGGGTGAAGGCGTTCAACGAGAAGGCGCTGCCGGACGGCTACTTCGGCAAGGACTGGACGCTGCTGGAGAAGAAGGAGCAGTACGCCGGCGAGGACGACCGCCCCTTCGAGGGCAACCCGTGGGCCCTGGGCCGGACCTTCCCCCACCCGCTCACCGGCGGGCTGCCGCGGCCGGGGAAGGAGTTCTACGCCGCGCTCAACTGGTCCCCGGTGATGTCCGAGGTGCTGGTGCAGTTCGCGCGCGCCGCCATCGAGGGCGAGCAGCTGGGCAAGGACGACGTCCCGGACCTGCTGCTGGTGAGCTTCTCCTCCACCGACTACGTGAACCACCAGTACGGGCCGTACTCGTGGGAGGCGCAGGACACGCTGCTGCGCGTGGACCGGGCGCTGGCGGAGCTGGTCCAGGCGGCGGAGCGGGCGGCGGGCGGGCGCGCCAACCTGCTGGTGGTGGTGACCGCGGACCACGGCATCGCGGCGGTGCCGGAGGAGTGGGCGGCGCACGGCGTGGCGGCGGTGCGGGTGAACCCGGCGGCGGTGGCGCAGGCGATGGGCAAGGAGCTGAGCGGCAAGTTCGGCGGGGAGATCACCGCGCAGGTGGAGGCGCTGGACGTGTTCCTCGCCGGGAAGGGGTACCCGTCGAAGGACCCCCCGGCGGTGCGGCGGGCGGCGGCGGCGTGGCTCTCGAAGCAGCCCGGGGTGGCGGTGGCGGTGGCGCGGGACGACGTCGAGGCGACCGGCGACCTGCGGGGCTACGGGCGGTCGCTGAGGATCGGCTACTACCCGGACCGCAGCGGCGACGTGCTCTTCGTCCCCAAGCCGTTCTTCGTCTGGGACCCGGAGGCGGTGGGGACCGACCACGGCAGCCCCTACGCGTACGACAACCAGATCCCGCTGGTGTTCGCGGGCCACGGGGTGAAGGCCGGCTACTACGCGCAGGATGTCTCGCTGATCGACGTGGCGCCGACGGTGGCGACGATCCTGGAGATGGGCGCGCCGGCGCAGGCGGAGGGGAAGGTCCGGGCGGAGATCCTCACCAGCCCCAACGGCGGCGCCAAACCGGCCGCTGCCGCGCCCGCGCAGTGAGCAGAGGAGACCGCTACGGCTTGCAGCCCGTGGTGTCCCCGGTCCACGCGTTGAGGTAGGCGCGCGCGCCGCTCGCCCAGAACTTGCGCATGGGGTGCTCGGCCTGGGGCATGAAGAGGGCGCCGCTCGGCGTCCGGCAGGTGACGCTGCCGATGGTCGGCTTGAGCGTCTCGAAGTCGGTCGCCTCCGCGAAGTCGATGGTGGTGAAGGTGCGAGCGGACACGTGGCACGTCCGGCAGTAGGGCTTCACCACGCCGTTGTAGAGCGCGGGGTAGTCGTGGTTGGTGGTGCTGCCGGCCCAGGCGCTGGGGAGGTAGGCGTCGTTCCAGGTCGCGCCAAGGGTGCCGACGCCCGCCGGGGCGTAGGCGCCGTCGATCAGCGAGGTGATGGCCGGCGCCGGCGCGGTGGTATTGCGCACCAGGGCGTTGAGGCGGCGGAAGGCTTCCTCCTGCGAGGCCCGCGAGTATCCCGGCCGCGTGGTCGAGTACTTGAAGCTGGCCAGGTCGAACGGCAGGAAGCTGGCGCGGCCCGAGAAGGTGGCCCCGCTCGAGTACCCGGTGTCCACGCCGTGGCAGGTAAGGCAGTTGCTGGGGACCGAGAAGTGGTGCCCCGTGTTGTCCAGCTTCGCCTCCGTGGCCAGGCGCTCGTCCGAGCCGTAGGCGGCGAAGTGCACCGGGCCGGGGTCGGTGGTGAAGATGGTGGAGTGCTGGGTCACCATGGCCACCGTGGCGAACGGGCCGTTGTGGTCGATGGCGTGGTCCAGCGTCGGCCCCACCGCGTTGTTCCCGAACTTCGCCAGCTGGTACGTGTCGCTGTAGTTGGAGACGTAGCACGCGGTGCCGGCGATGAAGCCCAGGGTGTAATTCCAGCAGTGCATGTCCCGGCCGATGCCCAGGTCCCCGTCGTTGTAATAGACCGCGCGGATCTCGGAGCCGAGTCCGGGGTAGAGGAAGGCGTTCTTGAAGTCGGTCAGGGTCTGCGGCGCGCCCCATGCGAGGTAGTAGGCGTTGCTGTCGTGGTCGTCCTTGAGCCCCAGGAAGTCGCGCGTCCCCAGGTCCGCGGGGTTGCCGTGCGTGGACACCATGGCCACCACCCCGCGCCCCAACCCCTGGCACCGCACGCCGATGTTCTCCCCCGACGTCCCGTTGCCGTACTCGGAGAATTCGCAGCTCTGCCAGGTCACCTCGTCGAAGGTGTAGGCGGTGTGGTGCGAGCCGTCCGTCTCGACGCTGCGCGCGCGCAGCTTCACCAGGCCCCCGTCGGGCCAGCGGGCGGCGAAGGCGCTGGACGGCACGGGAACGATGGTGGCGTTCCACGGATAGAGCAGGTCCCCGTTGATGTTGGAGGCGGTGGCGCTGCTGGTGACGGTGGTGAGCGTCTGCCAGTTGGCGTCCACGTTCACGTCCGCGGAGGGCGCGCTGAGCACCTGCACCTGGATCGTGGTGGAGGGGTTCACCCAGTACCCGCTGACGGAGAACGACGCCCCGATGATGGTCGAGCCGAAGGTAGCGCCGTTGTTGGGCCCGGTGACGCAGGCCAGCCCCAGTAGCGCGCACATCCCCACCGTGGTCTTCAGGAATCTCACGGGCACTCCCCCGGAAAAAATGGTCCGGAGGAAGAACGGGGACGGTCGGATTCCTTGGCTGCGCTCTGCCCTAAGGCGCCGCGGTCTCGATCTCCAGGGACAGGTCCATCGACCGGGCGGAGTGCGTGAGGGCGCCCATGGAGACGTAGTCCACCCCCAGCGCGGCGAGCGCCGGCAGCCGCTCCAGCGTCACCCCGCCGGAGACCTCCAGCTCCACCCGGCCGGCGGCGATCTCCACCGCCTGGCGGATGCGCGCGTCGTCCATGTTGTCCAGCAGCACCACCTGCGCGCCGCAGTCGATGGCCTCGCGCAGTTGATCCAGCGAGGTGGCCTCGATCTCCACCTTCACCAGCCGGGGGGCGTGCGCCCTCGCCCGCTCCATGGCCACCTTGATGGACCCGCCCACCGCGGCGATGTGGTTGTCCTTGATCAGCACCCCGTCGAACAGGCCGAAGCGGTGGTTGGACGCCCCGCCCGCCTGCACCGCGGCCTTGGACAGGCCGCGCATCCCCGGCGCCGTCTTGCGCGTGTCCAGCACGCGGGTCTTCGTCCCCTTCACCGCCTCCGCCGCCCGCCGCGCCAGGGTGGCGATGCCGCACATCCGCTGGATGATGTTGAGCGCGGTGCGCTCCCCCGTGAGCAGCGATCGCAGGCTCCCCTCCACGGTTGCCACCACCGTCCCCGCCGACACCGCATCCCCATCCTCCGCCGAGAAGCGGACCGACACGGCCGGGTCCACCCGGGCGAACGCGCGCGCGAAGGCGGCGGCCCCGGAGAGCACCAGCGGCTCCTTCACCCAGAGCTCCGCGCGCCCGCGAGCACCCTCGGGCACCAGGGCGAGCGTGGTGACGTCCCCAGCCGCGCCCAGGTCCTCGTCCAGCGCGAGGTCGATCAGCCGGTCGAGGTGGCTCACGCGCGCACCGGGGTCCTCGCGCGCGCGGCGGCGAGCGCGGCGAGCCCGCCGGTGCACCCGGCGGAGGAGCAGGGCTGGGAGGGCGCGGCCGGCAGGCGCATCGTCACTTCTTCCGCGCCGGCTTCCTGGCGGCGGCCTTCCCCTTCGCCTTCGCCGCCTTCGCCGCCTTCGCCGCCTTCGCCTTCATCGGCTTCGCCTTCGCCGCCGGCGCGGCCTTCTTGAGGGCGGCCTTCGCCCCCGCCTTCGCCTTGGCCTCCGCCAGCGCCTTGCCGGCGCCCTTGGCCTTCCCGTCCTTGGCGACGTTGAACTCGCGCACGGCGTCGTCCACCAGGCCCATCCCCATGTACGCCACGCCCAGGTCGTAGTGGTCCGTGGCGGAGAGACCCTGGGCGGTGCCCTTGCGCAGCTTCTCCAGCGCCTCCTTCACCTGCGGATCCACCTGGTCCGGCACCCGGACCTCCGCCAGGTCCGAGGCCAGCTCCTTGGCCAGGTCCACCGTCTCCCCCGTGGCGGACCCCACCTTCCCCGCCGCCTCCTCGCCCAGCTTCACCTTGGCCGTCTCCGGATTGGTGACGATGCTCGACACCGGCGGCGCGGCGCTCTGGGGGTTCGTCGGGTCCGGCATCTGGTCCTCCGGGGCAATCCTCTGCAGGTGGTCGTGAAGCTTCGCCTTCCTCGCCTTCAACTCTTCCAGCCGCTCCCGGTCTTTCTGGACCACCTCGGCCGGGGCCCGTTCCACGAAGCTGGGGTTCCCCAGCTTACGCTGCACCGCGGTCAGATCCGCATCCACCCGGGCGATCTCCTTGAGCAGCCGGGCGCGCTCGGCGTCCAGGTCGATCACCCCCGCCAGCGGCACGTAGATCTCCATCGTCGGGGCCACGTAGGCGGCGGACTGGCGCGGCTTGGGGCCGGGTGGGCTCACCGTCAGCTCGGAGACGCCGGCCAGCGGCAGCACGTAGCCCTTCCAGATCTTGAGCGTGTCCCGCACCGCCATGGAGCTGGACTGCACGTGGGCGGCGATCTTCACCTGCGGCGGCAGGTCGGCCTCGCCGCGGATGGTGCGGATGCCCTCGATGGCGGTCACCACCGGCCCCATCTCCCCCTCCGCCGCCGGGTCGTCCAGCCACGCCTCCGGGGCCGGGTACGGGGCGGTCATGATCGACGGCGCCACGTGGTGCATGGGGAGCTTCTGCCAGATCTCCTCGGTGATGAAGGGCGTGAACGGGTGGAGGAGCCGGAGCACCCGGTCCAGCGCCATCACCAGCACCCCGCGGGTGGCCTTCTTGCGGCCCTCGTCGTCCCCGTAGAGCGCGGCCTTGGCCATCTCGATGTACCAGTCGCACAGCTCGCGCCACACGAACTGGTAGAGGGTGGAGGCGGCGCCGGCCAGCTCCAGCGCCTCCAGCTGGGTGCGCGTCTCCTGCACGGCGCGGTTGAGCCGGGAGAGGATCCACCGGTCCGCCAGCGAGAGCGCCAGCGGGTGGTCCTTGAGGTCCTTCTCGTCCAGCCGGTACGAGCCCATGTTCATCAGCGCGAAGCGCGCCGCGTTCCACAGCTTGTTGGTGAACGCCTTGAACCCGGCCACCCGGTCCAGCGACAGCTTGATGTCCCGCCCCTGCTGGGTGAGCGAGGCGAGCGTGAAGCGGAGCGCGTCCGCGCCGTAGGCGGGCATCCCCTGGGGGAACTTGTTCCGCAGCGCCGGCAGCAGCTTCTCCGCAGGCGCGCCCTCCACCACGTCCAGGGGATCGATCACGTTCCCCTTGGTCTTGGACATCTTCTCGCCCTTCTCGTCCCGCACCATGGCGTGCAGGTACACGGTGCGGAAGGGCACCTCGTTCATGAAGTGCAGGCCCATCATCATCATCCGGGCCACCCAGAAGAAGATGATGTCGTGCCCGGTCTCCATGATGGAGGTCGGGTAGAAGGTGCGCAGCTCGGGCGTGTGCTCCGGCCAGCCCAGGGTGGAGAACGGCCAGAGCGCGGACGAGAACCAGGTGTCCAGCACGTCCGGGTCCTGCATGAAGGACGACCCGGCGCACCGGGGGCACGAGGTCGGCGGCTCCCGGCTCACGATGGGCGCCGCGCGGGCGAGGTCGATCCCGCCCACCTTCACCGTGGCCGCGTCGAGCGGCAGGTCGGTGTCGTCCCCCTGGCGCGGGCTGCAGGAGAGGCAGTACCAGGCGGGGATCTGGTGGCCCCACCACAGCTGCCGGCTCACGCACCAGTCGTGGATGTTGCGCATCCAGCCGAAGAAGGTGGAGGTCCAGCTCTCCGGCACGAAGCGGGTGCGGCCCTGCTCCACCGCCAGGATGGCCTTCTTGGCCAGGGGCTCCACCTTCACGAACCACTGCGGGGACAGCCGCGGCTCCACCACCGTGCCGCACCGCTGGCAGGTCCCCACCGACAGCTGGTGCGGCTCCTCCTTCTCCAGCAGGCCCCGCTCGGAGAGGGCGTCCAGCACGCGGATGCGCGCGTCCAGCCGGTCCAGCCCGATGTACGGCCCGGCCTCCTTCGTCATCCGCGCCGACTCGTCGAACAGCGAGATCATCGGCAGCTTGTGCCGCAGGCCCACCTGGTAATCGTTGAAGTCGTGGGCGGGCGTCACCTTCACCACGCCGGTCCCGAACTCCATGCTCACCAGCTCGCGGTCCAGGATGATGGGGATCTCCCGGTCCATGAGCGGCAGCACCACCGTCCCGCCGTGGAGGTCCTGGTAGCGCGGGTCCTGCGGGTGGATGGCCACCGCGGTGTCGCCCAGCATCGTCTCCGGGCGGGTGGTGGCCACGGTGAGGAACTGCCCCGGCCGGCCCTTCACCGGGTACTTGATGTGCCAGAGCGATCCCTTCCGCTCCTCGTGCTCCACCTCGAGGTCGGAGAGCGCGGTGTGGCAGGAGGGGCACCAGTTGATCAGCCGCTGGGCGCGGTAGAGCAGGCCCTGCGCGTGCAGGCGCACGAACACCTCGCGCACCGCCGCGGAGAGCCCGGCGTCCATGGTGAAGCGCTCGCGGCTCCAGTCCAGCGACGCGCCCAGCACCCGGTGCTGCAGGCCGATGCGGGCCCCGTACTGCTCCTTCCACTGCCACACCCGCTTGAGGAACTCCTCGCGGCCCAGGTCGTGGCGGGACTTGCCCTCGGTCTTCTTCAGCTCCTTCTCCACCACCATCTGGGTGGCGATGCCGGCGTGGTCCGTCCCCGGCAGCCAGAGGCAGTTGAAGCCGCTCATCCGCTTCCAGCGGACCAGGGTGTCCTGGATGGTGGCGGTGAGCGCGTGGCCCAGGTGGAGCGACCCGGTCACGTTGGGCGGAGGCAGGACGATGCAGAACGGCTGCTTGGGGGAGCTGGCTTGCGCCTGGAAGTACCCCTGCTGCATCCACACCGGGTACCAGCGGCGCTCCACCTCGAGCGGCTCGTACGCCTTGGCCAGTTCCGTCTCGCTCACGTCATCCTCCGGCACTCCACCCGTCGGCCCCTTGAAAGAGCGACGACGGGGCTCCGGGGGAGCTGACGGCGGCGCCAGGGGCCCGGCGCTCCTACCACATCAGCCTTTGCCTTCCCGCTCCTTGATCAGCCGATCCAGCTCTTCCCGGATGATCGTCTCCGCCAGCTGGGGGACGACCTCCCAGGCGATCTTCTCGATCACCTCGCGCGAGGCCTGGGAGAGGGCCTGCCGGAGCGCCGCCTCTCCACCGTCCGCGCGCGCGGCGTGGGGCTGCGCTCCACCCACGTCGATGGAGATCTCCTCGGCGCCGCGGGGCACCGGCATCTGCTCCTCGACCACGAGCGGCGGCTGCGGGGCGCGAGGCCGCTGGAGCTGTTGGGGCTGCGGCTGGCCGGCGCCGAACCCGAACGGATCCTGGCGCGGCTGCGGAGCTGGCGCGACCTGCGGCGGCCGGGCCATCCCGGGCGGCGGCATGCCGGGGACACCCATGGGCCGCGCGCCCGGGGGGAGCGGGACCGCGCGCGGGATGCCGCCGGAGGGCGTGCCCGGGCCCGGCGTCATCGGCCGGGGGACGCCGGGCGGCGGCACGCCGGGGATGCCCGGGCGCATGCCGGCGACACCCGGGATGCCGGGCCCCGGCGGCCGGGGCATGCCGGGCGGCGGGATGGGCGTGGTCTGCGGCCGCGGCACCCCGGGAGGAGGCATGCCGGGCATGGGCCGGGCGCCGGGGATGCCGCCCGCGGGCGTGTGCATGGGGACGCCGGGGCGCATGCCCGGCGCCGGCTGCGGCACGCCCGGCGCGGGGCCGGCGGCGGGGAGGCCGCCAGGGCGGGTGTTCCGCGACGCGGTGGGCGCCGCGCCGGGGACCGGGACGGAGGGCTGGGCGGCCACGGGTGGGCGGTAGGGCGCCGGCGCGGGCGCGTCTCCCTTGATGCCCAGCAGCGCCTTCACCTTGTCCAGCAGCACCTGGCTCTCGAAGGGCTTGGTGATGTGGTCGTCCGCGCGGGCGGTGCGGGCGCGGTTCTCGTCGAAGGGCTCGAAGGTCCCCGCCAGCAGCACCACCGGGATGGCGGTGGTGTTGGGGTCCGCCTTGAGGGCCTCGCACACCTCGTAGCCGCTGGCGCCGGGCATCATCACGTCCGCTAGGATGACGTCGGGCCGCAGCTCGCGCGCCTTGTGGATCGCGTCGATCCCGTTGTCCACGGCGTGGATCTGGAAGTCCTCCGTGGAGAAGATCATCCCGATCACCTTGCGCATGGTGAGGGAGTCGTCCGCGACCAGCAGGTTCCTCGGCATCTTCCGGCCAGAATACGGTGCCGCTTGCCGCGGCTTCAAGAAAACATGCGTTGCAGGTCCAGGAAGAGTGCACCACGCGGCAGGTTGCCCGCCTCGAACTCGCCGCGCGACTCCGCCCTCCGGAAGTCCTGGTGCACGCCCAGCACGCGCGAGGCGCAGAAGCCGACGCTCTGGCCGGCCAGCTCGCTGAGCACCAGCAGCGGCTCCGGTTCGCCCAGCCCGCCCAGCAGCCCGGCGAACGAGTAGACCGGCCACAGCGCCTGGGCGTGCGGGAACAGCCCCAGCGCCGGGCCCCGCCGGGAGGGCAGCAGGCAGAAGGACTCCGACCGCTGCACCACCTGCGAGACCACGGTGAGCGGCAGCCCGTAGAGCACGCCCTGCGACTCGAAGATCAGCCCGCGGTCGGGCGGCGACTCCAGCAGGATGACCGCGCGCGGCGCGGCGGTGGGGAGCTGGGCGGGCAGCCGGGGGAGCGCCTCGGCGATCAGCTCCAGGTAGAGCCGCCCGCCGTGGAGGATGGCGCCGCGGGCGAGCGCCGCCATCGCGTCGCGCACGCCGGGCGGGAGCATGAAGAACGGGTCGCGGGCCACGTCCGCCACCTCGACGATGCGCCGCACCCGCGCGGCCAGCGTGGGGCTCACGTCCAGCACCACGCCCATGCCCGGCCGCACCTCCGGGGGGCCGTTGAGCAGCTCGGAGAGGTCCTCCAGCTCCAGGTGCCCGCGGATGGACCTCCCGTCCTCGTCCGGGGAGGCGACCTCCACCACGGCGGTCGCCTCGATGGCGAAGCGGCTCTCGCCCGCCTCGAACAGCAGGCACAGCCGGCGTCCGCTCTCGAAGGCCACGGGGCGAACCTAGCAGCGCACGTCGGCTCCTGCTAAGCCTTGACCCCCGTGGCCCGCATCCTCTTGCTCGACGACGAGAAGGTGGCCCGCTCCGTCTACGGCGACTTCCTCACCGCGGCCGGCCACGAGGTGACGGCGTTCTCGTCCCTCCACGACGCCAAGCTGGCCCTGGCCGAGCAGCGCTTCGACGCGGTGGTGACCGACCTCATCCTCCCCGAGGGCGACGGGATGGAGGTGCTGGAGTACACGCGCGAGACGCACCCGGGCACCGAGGTGATCGTGATCACCGCGCTGGACAAGGTGGCCCCGGCGGTGCGGGCGATCAAGAGCGGCGCGGCGGAGTACCTGGTCAAGCCGGTGGCGCCGGAGGCGCTCCAGCACGCGGTGGCCAAGGCGCTCTCCGCGCGCACCCTGCTCAAGGAGAACGAGTCGCTCCGCCGCTACGTGGAGCTGCTGGAGAACGGGCAGCGGATCAGCACCACCCTGGAGCACGACAAGCTGATGCACCACGCGCTCTCCGCCTTCACCCAGCTCACCGGGGCGGCGGCGTGCGTGATCGCCGGGCGCCCGCGCGACGGCCAGTCCGTCCAGGCGTCGCAGGGGGTGAGCGAGGAGGTGCAGCAGGCCCTCACCGCGCGCGCCCGCCAGCTCGACCCGGGCGACCAGCCGGTGGCGCTGCCGGATCCGCCGGAGCCGTTCAAGAACGCCTGGGCGTTCCCCGCCACCGACGGCGGGGTGACGTTCGGGTGGGCGGTGCTGCTCTTCTCCGGAGGGGTCCCGGAGTCGACCAAGTCCTCCGCCACCTTCCTCGGCAAGCACCTGGCGCTCGCCTGGCGGAACCTGGGCCGCTTCGCCGAGGTGGAGGACCTGGCCTACCTGGACGACCACACCCGGCTGTTCAACATGCGCTACCTGGAGCTGGTCCTGGAGCGGGAGGTGAAGTCCTCCGCGCAGACCGGCGTCTCGTTCAGCCTGCTCTTCCTGGACCTGGACCTCTTCAAGGGGGTCAACGACACCCACGGGCACCTGGTGGGGTCGCGGCTGCTGGTCGAGGTGGGGCGGATCCTCAAGGGCTGCGTGCGCGACGACGACGTGGTGGCGCGCTACGGCGGCGACGAGTACGTGGTGCTCCTGCGCGGGACCGACTCCGGCGGCGCGCTCAAGGTGGCGGAGCGCATCCGGCGCACGGTGGAGACCCACCGCTTCCTCGCCAGCGAGGGCCTGTCCGTGCAGCTCACCACGTGCGTGGGCGTGGCCAGCTTCCCGGAGCACGCCACCGACAAGGCGGCCCTGCTCGACATGGCGGACCGGGCCATGTACCGGGGCAAGCGGAGCACCCGGAACGTGGTGTACATCGCCGCCGGGAACCTGGATCCCACGCCGCCGCAGCGCCACTCGCGCAGCGAGGCGTCGTAGCGCGTCGCGACCGCCG
>Ga0134122_10002350_pt1 | contig 13886 bp, 10 predicted proteins | sample KB302_FD_96461 | JGI IMG/M metagenome (GOLD analysis project Ga0134122, IMG submission 96461) | Terrestrial soil microbial communities without Nitrogen fertilizer from Kellogg Biological Station, Michigan, USA - KB3-0-2 | ecosystem: Environmental > Terrestrial > Soil > Unclassified ... | reverse complement strand
GTGATGCACAGACGGTCGCGCACCACGTCCCGGAGCCAGGGCGCCGGGAACAGCCGATCGTCGCGACACAGCAGGAACCGTGTCGGCACCCTGGGCCACGCGACCAGCGGCCAGGGCTGCTTGCCCGGCGTGTCCGACTGGCGTCTTCCGCGTGCCTTCGCCTCGCGCGCCAGAGCTGGCGGGACGTCGTGGTAGAAGATGTCGGCCTCGCCCGGGTCGTTGCGCGGCTCCGTCGGGTAGCGGGTGTTCGCGAACATCTCCTCCGCTGACTCGCCCGGCGAGGGGACCATGCCGGCGATGAGGACCAGGAGGCGCGCCGGGACCCGGTCACAGACGAGCGGTGCGACGTACCCACCGAACGACTGGGCCACGACCACCGGAGCCCGGCGGTCGCCGATGGCAGAGACGACTGCCTCTGCATACTCGACGAGGCCGGCAGCATCGTCCTCGACCGGAAGATCCATCGAGACCGTCTCGTGCCCGCGCCTGCGGAGCTCCGCCTCGACCAGGTGCCAGTACCAGGCGACGTCGCCGGCGCCGTGAATGAACACGTAGGTGGCCATCATCGGTCGCACGCTGCGCACGCGGACGCAGCTGCGGCAGGTCAGGGCGGGCCGCCCGCTCGCCGAGCCCTACTTCACGCCCTTCGACGCGTCCCACGCTCCCTGCATCTTGCGGAGAACGAGGATCTGGCCCGTGTGGTACGCGTTGTGCGTCGCGATCCTCCCGAGCGTCGGCGCCCAGGCCTGCAGCGTCTTGTCGTCCGCCGCGGCGACCAGCTTCTCCAGCTCGGTCAGGACCTCGTCCAGCCTCTTCCGGACCTCGTCCCATTTGCCCTGGTCGAAGGCGTTGAACGTCTCGTCGTTGTTCCCATCGAACTTCGCGGGAGCGACCTTCTTGAACTTCGCGAGATTCTGCGAGTTCCAGAACAGCAGATGGTTTGCCAGCTGCCCGATCGAGTGGTCACCCCCCTGCGGCTTCCAGGTCGCCTGGGCCGCGGTGACTCCCTCCAGCGCGGGCTTCACCGGGACGAACCAGTCCTGCTGCTCGTGCGTCGTCCGGAGCTGGTCGAGCAGGCTGCTCTTCAGCGTGGTCGGCTTCGCAGCGCCCTCGGCCGCGAGCGCCGACTGAGACAGGAACAGCACGACCGCAAGCGCTCTCATCGGGATCCTCCGTGACCCTCTTCCGGGAGGGTCGTCTGCTGAGCGTAGTTCAGAATGCGCGCAGCCCCGGGCTGCCGGCAGCGCGCGCCGTGCCGTTGACTGCGAGAAGAGCAACATCGGCCAGTCCCGCCAGACCCCGGTCGAGTCACGCCGCGCGGCGCAGGCTGTTCACGCCCGGCCGGAGCCGAGCGTGAACGGACCTTCCGCCGCTCAGGCGTCGAAGCGGTCCAGGTTCATCACCTTGGTCCAGGCCGCCACGAAGTCCCTCACGAACTTCTCCTGGGCATCCGCGCTTCCGTACACCTCCGCCAGCGCGCGGAGCACCGAGTGCGAGCCGAAGACCAGATCCGCCCGGGTGCCGGTCCACTTCACCTGACCGGACTTGCGGTCGCGTCCCTCGAACACGTCCTTCGCGTCCGACGTCGGCTTCCACTCCGTGTCCATGTCGAGCAGGTTCACGAAGAAGTCGTTGGTCAGCGCGTCGGTCTTCTTGGTGAAGACGCCGTGCTTCGATGGGCGGGCGTTCGTGCCCAGGACGCGCATGCCGCCCACCAGCACCGTCATCTCCGGCGCGGTCAGCGTCAGCAGCTGCGCCTTGTCGATCAGCAGCTCCTCGGTCGAGACCGGCGCCCGCGCCTTCTGGTAGTTCCGGAACCCGTCCGCGAACGGCTCGAGCACCGAGAACGCCTCGACGTCCGTCTGGGCCTGCGTCGCGTCAGTCCGCCCGGGCGTGAAGGGCACCGTCACCTTCACTCCGGCGTTCTTCGCCGCCTGCTCGATGGCCGCGTCGCCACCCAGGACGATGAGATCGGCAAGCGAGACCTTCTTGCCGCCCTTCGCCGAGCCGTTGAACTCCTTCTGGATGCCCTCGTAGATCTTCAGGGTCTTCGCGAGGTCCTTCGGGTGATTGACCTCCCAGTCCTTCTGGGGAGCGAGACGGATGCGGGCGCCGTTGGCGCCACCGCGCTTGTCCGAGCCACGGAAGGTCGACGCCGACGCCCACGCGGTCGACACCAGCTGCGAGATCGAGAGACCGGACTTGAGGATCTGCGCCTTCAGCTTCTCGGCATCCTTGTCGTCGACCAGCTTGTGGTCGACCGCCGGGACCGGGTCCTGCCAGATCAGCTCCTCCTTCGGGACCTCCGGACCGAGGTAGCGCGCCCGCGGACCCATGTCGCGGTGGGTGAGCTTGTACCACGCACGGGCGAACGCATCGGCGAACTGGTCCGGATGCTCCATGAAGCGCCGCGAGATCTTCTCGTACGCCGGATCGAATCGCAGCGAGAGGTCCGTGGTCAGATAGTTCGGCGCGATCTTCTTCGACTTGTCGTGTGCGTCCGGCACGGTGCCGGCGCCCGCGCCTCCCTTCGGCTTCCACTGCTGCGCACCCGCCGGGCTCTTGGTCAGCTCCCACTCGTAGCCGAAGAGCTGCTTGAAGAAGTCATTGCCCCACTTGGTCGGCGTGGTGGTCCAGGTCAACTCGAGGCCGCTGGTGATCGCGTCCCCCGCATAACCGGTGCGGAAGCGGTTCCTCCAGCCGATGCCCTGATCCTCGATGTCACCGCCCTCGGGGTCCGCTCCGACGTGCTCCTTGGGACCCGCGCCGTGCGTCTTGCCGAAGGTGTGGCCGCCGGCGATCAGCGCCACCGTCTCCTCGTCGTTCATCGCCATGCGGCGGAACGTCTCGCGAATGTCCTTTGCGGCCTTGACTGGATCCGGATTGCCGTTCGGACCTTCGGGATTCACGTAGATGAGGCCCATCTGCACGGCGCCGAACGGGCCCGCGAGGTCCCGCTCTCCCGAGTACCGCTTCTCGCCCAGCCACTCGGTCTCGAGTCCCCAGTTGACGTCGTTGTCCGGCTCCCAGACGTCCTCGCGCCCGCCACCGAAACCGAAGGTCTTGAAGCCCATCGTCTCCAGCGCGACGTTGCCGGCGAGGATCATCAGATCCGCCCAGGAGATCTTCCGGCCGTACTTCTGCTTGACCGGCCAGAGCAGGCGCCGCGCCTTGTCCAGGTTGCCGTTGTCCGGCCAGCTGTTGAGCGGCGCGAAGCGCTGCTGTCCCCTGCCGCCGCCTCCACGGCCGTCGCCGATCCGGTAGGTGCCGGCTGCGTGCCAGGCCATGCGGATCATCAGCGGCCCGTAGTGACCGAAGTCCGCCGGCCACCAGGGCTTGGAGTCGGTCATCACTGCCGCGAGGTCCTTCTTCAGAGCCTTGTAGTCGAGGCTCTTGAACTCCTTCGCGTAGTCGAACTTCTCGCCCATCGGGTTCGAGCGATTGCCGTGGTGGTTCAGCAGCTCGACGTGCAGCGCGTTCGGCCACCAGTCCTTGTTCGTCCGTCCGCGTCCAGCAACGTGGTCAAAAGGGCACTTGTTCTCGGTCGTCATTGGGGCTCCTCTCCGGTGGGCGCACCCTACGCCGCGCGCTTCCGTGAATCGAGAGCCGCCGAGCGACCTCCCGTCCGGCCTCACCGCTCTTTCGGTGTCCACCACCCGGCCGGTGTGATGGACCCATCGGGATGAATGTGACCGGCCGAGGGCGAGGCCTGCTCTGGCCCGCGGGAGGGGCTCAGTGCACGGGCGTCGAGCCCGGAGCCGCGGCCTTCGTCCCACCGTCGGCGAGCTTGAAGAACGTCCGGAGGACCTTCACCGGCACCGTCCCGTGACCGATCAGCTCCTGGTTGAACGCACGCTGATCGAACTTCCCCCGCGCCTTCACGTCGCGCTCCAGCGTCTCGATCTCGTTCAGGCCGAGGTAGTACTGGCAGAGCTGCGTCGAGTCGAGCTTCGCCCGGAGCAGCTTCTTCTCGGCCAGCGCCTTCTCCTGGAAGCCGTCGTCCTCCATGAAGCGCAGCGCCTGGTCGTCGGTCATCTCCCCACGCTGGAGCTTGATGTCGAGGATGGCGTTCGCCGCGACGACCATCGAGCCCCACAGGTCTCTCAGCGCATACCGCGCATTCTCCTTCTCGCCGAGCCCTTGCTCGACCATGAGCGTGGTGCCGTACACCGCCCAGCCTTCTGCGAAGGCCCCGCTCCAGAGTGTGCTCCGGAGCGGATTGGGACGCTGCCGTGCATACCAGGTCTGCGTGTGGTGCCCCGGATACGCCTCGTGCGCCGCGGTGAGCGTGATCGCATACCAGTCGTTCGCGCGGAGGTAGCTCTCCACCTTCTCCGCCGGCCAGCTCGGGTCGACCGGGTCCACGAAGAAGGTGCCGTGCCACTTGCCGGTCTTGGACAGCATCCCGGGCGAGAGGTACTCCGCGCCCACCCCGCCGCGCTTGTACTCGGGCTCCGGCAACACTCGAAGTGTGTCCGTGGGAGGAAGCTTCAGGAGCTTCTTCTCCTCGATGAGCGTGCGCAGACCCGCGAGCTTCTCGGCGTGCGCCTGCACGAACTGGTCGGCCGGCGGATGGTTCTTGCTGATCTCGTCGAGCACTCGCCGGATGACCCGGGCCTGCTCCGCACCGGGGGCGTTCTCGGCTGGCGCCGCGTCCTTCGGCCAGAGCCCGACGTACAGGCCCCGGGCCGTCGCGTAGAGCTTTCCTCGCGCAGCCTCGAACGCGTCCTCCGCGGCCTTCTGCAGCTGCGCAGGCGTCATCTCCGTCTGGAGCGCGAGCGGGAACTTCCGGTCGTAGAGCTCCTTCCCCAGCCGCCAGTCGTGCGTCGCCTTCGCCGGCGGGAACGAGGAGAGGAACTGCTGGTAGCCCTCGAGCGCCTTCACCGCGTCGACTCTCGCCTTCTCCGCGTCCGGGTACTTCGCGGTGAAGGTCTTCAGCTCGGTGTTGAAGAAGGTGATTCGCCCGGCGTTGTCCTTCACCGCCTGCGCGAGGCGGACCGGCTCGGGCGTGACCAGGGACGACTGCTTCATCGACAGGTGATGCGGGAGCGCCCGGAGCTGCTCGGCCACCCACTTCGCCCGCTGGCTCTCCGGCGCGAACATCCCGTGGATCAGCTCGCCGAGGCGCGAGGCGACGTACTCGCGCGGATCGAAGAACGGAAAGGAGTCCTCCAGCCGAGGGTCCCACGCCCACTCCCGGATGTCGGTCAGGTAGAGCAGCTCGAGCGCGATGCCGTCGGCCAGGATCCGCGCGTCCGCCCGGTCGTCGGTGGAGAGCTTCCCGGGATCGAGCGCCTTCACCTGCGCCGCGAGCGCGTTCAGCTCGCGGATCCGCTGGGTGATCGCCGGTGGGTCGAGATCCATCATCCGCCCGTCCTGGGTGTGCACCCCCATGTACGTGGCGAGGTGCGGACGCGCGTGGAACAAGCCCTCGAGGTAGCGGCTGCTCAGCGCCTGAACGGGAGAGCCGGCTGCAAGCGTGGTCGCCAGGAGCGGCACGGTGAGTGCGAGCATGGCGTCAGACCCTACACGTCCAGGCACGCCGGGAAAGCTGCTCTTCCGCCGACTGTCACCCGCGCGTTGCTCGACGGCGATAAGACTCCGTCAGGGAATGCGCGTCGCACGCGCAACGCACATGCCGCCCAGCCCCTGCTGAGTGCCCTCGATGTAGACATAGCGCGAGGTCTGCGAGAAGCCGTTTCCGTCGATGTTCAGCGTCCAGTTGAAATCTTCGCGGTAGCGGGCCCCGTCCGGTCCGTCGATGAAGTAACCCCGGATTGCGCGCGCGCTGGAGCCGATCACCGCTGCATCGTAAGCGTCGTCGGACGTGTCCTCGTCGTCGACCATGCTCACCGTGGTCGAGTTCTTCACCGTGATCCTGGTGGTGAACTCGCCGGTTTCGGCGGGGAGGCAGGCCCAGCGAATCCGGAAACGACCGGCCCAGTCGTCGATGCTGTTGTTGCCGGCGCATCCGAGATCGAGCGATCTGTCGGGAATCGCCGTCGACTCCCCGGAAGGTTTGGTGAACGTCGCGCCCGTCACCGCGACGGTCGAGCTGTCACGGGCGAAGCGCCACTGCGATGCCAGCGTACCTGCTGAACCCGCGACGTCGAGCTGCAGGGCCCCATCGAGGCTGTGAGCGCACGCGTTCGGGCGCCTGTCTGCGGTGCCATCCGCAGGGCGGACCTTCAGAGGCGCGGATGGGCTCACCGTCATCGTCGTGGTGGTTCGAGAGACCGGATCCGCGAACGTGCCGCTTCCGGACACGGTGTGCTCCGACATCCCCAGAGTGAAGGCGAGATCGCCGTGGTAGACGTGCATGAGCGAGAGGATGTTGATGTCGACGGTTCCTCCTCCGTGCCCACCGCTGAATCCGTTGAACAGGTCGCTCGGATCGTTGTCGAACGAGACGCTCAGATCGACGCTGGTCTCGTCGCTGCCGTCGCCGTTGCCATCGTACGTGCCGCCGTAGGTGTAGGTGTTCGGCGGCGCTCCAGCGCCGTGAGCGGGCACCGCCGTGGCATTCGGCGACAGGGGCGATCCCGCGTTCATGACGAGCACGGTGCCCGTCTCCACCATCCCCAGCTTCGTCAACGAACGCGTCAGGCCCTTGGTCAGTCCCGTCACCATCGACGTGGCGGGGTCTTCCGGCGTGCCTCCATCACTGCCCCCGCAGCCTTCCAGGTAGGCCAGCGTGAGGAGAGCCAGTGAGCCGAGCAGCACGCTGGCCCGGACGGGACGAGGCGACATGGAAACCCCCTGGTCGTTCACCCTCCAGAGACGCCGATGCGGCGCGGAATGCTCAACTGCCCCGGGTCCCGCCGTGAGAGGCTCGCGCCGTGGACGTCGTCCGACTTCAGGAGTGGACCACCGTCGCGATCCTCGTGGCCTGGCTCTCCTTCGCCGCGATCTTCGTCCTGCGCCGCCGCCCCGCAGCGTCCGCCGAGCGCACCCGGGACCCGATGGGCACGGTCGGACTCCTCCTCCAGGGCCTCGGGTTTGGCATCGTCTGGAGCGTTCGACGCCCCACGAGCGCCCCCCTGATCGACACCTCTTTCCCGGTCCTCGTCGCGATCGCCGTCCTCGCCGTCGCGATCGCCGCCGGCTCGGTGGCGCTCGTCCTCTGGTCTGTCCGGACGCTCGGAAGACAGTGGGCCCTGGCCGCGCGCCTCGTCGAGGGACACCAGCTCGTCACCGGTGGCCCCTACCGCCTCGTCAGAAATCCCATCTACACGGGGATGCTCGGGATGCTGGTCGCCACCGGCCTCGCCGTGTCGCGCCCGCTCGCGCTGCTGCTCGGCGTGCTCGTGTTCTGCGCAGGGACCGTCATCCGGGTTCGCGCGGAGGAGCGGCTGCTGCGAACCGCGTTCGGCGAGACGTGGCAGGCGTGGGCCCGGCGGACGCCTGCGCTCATTCCGGGTCTCTGGTAGGGCGACCGAAGGCGACCGAAGGTGCCAGACACCTTCGAGGCTCGCTCGCCGTCAAGCGCTTGAATTCTCAAGGCTTTCGTGTCAGGTCGACGAACGTGTCGATCCGCGCCGCCGCGGTTCGTCGCCAGGTCAGAAGCAGGCGATCCCGGCCGGTCGTGGCCGGCTCGACCTCTCGAACCGACAGGGAGAACGGCAATGCGCGTGATGGTGATCGTGAAGGCGACGAAGAACTCCGAGGCGGGAAAGATGCCGAGCAAGGAGCTCCTCACCGCCATGGGGAAGTTCAACGAGGAGCTGGTCAAGGCCGGGATCATGCTGGACGGCGACGGCCTGAAGCCGAGCAGCAAGGGGAAGCGGATCCGCTTCTCGCCCGGGAGCAAGCGTACCGTCATCGACGGACCCTTCACGGAGACCAAGGAGCTCGTCGCCGGCTACTGGATCTGGCAGGTCAAGTCGCTCGACGAGGCCGTGGAGTGGGCGCGCCGCTGCCCGGACCCGATGCCGGGCGAGGAGTCGGAGCTCGAGATCCGGCCGTTCTACGAGCCGGAAGACTTCGGGGCCGAGCACCTGGAGGACTTCAAGGCGTACGAGGACAGGTTGGAGAAGGGGCTGCAGTCGCTCCGGCAGAAGCGCATCGATGCCGAGGAGAGGCTGAAGGCGAAGAAGTGACCTGCTCGCGGTGACCCCAGCATGCGCGGGAAAACCACGAAGAACTCCGAGGCGGGGAACCCCCCCAGCAGCAACGGCAAGCGGGTACCCCGCTCCCCGGACCCGATGCCGGGCGAGGAGTCCGAGATCGAGATCCGGCCGTTCTACCCGCTCGAGGACTCCCCCGAGGCACGCGCGAAGGAGCTCGAGCTGCGCGCCTACCTCGAGGCGCAGGCGAAGAAGAAGTCCTGACCCCGATGAGCGAGCTCGCCACGCGCGCGGCCATCGAGGCGGTCTGGCGGATCGAGTCCGCCCGGCTCCTCGGTGGCCTCGTGCGCATGGTTCGCGACGTCGGCCTCGCGGAGGACCTTGCCCAGGAGGCGCTGATCACCGCCCTCGAGCGCTGGCCCGGGACTGGCATCCCCGACAACCCGGGGGCGTGGCTCATGGCGACCGCGAAGAACCGAGCCGTCGATCAGCTCCGGAGACGGCAGATGCTGGACCGCACCCACGAGGAGATCGCCTCCGACGCGGTCAGCCTTCCGCCGACCCGCCCCGACGTCGAGGCCGCCATCGACGAGGACGTCGGCGACGACCTCCTCCGCCTCGTCCTCGTCGCCTGTCACCCGGTGCTGTCCACCGAGGCGCGGGTGGCGCTCACCCTCCGCCTCCTCGGCGGCCTCACCACCGAGGCGATCGCCCGCGCCTTCCTCGTCCCCGAGCCCACCATCGCCCAGCGCATCGTCCGGGCAAAGCGCACCCTTGCCGAGGCGAAGGTTCCGTTCGAGGTCCCCCGCGGCGAGGATCTCTCGGCCCGCCTCCCCTCGGTGCTCGAGGTCGTCTACCTCGTCTTCAACGAGGGCTACGCCGCCACCCGGGGCGACGGCTTGATCCGCTTCGAGCTCTGTGACGATGCGCTCCGCCTGGGACGCATCCTCACCAGCCTCGTCCCCGGCGAGGCCGAGGTCCACGGGCTCGTCGCGCTGATGGAGCTGCAGGCGTCCCGGCTGCGCGCCCGCGTCGGTCCGGACGGAGAGGCCATCCGCCTCTTCGACCAGGACCGGTCTCGCTGGGACCAGCTCCTCATCCGTCGCGGGCTCGCCGCGCTGGACCGCGCCGAGACGCTCCGGAGACCGCTCGGCCCGTACACGCTCCAGGCCGCCATCGCCGCGTGCCACGCCCGCGCGCATACCGGCGAGGAGACCGACTGGAAGGGGATCGTCGCGCTCTACGACGCGCTGGTGGAGCTCACGCAGTCACCGGTGGTCGAGCTCAACCGCGCCGTCGCCGTCTCCATGGCCTTCGGACCCACCGAGGCGCTCGAGCTCGTCGACGCGCTGGGCAACGAGCCCCTGCTCCGCGAGTACCACCTCCTCCCCGCCGTGCGCGGAGACCTGCTGGAGAAGCTCGGGCGTACCGTCGAGGCGGGGAGCGAGTTCGAGCGCGCCGCGGCGCTCACGCAGAACGTCCGCGAGCGAGCGCTCCTCCTCGGCCGTGCCCGCGCCTGCGGACGCCGCACCGGGGGGACCGGGCCCCAGGCGTGATCGCCTCTCGGCCATGGGCCGGCCGCCGGCAGCCCTGCCGCACGGCGGTGGCGTCGGCTCGCCGGCGGCACGGCGACGTGACTTGCGCCTGTCGACGGCTCGACCAAGATGCGGGGCCGCTCCCTGCAGGGGCTTGCCAGGCGGGAATACGGGAGAGAGAGCAGGATTGAGTTCTCCGGCGAGGGTCTCCACGTGAAATACAAGCTCAAGGTCAACGGACAGACCCGTACGGTGGAGGCTCCGGAGGACATGCCGCTCCTCTGGGCGCTCCGCGACGGACTGGACCTCAAGGGAACCAAGTTCGGCTGCGGCATCGCCCAGTGCGGCGCCTGCACCGTGCTCATCGACGGCGAGGCTCGCCGCTCCTGCATCACTCCCGTCTCCTCGGTGAGCAGCTCGAGCATCACCACCATCGAGGGCCTGTCGAAGGACGGCAGCCACCCGCTCCAGCGCGCGTGGGAGGAGATCGACGTTCCCCAGTGCGGGTACTGCCAGGCCGGGCAGATCATGTCCGCTGCCTCGCTCCTCGCGAAGACGCCGAATCCGACGGACGGTGACATCGACGCGGCGATGGCGGGGAACCTCTGCCGCTGCGCCACCTACCTCCGGATCCGCCGCGCCATCCATCGCGCCGCCGAGCTGGGCAAGACCACCGCCTCTGCGGCCACCGGGAGCGGCAAATGAGCACCGAGCTCTCGCGACGCACATTCCTCCGCGCCACGGCCATCGCCGGCGGCGGAGTCCTCCTCTCCAGCTTCTGGGAGCCGCTCGACGCCGCCACCGGCTCGAAGGCCCAGGCCGCGGCTCCGGTCCTCAACGCCTTCATCCGGATCCACCCCGACGGGACAGTCACCATCGCCTCCAAGAACCCGGAGATCGGCCAGGGCGTGAAGACCATGCTCCCGATGCTGATCGCCGACGAGCTCGACGTGGAGTGGAAGCAGGTCCGCGTGGAGCAGGTCGGGTTCGATCCGAAGAAGTACGAGAACCAGTGGTCCGGCGGGAGTCAGGCGGTGCCGAACAACTGGCTGCCGATGCGTCAGGTCGGCGCCGGCGGTCGCGCGATGCTCGTCGCCGCGGCGGCCAGGACCTGGAAGGTCCCCGAGTCCGAGCTCACGACCTCGAAGGGAAAGGTCCTCCACAAGAAGACCGGCCGCTCCGTCTCCTATGGCCAGCTCGCCGCCGCCGCCGCGACGGTGACCCCGCCAGACCTCTCGACCGTCAAGCTCAAGGACCCCTCCGAGTTCACCATCATCGGCACGCCGATCCCCGGCGTGGACAATCGGTCCATCGTCACCGGCAAGCCGCTCTTCGGCATCGACGTCACCGTGCCGGGCATGAAGTTCGCGACCTTCCTCAAGTGCCCGGTCTACGGCGGGAAGGTGAAGTCGGCGAACCTCGAAGAGATCCGGCGCATGCCGGGCGTCCTCAAGGCCTTCGTCGTCGAGGGCAGCACCACCAGCAACGAGTTCGGCTCCGGCGTGGCCATCGTCGCCGACGGCTTCTGGCACGCGCAGACCGCCCGCAAGGCGCTGCAAGTCACCTGGGACGAGGGCGAGACCGCGAAGCAGGGCACCTCGGTGTTCGACGCCCGGGCCGCCGCCCTCCTCAAGGAACCGCCCCAGAAGTCGATCCGGAAGGACGGAGACGTGAAGGCCGCCCTGGCGAAGGCGGCCAAGGTCGTCACCGCCGAGTACAGCTATCCCTTCCTCTCCCACGCGCAGCTCGAGCCGCAGAACTGCACCGCGCACTTCGCCGACGGGAAGCTCACCGTCTGGGCGCCGACCCAGACTCCCGAGGACGGGCGCGAGCTGGTGGCCAAGGTGATGGGCATCCAGGAGGACGACATCACCATCCACCTCACCCGGTCGGGTGGTGGCTTCGGCCGGCGCCTCAAGAACGACTACATGGCCGAGGTCGCGTGGATCGCGCGCGAGGCCGGCGTTCCGGTGAAGCTCCTCTGGACCCGCGAGGACGACTTCGCCCACGACTTCTACCGGCCGGGTGGCTACCACGCCTTCACCGCCGGGCTGGACGCGTCCGGCAAGCTGACCGCGTTCCGCGACCACTTCATCAGCTTCGGGACCGAGAAGGACTTCGCTCCCTCCGCTGCGATGTCCGACACCGAGTTCCCGGCGCGCTTCCTGCCGGACCTGGCGCTCGACGCGTCGGTGATGCCGCTCGGCGTCCCCACCGGGGCGCTGCGGGCGCCACGGAGCAACGCGCTGTGCTTCGCGTTCCAGAGCTTCCTCGACGAGGTGGCCCACGCCGCCGGGAAGGACCCCCTCGCCTTCCGGCGCGCGCTGCTCTCGATGACGCCGCTGCCCGCGGCCCCTCCGCCGCCGAACCGCAGGCCGAACACGCCGCCTCCGACGCCCTTCGACCCGGCGCGGATGATCGGCGTCCTGGACCTGGTCGCCGAGAAGTCCGGCTGGGGGAAGAAGCTCCCCCGCGGAACGGGGATGGGCGTCGCCTTCTACTTCAGCCATCGCGGCCACTTCGCCGAGGTGGCGCAGGTCACGGTGAGCAGGAAGGGTGAGCTGAAGATCGACAAGGTCTGGGTGGCAGGGGACATCGGCAGCGTCGTCATCAACCCGAGCAACGCCGAGAACCAGGCACAGGGAGCCGTGCTCGACGGCCTGTCCGAGGCGCTGGGCCAGGAGATGACCTTCGAGAACGGCTGCGCGGTGCAGAGCAACTTCCACCAGTACGCGCTGATGCGGATGCCCGACGCGATCCCGGTGGAGCTCCACTTCCGGAAGGTGGACGCCCCGCCCACCGGCCTGGGGGAGCCCGCCCTTCCGCCTGCCGTCCCGGCGCTCACCAACGCGATCTTCGCCGCGACCGGCAAGCGGGTGCGCTCGCTCCCGCTGACGAAGCACGATCTGTCCTGGAGCTGAGCGGTCCTGCGTTTGCCTCAGGACGAGCAGTTGACTCCGACGCAGGAGTTGCTGGGCACCCAGAGGCTGATCGACGGCTCGGTGAACCCCGGCGTCCCGCCGCCCTGGACGGGGATCACCTCGTAGTTCAGCGCGTAGAGGTTGCGCCAGAAGTCCACCGCGATGTTCGCTGCGTTCACTCCCATCGTCGTGCAGAGCGGAGCGGTTCCCGTTTGTCCCGGCTGGTAGATGTCGAGACGGTACGTCCCCTGATTCTGCGAGAGGACGTAGATCAGGCCCCCGTACTCCACCGCCAGGTCGAGGTACTCCCAGCCGTCGACGTTTGGCGTCGCCAGCAGCTGGAGGCTGTAGGGCGAGGGCTGGTTGGGGAAGAACTGTTTCGGGTTCCCCCCCAGGTCGAGGGCCTGGATCCGCGCCGGGATCACCGGTGACGAGTCGATGTCTCCGTACTCCAGGACGAGGATCGTTCCGTCCGCCGCGACCGCCACCGCCTGCGGGGCCGTCATGAGCCCGGGCCGGCTTCCCGTCCCCGAGACGGGCTGCGCGAGCAGCTTGACCATCGCATCCGCGTCGTCCATCGGAGTCGGTGGGAGGCGCAGCACCTCCATCTTGTCGTTCGAGCTGCTGATGCTCACGAGGTAGCCCGCAGGATGCAGGACCATGGCAGTCGGCTGGAAGTTCAGCGCACCCCAGGACTGCGACGGGGGCGTCGGGTTGCTGGCAGAGGGCGGAACGTATGCCGGCGGATCCAGCATCACCTGGCGCAAGAGAAAGGCGTCAGGGTTGCTGGTGTCCAGATAGAGGTCCGTCGCGCCCTGGCCGAGCAGGCTGTAGGTGACCATCACCCCGGCGTTCGCGAAGCCGCAGGGCCCGGCGAGATATCCCTGCTGGGCGTCGGCACCCGTGTCGAGGTTCGCGAGCTGGTCGAACTGTCCCGTGTTCCCGGTGCCGCAGGCCGCTCCCTTCGACGGGTCGCTGCTCTGCGATTGCCATGCGTACCCGACGTACCCCGCCTGCGCGGAGGTTCCCTGGCGGATGGTGATGTCCCGGAGGGCGCAGAGCCCCGGGCCTCCGCAGACCAGGTTGGACGAGTTCGCCGTCGGTGCCGGCGCGCCGGTGTCCCAGACGTGATTGCCGCTCGAATCGAGCGCGGTCTTCTGCTGGTGCTCGTACTGGGTCGAGGAGTCGACCGGAAAGCTGAGCTCCTCGATCGTGATGGTGGGGCTCGCATTCTTGTCGTTGACGATGCGTCCGGTGCTCCCCTTGCCGAGCAGGACCCTGGCCGAGCTCGGCGTGCCAGCCTGGTAGAACGCGACGGAGACGTCGACCATCCCTCCGAGCGGCACCGAGGGGAAGAGCACCGG
>Ga0134122_10002347_pt1 | contig 13888 bp, 15 predicted proteins | sample KB302_FD_96461 | JGI IMG/M metagenome (GOLD analysis project Ga0134122, IMG submission 96461) | Terrestrial soil microbial communities without Nitrogen fertilizer from Kellogg Biological Station, Michigan, USA - KB3-0-2 | ecosystem: Environmental > Terrestrial > Soil > Unclassified ... | reverse complement strand
GTGTCGGTGACGCCGCTGCGCATGGACCTCACCCACGCCAGCCAGCTCGCGCGCGCGAAGGAGTGGCTGGCAACATGAGCCCGCGGCCGGGTCCGACTGCCGCGCGCACGTCGGGTATCGGCATGACGTCCCAGCGGACGCGCGATCGCATGGTGCAGCGCCTGCGCGAGCGGGGCATCGCCGACGAGCGCGTGCTTGCCGCCATGGCGGCGGTGCCGCGGCACGTGTTCGTCGAGGAGGCGCTCGCCAGCCGCGCCTACGAGGACAGCGCGCTGCCGATCGGCTTCGGCCAGACCATTTCCCAGCCGTACGTGGTGGCGAAGGTGATCGAGATTCTTTTGCAGAAGAAAAACCCGAAGAAAGTGCTCGAGGTGGGCACCGGCTGCGGCTATCAGGCGGCGGTGCTGGCGCACGTCTTCGAAGAGGTCTACTCCGTCGAGAGGATCAAGGCGCTGCTCGAGCGGGCTCGCGCCAACCTGATCGGCCTGCGCCTCGCGAACCTGCGCCTCGCCTATGCCGACGGCGGCGATGGCCTGCCCGCCGCGGCGCCGTTCGACGCCATCGTCGCGGCGGCCGCAGCGCGGCAGATTCCCGAGGCGCTGCGCGCCCAGCTCGCGCCGGGCGGGCGCATGATCCTGCCGCTGCATGCCCGCGGCGGAACCCAGCGGCTCGTGCTCGTGGAGCGTACCGGGCGCGGCTTTCGCGAATCGGAGCTCGACGCGGTCCACTTTGTTCCATTCGAGGCGGGGAAGGCGTGAAGCGCGCCGTCGTCCTGCTCGTCTTTCTGGTGGGATGCAGCACGACCCAGAGGCCGGCTCCCGTCGTCGATCGCAAGCAGCCGGCGCGTGCTCCCGCCCCGGCTGTGAAGCCTGCCCCGGCGCGGGTGGCCGAGGGGACTTACGTCGTGAAAAAGGGCGATACCCTCTACAGCATCGCGCTCGAGAACGGCGCCGACTACCGCGACGTCGCGCTCTGGAACCGCCTCGACGACCCGACCAAGATCAGCGTCGGGCAGGTGCTGCGCGTCGTGCCGCCCGAGGAGCGGGTGCAGATCGGGCGCGCCAAGCTTCCCGAGCGCGGTGAAGCGCGCCCGCTTGACCTGCCGCCGCCCCAGGGACAGGAACGCAAGCCGCCCGCCTCTGCCGAGAAAGCGCCCGCACCGCCGCCGGCGAGCCAGGCGGCGGAATTCATCTGGCCGGCGCGCGGCAAGGTCATCGCCGGCTTTGCCGAGCCGCGTCGCAAGGGCATCGACATCGACGGCAAACTCGGCGACCCGGTGATTGCCGCCGCGGCGGGACGCGTAACCTACACCGGCACCGGCATTCCCGGGCTGGGCAAGCTGGTCGTGATCAAGCACGACAACGGCTTCATCACCGTGTACGCGCACAACAAGGACGTCCTGGTGAAGGAGCAGCAGGCGGTGAAGCGCGGCCAGAAGATCGCCGAGATCGGCAACACCGACGCCGACCGGCCGAAGCTGCATTTCCAGATCCGCAAGGGATCGGCCGCAGTCGACCCGATGCGCTACTTGCCCGCGCTCTGAGGTTTCGCCGCCGGCTTCGACGCCTTCGGCGCGCGCGCACGCAGTGCCTGCGCCAGGTCGTTGACCGACGCGGCGTACATCGCGCTGCGGTTATAGCGGGTGATGACGTAGAAGTTGCGAAAGCCGAGGCGGAATTCGCTCGGTGCCTCGCCGTTTGCCAGCTCGACCAGTACCGCCGGCAGCGCTTCGAGCTCGGGCGTCGGCCGGTCGACCTGCACGCCGGCCTCGAGCCATTTCGCCACCGGCAGCTTCGGCTCGAAGCCGCCGCCGAGCGAGCGCCAGGCGTCGCCGCTCACGCGCGCCGGCACCAGCACCGTGCCGTCCTTGCGCCAGCCGTGCTGCTTGAGGAAGTTGGCGACGCTGCCGATCGCGTCGGTCGCGCTGCGGCGCAGGTCGACCGCGCCGTCCTTGTCGAAATCGACGGCGTAGCGCCGCGCGCTGCTCGGCATGAACTGCGGCAGGCCCATCGCGCCGGCGTACGAGCCGCGCATGGCGAACACGTCCAGGTTGCCGTCGCGCGCGAACAGCAGGTAACTCTCCAGCTCGGCGCGGAAGAATCCGGCGCGCGGCGGGTAGTCGAAGGCGAGGGTACTCAGCGCGTCCACCACCCGCCAGCGGCCGGTGTTGCGGCCGTAGAAAGTCTCCACGCCGATGATGGCGACGATCACCTCCGCCGGCACGCCGTAAGCGCGCTCGGCGCGCGCCAGAGTGCCGCGATGGCTGCGCCAGAAGGCGAGGCCGTCGGCGATGCGGCGTTCCTCGACGAACGGCGCGCGATAGTCGCGCCAGGTGCGGATTTTTTCCGCCGGCTTCTCGATCGCTTCGATCACCTGGTCGGCGCGCCGCACGCGGGAAAAGAGGTAGGTCAGTTCGGCCTCGATGAAGCCATGGCGCTGCACCAGGTCCTGGATGAACGCCTTGACCTCGGCGCGCTCGCCGTAGGCGGCCGGTTGCGCGAGCGCAGCCGGCAGGCAGAGCGCCCACGCCAGCGCTGCGAGCCAGGCGCGGATCACGTTACGCGCAACGTGCGCACCAGTCGCTGCAGGCGTGCGATGAGCGGCGCGCTCTGCTGCGCGCCGTAGCGCAGGCCGATATAGAGCTCGCCGATGCGCAGGATGGTGCGCCGCGCGTCAGGGACCGAGCGCGCGGCGCGCGCGGCGTAGTCGCGCGGGCCTTCGTGCGGAGCGCGCTCGACGCCGCGCTGCGCGAGCTTGCGGCAGAAGTTTCGCCACGCTCTCTGCACCGGGTCGGGACGCGCCAGGCGCCGCAGCGACCAGGCCAGCAGGCCGAGCGTGATCACGCCGAGAATGCTGAACAGGACGGCGGTGAGGGCGCGCCAGTCGGCGTCGCGGATGCCGACGAACTGCATCAGGTCGCGCTGCCGCTCGGGGTTGTAGCCGAGCACCCAGACGTTCCACTTGTGGGCGACCGCCTCCCAGCGGTAGCGCACGCCGCGCAGCCACTCCATGCGCGGCTGCATCATCAGCGGCAGCGACGCGCTTTCGGGCACGGCGCGCGCGAGCCCGGACTCGACGCGCCGCGGCATCGCCGCCGCGGTCGGGTCGACCCGCACCCAGCCCCGCCCGGCGAGGAACACCTCGCTCCACGCGTGCGCGTCCCACTGGCGCACGGTGACGATACGGTCGTAGGGATTGAGGTCTCCGCCCTGGTAGCCGGTGACGACCCGGGAGGGGATGCCGGCGGCGCGCATCAGGAACGTGAACGCCGAGGCGAAGTGCTCGCAGAAGCCGGCGCGCGTGTCGAAGAGGAACTCGTCCACGGTGTGCAGGCCGAGGAGCGGTGGCTCGAGGGTGTAGGTGTAGCGCCCGGCGCGCAGGAACTCGATCGCGCGGCCGACGATTTCCTCATCGCTCGCCGCGCCGGTTTGCCATTGCGCCGCGAGCGCCTGCGCGCGCGGGTTGGACGTGGGCGGGATGCGCATCGCGCGCGCAAGCGCGCCGCGCACTTCGGTGCGGGGTGGCTCGGGCCCGATGACCGAGGTGAGCTCGTAGCGCAGCCGCGTGCGCACCGGGGTCGTCGCCAGGAGCTGCCCGTCGAACGTCATGCGCGCGCGCTCGGGCACGCTTGCCGCAGTCTCGAGGGCGAACAGCCAGGAACGGTTGTGCGGCTCGAGCACCACCGCGTAGCGGTAGCTCGCCCGCCCCTCGCGCGGCGGCGTCGGCGCGCCGCGCAGGTCGGGGCCGATCGTCCAGGTGCGGCCGTCGAAGTCCCAGAGCACCGGGCCGCGCCAGTAGCGCAGCGCGTGCAGCGGCGCCTCGCCTTCGAACTCGGCGCGAAAGGCGATCGCGTCGTACTGCGCGAGGCTGGACAACGTCCCCGGGCTCATCGACTCGGACAACCCCGTCATGCCGGCATAGGCGTCCTGCGGCAGGCCCCAGAGCGGGCCTTGCACGCGCGGGAAGAGCAGGAACAGCACGAGCGCCGCCGGCACGCCCTGCGCCAGCAGCACCCCGGCGGTGCGCAGGTTGGCGCGCGGCTCGCGCTGCGGGGCGGCAAAACCGACCAGCGTCGCGGTGGTCGCGAGCAGCGACACCGCCATCAGCAGCGCGGTCAGGATCGACTGCGTGTAGAGGAAATTGGTGATGACCAGGAAGTAGGCGAGAAATGCCGCGACCGCGGCGTCGCGGTGGGTGCGGGTTTCGAGCAGCTTCAGGCCCGAGAAGACCACCAGCAGCAGGATTCCGGGCTGGCGGCCGAAGAGCGTGCGGAACTCGACCCAGAGCGCGAGCATCGCCACCGCGGCGACGCCCAGCACCAGCCAGCGCGAGGGCAGCGGCGCGCGCTGCAGCGTGAAATGCAGCCGCCAGCCGTAGAGGCACAGCGTCAGCAGCGTCAGCCACCATGGCGCGCGCAGCGCGTGGGGCGCGATGACCAGCACGAGCGAGCCGATCAGCCACACCAGATCGCGGGCGCTCACGGCGCGCAGCTCGGGGGCGAGGGGATGCGGCAGCGGCTTCATGGCTGGCGAAACAGCGCCAGCGCCTGCAGGCAGGCGGCGCGGTGAGCTTCGCCGTGCGAGGGCGGGAATTCGGTACCGGGCAGGCGCAGCCCGTAGAGCGCGCCGCCGCGCTCGGCGGCGACGACCCAGCCGGCCAGGCGCGAGAGTCGCGTCTCGATCGACAGCGTCGCCGGCAGAAGCTGCCAGTCGAGCCACAGCTCGGCGCCCGCTTCACCGGCGAACTGCTTGGTCAGCATGTCGCCGGTCCTCGCGACCGCCTTCCAGGCGACGTGCCGCGGCGAGTCGGAGGCATGGTAGCCGCGCAATCCGGCGAAGTCGTCGTTGCCCGGCGTAGGCGAGCGCATCGCTCCGCTTGTCGCTTCGCCGCTGGCCGGGGGCAGAGTGGATTTCTCGGGGCGCGGATAGACGAGGCAGCGCGCTTCCGGCTCGACGTAGCTCCAGGCGCGGAACAGGCCGAGCGGAAAGCGCGTCTCGAGCATCACCCGGCCGAGCGCAAGCCAGCCGCGGCTCGGCGCCGGCACCGGCAGCACCACCTCGCCGACGCCGCGCGCGGCGATATCGATCACGAGCTGCGCGCCGCAGCCCATGTGGCGCACCAGAATCGCCGGGCGGTCGAAGGCGACGCGGCCGTCGAGGTAGAGACGAAACTGCGTCGTGTCGCCGGCGAACACCGGCTCGGCGCGCCCGGCGCTCACCGCGAGGCGGGCGAGATTGCGCGCGGTCTGAACCATGCCGGCGATGCCCATGCCGGCGAGCAGGAAGGTGAGGCCGAAGCCGAGCGCGAGCGCGTAGTTGATCGAGCCGATGAGCAGGATGGTCAGGGTCGCGGCGAACAGCCAGCCGAGGCGCGTCGGCACGATGTAGACGCGCCGGTGCACGAGCACGATGGTGCCGCGCTCCGGCGGGGTGAAGCCCCAGACCCAGTTGGCGAAGCGCGGATTGCGCTCGATCAGGCGTCCGATCATGGCAAAAGGACCGCGCTCATGCCGTGGGCCCGTCGTACTTCCAGCGGCCCTTCCACGCGGCCAGCACCAGGCGCGGATACTTCGCGCTGCCGAGGCTGCCGTTGTAGCGCATCAACGCGCGGAAGAAGTCGCCGTTCTCCAGATCGACGTAGTGGCGCAGGATGACGCAGCCGTAGGCGAGGTTGGTGCGCAGGTGGAAGAGGTTGTCCTTCGGGCCGCCGATCAGCTTCGTCCAGAACGGCATCACCTGCATGTAGCCGCGCGCGCCGGCGGTCGAGACCGCGTATTTGCGGAAGCCGCTCTCCACCTCGATGATGCCGAGCACGAGCTGGGGGTCGAGCCGGGCGCGGGTCGCCTCGTACTGCACTGTACGCAGCAGCTCGAGCCGGACCTTGCGGTCGGGAATGCGCTTTTCGAGCCGCTTCTCCATCGTCGCCAGCCAGCGGTTGGCGTCGTCCTCGGAGCGAAAGTGCATGGTCGCCGGGCCCTTCGCGCTCACCTGTCGGTAGAGGCGCTCGCGCACGCTGTCGGCGAGCGGCTCGTACTTCTGCTCTCCCGCGGGTGCCGGTAGAGGCAGGACGAGCAGCAGCGCGACCAGGAGTTTTCTCAAGCGAGTTTCTGCAGTAGCAGCGCAGCGATCTCGGCGAGCGGCACGTCGGCCGGCTTTTCGTCCCGGCGTCCCTTGTATTCCGCGTTGCCGGCGGCAAGGCCGCGCTCGGAGAGGACGACGCGGTGCGGCACGCCGATCAGATCCATGTCGGCGAACAGCACGCCCGGCCGCTCGTCGCGATCGTCGAGCAGGACATCGATCCCGTCGCGTCGCAGAGAGTCGTACAGCTTGTCGGCCGCGGCGCGCACCGCGGGCGCCTTGTGATAGCCGATCGGCACCAGGGAGACGGTGAAAGGTGCGATCGGCGCCGGGAAAACGATGCCGCGCTCGTCGTGGTTCTGCTCGATTGCCGCGGCGACGATGCGCGTCACGCCGATGCCGTAGCAGCCCATCTCGAACGGCCGGTGCTCGCCTTTCTCGTCGAGGAAGGTCGCGCTCATCGCCTCGGAGTATTTCGTGCGCAGCTGGAAGATGTGGCCGACCTCGATGCCGCGCACGATTTCCAATTTGCCCTTGCCGTCGGGACTGGGATCGCCGTCGACGACGTTGCGGATGTCGGCCGCCCGGGCCTCGGGCAGGTCGCGGCCCCAGTTCACGCCGGTAAGGTGAAAGCCTTCCTCGTTCGCGCCGCAGACGAAGTCGCTCATCAGCGCGACGCGCCGGTCGGCGACGACCTTCACGCCCCTGGCCGCCACCGGGCCGACATAGCCCGCTTTTCCCAAAGCGCCTTCAACCTCTTTCTCGGTCGCGAAGCGGAACGTGCCGATGACCTTCTGCGCCTTGATCTCGTTCAGCGCGTGGTCGCCGCGCACCAGCAGCATGTGCAGCTGGTCGTCGTGCATCACCAGCACCGCTTTGACCGTCTTCTTCAGGTCGATCTTCAGCAGCGCCGCGACGTCCTCGCAGGTCTTCTTGCCCGGCGTCGGCACCTTCTTCATCTCTTCCTTCGGCGCGCCGCGCGTGCCCGGCGCGACCGCCTCGGCGAGCTCGACGTTGGCGGCGTAGTCCGACTGCTGGCAGAACGCGATCGCGTCCTCGCCCGAGTCGGCGAGGACGTGGAATTCCTGCGACCCGGTGCCGCCGATGGCGCCCGGGTCGGCGGCCACCGCGCGGAACTTGAGGCCGAGGCGGGTGAAGATGCGCGTGTAGGTGTCGTACATGTTGCGGTACTCGCGCTGCAGGTCCTCGAAGCTCGCGTGGAAGGAATAGCCGTCCTTCATCACGAACTCGCGGCCGCGCATGATGCCGAAGCGCGGCCGGCGCTCGTCGCGGAACTTGGTCTGGATCTGGTAGAAGTGCGCCGGCAGCCGCCGGTAGCTCTTCAGCTCGGAGCGCGCGAGGTCGGTGATCACTTCCTCGGAGGTCGGCTGGATGACGAAGTCGCGCTCATGCCGGTCCTTGAAGCGCAGCAGCTCGGGCCCGTAGGCCTGCCAGCGCCCCGATTCCTGCCACGGCTCGGCGGGCTGCACGACCGGCATGGCGAGCTCGATCGCACCGCCGCGGTTCATCTCCTCGCGCACGATCGCCTCGACCTTGCGCTGCACGCGCAGGCCGAGCGGCAGCCAGGTGTAGATGCCGGCCGAGAGGCGGCGGATCAGGCTGGCGCGGAGCATCAGGCGATGGCTGACGATCTCCGCTTCTGCCGGAACTTCCTTCTGCGTCGCGATGAAGAAACTCGAGGTTTTCATGGGGCCCTGCCGGCATTGTCTTTGCCGGTGGCCTGTGGAAAAATCAGTCGCGCATTCTACCTTTAGGCTAACTAAGGCGGTGCGGCCATGCTCGACAAGGAAGGCTACCGTCCGAATGTCGGCATCATCCTTGCCAACCAGCGAGACGAGGTGTTCTGGGGCAAGCGGATCCATCAGCACGCCTGGCAGTTTCCGCAGGGCGGCATCAAGCACGGCGAGACGCCGCTGCAGGCCATGTTCCGCGAGCTCGAAGAAGAGATCGGTCTTGCGCGCGCGCACGTGCGCATCCTCGGGCGGACGCGCGACTGGCTGAAGTACGAGGTGCCGGAGAAGTGGGCGCGGCGCGCCCAGGACGCGGGCGGCGGCGCCTACCGTGGCCAGAAGCAGATCTGGTACCTGCTGCGCATGACCGGCCGCGATTGCGACGTCAAGCTGCGCGCGAGCGGCCACCCCGAGTTCGACGCCTGGCGCTGGCACGACTACTGGGTGCCGCTCGAGGCGGTGATCGACTTCAAGCGCGAGGTCTACCGCCAGGCGCTCACCGAGTTGCACCGGTACCTGCACGCCGACCGCCGCGCACGGACCCGAGGCTCGCAGCAGGTCGCATAGTCGGCGACAATCGGCGGTATTACTTAATTCCATTTGCTCTATTGCTCTGCGGGCCCTAGGCTCGTTCTTTCACTGTAGGAGGAAGCGATGAAAGCTCTCAAAGGCACGAAAACCCACGACAACCTGAAGGCCGCCTTTGCCGGCGAGTCGCAGGCGAACCGCCGCTACCTGTACTTCGCCGCGAAAGCCGACGTCGAAGGCCACAACGACGTCTCGGCGCTGTTCCGCTCTACCGCGGAAGGCGAGACCGGGCACGCACACGGACACCTCGAGTACCTCGAGACGGTCGGCGATCCGGCGACCAACCTGCCGATCGGCCGCACCCGCGAGAACCTGAAGGCCGCGGTGGCCGGCGAGACCCACGAGTACACCGACATGTATCCCGGCATGGCGAAGCAGGCGCGCACCGATGGCTTCACCGAGATCGCCGACTGGTTCGAGACGCTCGCCAAGGCCGAGCGCAGCCACGCCAACCGCTTCCAGAAGGCGCTGGACGGGTTGAGCGACTGAGTCGGTGATCGAAAGAAGCTCCCTGCTGTCCCTCGAGGCCTACGCCCGGGAGCGCTCCAGCTTCCGGGCGAAGGTCATCGAGCACAAGAAGCGCCGCACCGTCCATCTCGGCGAGCATGTCACGCTGCAGTTCGAGGATGAGCTGCTGATTCGCTACCAGATCCAGGAGATGCTGCGCATCGAGCGCATCTTCGAGGAAGACGGCATCCGCCACGAGCTCGAGACCTACAACCCGCTCATGCCCGACGGGAGCAACTGGAAGGCCACCATGTTCGTCGAGTTTCCGGACGAGGCAGAGCGCCGCCACATGCTGGAGCGGCTCAAGGGAATCGAGCGCCGCGTCTGGGTCCAGGCCGAAGGGGCCGCTCGCATCTTCGCGATCGCGGACGAGGACCTCGAGCGGGAGAACGAGGAGAAGACCGCGGCCGTGCATTTCCTGCGCTTCGAGTTGCCGCCGGCTTTTCGCGAGCGCCTGCGCTCCGGTGCGCTGCTGATGCTCGGCGTCGACCATCCGCACTATCAGGCAACATGCGAAGCCAGCGCGGAGCAGCGCGCATCGCTCGCGCAAGATCTCGCCTGAAGCCGCTCCTGCTCGTCGCGGCGCTCGCCGCCATCTTGCTGGGGGGCTGCGACCACTCCGAGCGCAGCGACTGGGAGCGCAGGAACGACGCGCAGCTCGACCGCGACGCGAGCGACCCCGCGCCGCCGCCGCCACCTTTCCCGCGCCGCGCTACGCTGCTCGAGTTCGAGCCGCGCGCGCCGGGCGATTTCCGCTACTACATCGATGGCGCGACCCTCAACGTCGATCCCAAGAAGGGCGTGATCAGCTACGTCCTGGTGGCGCGCAGCCTGAGCGGCGTCGAGAACGTCACCTTCGAGGCGATCAACTGCAAGAGCGACGAGTATCGCGTCTACGCGCTCGGCCGTGCCGACGGCACCTGGGGTGGCCGGGCAAGCCCATGGCGCCCGATCATGCAGAGCCGTCAGCCCCAGTACCGGTCGCTGCAGCGCGACTACTTCTGTCCGCAGAGCAACGCGATCGGCGACGCCGATGAGGGCCGCCGTGCCCTGCAAGCCGGCGGCCATCCCTGGTCCAGGGGATTCGACGCCGACTCGGCGCGTCGACGCTGACGCCCCCGGCTATTCGCGGGTCGGCACGCTCTTCAGATCGCTCAGCCACGCCGCCGCGCTCGCATCGGACGGCGCGCGCCAGTCGCCGCGCGGCGAGAGCGAGCCGCCAGAGCCGACCTTCGGCGCGTTCGGCGCGACGCTGCGCTTGAACTGGTTGTGCATGAAGCGCTCGAGGAACACGCCCAGCCACTTGCGGATCTCGCCCAGCCGGTACTCGCCCTTCCAGGCATTCCACGCCAGGTAGGCGACCTTCGAAGGCGTGTAGCCGAAGCGCAGGATGTAGTAGAGGTGGAAGTCCTGCAGCTCGTACGGCCCGACTTTGGCCTGCGTGCTCTGCCCGCCGGGCACCAGCTCGGGCGAGATCTCCGTTTCCAGAACCCTGCGCAGCGCTCGTTTCACGTCGTCGCTGAACTCGCCCGACTCGGCGACCCAGCCGATGAGGTACTGGATCAGCGTCTTCGGCACGCTGGCGTTGACGTTGTAGTGCGCCATGTGATCGCCGACCCCGTACGTCGCCCAGCCGAGCGCCAGCTCCGAGAGGTCGCCGGTGCCCACTACCAGGCCCCGGTTCTGGTTGGCGAGGCGGAAGAGATGGCTGGTGCGCTCGCCGGCCTGCACGTTTTCGAAGGTGATGTCGTAGAGCTTGCGGCCCTTGGCGAACGGATGCCGCAGGTCCTTCAGCATCTGCATGCACGAGGGGCGGATGTCGATCTCCTCGGCGGTCGCGCCGACCGCGCGCATCAGCTGCCAGGCCTGGTTGCGCGTGCGGCTGCTGGTGGCGAAGCCCGGCATGGTGAAGGCGAGGACGTTGCTCCGCGGCAGCTTCAGCTCGTCCATCGCCCGGGCGCAGACGATCAGCGCCTGGGTCGAGTCGAGTCCGCCGGAGACGCCGACTACCAGTTTCTTGGTGCCCGCCGCGCGCATGCGCGTCGCGAGTCCCTGCACCTGGATGCGGTACACCTCGGCACAGCGCAGGTCGCGGTTCGCCGTGTCACTCGGCACGTACGGGAATCTCTCCACCTTGCGCTCGAGCGGCATGCGTCCGGAGGGCAGCGGCAGGGAAAACTCGACCTCGCGAAAACGCCCGACTTCGGCCGCGTGCCGCTGCGCGCTGGCGGAGAAGGTGTTCTGCCGCATGCGGTCGGCGGCGAGGCGCCCGAGGTCGACATCGGCGAGCGCGAGCTGCGGCTCGGCGGCGAAGCGCTTCGACTCTGCGACCAGGGTGCCGTTCTCGTAGACCATCGCGTGCCCGTCCCAGGCGAGGTCGGTCGTGGACTCGCCGGGCCCGGCGGCGCTGTAAAGGTACGCGGCCAGGCAGCGTGCCGACTGGTTGCCGACCAGCTGGTGCCGGTAGCCCTCCTTGCCGACGACGATGTTCGAGGCAGAGAGGTTGGCGATCACGGTGGCGCCGGCCAGGGCAGCGAAGGATGACGGCGGCGCGGGGACCCACAGGTCCTCGCAAATCTCGACGTGCAGCACGAAGCCCTTCAGTTCGGGAAGACGAAACAGCAGGTTCGTCCCGAACGGCGCGCGCTGGCCCGCGAGGTCGACCTGCGTGCGGCGCGCGGCGTCGCCGGGCGTGAACTGGCGCGCCTCGTAGAACTCGCGGTAGTTCGGCAGGTAGGTTTTCGGCACCACGCCGACCAGACGCCCCTGGGCGACCAGCGCCGCGCAATTGAAGAGCTGGCCGTCGACCGCGACCGGCAGGCCCACCAGCGCCGCCAAGGGAAGATTCCTGGATTTCCGGAGAAGCACAAGCAGCGCTTCTTCGGCAGCATCGATCAGCACTTGCTGGTGAAACAGGTCCTCGCAGCTATAGGCGGAAAGCCCGAGCTCGGGAAAAACGGCGAGCAGCGCCTTCTCGCGCGCAGCGTCGCGCATCAGCGCCAGCGTCGCCGCGAGGTTGTGCTCGGGATCGCCGACGCGCACGCGCGGGGTCGCGACTGCGAGACGCGCGAAACCATGCGCGTAAGGGTTGAAAAACGCTTTCATGGAGGCATTTTACCGCACCCGGGTTATGGTGTTATAAGCCATATATGGTTCTGCATGAGCGCGTGGTGCTGACGGAAGCGATTCTCGAGATCGAGCTGCACGCCGACCTGCGCTACCGGCTGCGCTACGGCGACCTGGTCGAGTACGAGAACGGGCGGCGCAAGCTGCGCGGCCGCAGCTTGCGCTACGAGTTCCGCTCGGTGGAGCAGCTGCGCTACGACTTCGAGCGCGATGTCGCCGCGATGGGAGGGAGCCTTGGCTAGACGAGGCGGCGAGGTGCCGGTTCGGCAGCTTCACTTGCGCGTCGCGCCGCCGCGCGACGCGCTCGACCGCTTCGAGGCGGCGTGGAACCGGGTCGCCGAGGGTGGCGTCGTGGCGCCGCTGCGGGTGCTGACGCTGCGGGACCTGCCGCTTCTGCTGCGCACGCTGACGCCCGCGCGCTGGGCGCTGGTCGAGCGCCTGAAGAAGGAGGGTCCGCTCTCCGTGTACCAGCTCGCCAAGCGCCTGGAGCGGGACTACAAGAACGTGCACACCGACGTCGCGCAGCTCCTGCGGCTGGGCGTCGTCGAGCGGCAGGGCGACGGCGTCGCCGTGCCCTGGGAGCTGCTACGCGCGGAGCTCGGCTTCTAGAGCCAGCCGGCTTTGCGGAAGCGCGAGAACAGCCAGGCGTCGATGCCGACCATCAGGGAGACGGCAAAAGGGTAGCCGAACTGCCACTCGAGCTCGGGCATGTGCTTGAAGTTCATGCCGTAGACGCCGGCGACCATGGTTGGCACGGCGACCAGGGCGGCGTAGGCAGCGAGCCGTTTGGTGACTTCGTTCTCGCCGATGGCGATCATCCCCAGGTTGACCTGGATCGCGGTGGCAACCGTGTCACGCGCGGTGTCGATCGACTGGTTGAGGCGCACCAGGTGGTCATGGATGTCGCGGAAGTATTCCGACAGGCCGCCGCAGACCTGCGGCACCCGCCCGCCATAGAGCTTGCCGGCATACTCGAGCAGCGGCCCGGTGGCGTGCTTGAGGGTCGTCAGCTTCTGTTTCACGTAGTACAGGCTCTCGATGTTCGCCCGCGGCGCCGCGGCAGCGGCGAACAGCTGCTCCTCGGCCGCCTCCAGCTCGGTCTCGACCGCGTCGAGCACCGGGAAATAGCGGTCGACCACCGCGTCCATCAGCGCGTAGAGGACGTAGCCCGAGCCGTTGCGCAGCAGCTCCGGCTCGCGCTCGCAGCGTGCGCGCACCTCCTTGAAGCCGCGCTCGGTGGCGTGGCGCACCGAGAGCACGTAGTTCGGTCCGGCAAAGATGTCGACCTCGCCGAGCTTGAGCTCGTCGCCCGCGACCTCGATCGTGCGCAGCACGACGAACAGCGAGTTGCCGTACTCCTCGATCTTCGGCCGCTGGTGGCCGACGCGGGCGTCCTCGACCGCGAGCTCGTGCAGGTCGAACTCCTCGCGCATCTCCTCCAGCTCGGCCTCGGTGGCATCGAGCAGCGCTACCCAGACGAAGCACCCGGGGCGCGCGAGGTAATCCGAGATCTCCCGCTTGTCGATATCAGCGAGCTTGCGGCCTTCCTCGTAGGCGACGCAGTTGATCAGCATGCGGCGGCATAATAAGCGCTTTTTCGGGACACTTATGCCTCAGGTCAGCCGCCGCGCCGCGAGTCTCGGCACCGAGAACGCCTTCGTCGTCCTCGCCGAGGTGAACGCCCTCGCGCGCCAGGGCAAGGACATCATCAGCTTCTGCATCGGCCAGCCCGACTTCCCGGCGCCGGAGCACGTGCAGGAGGCGGCGATCCGCGCGATCAAGGGCGGCAAGCACGGCTACACGCCCTCGGCCGGCATCGACGAGTTGCGCGAAGCCGCG
>Ga0134122_10002345_pt1 | contig 13892 bp, 14 predicted proteins | sample KB302_FD_96461 | JGI IMG/M metagenome (GOLD analysis project Ga0134122, IMG submission 96461) | Terrestrial soil microbial communities without Nitrogen fertilizer from Kellogg Biological Station, Michigan, USA - KB3-0-2 | ecosystem: Environmental > Terrestrial > Soil > Unclassified ... | reverse complement strand
CCTCTTCGAACAGGGCGCGCCGCTCTTCCGCCTTCTCGGAGAGCAGCGCTTCGATCATCCTTGCCTCCATCACCACGGCGGCGTCGGCGCCCAGGCCGGTGCCGCGCAGCAGGTCTTGCACGTCACGCAGCCGCACCGCCGAGCGATTGAGCAGGTACTCGCTCTGCCCCGAGCGGGAGAGCCGGCGTGTGACCACGACTTCCTGATACGCGATCGGGAGCGTGCCGTCGGAGTTGTCGAACACCAGTGAGACTTCCGCCACGTTCACCGGGCGGCGCCCCGTCGAGCCCTGAAAGATGACGTCTTCCATCTTGCCGCCACGCAGCAAGCGCGGGGACTGCTCGCCCAGGACCCAACGGACGGCATCGGAGATGTTGGACTTGCCGCAGCCGTTCGGACCCACGATGGCGGTGACGCCCGCCTCGAACGGCAGCTCGACCGCGCCCGCGAACGACTTGAAGCCCGACAGCTCGAGCCGGGTCAGTCTCATGGAGTGGTCCCTTCCCCCATCCGAGTGACGAGAGTGGCCTGAACGCCGGCCCGCTTGAGCCGCGCTTCGAGGAAGCTGGCTTGCTCGGGCGTCTCGAACGCGCCCGCCAACAAACGCGAACCCGTGCCCCACGCCACCGCCGGAATGCCGCGCGCCCGCAGGGTGCTGGCTGCGGGCGCGTGGTCGCTCAGCGAGAAGGAATAGGGAGCGCGCAGCACGTCTCCCTGGCCGCGCGCGGCGAGACCGTGCTGCCACATCCCGGCGCGGGCGCCGACGGCGGAGTCGCGCGTCGGGAACGCCCCGGCCAGCACGCGATACCACACCGCGCTACCCCGGCGATCATCCAGCGCGACCGGAGTGACGAACGGAGTGACGCCGTCCGCCGCCAGGCGGTCCGCGAGGGCGAGCGCCTTGTCGAGTCTCGCGTACGCGGCGAGCTGCACGGTCCAGGCGAGCGAATCGACCCGGGGGGCGGCCGGCGCGGCCGCCACCGGTCGTGCACGCATGGGCGCCGCGGCGGTGGGCGCGGGCGCCCGGCGCTGCTCGGCTCCGCGGGCGAGCAGCGCCCAGCTGCCGGCCGCGCCCGCTGCCAGCGTCACGGCCACGACCACCGGGCGGGCCAGCCGAGAGGACGGGCGACGCACCGAGGCCGAGATGCGCCCCGGTGGGGGCGCGACCGATCGCGGGTCCGGTGCCGCGGCCGGCGTCCAGCGCTCGCGCACCACGCCCAGCAGCGGGACGCCGCGCTCCATCGCCGCCGTGATCCCCTGGCCGATCGACGACTCGGGCTCGTAGCCGTCGGGCGAGAGCACGATCAATCCGTCCGGGACCGTGGAGAGCCGGGCGAGGGCGCCGGCGGAGAGATAGAGCAGCAGGAGCGCGTCCTCAACCCGGAAGCCGCCGTGCAGCTTCTTCCAGCGGGGGTTCGCGAACAGATCGCCCGCGTGCGCCGTCACCGTCCCCGCGGCGATGAAGAACACGCGATCGACCTCGTGCGCCGCCTTGGTGAGCGACACATCGTACTCGAACGCGTCCACGATCCCCTCGGTGGGCGTGAGGCCGACCGTCTCGTGCAGCGTCGGGTGCTCCAACCACAGGTCCACCAGCGCGATCCGCCGGTTGCCCAGCGCCGCGGCGCGGGCGACGTCCCACGCGGCCCCCGCGGCCCACTTCAGGTCTCCCGTCGCCGGCACCAGGGCGACCAGCGCTTGTCCGGTGACCAGCGAGGGCACCAGCGCGTCGAGGCGCGAACGTGGCAGCGGGCGGACGGTCACGGTGTCGGCTGGTAGATCCAGAACGGGCGGCCGAGCTTGCGGCCGATGCCCTCGGCCTGCGCGCGCGTGGGGTACGGCCCGAGCACCACGCGGTAGCCGTCGTCGGGATTGCGGGGCTGGAGCACGCGCGCCGCGAGCCCCGCGCGGGTGAGCTGCTGCGCCATCTCCGACGACCACGCCTCGTTCTGCGATGTCGACACTTGCACGTACATCGGTCCCTCGGGTCCCGCCGTATCGGAGGCCGCACCCTGGTCGGGCTGCGCGCCCGCGTCTCCAAACGCGCCGCGATACGCGCCGCGGGGCCGCCACCCGGTGAGCATCCACAGGTCCGCCCCGCCTCCCTTCACGCGTCCCGTCGCCGCCAGCGAGTCGGGCCGATACGCGACCACATCGTCCCCCTGGCGCACCAGCAGGGCGCCGTCCGGGGCGATGGCCGGCAGGTCGGTCCGCCAGGCGCTCGCCAGCGTCCCGACCAGCCGTTTCACCGGGAGGTCCACCACGAAGACCGAGTCTCCCGCGGCCGGCTTGGCCAGCAACCAGCGTCCCAGCGGGTCGAGCCGGATGGTTGCCGCGGGCAACGGGAGTGCGATGCCGTCGATCTCCTCGTGGTCGTATCGGTCGATTGCCGCCAGGCCGGGCTCGGTGCGTCGAGCGACGTAGATGCGATGGCCCGAGGGCGAGAACACCAGCGCGCGCGGGTGATCGGAGAGCCGGACGAAGGCGGCCTCGCGGCGGCCGAGCGGGTCCATGAGGACTACCCCTGAGTCGGCGGCTACGCCGACCAGGTCGCCCCAACGGGTCGCCGCCACGTCGCTCCCAGCCGGCAGTGGTCGAGTGGTGGGCGGTTGATCGGCGGCGGCGGTGATGAGCACCGGTGCGTCGGCCACAACGAGACGCTGGTCAGCCGCGCCGAACAACTGGAGCGGCACGCCCGGCAGAGGCTGCGGCCAAGCGACCCGCACGCGCCGTGCGAGCGTCACAACCCGCCGCTTCGCGTCCACCGTGTAGAGGGTGCCGTCCGGACCGAGCGTCGCTTGTTCTATCCCTGAAGCCACCGTGTCGACTCGAGCACTGCCAAGATCGAGCGCGAGGACGTCGCTCTTCGGGGTCGTGGTACTTGTGTCCTTCTTGACGCGCGCACCCTTTTTCGTCGCGGTCGTGTCCTTCGTGCGGGTGGTGACGTAGAGGAACTCCGCTTCGGTGTCGAGGCCGATCACCCGGGTGACCGGAGGGAGCTTGCCGCGAATCGCGGTGGGGATCTCCACCAGGGTGGGGAGGCGATACACCCGGGGCGCACCCCCCTTGGTCGGGATACGAATGGCGACGCCGGCGGTACGGGCGGCGCCGGCGGCTGCCCGGCTAACCGCTTGCTTTGCAGGCGGTTGCGACGGTGGTGTGGCGGGCGCCCGGGACCGACAGCCCCCGAGCGCCAGGCTGATGAGGAGGAGGTGGCGGGTACGCAAATGGCCTCGCCGGACAAGATAGGCAACCGGCGAGGCCATGACAAGTGTTTTAGCGATGCGGAGTTAGAACGTTGGGCCGAGGCTAATCGTCCAGTAGGGGTTGTTGTGGGGCCGGCTCAGGGGCTTGGTGTAGTCGAACCGCAGCACCACGAAGCCGAGGAAGTTCATCCGGATCGAGCCGCCCCAACTGCGCAACGGCGCGCGCACGGTCTCGGGATCCTCGCTGCTCGCCCGGCTCCATACGACCTTCGAGTTGGAGTCCCAGGCGAGCCCGGCGTCGTAGAAGATCGCCCCCTCGATGGGGGGGAGACCCACCGGGAGGAAGCCGAGCACGAGGCTGCGGGTCAGCGGGAAGCGCAGCTCCGCGTTCGCCACGGCGATGCGCGAGCCGATGAGCTGGTCGAGCTCAGGGCAGCTGCTCTGGGTGGAGCTGCTGAGACATTCGTTGTTGATCAGGGACCCGGCGGTGTAGCCACGGAGCAACTCCGTGTTCCCGAGGAACTGTTGGAACAGGTCGGCGTCCCGCCCGAAGCGACCGAAGAACACGCCCCGCAGGGCCAGTGTGAACGGCCGTGCGAAGAAGTAGCGCCGCCAGTCGACCAGGCCCGAAGTGAATTTCCACGCGCCGAAGCTGGGGGAGGCCTCGAGCCGCCAGCGGGACCCCGCGAACGGTCCCACCCATCCGAACAGCGAGTTGTCGTGGACCAGCGCGAGCTGGGGACCGTAGTAGCTCACGGACGCGCCGTTGTCGGTCACGGGGTCCGCGACGCCCAGGACGTTCCCGAACCCATCCACCAGGTAATCCTGCCTGAGGACCGCCTGACTGATGTTGGAGAAGTGCGCGCCCATCTCCACGCGAGTGAAGCGGCTGAACGGATAGAAGCCCTGCGCGAACACGTCCCGGATCACGAAGCGTTCGATCCGCGGCGTGAGGATAAAGGTGCCGTCGCCGTTGTTTACGACGTTCGTGGGCAGGTAGTAGTACAGCGGCTGCTGCGAGCCGCCGAACGCCCAGTTGAGGCGGTGCGCCTGGTTGATGTAGGCCGCGAGCACCTGGGCTTCGCTCAGACGGCCGTTCACCGAGCCCGAGAACACCATCGTGTGGTTGCCGAGGATGTCCGACAGCGAAACTGCCGTGCCGCCGAAGAAGCCGCGGCCGAAGTTATCCCGCTCGTAGCCGATGGTCGGCCGCGCCACGTAGTCCGGGCTGAATCGAGTGCGATAGGGGCGGAATGTGAACTCGCTCGTATCCGGCAGGGCGGGCGATGAGTCGATGAGGGTCTTCACCGATACAGGCGCGGGTCCGGCGCCGCTGTCGGGGGTCTGCGGCGCGGTGCCGGAAGCCCGGAACCCGGCGGGCGAGCGATACACCGACGTGGCGGCACGGGGCTCCGAGTCGGCGGGCGCCGCGGCGGCGGCCGCGACCGGCGTCGGCCCGGCGAGGGCCCGGCGCTGGGCGGCGAGCAGCGACGTCACCGGAGGCGTGGCGGGTGCCTGATACGGCTGCCGTTTGAGGGAGCGGGGGTTGTCCACCGCGTACACGTTGTATTCGCCGTCCTCATAGTAGGCGAACGCGAGGCGATCGGCCTCGTGCGCCCAGGAGAGGCACGGCGACAGCGCCGTGATGCCGGAGACTCCCGTGAACACGTCGGTGAGCTGGTAGATATTCCCGTCGGAAAAATCGTACAGGAAGATGTTGCTGATCCCGTTGCGGTCGGAGACGAACGCCAGCGACCGGCCGTCCGGGGCCCAGGCGGGGTTGATGTTCTTCCCCTGGTCCATGTGTCGCAGGATGTCGATCGAGCCGTTCTCGAGGTGCAGCAGGGCGATCCGCAGGCTGCCGAACTTGAGAGCCGCGAAGTCGGTCGCCGGGCTGCGGTCGGTGACGAACGCGATGGTCTTCCCGTCGGGGGACCAGGACGGCTCGAGATCCGCGTACTTGTCGTTCGTCAGGCGGTGGAGATTCGAGCCGTCGGCGTTCACGACGAACAGGTCCGAGAGACCGCCGTCGTATCCTGTGAACACCAGCTGCTTCCCGTCGGGCGACCACGACGGCGTGGTGAGCCCGTTCAGCGGGACGCGAATGCGCCGCACCTCCTCGTCCTTCTTCACATCGAGGATTACGAGATCGTCGCGGTCCTTGCGCTTGGCGGCGATCGCGAAATAGCGCCCGTCGGGCGAGAACGAGCCGGACGAGTTGATGAAGCGGAGGCTCTCGTAGTTCGAGTTCAGGGTGGACTTCACCAGCCGCCGCTTGACCCGGCCCGTTTCCGCGTCGGCGAGGTAGAGATCCACGAAGAAGGAATTCTTTTCGCTGAAGTACGCGATGTCGCGCCCGTCGGGTGACAGGGCGGGGGCGAGGTGCAGCGTGCCTTCGGAGCGCTTCTGGGTGAGCAGCGGCTGGGCGATGCGGCGCGCCCGGTAGTGGTCGGCGAGCTGGGGCAGATAGGTCGTCTGCACCGCGTCGCGCCACTCGCTCGACAGATCGTCCAGCGTGACGCCGAGCGACCGCTTGAAGCCGCCCTCGACGCCGCTCGACACCGACGCCTGGAGGATCTGCCCGATCGCCTCGTCGCCCCACTTCTCCCCCACGTAGGCCAGCAGCGCGTGGCCGAACCGGTAGGGGAAGATCCGCGGGTCGTACGTCATCTCCTCGACGGTCGGCAGGTGGCCTTCCAGCGAGGCGTCCCGCAGCCACATGGACGTGAGCGGATCGATCGGGCCGATAGAGAGATACTCCGCCATACCTTCCATGAACCAGCCGGGGAGGTTGGCGTTCACCAGCGTCTGCACGCCGGCCCCGATGCGGCCGCGGCTGATCACGTCATACTGGAACTGGTGCACCATCTCGTGACCCAGCACGTGCTCCAGGTCTGCGTAGGAGCCGGTGAAGGGCAGCACCATCCGGTGCTTGAAGAACTCCGTGAACCCGCCCGTTCCCTCGCCGAGGTCTTCGCCGGTCGTGTTGGTCTGCTGGAAGTCGGACTGCGACGCGTACAGGATGATCGGCTTCCGGCCTTGGAACTGGTGGTGCAGGATGCGGGACAGGCGGGCGTACCACCGCTCGGCCATGCGCGCGGCGTCGAGAGCCGCCGTCCGCTCGGCCGGATAGTAGTAGATCTCGAAGTGCTCGGTTTGGATGATCCGGAAATCGAAGGCCTGGTACTGGACCTTGTTCTGCCCGAAGTACTGCGCTGCGAGCGGCGCCGCGCCGAACAGCGCGAGCGCCGCCGCGATCCCGCCGATGCGTCGCATGACCATCATCCTTTCGACCCGCTGTCCGGGGTGCCCGCCGCCAGCACGGGTGCATCGCTCCACAGACGCTCGAGCTGATAGAACTCCCGCAAGTCCGGATGGAAGACGTGCACCACGAAATCCACGTAGTCCAACAGCACCCATCGGCCCTGTGTGAGCCCCTCGACATGATGCGGCACGACCCCGCGAGGCGCCAGCGCTTCCATGAGGTGCTCCGCCATGCCCCGCACGTGGGCGTCCGACGTGCCCGAAACGATGACGAAGTAGTCGGCCGCGGCGGTCAGGCCTCGCAGATCGAGCACCGTCGGGTCGATCGCCTTGCGGTCGGCGAGCGCGGCCGTCACCAGTCGGAGGGCTACCAACGCGTCCTCCCCCTCCCCCTCCCCTGCACGCCCTGCCGGGCGCCCGCTCCGTCTGGTAGTCATAGCGCGCCTGTCACCCGTTTGTTCCGTCCGCCCCGGCGGCTATTCCTTCACCACGCTCACCTGGATTTCGGGGCGCACGTCGGGGTGCAGTTTGATACCGACGCGGAACTCGCCAAGCTCCCGGATCGGCTCGGGAAGATCCACCCGGCGCTTGTCGACGCGGATCCCGAGCTCCTCCAGCTTGCGCTGCACGTCGCTCGCGGTGACCGAGCCGTACAGCTTGTCCTCTTCGCCCACTTTCACCGCGAAGCTGAGGTGGACCTCCGCGATGCGGGTCGCCTCGGTTTCCGCGGCGCCCTTCTCGGCGGCGCGCTGCTTCGCGATGCGCTGCGCCTCGTAAGCGATCTTCTTCTTGTTGGCCTCGGTTGCCGGGTAGGCGAGACCCTTCGGCAGGAGGTAATTGCGCGCGTAGCCGTCCTTTACCTTGACCACCTCGCCCGCCGCGCCAAGATGCTGCACGTCTTCTCGCAGGATGACTTCCATAGTCCGTCGTTCCTCTCAATGGTTCAAACCGGCCGCGGAGAGCGGCGTGCGCGCGATCAGGGCGTGGCCGCGCCAGGCCAGCGCCAGCCCCACCAGGCTCTCGACCACCAGCCAGAGCGGCCATGCCGCGAGCAGGCGCACGGCGGGCTCGAATGCCGGATACAAACCGGGCGCCACTTCCACCACGTATCGCATGGCCCGGCTCGCGTCCCGCGTCGCCTCCCACTGCACTTCGGTCCAGAGCGCCGGCCCCGCCTGGGTGCGAGCCACCAGCACCGTAACGCCGGCGGCGGCGTACAGGCAGGCGCGCAGGGCGAGCGGCCAGAAGCCCGTGCGAGAGAGCTTCGCGCCGGCAGCGAACGCCACCGTCACCAGCACGATCCAGGTGCGACTCACCGCGTCGAACACGCCGTGCTCCGGAGCGGCCAGGAGCGCGACGCCGGCGCCCCCCGCGAGCGCCACCGTCACCCACTCACCGCGCGTCCCGGGCTGCGCGGCCATCAGGAGCGCGGCCAGCGGCAGCGCCACGAGACTCACCGGCGCCAGGGCGGCGAACACCAGCACGCCGGCCGCGAGGCGCCAGCGACTCAGCCGACGTACCCCTTGATATACGGCAGCAGGGCGAGCTGGCGCGCCCGCTTGATCGCGGTGGCGAGCTGGCGCTGATGTCGCGCGCACATGCCCGACAACCGGCTCGGGAGAATCTTGCCGCGCTCGGTGAGAAAACGGCCGAGCGTGCGATCGTCCTTGTAGTCGAGCACCCGCACCCCGGATTCGCACACGGGGCACGTCTTCGCCGGCCGTCTCACGCGTCATCCTCCTCGATCTCGTCCACCACCACGTCGGCGGCGATCACGGCGGGGGCGGGCTCGGGCTTCGCCGGGAGGCCTTCCGACACGACCACCAGGAAGCGCACCACCCCCTCTTCGAGCTTCACGGCGCGCTCGTACTCCGGCAAGAGCTCCGCGGCGGTCTCGAACTGCGCGACCACGTAGTAGCCCGTGTCTTTCTTCTTGATCGGGTAGGAGAGGGTGCGTTTACCCCAATGAGCGACGTTCGTGATCGAGCCCTTGGCGTCCTTGGTCAGGAGCGCGTGAAACCGCTCCAGCCGCTCGGTGATCGTGGGCTCTTCCAGCGCGGGATCGAAGATGTAGACGGTCTCGTAGCGACGAGCCATGCCACCTCCCTTTGGTCGTAGGCGACCCGGCGCAGGTGCGGCGCCGAGTAGGGGGATTGTGAGGGGCGAAAGATAGGTGAACCGCGGGGGAGGGGGAAGGCCGTGTGACCCTCCTCACATCGTGTCGTCTCGCGGAACGCCCGGCGTTGTCGCGCCCTTGACGACGACGTGACGGGCATCACGCAACCTGAAGTGCCGGCCAATCATCCTTGGGAACACCGGGGGTCGGCTCCGGTCTTGCGATTTCAGAGGGCAGGAAGGACGGGTTGCATGCAGGCTCGGCGTACTTGGCTGTTCGCGACGCGCGGCGTGATGGCGGCGGCGGGACTGGTGGTCCTGCTGGCGCTCCAGCCGGAGCCTGCCGGTCTCATCGAAGCGGCGTCGGGTCGCCCCGGCTCGCACGCCCGCGCCCTCATCCTTTCCGACCAGGCGCGTCGCTACCTCTCGCTGCAGTACCGCTCCTACCCGACCGAGTTCATGGGCTGCATGATCGGGGAGATCCACGGCAACGCCGTCGTCGTGCGCCGGATCGCGCCAGCGGACGTGGAGCCCGGACATTCCACCGCGACGCGCGTCGTGCCGGAGCAGACCTGTGAGGACGCGGGATGGGCAGGCACCGTGGGGATGATCCACAGTCATCCCGATGGCCAGCGCTGCTGGTACTACTTCCCAGGGACCAGGGTGGCGAGCTCCGACGCGCACTCGTTCGCGCGGCAGGCGTATCCCGTGGACGCGATCATGTGCGGCAACCGCGTGGTGTGGCTCAGCCGGGACATGGTGCAGCAGCAGGTTCCGTTGTCCGACCCGGGCGGCCAGCCCGCGGCGCCGCTGCCGCAGCAGCGGGGCAATCGGGTGCACGCGGGCGCGGCGGCACCGGAAGGTCAGGACTAGCAAAATCCCCCGGCGCTCCGCGCCGGTGCCTTGCATGCGGTTCGGTTAGATTACCGCATCTCTCCCCGGAAGCGCGGGCCTATGTGGCGCGCACCGTTCAGCGGTTTCCTGTTTCTCGGCGTGCTCGTCACTTCGGCTCATGCCCAGCGCGACACGACCGCTCGCCTTGCGGGCACCGTGCGCTCTTCCATCACCGGTCTCCCCATCTCGGGCGTGATGGTCGCGGTGCGGGGCAGCCGGATCTTCGACGTGAGCGAGTCGAGCGGGTCGTTCAAGCTCGCCGGGCTACCGGACGGGCGGCAGCTGGTCCGCATCCTCTACAGCGACAGCCTGGTGTACGAGCACGAGATGGATCTCAAGCGTGGCAAGACGCTGACGCTATCGGTGCTGCTCGACGTTGCCGCGGCCCAGTTGGCGCCCATTGTGGTGGAAGCCCAGACCCTCCGCGCCGAGCGCAGCCTCGTGGGGTTTTACGATCGCCAGAAGCGGAGCGCCGGGCGCTTCTACACGCGGGCGGACCTCGACGAGCGGGCCTCGCACTCGCTCGACGGGCCGCTGAGCGAGTCCGGCGTACAAGTGGTGTGCCGTCTCGGGAACTGTCTGCCGATCGGAAGCGACGGTACGCGTCAGTGCGTGATGGCGCTGTATCTGGACGGGTTGAGGCTGCCGGTCGCCTACCTGAACCAGATCCGCGTCGACGACTTGGCGGGGGTGGAGGTGTACAAGCGCGGGTTCGACGTGCCCACGGAGTTCCGGTCGGGCTTCAGGAACACCTGCGGTGCCGTGGTGATGTGGAGCCGGCGCTAGACGTTGAAGCGGAACAGCAGGATGTCCCCGTCCTCCACGACGTAGTCCCGCCCCTCGCTCCGCACCAGCCCCTGCTCCCGCGCCGCCTTGTACGACCCCACCCGCGCGAAGTCGGCGAACGCCACGGTCTCGGCGCGGATGAAGCCGCGCTGAAAATCCGAATGGATCTCGCCGGCGGCGTCGAATGCCGTCCCGCCGCGGTGCATGGTCCAGGCGCGCACCTCGTTCTCGCCCACGGTGAAGAACGTCTGCAGGCCGAGCAGGCGGTAGCCCGCGTGAATCAGGCGGTCGAGCCCCGGCTCGCTGACGCCGGCGCTCGCGAGGTACTCCGTCCGCTCGTCCCCTGACAGCTCGCCCAGCTCCGCCTCGAACTTGGCGGAGAAGAGGACGATCTCGGCTTCCTCGTGGTGTGCCTGCACGGCCGCGCGCAGCTGTTGGAGCCACTTTCCGCCGCCCGAGGCGAGCTCGTCCTCATTCACGTTCGCGGCGTACAGGATCGGCTTGGCGGTCAGCAGCCCGAGCTGCCGCAGGAACTTCACCGCGTCTTCGCTCTCGCCGGCTTCCCGCGCCCCGCGCCCCGCGTTGAGCTCGGCGATCACGCGCTCGAGCACCACCAGCTCGGCCTGGGCGTCCTTATCGCCCGCGCGCGCGGTCTTCCGCGCTTTCTCGAGCCGCCGCTCCACCACGGCGAGGTCGGCGAGCGCCAGCTCGCTCGTGATGACGTCGTGGTCGCGCACCGGGTCCACCGGGCCCATCACGTGCACCACATCGGGGTCGTCGAAGCAGCGGATGACGTGCACGACCGCATCCACTTCGCGGATGTGCGACAGGAACTGGTTGCCGAGCCCCTCACCTTGGGACGCGCCCTTGACGAGGCCCGCGATGTCGACGAACTCGACCACCGCCGGAACTTTCTTCTTGGGCTGGACGAGCTCATTCAGCCGCTCCAGCCGCGGCTCGGGGACGAGGACCACGCCGACGTTGGGCTCGACGGTGCAGAAGGGGTAGTTCTCGGCGGCGGCCGCTTTGGAGGAGGTGAGGGCGTTGAAGAGCGTGGATTTCCCGACGTTCGGGAGCCCGACGATGCCGAGGCGCAGCACTTAGCTCGTGCCTTCCTTCACCCACGTGGTCACGGCGTCCACCAGCTGCGGCATGATGGCCTCGACCTGTTCGCGCTGCTCGGGTGTGAACGGCGCGAGCACGTATTCCGACCAGTCGCTCACGCCTTCCGGCAGCGGGCCCACCCCGATTCGCAGGCGGGCATATTGCTGGGACAAGAGGGCGCCCTCGATGCTCTTCAGGCCATTATGGCCGCCCGCGGACCCTTCACCGCGCAGCCGGAACGTGCTGGTCGGGATCGCGAAGTCGTCCACCAGGACGAGGAGGTCCCGGGCCGGGTCGAACGCCGGATCGGCGCGGAGCGAGGCGAGGGCCGCGCCGCTCGAGTTCATGTAGGTGGTGGGCTTGAGCACGCGGACGGGTACACCGTCCACCTCACCCTCGGTGACGCGAGCGCGCTCGCCGCGGCGGAAGGGGGGGAAGCCCCAACGCGCGACGAGCGCATCGGCCAACCAGAAGCCCGCATTGTGACGCGTCGCCGCGTACTCGGGCCCCGGGTTGCCGAGGCCGACGACGGCGCGCAAGCGTCAGCTCTCTTTGCCGCCCTTGGGTTTCTCGGCTTTTTCCGCCTTGGCAGGAGCCGCGCCCCCGCCTCCCGCACCTTTCGCCTCGGGCTTGGCCGCCGCGCCACCTTCGGCCCCCGCCTCGCCCTCTTCCTCCTCACCCTCACGAACCTTGCGGATAAGCTCGGGCTCGGCCACCTCGGTCGCTGCTTCGGGGCTCGGCGCCGCCACTTCCTCGGCGCGCGGCGGCACGACGGTCGCGATCGTCAGGTCGGCGTCGGTGAGGATCTTGGCGTTGGGGATGCTCAGGTCGCGCACGTGCAGCGAGTCGCCGATCTTGAGCGCGTTGACGTCGAGCTCGACGCGATCCGGGATGTTCTCCGGGAGCACCTCGATCTCCACCTCGCGCGTCACCTGGTCGAGCACCCCGCCGGCGTTCCGTACGCCGTCGGGGTTGCCCACGAGGTGCACCGGGACCTTGAGCTTGACCTTCTCGGTGGCGTGGATCTCGTAGAAATCGACGTGAATGATGTCGGGCCGGATCGGGTGGCGCTGGATCTCGCGAATCAGCGTCTTCACCGTCTTGCCGTCCACCGCCAGCTCGATGATCGTGCTCGCGGGCTCGACTCCCTGCAGCGCCTTCTCGAGCGCCTTGGCCTCGAGCTCGAGCGGCTGCGTGTCGCGCCCGTGGCCATAAATCACGGCCGGGACCTTGCCGCGGAAGCGCGCTTGCCGCGCGGCGCCCTTGCCGGTCGCCTGCCGCGGGTTCGCAGAGAGAGAAACGGTCTGTGCCATCTTCAGTCCTCAGTCGTAAGCCGTATGCCGCAAGTCAGTCGAAGAGCGCGCTCACCGACTGGTTCGAGTGCTCGTACCCGATCGCCTTGGCCATCAGCCCCGCGATCGACAGCACCTTCAACTTGTCGAAGATCCGCTCGTCGGGGATCCGGATCGTGTTGGTCACCGCGACCTCGTTGATGGCCGAGGCGCGGAGCCGTTCCACCGCCGGCCCCGACAGGAGCGCGTGCGACGCGAACGCGTAGATGTTGCGTGCGCCGAGCCGCCTGAGCGCCGCCGCCGCCTCGGTGACGGTCCCCGCCGTGTCGATCATGTCGTCCGGGATGAGGCAGTCCTTATCGGCCACCTCACCCACGACGTTCACCACCTCGGCCACGTTCGCGGACGGGCGTCGCTTGTCGATGATCGCGAGTGAGGCGTTCAGCCGTTTCGCGAATCCCCGCGCCATCTTCGCCGATCCCACGTCGGGCGCCACCACCACCGGATCGTACAGCTGCTTCTGGCGGAAGTGGCTCACGAACACCGGCGCCGCGTACAGATGATCCACCGGAATGTCGAAGAACCCCTGCAGCTGATGGGAATGGAAGTCCATCCCCAGCACGCGGTCCGCGCCCGCCGCCGTGATCAGGTTCGCCATGAGCTTGGCGCTGATCGCGACACGCGGCTGATCTTTGCGATCTTGGCGCGCGTAGCCGAAGTACGGCAGCACCGCCGTGATCCGCGCCGCGCTCGCCCGTCGCGCGGCGTCGATCAGAAACAACATCTCCAGATGGTTCTCCGCCGGCGGGTTGGTCGGCTGGATGATGAAGACATCCCGGCCGCGCACGTTCTCGTCGATCTTGACGAAAATCTCCCCGTCAGCGAAGCGGCGGATCGTCACCGCACACAGCGGCTGCCCCAAGTGCTCGGCCATCTCCTCGGCGAGCGGCCGGTTGGCCGTCCCGGCGAGGAGCAACAGCTGGCTCCGCGAGAGCGAAAGGTCCGCCATGTGAGCCCTGCAAAATAGACGGCAAACTGCGCGAAGCCAAGGGGTTACTTCTTACAGCGACTTGAGAAATGCGATCAGCGCGGCGCGGTCCGCCGCCGCCAGTGCCTTGAACCGGTCGCGCGCGCCGGACCCCTCGCCGCCGTGCAGCTCGATCGCCTGCTCGAGCGTGGTCGCCCGGCCGTCGTGGAGGAAATGCTCGGCGCCGCGCAGGTCGAGGAGTGG
>Ga0134122_10002344_pt1 | contig 13893 bp, 10 predicted proteins | sample KB302_FD_96461 | JGI IMG/M metagenome (GOLD analysis project Ga0134122, IMG submission 96461) | Terrestrial soil microbial communities without Nitrogen fertilizer from Kellogg Biological Station, Michigan, USA - KB3-0-2 | ecosystem: Environmental > Terrestrial > Soil > Unclassified ... | reverse complement strand
GCGTGGCCGCCGGCGGGCCGGACGATCGGGACGCCGGCGGCTACCAAGGCGTCGGCCAGATATTCGATGGACCGGGTCCGGTACCGGAGGTAGTGCTCGTCGACGCACTCGCGCAGCCCTTGGGCGATCGCCTCCAGATCGCGGCCGGCGAGCCCGCCGTACGTCGGGAACCCCTCGGTCAGGATCAACAGGTTGCGGCACTGTTCGGCCCACGCGTCGTCCCGCAGGGCGAGCCAGCCGCCGATGTTCGCCATCGGGTCCTTCTTCGCCGACATCGTCATGCCGTCCGCGAGCGATGCCATCTCCCGAGCGATGTCCGGCACGGTCCGTCCATCCTGTCCCGGCTCGCGTGTCTTGATGAACCACGCGTTCTCGGCGAAGCGGCAGGCGTCGAGGAACAGCGGCACCCCGAACCGATCGCAGAGGGAACGGACGCCGCGCAGGTTCTCCAGGGAGACCGGCTGGCCTCCGCCCGAGTTGTTCGTCACCGTGACGAACACGACCGGCACGTCCTCCGCCCGCTCGACGAGGAGCTTCTCGAGCCCTTCGAGATCCATGTTCCCTTTGAAGGGATGCAGTGCCGCCGGATCGCGACCCTCGGCGATCACGAGGTCGACGGCTTCGGCACCCGTGAACTCGACGTTCGCGCGCGTCGTGTCGAAATGCGTGTTGTTCGGAACGACCTTGCCCGGCCCCGCGATCGCGGAGAACAGGATCTTCTCGGCGGCGCGCCCCTGATGCGTCGGGATCACGTGCGGGAAGGGGAACAGCTCCTGCACGGCTTCGAGGAACACGAACCACGAGGGCGACCCCGCGTAGCTCTCGTCGCCGTGTTGGATCGCCGCCCACTGATCGCGGCTCATGGCGCCCGTGCCGGAGTCGGTCAGCAGGTCGATCAGGACGTCGTCGGCATGGAGGTTGAACAGGTTGTAGCCGGCATCGCGGATCCTCGTCCGGCGCTCCTCGTGGCTGAGGAAGCGGAGCGGCTCGACGGAGTGGATCCGGAACGGCTCGATGATCGTGCGGTACTGGTCGGACACGTCGCGATGATAGGCCCGTCGCCTACAGGTCGATCTGCGGCGCGACCTCTTGCAGGCCTCCGATCGAGACGGCGAGGAACTCGTCGAGCGGCAGGCCGATCGTGTCCTCGACGTCGAGCACCTCGTCACGGTTGACGCCCGGGGCGAACGCCTTCTCCTTGAGCTTCTTCTTCACGCTTGAGACCTTCATGCCGGTCGCCTTGTCGGGACGGACGAGGGCAGACGCGACGAGCAACCCGGCGACGGCATCCGCGTGGACGACGGCCCTCGACATGAGGTCGGTCCGGTACTCCTCGTACGCGTGCGCGAGGACGCCGTTGATCACGCGCTCGTCGACGGCAACGTCGCGGAGCCATCCGGCGGCGAGGATCGCGTGCTTCGATCCGTCGTCGCCCGTATGGTCCTGGTCCAGATCGTGGAACAAGCCGGTGAGGCCCCACAGCTCTTGGTCCTCGTCGAACCGGCGCGCGAGGGCTCGCATCACGCCTTCGACCGAGACCAGGTGATGGTAGGTCGTCTCCTTCTGGCACTTATCGCGCGCGAAGAGGTGGGCTTCTGATCGATCCATCGCCGGATGATAGGCGCGCGGGTGGCGCGCGGCCGAGGCGCGTGCCTACGATGCGGCATGCGCTGTCCCCGCTGCGGATCGGAGGTGCCGGCGGACGCGCGGTTCTGTCCCGCGTGCGGTACGCAGCTGAGCGGGCGCGGTCCTCACGATGAGCGGAAGTTCGTCTCGGTGCTGTTCGTCGACATGGTCGGCTCGACGGAGCGGGCGGATGGCGCCGACCCCGAAGACGTCCGAGATCTGAACCGGAGGTACCACCAGGAGCTCCGCGACCGCATCGATCGGTTCGGCGGCGTCGTGGAGAAGTTCATCGGTGACGCGGTGATGGCGGTGTTCGGCGCGCCCCTTGCCCACGACGATGACGCCGAGCGCGCCGTTCGCGCCGCGCTCGACGCTCTCGAGGGGATCGAGGAGCTGAACCGGATCCGACCCGAGCTCGACCTCCAGGTCCGCGCGGCCGTAGCCACGGGAGAAGCCGTCGTCACGCTCGACGCGGCGCCCGGGGAGCCGCTCGCGACCGGCGACGTCGTGAACATCGCCGCCCGGCTGCAGTCGGCCGCGCCCCCCGGACGTGTCGTCGTCGACGAGGGGACCCATCGGCTCACGGAGCGCGTCTTCGCCTACGACGAGATCGACCCGGTCCGAGCGAAGGGCAAGCGCGAGCCCCTGAGCGTCTGGTTGGCGGGGGAGGCCGTGATGGAGCCGGCGTCCCGACGGTTCTCGGGGACCCCGTTCGTCGGTCGGGGACGGGAGCTTCAGGTCGTCCGCGATTCCTGGAAACGAGTCGTCGCCAGGAACGAGCCGCATCTGATCACCGTGGTCGGTCCACCCGGCATCGGGAAGACGCGCTTCGGCCGTGAAGCGACCGCCGAGCTTGAGCGCAGCGGGGCGCGGGTGCTGTGGGGTCGCAGCCTCCCGTATGCGGAACAGACGCCGTACCGCGCCATCTCCGAGATCGTCGCGCGCGCGGCGGGCATCTTCGAGGACGACCCTCCCTCCGAGGCGCGGAGCAAGCTCGCGGGTCTCGTGGCCTCATTGTCCTTCGATGGCGAGGCATCGGACACGACGCGACACCTCTCGCTTCTGATGGGCCTCGGTCTCGATGAGCCGACCGACGACCCGGTCCACCTGCAGTTTGCGACGAGCCGACTCATCCAGGAACTGGCCGATCGCGATCCGCTCGTGATCGCGTTCGAGGACGCCTACTGGGCCGACGATCCGTTGCTCGATCTGATCGACTACCTGGTCGCTCACGTGGCCGACCGGCCGGTGCTCTTCCTCGCGCTCACGCGCCCCGAGCTCCTCCAGCGCCGGGCCACATGGGGGGCAACCATCGAGTCTCAGACGACCCTTCCGCTGGACCCCCTGACCACGGACGAAGCCACGGATATGGTGGCCGAACTCGTTGTGCCCGAGCGGCGGACGGCCATCGCGAAGGTGGTCCAGACCGCCGAGGGCAACCCCTTGTTCCTCGAGGAGCTCGTCGCGGCGATCGACTCGGACCCGGACGAGCTCCCGCCCACGATCCGCGCGGCGACGGTCGCCCGGATCGATGCGTTGCCTCAGGCAGCCCGCGCAACGCTGTTGCATGCCTCGGTCATGGGCCAGACGTTCTGGCGCGGGGTGGTCGCCTCGTCGGCTGAGCTCGGCGACGTCGACGTCGCGCTCGACACCCTCGCGGCGACCGGGCTCGTGCGACGGGAAGAGCAGAGCAGGGTCGCCGGAGACGTCGAATACGCCTTCAAGCACGTGCTCGTGCGCGACGCCGCCTACGAGATGCTCCCGCGGGCCACGCGTCGCGCCTTGCACGCCGCCGTCGCGGCCGAGATCGAACGGAGCGCCGCCGACCCGAACGACGTCGCGTGGATCCTCGCGTACCACTGCCGTGAGGCGGGCGAGTCGGACCGGGCGGTGCGGTACTACCTCCTCGCGGCCGAGCGCGCTCGGGACGCGATGGCGGGCGACGAGACGTGGGACCTGTACACGCAGGCCCTCGACCTCGCCGGCTCCGACGACCAGCGGCGCTCGATCCGTCTGGAGCGCGGCGTCGCACTCGCGGATCTGTGGGAGATCGATCGGGCAGTGGCGGAGCTCACGGCTCTGCTGCCCGAACTCCGCGGTGCCCAGGAGGTCGAGGCGCTCATCGCGGGCGCGCGTGCGATGAGTCACAGGGAGGACACGGAGGAGACGTTCGTGTGGGCGAGGCGAGCCGTTGAGCTGGCGTCGGTCGAAGCACCCGAAGTCGAGGGGCGCGCGCTCGCCGTGCTGAGCGCGGCGCACTCGATGCGCGGGGATGCCGGGGATCTGGCCCGCGCAGCCGAGATCGGCGATCGGTCCCTCGCTGGGTGGCCGCCGGGCGCCCGGCCCTACGAGCTGTCGTCCCACTACCACATGCAGATCGCCGTCAACTATTGGATGGGGAGCTACGAGCGGGGACTCGAGCTCGCGCGCGAGGGATCGGAGATCCGGGGGCTCGGGCCCCAGAGCGCGGAGTACGTGATCGGAAGCTTCGGTCAGATCGGGCTCAACCTGGCGGGGCTCGGCCGATACGAGGAGGCGATCGCCCGCGGCGAGGAGGCGATCGCGACCGCCCACCAGCTGGGGGCGTGGGACATCCGTGTGACGAACGACTCCACGAGCCCGCTCCGGGATGTGTACGCGCTCGACGAGGCAAGGCGACGCAGCGAGCGGATGGTCGAGCAGCTCGGACCCAGCGACTTCAACATGCCGTGGATGAACGCGCGCGCCGACCTCATCTGCGTCCAGCTGCTGGCGGACGACGTGGGTGCGGTCGAGCGGGACTGGCCATCGGCCTGGGACGACGCGCTCGCGAGCCCCGCGTGGGAGCACTGGCTGATCACCGGACGGCTGGCGGTCGTCCGTGCGCAGCTGGAGCTCGACCTCGGACGCCTCGACGAGTCGCTGACGTGGTCGGGGCGTGCCCTCGATCTCGCCCGGCCGGTCGGTCGGAGGAAGTACGAGGTGGTGTCGCTCATCACGCGGGGTCGAGCGCTCACGGCGCAGGGCCTGTTCCCGGAGGCCGCTTCCGGACTGCATCAGGCCGTATCGCTCGCCGACGCGCTCGGATCGCCGCTCTACCGCTGGCAGGCTCGGGCGGCGCTGGCAGACGCCGCTCGGGGCGTCCGGGACCAGGCGGCATCAGCGGACCGTCAGCTGGAGGATGCCGTTCGGATCATCCACGAGGTCGCCGGCTCGCTGGCGCCGGAGCGGGCGGCCGGGTACCTCGCGGCGGGTGAGGTCGCCGAGGTGCTCGAGGCCGCAGGCTGACCGGCTTCAGACGAAGCTCCGACGCTCCATCTTCGGACCGAACGCTGGCGCGCCGATCCCCGACGCCTCGAGCAGGATCTCGACGCGACCCCGCTGACCTCGATACGGCTCGAGGAGCTCGAGCATCCGTTCGTCCGTTCCGCGTGGCTCCCCCGCGAAGGCCCACGACACGACGTGGGGCAGGTGGTAGTCGCCGACCGAGATCGCGTCCGGATCCCCGAGCGCGATCCGGCACACCTCGCCGGTCGTCCACGGGCCGACGCCGGGAAGCTTCTCCAGGAATGCCCTGGCCTCCGTCGGCGTGGCGTCGCGGAGCGCGGCGATCTTCTTCGGGTGTCGGGCGACCTCTCGGAGCGTCGCCGCGCGCCGGTGGACGACCCCCATCTTCGTCAGCAGCCATGAGGGGATCGATGCCAGCCGTTCCGGGTCGGGTGGAAGATAGAGGCCGAGCTCTCCGGGGGCCGGATCGGCGGTCGCCGTCACGACCTCTCGCCACGCCCTCCGCGCTTCGAGCCCTTGCACCTTCTGCTCGAGGATCGCGGCGACGAGCACGGGGAACGGATCCGTCCTGGTGAGCACGACCGAGCGGTGGTCCCGCCAGATGCCCGCCATCAACGCATCGTGCGGGGCGAACGCGTCGGGATCGTCGAGCCCCCCCGCGAGCCCCGGAGCCGCGATGCCGATCGCTCGCTCCGCCCCCTGACCCCAGGCATCCGCGTCGATCCGCCGGCGATCGATCTGGGTCATCCGGAGCGTCGCGGGGCCGTCCTCCGTTCGGATCGCTCGCCAGACGGTCGGGCCGTCGACCCTCGTCGTCGGATCGCCCGTACCTCGGATCAGGGGGAACAGGGTGCGGCGGAGGTCCACCGGGTGGTTCAGACGTATCCGACCCGTCGCCATCGCGGGCTCAGCGTACGCTCGTTCGCGATGTCAACCGTCTACGACCTCTCGTTCGCCCAGCTCGCCGAGCGACTCGGGACCTGGGGCGAGCCCTCGTTCCGCGCCAAGCAGGTGTGGTCCCAGCTGTGGAAGCGCGCGGCGACGTACGATGCGATGTCCGACGTGGCGCCGGCGCTCCGCGAGCGGCTGGCGGCAGAGCTGCCCCTCGGCGTCGAGGTCCTCGACGAGCGGACGGCCGACCGCGGAGGGACGCGGAAGGCGTTGCTCAAACTCGGCGGGACGCACGTGATCGAAGCCGTCCTGATGGGATATCGCGATCGGGTCACGGTCTGCGTGTCGTCGCAGGCCGGGTGCGCGATGGGCTGCACGTTCTGCGCCACCGGTCAGATGGGACTGAAGAACAACCTGACCGCAGGTGAGATCGCGGCCCAGGTGGTATGGGCTCGTCGCGAAGCGCGGAGGTTACCGGGCACGACCCCGCAGCGCCTCGGGAACGTTGTCTTCATGGGGATGGGGGAACCGCTCGCGAACGAACGGCACGTCTTCGGGTCGCTCGCGAAGCTGACCGACCGGGCCGGCTTCGCGATGGGCGCGCGTCATGTCACGATGTCCACCGTGGGGATCGCGCCCGGGATCCACCGGCTGGCGGCGGCTCATCCGCAGGTCGGACTCGCGGTGAGCTTCCACGCCGCGAGCGATGAGCTGCGTGACCAGCTGGTGCCGCCCAACCGGCGCTACCCCCTCGCGGCACTCGAGAAGGCGATCGCCGCGTGGCGCTCGGCGACGCGCAGGCGCCCCTCGATCGAATGGGCACTGATCGATCACGTCAACGACACGGTGGAACAAGCCGAGCTCTTGGCGCCGATCGCCAAACGCCTCCACGCACACGTGAACCTGATCCCGCTCAACCCGACGCCCGGCTACCCGGTCGTCGGGTCGCCTCCTGCTCGGATCCGAGCGTTCGTGAGCGCGCTCGACCGGGCGGGCGTCAACGTCACCGTCCGCGATACGCGCGGACGGGACATCGATGCCGCATGCGGCCAGCTCGCGCTGTCGGCCGTGGGTCGCGCGTCCGCGCCGGGGTGAGACGCGGACGCTAGGCGACGTCCGCCGGAACGGCGACCGGGAGCGGCTCGAGGTCTTCGACCGGCACGGCGTCCGAGATCAGCTCGGGGACCTTCACGGGCGCCGGATCCTGGTCCGGCGCGGGCTCTGCGATGTCGATCATGAGCGACGGCTCGGGAACCGCCGAGCGGTCGGTGCCGGCTTCGAACGCGTCACCGAACGTCGGGTCGTCCGTCTCCTCATCGAGGGGTGTCCCCCGGCGGATCCGACGGATGAAGTCCACCCCGACCCAGACACAGACCGCGATAGCGATCGGGTGACCGAACGGGAGCCTGACGGTCTGGAGGTACGTCGGCAATCGCGACGACTCCGTGACGAGCTGGGTGATCACGAAGAACGCCGAGAGGATGACCATGCCGCGTCGCGCGATCTTGGGCATCACCCACGCGAGGGGGAGCGCCCACACCAGGTACCAGGTGAAGAGCACCGGCGATGGCAGGGTGATCGCGAGGAACGCCCATCCCCACGCGGCGGCCATCGCTTCGGGGGTCCGGGCTTGCACGGAGGTCCAGATCCGATGGCCGATCGCGATCACCGCCACCAGGGACACGATGAACAGACCGATGCGCGCGGCCGTTGCCGCCGGCTCCCGGAACGGGTCGCCGCCGACGAGCCCCCCCAGCCCGGAGGCAGCCCGAACGATCAGCTGCCCCGGAGCCATCCAGGAGTCATGGCCCGATACCTCCATCAACCCGAGCGTCGGGTTCGTCCACTGGAGGAAGGGGAGCGCCAGCGCGAGCCAGACGCCGGCGATGACGGCGCCGTACATCGCGAGCACGCGACGGCGGCGCTCGGGCGGAGCGTTCGCGACGATGGCGACGACGAGCAACGCGAGCGGGACGACGGCGCTCGCCTTCACCGACATGCCGAGCGCGAGCGCGATCGCGGCCAGTAACTCGCGTCGCGCGAAGAGCAGCGATACGGCACAGGCAACGAAGAACGCGACGAGGATGTCGTTATGGCCGCCGCCGACGACGTGATACACGACGATCGGATTGCACCCGATCATCGCGATCGCGAACGCGGTCCGCTCCGGCCGGACCTTCTGAACGAGCCGGCCGACGACGGCGACCGTGCCGAGGCTCGCGAGCGCGGCGAGGAGCTGGAAGCTGGCGACGACCTCGCTCGGATCCTTGACGATCCTCGTCATCAACGCGGACATCCACGTGAACAAGGGACCGTAGACGGACGGCGTCTCTCGCCACCCGGGCCACGTCAGGTGCCACAGCCCGTTCAGCGGGAAATCGCTGGGGGTGAGCACGTACGGGTTCCCGCCGTACGTGCTCACGATCCGTCCGTAATAGGCGTAGCTGTAGACGTCACGCGAGAACAGCAACGGAAGCATCAACACGATCGCGTGGAAGCCGATGGCCAGCAGCACGACGGTGCGCACCGGGATGCGCCCCGCCCACGCTTCGCGAACCAGCAGGACGAACCCCGCGGCCGCGCTGATGACGGCGAGCAGCCCGACGATCATCAACGGGGTCGTGCCGAGGTGCCCGAGTCCGATCACTCCCGATATCCAGCGGAGGGGATCGGCAGCCTGCATCCCGATGGGCAGCAAAGGGTAGAAAGGAGAGTTCGGCGTGGCGCACACCAAGGCCACGAACAGCATGCCGCCGACGGAAGCCGCGACGGCGCGCTTCGCCTTCGGCGTCAGCGGGAACGATCGATGCGTCGAGGCCTGCACGCTGCGTTGGAATCTACCGGAGCGCGGGAGGTCGAGGGTCTCGATGCCGATCCCAGGGGCCCTTCGTAACCGTATCTCCACGCCCCGCCCCTCCCCCTGTAGCAAGGAAGGTACCCACCGCCGTTGATTCCCGCAACCGGCGGGTCGTTGCGCCCGTATGCTGCGGCGTTGGCATGGGCGTGATCGAGCTGACGGACGTCACGGTTGCCCTTCCGGGTGGCTGGACCCTCTTCGAAGGGGTGTCCTTCCGCGTACCCGACGGGGACCACGCCGGACTGATCGGCGCGAACGGGATCGGCAAGACGACGTTGCTCCGGTTGATGTCGGGCGAGGGTCGACCGGCTGGGGGAGCCGTCCGTGTCGAGGGGCGGGTCGGCCTGATGCAGCAGTTCATCGGGTCGAGCGAACGTCCGACCAGCGTGCGCGACTTCCTGCTCGCCTACAGCGAGCCGGCCGTTCGAGCGACCGCGGCCCGGGTGCGTGTGGCAGAGGAGCGGCTGGCCGTGGATCCCGATGAGAAGGCTCAGCTGGCCTACGCGTCCGCGCTCGCCGCGTGGGAGCAGGCCGGCGGATACCGGGCGGAGGTGCTCTGGGACCGTTGTGCACAGGCGGCGTTCGGCGGCGGCTTCCCCGAGAGCGCCGACCGGACGGTCGATACGCTCTCCGGCGGAGAGCGTAAGCGGCTCGCGTTGGAGATCGTCTTCGCCTCGCCGTTCGACGTCCTCCTGCTGGACGAACCGGACAACACCCTGGACATCCAGGGCAAGGGCTGGCTCGAAGCGACGATCGCGAAGGATCCACGCACGATCCTGTTCGTCTCGCACGACCGAACCGTCCTGGACCGCGCGGCGACCCGGATCGTCACGCTCGAGGGCCGCGCCGCGTGGACCCACGTCGGAGGGTTCTCGACCTACGCCCAGGCCCGGGACGCCCGGGTCGAGCGTCTGGACGAGCGCCACCGCCGGTACGAGGACGAACGCCGCCGGCTCGACGCGATGGTGAAGGAGATGAAACGCAAGGCGGCGTACAACGACGGTTGGGCGTCGAAGGCCCGATCGGCAGAACACCGGCTCGAGCGGTTCGAGGCGCGCGAGAAGCCGCCGGAGAAGGCCGCCATCCAGGACGTGAAGATGCGCCTCGGCGGCGGCCGGACCGGGAAGGTGGTCTTCCGCGCACGAGGCCTTTCGATCCGAGGGATCGTGGAACCCTTCGACGCCGAGGTGCGGTACGGGGAGCGACTGGGCGTGATCGGGCCGAACGGAACGGGCAAGACGCACCTCATCCGCCTGCTCGCCGGTGAATCCGTTCCTCACGATGGCGAGTGGATGCTCGGCGCCCGGGTGACGCCGGGACATTTCACACAGCTGCACGATCGTGCGGACGTGGGCGACCAGCCCATCCTCGACGTGGTGCTGAAGAAGGGACTCGATCGAACAGGAGCGATGTCCGCCCTCCGTCGCTACGAGCTCGACCACGTGGCGGCGACCCCCTACGAGGTGTTGTCCGGCGGCCAGCAAGCGCGGTTCCAGATCATGTTGATGGAGATCGATTCGCCCACGCTGCTGCTCTTGGACGAGCCGACCGACAACCTGGATGTCGCGTCGGCGGATGCGCTGGAGGAGGCGATCGGCCACTACGAGGGGACCGTCGTCGCCGTGACGCACGACCGTTGGTTCATGCGGCTGATGGACAGGTTCCTGTTCTTCGACGACGACGGCGAGGTGCGCGAGCTGCTCGGATCACCGTACGGCGTGGCCGTTCGGTGACCGGAGAGGAGGTCGTCTCCTTCGACAACGCTGCGGTCCGTGTCCGCGGCGAGCTGATCCTCGGACCTGTCGGCCTGACGATCCGCTCCGGTGAGCATTGGGTGGTCCTCGGACCGAACGGGAGCGGCAAGACCACGTTGCTCTCGCTCGCTGCGGGGTGGCGTCAACCGTCGGCGGGGGTCGTCCGGGTCCTCGGGGAGGAGCTCGGCCGCGTCGACGTTCGGCACCTCCGCCGGAGGATCGGCCACGTCTCGCACGCGGTCGCCGACCGGATCCGTCCGGCCCTCGCCGTCGAAGACGTCGTGCTGACCGGGAAGGCGTCGGTGCTGGAGACGTGGTGGCAGGACCTCTCTGCGTCCGACCGGAGGCGCGCCCGGGCGTCGCTCGAGGAAGCGGGATGCCTCGGGCTCGCCGACCGGCCGATCGGGTCCTGCTCGTCGGGGGAGCGGCAGCGGGTGCTCATCGCGCGAGCGCTCTTCGGCAGACACCCACTGTTGCTGTTCGACGAGCCGGCCGCCGGGCTCGACCTCCCAGCGCGCGAACGGCTCCTCGCCGCGATGACGTCGGCTGCCACCGGGCCGGACGCGCCGACGACCGTGCTGGCGACGCATCACCTGGAAGAGATCCCGTCCACCGTTACCCACGCCGCGCTGCTCACCGCGGGCCGTGTGGTCGATCGAGGACCGGTCGAGGCGGTCCTCATCGAGAGCGCGTTGTCGCGCTGCTACGGGCTGGACATCGTGGTCGAGCGGCGGGATGGGCGATGGTGGGCGCGGGCTCGCTGATCCTCACGGCCGCCGCTTGCGTCGCTTGGGCGTCATCGCTCGTCCCAGGAGCGAGACCGACACGCTGATCGCGAGCGTGAAGAACGTCACGATCGCAACGATCGCGATGAGGAGCGCCGCGGGATCGGCCTGCTCGGGCGCCGACCCGGCGGCCTTCACGATCGCGTACACGAAGATCACGAGCCAGATGGTGCTCGGGATGGTGAACGGGAGCGTGACGAGGAACGCCAGCGACGTGACGGCGATCGCTGCAGCGAGTCCACGGTTCTCACGCATCGGCCGAGACTAGCAGCGGAGCGACTGGGAAGATGGGCCATGCTCGACCGCGCGACCAGTACCGCTCGATCGTCGCGGCGACTCGGCATCGTCGCCGTCTGGGCCGCCACCTTCGCGTGGGCATGGGGCTACATCCTCGTGAAGTGGAGCAGCCTCGACGGGCTGCACTTCGCGATGTTCCGGTTGTGGACCGGCGCCCTGATCTCCTGCGTCGTCCTCGTCGGCACGGGACGGCGCCTGTCACGCGAGGCCTTCCGCGCGTGTGCGCTGGGCGGCGTGTTCTTCGCCGCGGATATCGGGCTCGGCTTCACCGCGATCAAGCACACGACGATCGCCGACGTCGCGGTGATCGGCGCGCTCGCCCCGGTCGCGATCGCCATCATCTCGGCCCGTCGTCTGCACGAGCACATCGAGGGACGGGACTGGGTGTTGGTCGGGATATCGTTCGTCGGGGTCGCGCTGGTCGCGATCGCGTCGTCCGGCTTGCCGTCGTGGAGTCCCTTCGGCGATCTGCTGGCAGCGTGTGGGATCGCGACGTGGAGCGCGTACTGGTTCTTCTCGCGACACGTGCGGGAACGCGCCGACCCGATCGTCTACTTCGCCTGCGTGATGCTCGCGGCGGCCCTCGTGATGACACCGACCGCGTTCCTGCTGGCCGGTGTCCCGTCGTGGCCGAGCGCGCGGGACTGGTTTGCGATCGCCGGCGCCGCGCTCGTCCCGGGGTTCGTCGGGCACACGTTGGTGATCTGGTCGCACCGGCACGTGGAATCGTGGCTGTCGGCGCTCATCACGCAGTGCACGCCCGTGATCACGGTGACGCTCGCCTGGGTCCTCCTCGGTGAGACGCTGCCGCCCCTCGCGATCGTGGGTGGAGCGATCGTGATCGTCGCGACGGGCCTCGTGCTGGTCGCGGCAGCTCGGCGGGACGGTCGCGCGGACCTGGACGAGGCTGCCGAGCGCGTCAGTTAGATCCCGCGACGGATCCGTCCGGCCGCGGGGGAGGAACGCTCGCGCGAGCGGATGGCATCTTCGCGCCGCTGATGGTCAGGATCACGCCGATGGCCAGGATGACGAGACCCGCGATGAGCAGGCCGATGCCGATCGGGCCGAGCGCCGGCAGCGTGATGGACCCCGATGCGAGGACCGACACCGGGGCGGTGCCGCTCGCGTTCATGATCACCAGCGTCCAATCGCCGGGGGCAACGGGCCACGTCAGCGTCGCCGGGGACCCGTGCGCCTTGGCGACCCAGAACGGTCGCGCGTCCGGCGGTGTCGGCCGCCTCGTTCCGGGCTCGGTTTGCGTTTTCATCCCCCCCGGCCAATTCACCTGAACGATCCGGTCGACCTGGACATGGTCGAGGTACCGCGCCACGTCGGCGGCCCGGCCGATCCCGACGAAGACGTCGGCGTCCGCGCCCTTCCCCGTGACCGTGACACCCACCGTCGCGGCGAAACTGCCGCTGGAAGGGAGCGCTTCGCTCAGGTCGAGGGTCTCGAACACGAGCGCGTGCCCGCTGCTGTCCCCCTGCGTTTGCGGCAACGTGAACGAGCCGTCCGTCCCCACGAGCACCACGACGGCGATGCCACCGATCGTCATGAACAGACCGAGCAGGACCAGCGGGATCCCGAACCCGAGCTTCAACCCGCGCTTCATGGAGCCATCCTCCCATGGGAGGTTGGCTCGCATGTTGACCCGGGCATCCCATCGGAGTAGGTGGAGCCCTGGTGGGTGAGGCAGGTGGGTGAGGCGGTCCGGCTCGACGACATCGTCGCCGGCACGCCGGCGACGCGGGACCGCGTCGTCGACTTCCTCCGGGCAGCGAGCATCGTCGCCGTGATCTTCGGCCACTGGATGATCGGGATCGTCTGGTGGCAGGACGGGGTGCTGCGAACGACGAGCGCGGTCGGCGTGACCACCGGGCTCTGGCTGGCGACGTGGTTCTTCCAGGTGATGCCGATCTTCTTCTTCGTCGGTGGGTTCTCGAACCTCGTCTCGCTCGACGCGTCGCGACGACGCGGCGATCCCGACGGGCGCTTCGTGAAGACCAGGGTGATGCGGCTGCTTCGGCCCTCGCTCGTGTTCTTCGCGGTCTGGAGCGCGGTGATCATCGGCATGCACCTGCTCGACGTCGGAGCGCCAACGGGTCCGAGGATCTGGGACGGAACGACGCTCCTTCGCTCGTTCCTCCCGCCCGGGGCCACCCTGCCCTTCGGGCCGCTCTGGTTCCTTGCCGTCTACCTCGTGGTCGTTTGCATCGCGCCGTGGATGATCGATCTGCATCGCCGGTTCCGCTGGTGGGTGCCGACCATCATGGTCGTCGGCGCATGCGTCGCCGACGCGATCGGGTTCGTGGTCGGGATCTCGCCCGTTCGGTGGGCGAACGTTGCGTTCGTCCTGCTGTTGCCGCACCAGCTGGGGTTCTTCTACGCCGACGGGACGTTCGCCCGGCTCCCGAAG
>Ga0134122_10002343_pt1 | contig 13894 bp, 11 predicted proteins | sample KB302_FD_96461 | JGI IMG/M metagenome (GOLD analysis project Ga0134122, IMG submission 96461) | Terrestrial soil microbial communities without Nitrogen fertilizer from Kellogg Biological Station, Michigan, USA - KB3-0-2 | ecosystem: Environmental > Terrestrial > Soil > Unclassified ... | reverse complement strand
TATCTACGAGTTGCTTTACACCTTCGACGCCAACTGGAACGTTACGCCGATGCTGGCGGAGAGCATGCCGACGATTTCCAAGGACGGCCTCGTCTACACGGTCCCGCTGCGCAAGGGCGTGAAGTTCCACAACGGCAAGGAGATGACCTCCGCCGACGTGGTGCCCTCGCTCAAGCGCTGGGGCCAGGTGGCTTCGCTGGGTAAGTCGCTGTGGGGCAACGTGGAGAGCATCGAGGCCAAAGATCCCTACACGGTCGTGCTGTCGCTCAAGCAGCCCTCGGCCTCGCTGCTGTTCGGCCTGGCCGAGCCGCACGGCGCGATCTACCCCAAGGAGTCGATCGAGGCGGCCGGTGAGGGCCAGCTCAAGGAGTACATCGGCACCGGGCCCTACCGGTTCGTCGAGCACAAGCCCGACCGCCATCTCAAGATGGTGCGCTTCAAGGAGTACGCGGCGCGCAGCGAGCCGGCCAGCGGCTTCGGCGGCAAGAAGGTCGCCTACTTCGACGAGATCCTGTTCATCCCGGTGCCCGACACCTCGGTGCGGCTGGCCGGCGTGGAGACCGGCGAGTACCACCACGGCATGTTCGTGAAGCAGGACTCTTACGACCGGATCAAGTCCCTGCCCCAGCTCGAGTCGCGGATCGTCAAGCCGCGCGGCTGGGCGGTGGCGGTGCTGAATCACAAGGCCGGCGTCATGACGGACAAGAAGGTGCGGCAGGCCTTCCAGGCCGCGCTCGACATGGAGCCGATCATGATCGGCGGCTTCGGCAGCAAGACGTTCTATCGCCTGGACCCCGGCCTGTTCTTTCCCGAGCAGCCGTGGCACTCGACGGCGAGCGCCAAGCTCTACAACCAGCACGACGCCGAGAAGGCCAAGCGCCTCCTGAAGGAAGCGAACTACGCGCGCCAGCCCGTGCGCTGGGCGACCACGCGCGAATACGAGTTCATGTACAAGAACGCCGAGGTGGCCAAGCAGCAGCTCGAGCAGGTCGGCTTCAACGTCGACCTCCAGGTGCTCGACTGGGCCACGCTCAACAGCCGCGCGCTGAAGCCCGAGCTGTGGGACGTGGCTTCCACCGGCCTCGTGTTCGCCGCCGATCCCGCCAACCACATCGTGTTCCGCTGCAGCTGGTGGGGCAACTGGTGCAACGAGGAGAAGGAGCAGCTGCTGGGCGAGCTGGCCCGCGAGAGCGACGTGAAGAAGCGCAAGGCCCTGGTCGAGCGGATGCAGGTCATCTTCTACGAGGACGTCGGCCGCGTGAAGCTCGGCGACTACTTCACGCTCGACGTGGCCCGCCGCGACCTGCGCGGGCCCTTCCGCACCGGCGCGCGGATGTACTTCTGGAACTCGTGGCTGGCAACGGGCAAATGAGCGCGCCCGGCGGCTGGCGTGCCCGCGCGGGCACGCCGTTTTCGACCGAGAAGCAACCCGTCCGCGCGGCCCGCGGCATGGTGGTGACCAATCACCCGCTGGCCTCGGCGGCGGGCGCCGAGATGCTGGCCGGCGGCGGCAACGCCGTCGACGCGGCGATCGCCGCGCTGTTCGCGCTCACCGTGGTCGAGCCGATGATGGTGGGCATCTTCGGCGCCGGCCACGCGCAGGTCTACCTGGCCGGCCGCGTCCACACCGCCATCGACGGCTACACGACGGCGCCGGCGGCGGCGCGTCCGGACATGTACCGGCCCGTTTCCGACTCGTGGCCGGACTACATGGAAGCTGTCGGGCGCGAGAACAGCGTCGGCCCGAAGTCGGTCGGCGTGCCGGGCAACCTGGCGGCCTGGTGCGAGATGCTCGCGCGCTTCGGCACCTTCGACCTCGCCACGGTGATGGCGCCGGCCATCCGTCACGCCGAGCACGGCTTCCGCGTCACCGGCTATCTCGCCGAGTGCCTCGCGGAGGCCGCGCCCGATCTGGCAAGCTTTCCGGCCAGCGCCCGCGTGTTCCTGCCCGGCGGCGCGCCGCTGCGCAAGGGCGAGCGGCTGGTGCAGGCCGACTACGCGGCCACGCTACGCACCATCGCCAAGGACGGTCCGCCACTGCTCTACGGCGGCGCGCTGGGCCGGCGCGTCGCCGACTACATGGCGCAGTCCGGTGGGCTCATCACGCTCGACGATCTCACACGCTATCGCACCGTCGAGCGCGCGCCCGTGCGCGGGACCTACCGCGGCTTCGAGATCGTCGGCTGCCCGCCGCCCACCGGCGGCGGCGTTCACCTGCTCCAGATCCTCAACGTGCTCGAGGGCTACGACGTCGCGGGTCTCGGGTTCGGCACGGTGGACGGCATCCACCTGCTGGCCGAGGCACTCAAGATCGCCTTCGCCGACCGCGCGGCGGCCACCGGCGATCCCGCCTTCGTGGACGTACCGGTCGCGCGGCTGATCGCCAAGGACTATGCGGCCGCGCGCCGGGCCGACATCGACATGGGCAAGGCCTCGGCGTTCAATCCCGGTGTGGTGCCGTCCGGGTCCGCCCACACCACGCACCTCACCGTCGCCGACGGCGACGGCAACGTGGTGGCCGCCACCCAGACGATCAACAGCCTCTTCGGCTCGCGCGTGGTGGTGCCGGAGACCGGCATGCTGATGAACAACACGATGTTCATCTTCGATCCGCACCCGGGTCACGCCATGTCGGTGGTGCCGGGCAAGCGCATGACCAGCTCGATGGCGCCCACGATCGTGCTGCGCGACGGCCGGCCGACGCTGGCGCTCGGCCTCCCCGGCGGCGCGCGGATCTTCACATCCGTCCTGCAGGCGCTGGTCAACGTCATCGATCACGGCATGTCGCTGCAGGAAGCCGTGGAGGCGCCGCGGATGTGGACCCAGGGTCAGGAGCTGGAGGTCGAGAGCGCCGTGGGCGACGACGTGCGCGCGGGGCTAGCGGCGCGCGGTCACCGCGTCGTGCCGCTGGCCCACGTCGCCGGCGGCATGGGCGCGATCGCCTTCGAGCCCGACGGCACGCTCACCGGCGCCTCGTGCTGGCGTGCCGACGGTACGCCGATCGGTCTGGGCGGAGGCTACGCCCGCGCCGGGATTCGCTTCTGGCCCGGACGCGTCATAGGAACGGATTCCACGCCCGCCTAGTCATCGGTGGGTGTGCGTGCGCCGTGGTTGATATTCCTTAACCCCAAGGAGATGCGACTGATGGATCGCTACACGAAGATCGTGCTGACCGTGATCGCCGTTGCCCTCGTGGTCATCGCCGTGCGGCCGCTGCTACCGAGCGTGCTCGAGGGCATCACGCCCGACCTGGCGCTCGCCCAAGCGCCGCCGGCACCCAAGTACGAAGTCAACGTGCCCAAGGCCTGGGGGAAGTTCATCGCCATCAGCAACAACAACCTGGTGCTCGAGTCGGCTGAGGGTTGGCGCATCGTGGACGTCGAGGGCAAGATGCCGGAGTACCCAAAGGTCAAGGTCCTCATCCACTGGCAGTAGGCAGCGCGGACGTCGCGCTCAGCGCCTACCACGCGCCGCCCGGCAACGACGTGCTGACGACCTCGAGCGCGGCCTCGATGATGGACGGGCGGGGCACGGAGTCGGCAAAGAACGGGGCCGCGATCGGGATCTGCTCGGCGTACGGCGTGGCGACCCCCCAGTGGTCGGCGTCGAGATAGCCGAGCAGACGGGAGCCGGGCGGAATCTGGTCGTACCACACCAGGTTGCCGTCGTTGCGGGGCTCGAGACGGGCCAGGGTGAGATAGGCGGGCCGCATCAGCGATGAGATGCGCTCGGGCCGCGGCGCGGTCACCAGCGTGAAGATCGGCACGGAAACGGCGGTGGCGTGACGACGCCACCACTCGAGGCGGACGTCGCGACGAAGGTCGTCGAGCTCCTGGCCTGTTCCCGGACGGCAGCTGGCGAGCGGGAATTTCGCAACGAGCAGCTCATAGGTCGAGCGGAACCGGTCGGCCAGCGGGCTGCCGTTCGACGCGCCCGCGAGGCTCACGACGGCGGCGACGCGCGCCGCCGCCGCCGGTCGGGTGACGAGGAGCTCGAGCACGTCGGGCAGGCCCTTGGAGTAGGCCACGATCACGAAGGGCCGCGCGTCGTCGGCAGACGCGGTGATGTCCACGGCCAGTCGCTCGGCGTTCTCCGCCGTGCTTCCCCGCCCGCCGACGTCCAGGATGCGGGCGTCGATGCCCACGGCGCGGAGGGCCGTGAGCACGTCCGCGAACGGGGTGATGATCCCCTTCACGCACTCGGCCATGAAGCCCGGGACGAAGCCGACGCGATAGCGGCCGGCCAGATCCGACATCGGCACTGAGGCGAAGGCGGGATCGGGGGCGGGTTCGCCGGGCAGACGCCGGAGCACGCCGTCGCACGAGTAGGCGGAGCCGGCCAGCCGCCGGCACAGGGCCTCCCGATAGGTGCCACGCATGTCCAGCACGCCGGCCGCGGCCGAGGTCGTCATGACGGTCGGCGGTGTGCTCTCCGTGTAGAGGGGCGGACTGGCGCAGGCTGCGAGCGTCAACGCGGCGATGATCCACCACCGGGAGGACGCGACGCGTGAGCGGCCCGAGTCTAGCCTCTCCCCGGAGGGTCCCATGAGGTCCTCATCAGCTGGCAGCAGGCCGCTCGAAGTCCACCGCCGTCGTGTTGCCGCCGCTGATGACGGCGCCCACGCGCTCGCCCGCCGCGGGCACGTAGGCGTTGCTCAGCAGCGCGGCCAGGGTGGCCACGCCGCCCGGCTCGGCCACCACCCGCGCCGCGCTCCACAGCGCCTGCTGCGCGTACCGGATGGCGTCGTCGCTCACCAGCACCACGCGGGCGATCGCGCGCTGGGCGATGGGGAACATCAGCGCGCCCACGCGCCGGGGCGCCAGCGAGTCGGCGGCGATCCCGCCCGCCGGCGCGTCCACCGGTTCGCCCGCCTGCAGCGCACGATGTAGCGTGGGCGCGGCCTCGGGCTCGACGCCGATCACGCGAGCGCGGCCGCCGTACCAGGCCGCGATCCCGCCGATCAGCCCACCGCCACCGACCGCGACAAGGAGCGTGTCGAGGTTAGGCGCTTGCGCCTCGATCTCCTGGCCGAGCGTGCCCTGCCCCAGCAGGGTCTCGCGCTGGTCGAAGGCGTGCACCCGCAAGGCACCGGTGCGCGCCACCCATTCTTCGCTCGCGGCCAGCGCGTCGGCGTAGCGGTCGCCGCCGACGACCAGGTCCGCGCCGTATTCGCGAATACGCTGGATCTTGGCCGGCGAGGACACGGTGGGCACGAAGATCTTGGCCGGCACGCGCAGGCGCATGGCGGCGTAGGCGACGGCGGCGCCGTGGTTGCCGCCGGAGGCCGCGACCACGCCCGCCGGCGGCACCTGGCGCAGCAGGAGGTTGGCGAAGGCGCCGCGGGTCTTGAACGAGCCCGCGTGCTGGAACAATTCGAGCTTGAGCGACAGCGGGAAGGCGGCGAGCCCGAAGTCGGCGCCGCTGACCGTCAGCAGCGGCGTGACCCGCACGTGCGGGCGGATCACTGCCGCCGTCTTGTCGATGTCCGTCCGGTCGACAGTCACCTAGCCGAGTCGGTCGTAGCAGAGCCGGGCCATGCGGCCCATGAGCTGGTTGGCCGCGGTGAAGCCCGGCGTGCCGTCGGGCAGCATCTCGGGGACGTGCTCGGTGTACATGGTCAGCACGCACAGCGGGCGCTCGCCCTTCCAGATGAGGCCGGCGTCCATGAAGCCGCGGGAGCCGGTGCCCGTCTTGTGCGCGACCTTGGTGCCGAGCGGCAGCTGTGAGGGCAGCCGCGCCTTCAGCTTCTGCCAGCTCAGGATGTCGAGTCCCAGGCGGCACAGCTCCGGCGTGCTGCCGAGCTTGCGCGCCACCGCGGTGTCGGTGGTGGCCTGCAGAATCATCTCCAGCAGCAGCCCCTGATCGTTGGGCGTGGTGGTCGTCACCTGCTCGAGGGTGTGATCGCGACCGAGCTTGGGCGGGATGCCGAAGCGATGCGTGGTGCCGGTCATGCCGATGCCCTCGCACCAGCGCTGGATCGCCTCCAGCCCCACGTGGTCGACGACGATGCCGGTGCACGTGTTGTCGCTGACGATGATCATCATCACCAGCGCGTCGCGGAAGCTGATCGAGAACCCCGGCGTCAGGTGCTGGAACGTTCCCGAGTCGTTGTCCTGGTACTTCTTCTCGATCGTGACCTTCTGCTCGAGGCTGAGCTTGCCCGCGTGCACCGCGGCCAGCGCGGCCATCATGATCGAGATCTTGCGGGTGCTGGCCGAGGGCACCGGCACGCTCCCGAAGCGGTCTCCGCGCGTCCCGGTGGTGAGGTCCTTCACGTAGAAGCTGCTCTGGAACGGCAGCGCATCGCACAGCTCGTTGAGACTCTTCATCAACGCTTGCATGTCAGCTCCTTTGAATTCTCGAGGTCCAGCTACTTGCGGTCGAGCCAGACGTTCCAGAAGTGCATGTAGGGTCCGGGCTCGTAGCCGGCCACGTCCTTGCGGCGCGCGTCGAGCCGGAAGTAGTCGCCGATCTTGATGCGCGGCGCTTCCGCGTAGAACATCGTCTGGACCTTCTCCCACATGGCGTAGCGCTTCTTGTCGTCGAGCTCGCGGCCCATGGCCTGCAGCAGCGCGTCCTTCTCGGCGTTGCACCACCAGCCCGGCCACTCGCAGAGCACCTGCGAGGACGTGGCCGGCACCACCACGAACGTGAACGCCGTGCTGAAGGCGTCCCACAGCTCGGGCTTGTTGCGGCGCTGCACGACCGTGGCCCAGTCCGACACCTGCAGGTCGATCTTGAAGCCGACCTCTTCCAGCTGGCTCTTGGCCACCACCGCCGGCTTGTAGTGGTGCTCGTATTCAGTGGTGACGATCCAGCGCATCGGCTGGCCGGCGTAGCCGGCTTCCTTCAGGAGGCGCCGGGCCTTGTCCTTGTCACGCTGGTTGTAGAGCGCCGCGCCCACCTTCGAGTGCCACGGCATCTCCTGGAAGAAGAGGCCGGGATCGATGCGGTAGAAGTCCTTGTGCCCGACGCCGGCCAGGATCATCGGCTCCACGTCGAGTGCGGCCTGCACGGCCTGGCGCAGCCTGACGTCGGTCATCAATCCCTGCTTGAGGTTGAACGCGATCGTGGCCCACCCGTACGGCTTGACGACCACCGTCTCCACGCCGGCCGCCGCCTTCAGGCGCTCGTACTGGTCGGGCTTCACCTGCTGGATGTAGTCGTACTCGCCGGTCACCATCCCGGCCTGGCGCGTGGCGTAGTCGGGCACCGGAATGAACAGGACCTCGTCCACCCAGGCGGTGCGGCGACCGCCCAGGCCGCTCGCCGCCTCACTGCGCGGGACGTAGCCGTCGAAGCGCGCCAGCTTCACGTGGCGGTCCGGCTTGTGCTCGACGAAGCGGAACGGCCCGGTGCCCACGAACTCCTTGAGCTGGCCGTCGCCGGTGGCGTCGATGATCTCCTTGGGATAGATGAAGGGCGCGTTGTCCACGCCGGCCAGCACGGTGAGCAGGCTGCTCGACGGCTCCTTGAGGCGGATCTCCACCGCGTTGGGGCCCTTGGCCTCCACCGCCTCCACCACCTTGAAGGTCGCCTTGCCGGTGCCGGCCACCGCGCCCCAGCGCTTGAGCGACGCGACCACGTCCGCCGAGGTCAACGGCTTGCCGTTGTGGAACTTCACGTCCTTGCGCAGCCGGATGACGTAGCGCTTGCCGCCGTCGAGCACGTCCTGGCCCTCGGCCAGCAGCGGCACCGGCTGGTACTTGGCGTCGAGAGCGTAGAGGCCTTCGAAGATGTTGACGGCGATCTCGCGCGTGATCACGGCCGTCGTGGTGTGTCCGTCGAGCGTCGGCGGCTCCCCGATCATCCCCACCCGGAGCACGCCGCCCTTCTTGGGGCTTTGCGCGTCACTCGAGGGCACGGAGAGCCAGACCGTGGTCGCGATCAGCACGACGGTGAGCGCGGCGAGACGCCGGAGCGGTCGGGACGGCATGCGCGATCCTCCCTGTCTTGACAGCGCCTGACGATACCACGACGTGCGGGGATTGACTGCGGCCGGCTCCCCGCGCACATTTGGGGCCCATGGCCCCCGCCGTCGTCATCCACGACACGACGATCGTCACCGGCAACGACACCGGCACGATCCTCTACGACGCGGCACTGGCCGTCGAGGGCCGGCGTATCGCGGCGCTCGGAACGAGCGCGGACGTCCTGGCGCGCTATCCGGGCGCCACCCGCGTGGACGGGCGCGGCCGGGCGGTGATGCCCGGCTTCGCCAACGCCCACACCCACCTGCCCCGCGTGCTGGCGCGCGGCATCTACGAGGATCTCTCGCCGTCGCACACCCCCCCCTTCACCGGCGGGCTGGCGCCGCTGCCGCTGCCGCGGCTGAGCGAGCACGAGGAGCGGGTGATGGCACTGCTCGGTGCGCTGGAGGCGATCCGCAGCGGGACGACGCTGGTGCTCGAGGAAGGCGTGGGGCTGGGGGACTACGCGGTGGGGCTGTTCGACAGCGGGCTCCGGCTGCTGCTGTGCGAGCGTGCGTGGGACCGCGCGGGCGCCGCCATCGGCGAGGGCGGCCCCTTCGAGGTCGACGCGGTGCGCGCGGAGACCAGCCTGGCCCGGATCGCCGACCTGCACAAGCGCTGGAACGGCAAGGGCGACGGGCGCGTGCAAGTCGGGCTGGCCGCGTGGGCGCCCGAGCTCTGCTCACCCGAGCTGCTCGTGCGCCTGCGCCGCCTGCAGGGCGAGCTCGACGTGATCGCCAGCGTGCATCTGAATCAGATCTGGGGCGAGGTGGCGGCCGTCCGGGAGCAGCGCGGCATGCTGCCGACGGAATATCTGGCCAGCGTGGGATTCCTCTCCCACCGGCTGGTGGCCGCGCACTGCCGCTGCATGACGCCGAGCGAGGAGTGGATCCTGGGCTCCGCCGGCGTCGCCGTCGCGGTGAACCCGGCCATCGCCGCGCGGCGCGGTCTCGCCGCGCGCGTGCACGACCTCGAGCAGGCGGGCTGCCTGATCGCGCTGGGCACCGACAACATGGCCGAGGACATGGTCGAGGTCGTGCGCACCGTGCTCTTCATGGAGCGCGTGCGCCGGCAGGACGGCCGTCAGCCCACGCCGGAGCAGGCGCTCGGCTGGGCCACGCGCAACGGCTACCGGGCGCTGGGCGTCCTCGACGGCGGCTGGCTGGCGGAGGGCAACCTCGCCGACCTCATCATGATCGACCTCCGCAAGCCGCACCTCACCCCGGCCCTGCGCGTCGTCTCCGACTTCGTGCATCAGGGTCAGGCCAGCGACATCGAGGCCGTCATGGTGGACGGGCGATTCATCATGCGCGAAGGCCGCGTGCTGACGCTCGACGAGCGCGCGCTCGTGGCCGAGGCCGAGCGCATCGCCCGCACGGCGTGGGGACGCCTCTTCAAGGACCGTCCCGATCTCCCGCGCCCTCCCGGCTTCGACCTCCGCTCAGCCTGAAATCGGGTCCGACGGGCCGGACATTCTTCGGCCATACGTGCCAGCCTTGCCTGGTCGATCCCCATCCGCCCGGGCCCATTCGAGGCCTCTCTCGACGTGTAACTAGCTGTTTTTGCTAGAGGCCTACCTCTGGTCCCCGGGTTGCACCGGTGGGACCGGGCGACGCGAGGCACCGGCCCTCGCGCCGTATGGCACGATCGCCGGGGCGAGCAATCATCGGGAGGCGCCCGGTGCGGTTGCCGCTCAGGCTGAAGCTCAGCGTCGTGATCATCTCGCTGCTCGCCGTGACGGTCGTCCTCGTCAGCGGCTTTCTCCTGCGTACCCAGCAGCGGACGCTCACCGACGAGATGAGCAAGCGCGGCCTCACGATCGCGCAGAACCTCGCCGCCTCAGCCAAGACCGCGATCCTCACCCGCGACGACCTCGGCCTGCAGCTGCTGGTCCGCGACGTGGCGCGCGACGGCGACGTCGTCTACGTCGTCGTGACGGATTCCGCCGGCAAGGTGATCGCGCACTCGGATCTGGGGCAGATCGGCCGCGGCCTGCAGCGCCCCGACGGCGCGACGCCGCTCGGTGACACCGTCAGCGTGCAGACGCTCCTGCTGGCCGACCACGGCGACGTCATCGACTTCTCCGTGCCGCTGGCGTTTCGCCAGGTGCGGCTGGGCGCCGCCTACGTCGGCTTCAGCCAGGCGGCGATTGCCCAGGCCGTGAACCGCGCCCGCACGCGCGCCTTCGTCATCACGGTGGCCATGCTCGCGATCGGCGTCGGCGGCGCGCTGTGGCTCGGCGCGGCGCTGGCGCGCCCGATCGTCCGGCTGATGCACGGCACCCGCGCGGTCGCCGACGGCGACTTCTCGGTGGCCCTGCCGGTGACGTCGCGCGACGAGCTGGGCACCCTCACCGCCGCGTTCAACGACATGGCCAAGAGCCTCGGCGAAAAAGAGATGATCAAGCGCGCCTTCAGCCGCTACGTGGCCCGCGAGGTGGTCGACGAGATCCTGAAGGATCCCGAACGGCTGGCCCTCACCGGCGCGCGACGCGACGTCACCGTGCTCTTCTGCGACATCCGCGGCTTCACCGCCACGGCCGAGCTGCTGCAGCCGGAAGAGGTCGTGGAGCTCCTGAACGAGTTCTACGAGCTCATGATCGAGACCACGTTCAAGTACGACGGCACGCTCGACAAGTTTCTCGGCGACGGCGTGATGGCCGTCTTCGGCGCGCCGCTCTACCGTCCCGACCACGCGCTGATGGCCGCGCGGGCCGCCCTGGCCATGCAGACCGGCATCCGCGAGCTGAGCGCGCGCCGCGTGCGCACCGGCAAGCCGCCGGTGGCCGTGGGCATCGGGCTGAACACCGGCGAGGTCATTGCCGGCACCGTCGGCTCGGACACGCGCATGGAGTACACGGTCGTGGGCGACAGCGTGAACCTCGCCGCGCGGCTGGAGTCGTCCGCGGTCCCCGGCCAGATCCTCGTCTCGGTCGAGACCTTCGAGCGACTCAACGGCGCCGTCCGCGGCCAGGCCCTCGGCCGCTTCAACGTGAAGGGCAAGGACAAGTGGGTCGAGGTGTGCGAGCTCCTGGGGCTGGAAGAATGGTGAGCCGCCGGCGCGCGCTGGGGCTGCTGCTACTCGCGCTGGCCACCGGCGGGTGCGCGAGCCTGTCGGGCAGCCAGTCGGGCGGGACCCTGAACGCGGGCGTGCCCACGGCCGACGAGCTGGCCGCGCCCTATCGCGCCCAGGCCGCGGACTTCGAGCGCGAGGGTCAGCTCCGTCGCGCGGCCGAGGCGTGGACCAACGCGCTGGCTCTGGCCCCCGGCGACGAGAAAAGCCGCCAGGCGCTCAAGCGCCTGCGCGAGCGCATGAGCCGCGAGTTCGCCGAGCACATGAAAGAAGGCTGGCACGCGCTCGCGCGCGATGCGTCGGCTGAAGCACATCGCCACTTCCTGGCCGCGCTGGCGATCGACCCCGACTCGCGCGAGGCGCAGCAGGCTCTGCGGGCCACGCCGGCGCCGCCCGTGGGCACGCCGGATCCGCGTTCGACCGCAGGGGTCGCCCGCCCGGCCTCGCTCACGACATCGGGCCCGCGATCCGACACCGCGTCGAAGCCCCGCGTGGAGTCCAGCGCCACCGCGCGTCCCGCGGCCACGCCGGCTCCGCGTCCGGGCGAGGACAAGAAGCCCGAGGTGCTCTACGCCGCGGCCCGGGCCCACATCGCCGAGCAGCACGACGAGGAGGCCTACCGCGCGCTCACGCAGCTCACCAGCGTCAGCGCGGGCTACAAGGACGCCGCCGCGCTGCTCCGCAGCGTCCGCGCGCGCCTGGTCCAGCAGCGCTACCAGGAGGGCCTGCGCCTGCTGCGCGAGGAGCGGCTCGAAGCGGCCATCGAGCAATGGCGCGGCGTGCTCGAGCTCGACCCCAAGCACGCCAATGCCCGCCGCAACATCGAGCAGGCCGACCGCATGCTCCGGACCCTCGCCGCTCAGCCCAAGCCCTAGCCTGAAGCTCACGCCGCCGCGGAGGATCCCGGCGATCAGCGCCCGTGCGGTACCATGCTCTCCAACCAGGAGGACCCCATGGCCAGGATCGAGCCGCTACCGATGCGCGAGATTATCGATGAGGAAATTCGCCACGCGTGCGAGGACGCCGAGCGCCAGACGGGCATCTCGACCAGCCCCCGCACGTACGCCAAGAATCCCGCCGCCTTCAAGGCGCTCGGCGCCTTTCGCGCCGCGCTTTCGAAGGAGAGCACGCTCGACCCGGTGTTGCGGGAGCTCGTGCGGCTGAAGATCGCGGGGCTCAATCGCTGTCGATACTGACTGAGCGTCCGCTATGCCGGGGCCCGGCATGCCGGTCTCACCGAAGACAAGGTCGCCGCGATCAACGACGAGTCCTCGAACCTTCTGAGCCCGCGCGAGCGCGCCGCCGTCCGCTACGCCGAGAAGCTCGCCGTCGACCACCACAAGATCGACGACGCACAGTGGACCGAGCTGCGCCGCCACTTCTCCGAAGCCGACATCATCGAGCTCACCATGCACACGACCCTGTACATCGGTCTCGGCCGTTTCAATGAGGTCATCGGCCTCGACCCTGCCTGATCGTTGGAATGGGGGGCCCCGAAATGGCCCCCCATTCCCCCAGGGGGCTTGGCTTCGAACGTCGCGTCGAAGCGTCCGCGTATCGCTCTTTGTCTAGCGGTCCCGACGACTAGATTACGCCCGCGGCGCGCAGCTCACCGATCTGCGCCGGGGACATCCCCAGCAGTCCCGAGAGGATCTCGTCGGTGTGGCGCCCCAGCGCGGCCCCGGCGTGCGTCACGCGCCCCGGCGTGGCCGAGAGCTTCGGAATCACCCCCGGCTGCGGCAGCGCGCCCAGCCCCTCGGCCATCACGTCGATGATCATCTCGCGCTCGCGGTAGTGCGGGTCGGCGAAGATGTCGGCCATGCTCATGATCGGCGAGTGCGGGATGTCGAAGGCCTTGAGCCCCTCGATGGCCTGGTCGAACGTGCGCGCCTTGAACCACGCGGTGGCCAGGCCCAGGATCACCGGGATGTGCTGGGGCCGCTCCTCGGCGGTGGAGAAGCGCGGGTCCTTCGGCAGCGCGGGCTCACCGAGCATCGCGCACAGGCGCTCGAACAGATGCTGCGCCGGCGCGGTGAACACGATCCAGTGGCCGTCCTGCGTCTCGAAGGCGCCGCCCGGCCAGCCCGCGTGCTGCAGCCCGCCGCGCTCGCGCACGACCTTGCGCCGGCCGTAGAGCGTGGTCGTGTACTCCATCACGCGGAACGCCGACTCGTAGAGCGCGGCGTCGATCCACTGGCCCTCGCCGGTGGCATCGCGGTGCCGGAGCGCGGCCAGCACGCCGAACGCCGTGAACAACCCCGTCATGTAGTCGGGATAGACGGGCGTGGGGCGTGACGGCGGACGATCGGCGGGGCCGTTGACGAACCAGGTGCCGCCGAACGCCGAGCCGATCGCCGCGTAGCCCGGACCCTGGCGCAGCGGCCCCGTCTGGCCGAAGGCGGTGACACGCGCCATGACCATGCGCGGGTTGATCGCGTGAAGATTGTCCCAGCCGAGGCCCCAGCGCTCCAGCACGCCGGGCCGGAAGTTCTCCAGCACCACGTCGCACGTGGCGACGAGCCGGCGCACGATGTCCTGGCCGGCCGGCTGGTGCAGGTCGAGCGTCATCAGCTTCTTGTTGCGGTTGTCGACGGCGAACCAGTAGGAGGTGCCGTCCTCGCTGGGGCCCAGCCGGCGGAGGTCGTCACCCCGGCCCGGCATCTCGGTCTTGATGACCTCGGCGCCGAATTCGGCCATGAGCGTCCCGCAGAACGGGCCGGCCACGACCTGGGCGAGCTCGAGAACCCGGATGCCATCGAGGGGACGGGGGGTATCGGGCATAGGCCACAGACTCTAGCCTCGGCGTGGCCATTTCAGCAAGGCTCCACGCTTATTTGGCCCTCGGCGAGGGT
>Ga0134122_10002342_pt1 | contig 13895 bp, 19 predicted proteins | sample KB302_FD_96461 | JGI IMG/M metagenome (GOLD analysis project Ga0134122, IMG submission 96461) | Terrestrial soil microbial communities without Nitrogen fertilizer from Kellogg Biological Station, Michigan, USA - KB3-0-2 | ecosystem: Environmental > Terrestrial > Soil > Unclassified ... | reverse complement strand
CGGTAGTATCCCTCCTTGGAAGGGAGGGGCCAGGGGTGGGTGTGCGAAGCGCCCGAAACACCAGGGTGGTCGCGTGAAGCGCCTGCCCCTCCACCATCCGGCTGCGCCGGCTGGCCCCCTCCCCGAGCCAAGCTCGGGGAGGATTGATCACCGCACCGCCCCCGACCGGATGAGCTTCGGCAGCAGCGTCAGGGCGGCCAGCAGCGGGTGGCGCCGCTGCCACGGCGTCAGCGCGATTTTGGTGCCCGCGTGGCGATTGATCTTCCAGGCGATATAGTCGGCGCCGCCGGCGAAGGTGAAGCTGGCCTTCGCCAGCCGCAGCACCGACAGGCCCTTCCCTTCGAGCCGCCGCCGGGCCCAGCCGCCGCCCCCCCGCAGCCCGCGCGCGACCGCCAGCGCCGGCCCGGTGAAGCGGTCGTACCGGTCCGGGTCGAGGTCGACGACCGAGGTCGCGCGACCGCTCCGCTCGGCCCGCAGCTCGGCCGAATAGGTCAGCCCGAACGCCCGCCGCCACAGGTCGAGCGGCGCCTCGCCCGGTCGCGGCCCGGCCGCCGCGAGCAGCGTCGGAGCGGCGCGGCTGACGGCGCCGATCGCCCGCTCGTGCGCCGCCGGGTCAGCCGCCCACACCAGCCGAGATGGCTGGGCGAACCGCGCCCACACCGACACGCTGCGGGTCTCCGGCCCGTTCAGCCGGTCGAAGTCCGCCTCGCTCAGCACGGCATATTTGGCGACGAGGCCGCCATGCTCGAAATAGAAGACGTTGGGCGGGATCAGCCGGTTCGCCAGCGCCAGCCAGCGCCTGGCATAGGCCGCGCGATAGTCGGCAACGATCAGGTAGAAATCGAGCATCAGCCCGTCGAGCTGCTGCTCGCGCAGGCACGAGCCGTAGAACAGCACCGCGCGGCTCGCCCCGCCATGCGCCGCCGCGATCGCCCCCGCGATGTCAGAGACGCGCGGGTCGACGGGAAGCGCCAGCTCTTCGGCAACCAGCTTGCGTAGTTCGTCCATCACCCGTCCGCGCCGCGGCGAAGCCGCTGAAGATTCACACGAAGACACGAAGGACACGAAGGACGCAATGGAATCGCGACCTCTTCGTGGTCTTGCGGATCTTCGTGTCTTCGGGTGAAAAAAGAAACCTGGCGCGGCCCTGCGGGGGCCTCGCAATGAAATCAGGCCGCGAGCTTGACGAAGGACAGCGGCAGCGCGGGCCTCAGGTTGATCGGCCGGCCGCGCTCGGCGAGGAAGGTCTCGCCGTCGAGGATCACGTTCGAGCTTTCGCCCTCGATGGTGATCTCGTCGGCCTCCTCGAAATGCACCCCGCGCACCTTCGAGCGGCCGAGCCTGCCGGCGAGGCTCGCGGCGAAGCCGCGGATCAGCGACATCGGCCGCTCCTCGATGGCGAGCAGCTTGAGCACGCCCTCGCGCCGGCCGCCGAGGTCGCCCGACAGCAGCAGTTTCTCGAGCGTCGTCACCGCCAGCAGCGAGAAACGTCCGCTGATCATATTGCCTTCCTCGCGCAGCGACACGTTGAGCGGCATCGGGTCGGGCGGCAGGAAGCTCGCACTGACCCGCAGGAACAGCTTCGCCAGCAGCGCCAGCGCGGTCAGCACATGGGCGAGGCCGTTGGGCAGGCCGAGCGGATAGATTTTGTTGCGGCAATAGAGCATCGTGTCGGCGAGGCCGGCGCCGCCGAGGAACATGCCGATCACCGGCCGGTCCGCATTCCCGCCGCCGCGCAGCGCGATCAGCTCGCGCTCGACGACATAGGGCGCGATGTCGCCCTGGGCGATCGCGATCAGCCGCTCGAGCGCCGCGATCGGGTCGCCCGAGGCGCCGAGGTCGAGCGCGATGAGGTTGGTCTTGCCGCTCGGCAGCACCGCGACCGGCGGCGGCGGACAATCGGCGAAATGGCCCCCGTTGTAGATTTCGGTTAGCGCCGCCTGGACGGTGCCGTCGCCGCCGTTGATGACCAGCACCTTGGGCCGCACGCGGGCGATCGTCTTCAACGCCTCGCCGACCTGGTGGGCATGCTCCACCTCATAGTGGAAGATGTCGGGATGGTCCGCGCAGTAGGCCCGGATGCGCGGCAGCTGGGCGAGGTTGCCGGTCGACTTCGGGTTCGACAGCAGCGCGATCCGCGGCCGGTTCATCATGGCGCGCGTCCCGGCCCGGCCCTGCCCTCGCCTGCACTGAGCATCGAATTCGACATGGTTAAACGGACCGCTTCGCTATAGGGCGTTACTTCGGACCGGCTGCACCCCCGAAGGTGCATCCGCCCGTTGTGCCTTGTCGGTCGCCTTTGCGGCCAAATGATGGTGTCGGGACGACCAAATTTGCCGCAGCTGTCCTTGATCGACCGCTACCTGGCCCGCTCGATCGCGGCGCCGCTGCTGGGCTCGCTGGTCCTCGCGGCGATGCTGCTCGTGCTCGATAAGATGCTGCGCCTGTTCCAATATGTGGTCGACGCCGGCGGCCCGGTCAGCGTCGTCTGGCGGATGCTCGCCAACCTGCTGCCCGAATATCTCTCGCTCGGCATCCCGATCGGGCTGATGCTCGGCATCCTGCTCGCCTTCCGCAAGCTCGCCGGCACCTCGGAGCTCGACGCCTTGCGCGGCATCGGCATGAGCTTCGGCCGGCTGCTTCGCGTTCCTTACGCTTATGCCATCCCGCTGATGGCCCTGAACCTGTTCATCGTCGGCTATCTCGAGCCGTGGTCGCACTATCGCTACGAAGGGCTGCGCTTCGACTTGAAGTCAGGCGCGCTCGGCGCGGCGATCAAGGTCGGCGAGTTCAACCGCCTCGGCCGCCGGCTGACCGTGCGCATCGACCGCAGCGAGAACAAGGGCAGCCTGCTGCACGGCATCTTCATCCAGATGGACGATCCCAACGGGATGACCGTCGCGGCCACCGCCGAGCGCGGGCGGTTCCTCGCCACCGACGACCGCGACACCATCCTGTTCCGGCTGGTCAACGGTCGGCTGGTCCAGGATTCGCCCAAGTTCCCGGCGCCCCGGACCCTGTCGTTCGAGACCTACGACCTGCCGATCAGCCTGCCGGTGATCGACCAGTTCCGGCGCCGCGGCGGCACCGAGTCCGACGAGCTCTATCTCCATGAGCTGGTTCGGCTGGGCTATGGCGGCGGCGCGGCCGACCGGGAGCGAATGGTCGCGGCCCGCGCGCACCTCAACTTCCGCCTGGTCGAGGTGGTGATGATGATCCTGCTGCCGCTGCTCGCGGTGGCGCTCGCGGTGCCGCCCAAGCGCAGTTCGTCGTCGCTCGGCATCTTCGTCTCGATCGTGACCGTGGTCGCCTATCACAAGGTCAACCAATATGGTGAGCAGATGGCCGCGCAGGGCCGGATCGACGCGATCCTCGCTCTGTGGGTGCCGTTCCTGCTCCTCGCCGTGCTGATCGTGTGGATGTACCATGTGCTCGCCCACAAGCCCGGTGGCCAGCCGATCGGCGCGCTCGAATGGGCGGCGTCGCGCTCGTGGCGCTTCGTCAAGGGCCTGGTCCCGCGGCGGGCCGAGGGCCTGTAGCGCGCCATGATCAACCTCAACCTCCTGCCGTCGCGCCAGGTCGCCTGGTACACCGTGCGGCTGTTCCTGACCCGCAGCCTCGCGGTGCTGGTCGCGCTGGTGCTGATCCTGATGACGCTCGACCTGCTCGGCGAATCTGGCAAGATCCTCGCCGTCCCCGGCAATGGCGATGCCGAGCTGTGGCGCTACGTCAGCCTGCGCATTCCGTTGCTGGTGTCGCGCTTCCTGCCCTTCTCGGTGCTGCTCGGCACGCTGATCGCGTTCGTCGGCCTCAACCAGCACAGCGAGGTGGTGGCGATGAAGGCCGCGGGCATTTCGGCCCACCAGATCCTCGCCCCGCTGATCCTCGCCAGCCTGGTCATCGCCGGCGCCTTGTTCGCCTTCAACGAGACGGCCGTGGTCAAGGCCGCGCGCGTCGTCACCGCCTGGTCGGACAATGACTATAAGCCGATCCCGCCCGAAAGTGGGGTGCTGAGCAGCGTCTGGGTGCTGAACGGCGAGGATCTGGTCCGCGCCGGCCGGGTCTCGGGCCAGGGCGCGGCGTTTCGAGTCGACGACCTCCAGGTCTACGACCGCAGCGGCGGCCTGCTGTCGCGCGTGATCCGCGCCGACACGGCGGTGCCCGGGCCGGGCGGCGCGTGGCGGCTGAAGAACGCGCGGGTCTACGACGCCGGCATGAACCTGGTGCGCCGGGTGCCCGAGCTCGACGGCCTCGCCGGGGTCACGCCGCAGCAGCTGACCCTCGCCAAGGTCGACCCGACCCAGCTCGATTACTGGACCTTGCAGCAGCGCATCGCCCAGCTCGAGGCGGCCGGCCGTCCGGCCGACGAGGCCCGCGCCGGGCTCGCCCACAAGATCAGCGGGCCCTTGTCGACCCTGCTCATGCCGCTGCTCGCCGCGGTCGCCGCCTTCGGCCTCGCCCGCTCGGGCCAGGTGCTGGTCCGCGCCGTGCTCGGCATGGCGCTCGGCTTCGCTTACTTCGTCGCCGACAATTTCAGCCTGGCGATGGGCAATGTCGGCGCGTACCCGCCGCTGGTCGCCGCCTGGGCCCCGTTCCTGCTGTTCCTGCTGATCGGCGAAGCAGTGCTCGTCCGGACGGAGGAGTAACCCTCTCCCCTCGAGGGAGAGGGAGGGAGCCGCGAAGCGGCGGAAGGGTGAGGGAGCGACGGCTACTCCGCCATCGTCTCGTCCGACCCGCCGAACGCCGCCGGGAAGGCGGTGAACTTGGGCAGTCCGTCGCGGATCGGCAGCACATGCTCCTGGTAGTTGACGTGCATGGTCGGCGCGAAGTCGAACCCGCGCAGCGTCTCCGCATGGACGTCGACCATGCCGATCGTCGGGTGGTTGATCAGCACCTGCCCGCCGCACGTCGCGCAGTGCCGGCGGTCGGAGAAATCGGTCTTGCTGTAGCCCTTGAGCTGCTCGGCGCCGCGCGTCACCGTGACCGCGTCCTTGGGCCATACGGTGAACCCGCGCACCGCCGCGCCGGCGATGCTGCGGCACGATGCGCAATGGCAATAGCCCTGCGCCACCGGCTCGCCGCGGACCGTGACCCCGACCACCCCGCAAAAGCATTCGCCCTCATGGATCTGCTCGTCCGACATCGCTGCGTCCCTCCGATTCTGCGGCGCGGTGATAGCCCGACTTTCATATTAAACCGAATGGTTGACAATCGCTCGTGACTCGGTCACATTCAACCACATGGTTGAGAATCACCTGGATACGGTCTTCCACGCGCTCGGCGACCCGACCCGGCGCGGGATGCTCGCCACCCTCGCGCTCGGCGACAAGTCGATCGGCGAGCTGGCCGAGCCGCTGGCGATGAGCTTCGCCGGCGCCTCGAAGCACGTCAAAGTGCTCGAGGAGGCCGGCCTGATCGCTCGGCGCAAGGCCGGCCGGACCCACGTCATCAGCCTCACCGCCGAGCCGCTGGCCGAGGCTGCCGGCTGGCTCAACCAATGGGAGACTTTCTGGACCGTCCGCCTCGACCGGCTCCAGGCGCTGGTCGAAGCCGAGGCCAAGGCAAACAAGGAGAAGAAGCATGACTGACGCAGCAGCCGCGATCCGCCTCCCGCTCGAACGGATCGCGCCCGACTCGATCCGCCTCGAACGGACCCTCGACGCCCCCGTGACCACGGTGTGGCGCTATCTGACCGAGGCCGAGCTGCGCTCGCGCTGGTTCATGGGCGGCACCGACGCCACGGCCGGCGGCACGTTCGACCTGCTGGTCGACCACGACCGCCTGTCGGACGACCCCAACGTCCCCTACCCCGAGAGCTATGCCGAGTTCAAAGGCAAGACCTGGACCGAGCAGGTCGTTCGCTTCGAGCCGCCGCGCCTGCTCGAGACGACCTTCCAGGGCGGCAAGAACGGCACCGTCATCTACGAGCTGACCGCCGAGGGCGAGCGGACCAAGCTCGTCCTGACCCACCGCGGGATCGTCAGCGCGACCGGGGCGCAGGACTTCGGCAGCGGCTGGACTTCGCACCTGGCGGTGCTCGAGGAGCGCCTCGCCGGGCGCGGCGTCCGCGACTTCTGGGCGCTCCACGCCCGATCGCGCGAGGCCGTGGCAAGGGTCCTGGGCTAACAGGGGCGCTAATCCCGGTTTCAAAAATATGTTATAGTCACCGTTGAGACTCGCGCTTCCCAGCCTGGCGCAGGAAGGGGCAGCGCGGGTCTCGCTCCGTTGCGAACGGCACGGCCCGATCGGTGCTGTATCTCCCGATCGGGCCGTGTTTTCGATCATCAGACCGCCCCCCTCATGCGGCGGCCAGCGCGTCGCCGGGGGCGAGCTCGCGGCCCGTGCCGCCGGCGACGAGGATGGTGCGGGTCGCGGCGGCGACCGCCTGCAGGCGGTGGGCGCTGAGCGCCCGCGTCGTGGCGTGACAGCGCGCCAGTCGACGAAACGACCGGGCGCCGAGAAGTCAAACCCCAGTCAATTCTTGGCCCTGACCCTCGCGAAGTCTTCGACAAATGGACTCAAACCGGGGTCTGGGTTACGTTTTACAAAGGGGGCTTAGTATGGCGGTTCATGCTTTAGGAGCGCTGGTCTGGTTGGCCGCGGCGCCGGCCGCCCCTGCACCTGCACCTCCGGTGGTCATCGACGGGTCCGACGGCCCGGTCGAGCTGGCCGGCGTGGACCTCGCCTGGTTCACCCAAGGTGCGCAGACGGTCAGCCTGACCAGCGGGCGCGCCGGACTCGGCAATCCCCAGGTCGACACGCGCAATTGCCGCAACCAGCTCAATCTCGAAATCCTGCGCGACGCAGCCAAGGATCTGCTTCGGCGGCATCGCCTGTCGGTTGCCCGCGCGGGCGTCGACGAGGGCCAGCTCGTCGTCTTCACCGATCCGAGATTCGAGCGCGACAAGGCGAGCTTCTACTCGTTCGTCGCGGCGATGGCGCCGTGCTGGAAGACCTGCTCGCTGCGCGTCGCCGCGTGGCGGATCACCGCGCCCCGCGACGGCCGCCGGCTGCGGATGCAGGCCTCGGTTCGCGGCAACGACGACATCACCGGCGCGCTGCTCGACGTCGGCGAAGCCGAATTCCGGAAGTGCCGGCGCTGATGGGCGTCGAGGACGCCTCGATCTATTTGCCCTATTTTCTGCCGATCCTGTGGATCGCCGCGGCCACCGTCGTTGCCCTCCTGCTCTACCGAACGAGCAAGGCGTTCGTAGAGCATCGTACGACTTCCGGTCCCGAGACCCGCCGCGTCCGCTTGGTCGGCTCGATCGCCATCGCGCTGGTGGTGTTCGTCGTGCTGTGGCGCGCGAGCCCATCGCTCGACGCCGATCCGGCCGCCGTCACTCTGGCGCCGGCGCAGCTGCGTCAGCTTGATGCCCGGCGAGTCACCCTCGCCCAGGCCTGGATGGCCTATGAGGCATGCCTCGATGTGCCCGGCGTCGATCGCTGCCCGGAAGAGAAGGGTGACGTCGACGTCGCCGTTCGCCAGTTCAACGCGGAATATGCGGCGATGTTGAGTAGGGGAACGAAGCCATGACGACTGCCGTGCTGTTCGTCGCGGCCGCGGCCGCGTTCCAGGCCGAGGCTGGCGATGTGTCGCCATTCTGCCGGGACTACAACGATGTCGTGAGCCAGGCTTTTCGCGGTTTCCGCAAGTTTCGCGGCATCATCGAACAGGGCGACGACCAAAAATTCCAGACGACGTATCACGCCGTTTTTGTGCTTCCGGGCGCGAGAAGCTGCAAGATCGACGAGACAGAGAATCGGTACCATTACAAATGCTCGTGGCAGCAAACGAATACCGAGGACTGGGCGGGCACGGTCGCGCAGGCGCGGACGCTCGCCAAGGCTCTCGCCGATTGCGCCCATGTCCACATGATGGAGCAGGAGATTTCCTGGGACAAAGAGGACGACGGGCAGAATTGGCGCGGCTTCCTTCGGCTCCCCTACGCCGAGCGGTTGCAGGTCGAGGTCACGGCCCACAATTTTCTCAGCCAGAGTGATCGCCTGCCCAAACGGCTGGCCGGCATTCACCTGACCATTTCGTACCGCCGCGTGTCCCGGCCATGAGGCTTTCCCGCAGGGGGTTCGCCGGAGGCCTCGTCAGCCTGACCCTCTGCGCTTCTCCCGCGTTCGGACAATGGCCCAATGGCGCGCGCTCCGACCCGCTGCCCCCCGACCCCGATGCTGCCCTCCGGGGATGCCTGATCGGGAGTCCCAGCGACATCAAATATACCTGGATGGGCGAGGGGAAGGCGGAGGAGCTCGTCGATAAGCTGTTCGATTGGCTCTCGGCCTATCTCACGGTGTTCGATGGCGTCGTCGTCGTGTTCGATGGCCCGGACAGCTACAACGCCTTCGCCACGCCGCGGGATCTGGTGATGAACCGAAAGGACGGGATGGTGCTCATTGGACGAAGCCTGATCGACCATCACAAAAAAGCGTTTGGCGGCCGTTGGGCCTCGGCCCTGGCGACGTCGATTGCGCATGAGTCGGGACATCTGGCGCAGTACAAGCTGGGGCTGCGCCTCCCCACCAGAATTGCCGAGCTTCATGCCGATTATCTCGCCGGATGGAGCCTGCACCGTCTCGGTCGCCGGCGCGAGCTTGGCAAATATACGGATGCCGGCATCGCTCGCGAATCGCTCCGCTCGCTTCAGTCCGGGAGCCAGGGCGCAACGACGCACGGCAGCGCCGAGGAACGGGTCCGCTCATTCGACGCCGGGTGGCAGTACGCGGACGACCATCAGGGGCGGGGCGAGCTCGGCTATGTCCCGGCGTTCGAAGGCCTCCAGTTTCTCGGCTTCGACGGGACATAAGGCTGCGGGCTGGCTCGGCCCACGAGACGCCGGACGCGACCTAAGGCGGCGCGGCGCCTGAGCGGGCGGATGAATCCGCCGCGCGCGGTCGTTGTCTCAAGCGGCGGGGTGGCGCGCTTGGTGAAGGCCGCTTGGCGATGGAATCGCTGTTCGACGACCCGATGATCCGCGAAATCTACCGCCGCGGGGTGCGCGACGCGTGCGACTGGGCGTGCGTCCATCTGCCGGCGCGCAAGCAGCGGGCGATGGAGGAGTGGCTCACCAGCCTCGATTTGTGGTGCGACGGCAACCCGCCGCGCGCGCCCCGTTCGCCGGCCGAGGAATCGGCCTAGCACGGCGCGTGGTCAGGCGCGGACGCGGCCCGCGGCGACGATCGCGGCCCACGGGTTGGGCTCGGGCGCGGCGACCCGGGCCAGCCGGTTGCGGTCGTGGTGGATGAACGGCTCGGCCCGGCCGCGGACCATCAGCACGGTCTCCTGGACGTAGCTCCACGTCCCGTCGGCGTGGAACGTGACCTCGATCCGGTAGCTGTCGGTGCGGAACGCATGCTCGAGGAAGGCGGTCGAGCAGATGCCGTTGCCGGTCGACCCGCGCTCCGCGCTCAGCGCCAGCCGGTCGTCGCCCGGGGCGGCCTGGCCGGCGGCGAGCGCCACCTGGCCGCGCGGGATCGACAGGGTCTGCAGCACGAGGCCGGTCGCCGGCTCCCACAGCCAGTGGCCGACCTGGTCGTGGAACGCGATATCCTCTTCCGGCGTGTTGATCGCGATGTGGTAGCGCAGGCCGTAGAACAATTGCGGCCCGTTGGCCTGCGGGTCGATCGGCTCGAAACGCGCCCGCTCGATATAGCTGCGGCGCTCGGGCCCGTCGGCCTTGGGGTTGACGTCAACGCCGTCGGCCGAGCGCCATTCGCCGGCGAGGCGGGCGAGCGGGCCGAGATTGGCGAGCGTGTCGGGGTCGACGTCTTCCGGCTCGGTGAAGATGTCGTCGGGGAAAGTGTCCATGACCCGACATTAGGCCAAGTAGCGCGAGCGAGGCCAGTCGTTACGGCGCCGCGCCTAGCGGCCGGCCAGCCGGCGGAAGCGGTAGCGGCCGTGGACCGGCGCCGCGCGATAGCTGTGGCCCGAGGTGCAGGTGACGGTGAACACGCCTGAACCCTCGGCCGCGCTGGTCGAAGCGACCGAGCCGCATGGATAGCCGATGCGCCCGATCGTCCGCGCGATCACCGCCTTGGGCAGGGGCAGGGTCGCCGCGACCGCTTCGGGCGCCGGGCCCGGGTCGGCGGCCGGCTCGGCCGCCGCGGCGATCGGGGCGAGCGGGTCGGCCGGCGGGCTGGCCACGCGTTCAGCCGGGGCCGGGCGCGGCGCCGGCCGGGCTCGGGCGAGCCTGGGCGCGGCGCGCGCGGTTCGTTTCGGTTCGGGCTGCGCGGCATTGCCCAGCGAGCGCTCGGCCGCGGGGTCGTCGACGGTGAAGGTGGTCGGCGGCGGCAGCGCGACCTTGGCCGCGGCCCTGGCCTCCTGCGCCCCGGCGCCGCTGTCCCATCCGGCCCAGGCGCCGAGCAGCGCGACGGCGAGCGCCACCCCGCCCGCCGCGAGCGCGACCGGCTTCCACGGGATCGCGCCCGCCGGGGCGGTGTCGCCGTCGGCGATGGCGAGGTGGACTCGCTCCGCAGCGGGCGGCGGCGCCGGCTCGGGCGGGACCGGCTGAACGGCGTCGTGCAGCGGCTCGGGCCGCGACAGCTGGCGCAGCGCCTCGGCGATGTCCGGCCGCTCCGGCCGCGGCGGCGCAGTCGCGGCCGGCGCGGGCTCGGCGATCAGCGCCGGGCGGGCGAGGAAGGCGGCGCCGCCGACCCCTGCCGACGACAGCACCGGCGCCCGCGTCGGCGCCCGCGTAAGGCCGAGCGACTCGTCATAGGCGCGGCGTCGCGCCGGGTCGCGCAGCGTCGCGTAGGCGATGCTGACCTCGGCGATTGCGCCGAACGCGCGCGGCCGGCTCATTTCCCGCGCGAACGCCCGCGCGATCTCGTCGGCGGTGGCCGCGGGCGTCAGGCCCAGGACCTCATAATGGCTCGGCCGAGCGGTGACCGTGCTGACCATGTGCGCTTCCCCCGGGACTGCTCTCAAGCCCCGGAACCTTCGCGCTTTTTCCGCAACAATCCAGTTCGCCCGCCGCACGCCAAAGGCCGTTCGCCGACTACGGATTCACCGGCTCGCCGTTAACGCGCGACGCCGGCCGGCCGGGGCGGCTACCCGTCGGTCACGCGGCAATGGCTGGTCGCGACCACCACCTCGTTCCCGTCGGGGTCGCGCAGGCGGAGCATGTGGTGCCCGTAGAAATCCTCGTCCGGGATCGGGCCGGCCGCCAGCCCGCGGGCCAGGATGCCGTCCCGATAGGCCTCGAGCGCAGCGCGCGACCGCTCGGCGATCATCAGGTCGACCCGCTCGACGGCCGGGATGGCCGGACCGGTCTCCCGCGAAAACAGCAGCAAATGCGTGCCCCCGCGCAGCTCGAGGATCGCCATCCCGGCATTTTCGAAGCATGGCTTGAGGCCGAGGTCGGCGTAGAAATGAGCACTCGCCGCGACGTCGCTCACCGCCAGCGCGACATGACCGATTCCGATGCGCGGCTCGTCGGACATCTGGCGCCTCCCCTCCTACCGCAGCTTGGCGATCGTCAGTTTGTCGAGCCTGGCCCGGTCCCTGACCGACTCCTCGCTCCGCGTCAGCGCCTTGGCGATCGCGCGCAGCGACTGGCCCTTGCCGGCGAGCAAATGCAGCTTCTGGATCTCGTCCTGCCGCCACGGCTGCCGATGCCGCTCGAACTTGGTTTCGGCCATATTCCTCTCCGAGCTTGCTCGGGCGTAGCCGACCTCTAGGCTCCACGGGCCCGGAGGGCACGTGGAATGTCGGCGGAGGGAGGGGGACCACCAAAGGTGGTGGAGGGGCCTCGCCCGGCGTCAAAAGACATCACCACTAATCGTCGCTCGCCCGCGCGACGAGGTCCATGAAAGTGCGCGCCGCGTCCCGCTCCGCCGCGGTGGCGAAGACGGCATCGAGGTCGGGCGCCGAGCCGAGGACGTGGAGCAGCGCCCACAAAGCGAACCGCTCGCCCCGGTCGGTGGTCAGGCCAAGGTCGACGTGCATGCGCTCGATCCCGGCAGCGAGCGCTTCCGGCGGCACGCCGGCCACGCTCGAGGTTCCGAAGTAACGGCGAATCTGGTCGTCGAGGTTCATCCGCGCCATCTGGCCCTCGAACCGCGGCGCTGGCAAGCCATCCCGGCCGGCGCCACTCGTGTCGGCGGCCGGCTTGCCCTAAGGACAGCCGATGACCAGGTCAGCGGCGATCGAGCAGGCCTTCACCCTGGCCCGCTCGGGTCACTACCGCAGCGTGTCGGAGATCCTCCGGCGGCTGCCCGCCGATACCCGCCCGGCCGTCGCGGCCTGGCTCGCCACCCCGGCCGCCCGGCGCGAGCTCATCCTCACCTGCAGCGACGCCTGGCTCGCCAACAACTAGCGGCGCAGGCGAAGCCGGAGCCGGCTGCCGGGCTCAACCTTGGTCGGGCGCGCCTTCGCCCTCGTCGCGCAGCAGGCCGAGCATCCGCATCTTCTTCTCGAGCCGCTCCCTGACCTCGGCGGGGTCATAGGGCTCGCAGACCGGAACCGCGCTCGCGGCGCTGCCGCGGCCGGCGCCGAGCTTCAGGATCTGGATCGCCTCGGCGATCGTGACCGTCGGTCCGGCGTTCTCGTTGAGCGGCAGCTCGTCGGGGTCGAACGTCCGGTTGGCGGCCTCGACGACATAGCCATTGAGCCGCTTGCGCGCGATCTCGACCGCGGCGTCGCACGCCGCGTCGAGATGCCGGTCGTTGAACCGCCGCCGCGACAGCGCCTGGGTCGACACGCCCGCCGCCCGGCACCCGCGGGAAATGCTCCCGCTCCACGCCAGCTCGGCGAGCAGCGCCTGCTCCTTCGCCTTCGACCATCGCCCCGGCCCGACCCGCCGCAGCTTGCCGTTGACGATCACGTGCTCTGCACCTCCCCCGCTCGCGGGGGAGGTCGGACTCGCCGCAGGCGAGCCGGGAGAGGGGGCCCTGCGCAACCGCTCCACCTTCCCCGCCAGCTCCGCCGCCCGCACCCGCTCCCGCTCCGCCCGCCCCCGCTCGAGCGCCGCCGCCCAGTCCGCCGCAAACTCAGCATGCGCGCGCCGCCGGGCATAAGCCGTAGTAAAATCCACCCCCGCGTCTTCCGCCGCCCAGCGAGCCACACCGGTTCGCTCCAGCGCCCGCAGGAACGCGATCATCCAGCGCGGTGCTCTTCTCATAAATCCTCCCTGAGCTATGCTCGGGGAGGGGGACCGCGCATCGAAGATGCGTGGTGGAGGGGCCAGCCTCCGCCGACTTAGAAATCATAACCTATTTGGTTATTCTTGTCAATCTTATTCGCCGCACGGCCGGCGCGCGCTCACCGATTTCGCAAGCGGGCCTTACAGGGACAGTTTACTTAATTCCGGCTTGCGCCGGTCGGGCGTGGATTGTCGCGGTACGAAATACGTAAACTGTCCCCGTAATCCGTCCCCGTAATCCCCCTGTCCCCGTAATACCCGAGTGTCTCTCAATCCTTCTTAACGAGCTGGGTCAACATCGCCGCCAGCGCGCCGCCAAAGAGCCATCCCAGCATGATCTCAACCCAACGAAGCGCGCGCAATCGTCTCCCCCATTTTTGCGTGTCAGGATCACGTGAAGAAACGACCGGGCGCCACGCATCGCCATATCCCAGGTCGACAATCGGCAAGAGAACGTCCGCAGAATAGAAGAACGGATCGAAACTTCCTGGGTCTTCCCGGGCCGAGGACACGTCTTCCTTGGCCGGAACAAGGAACGGATCCATATCTCGAGGCGGCGCCGAGGCAATCCAATAGGCGACGGCGCACGCAAGCCAAACGCCGGCGATCACGCCCAGCATGCGGCCCGGCTTGTAGCCGTAACCGACGAAGGCGCCATACATCCAGTGAAGCGGCCCGGCGCCCCGGACTATTTTGCCGGCGCGACGAAGCCGGTCATTCTTCGCGATTGCGACGGCGCGT
>Ga0134122_10002341_pt1 | contig 13905 bp, 15 predicted proteins | sample KB302_FD_96461 | JGI IMG/M metagenome (GOLD analysis project Ga0134122, IMG submission 96461) | Terrestrial soil microbial communities without Nitrogen fertilizer from Kellogg Biological Station, Michigan, USA - KB3-0-2 | ecosystem: Environmental > Terrestrial > Soil > Unclassified ... | reverse complement strand
TGATGCCCGGGCCCTTGCGTCTGCTGTCAGCATCTACTCCGCTCACATGGGCACGCTGCCCACCGCCCTGACCAACCTGACCTCGGTGGTTACCAACGCCCTCGGTCAGGCGGGCGGTCCCTTCATGGCTTCGGTCCCCTCGGGCCCGGCCGGCTGGGGTACGTACGCCTACACCTCCACGGCTTCCGGTACCTTCACCATCAGCAACTCCGGTGACAGCACCAGCGTCTCGGTGCCGTAAGGGCTGAACCGACGCAGCACCTGCACCACCGATCACGCGGGCGAGGCAACCCCTCCCCGCGTGATCTTCTTTTTTGGATGAGTGTTCGTGTCGGCCAACCAACGGTGTTCGGCTCCCGCTCATGGCTCCTGGCCTGGCCGGCTCAATGAGTCTCTCGGACGCCATCTTGGGGCTCCACCGCGCGTGGCACACGATGTGCAGCCCTCGTTCGACTGTGCCGGCCGGGCGTCACGGCCCGCTCTGGCGCGGGACCAACATCTCACTCGGAACAACGGAGGCAGAGTCCATGACGAAGTTCTGGCACCGGCGGCACAAGCTGCTGCGCAACCAGCGCGGCTTCACGCTCATCGAGTTGATGATCGTCGTCGCCATCATCGGTATCCTTGCTGCCATCGCCATCCCGCTCTACGCCAACGTCCAGGCGCGCGCGCGTCTGGCCAAGGCCCAGGCTGATGCCCGGGCCCTTGCGTCTGCTGTCAGCATCTACTCCGCTCACATGGGCACGCTGCCCACCGCCCTGACCAACCTGACCTCGGTGGTTACCAACGCCCTCGGTCAGCCGGGCGGTCCTTTCCTCGCCTCGGTCCCCTCGGGCCCGGCCGGCTGGGGTACGTACGCCTACACCTCCACGGCTTCCGGTACCTTCACCATCAGCAACTCCGGTGACAGCACCAGCGTCTCCGTACCGTAGCGGCTCGCTGACCGTAGCCTTGCGGGGGAGGGAGCTCACCGCTCTCTCCCCCGCCTAATTTCTCGCGCGGAACACATCGGCCCTCCCGTTATAGTTGAGAGGCGCGTGCACAACCAACAGGGCAACCTCGGCGGGCGCGATGGGGAGCGGACTGGGCAGTGCTGATCCCCTATGTCGCCGCCCTGATCGTCACCGCGATCTTCGGCCTCTGCGTTGGCAGCTTCCTCAACGTGGTCATCGCGAGGCTCCCCGAAGGCCGGAGCGTCGCCTACCCCGGCTCCGCGTGCCCGCGATGCGAAACCCCCATCGCCTGGTACGACAACCTGCCGGTTCTCTCCTATGCGATCCTTCGCGGACAGTGCCGCAAGTGCCGCGAATCGATCTCGTGGCGTTACCCGGCGGTGGAGATCATCTGCGGCATTCTCTTCGCGCTCGCCTATATCCGTTTCGAGCGGGGCACCGCCCTCGCCTCGGCTTTGATCCTCCTGGCCGGCCTCCTGACGATCACGGCCATCGACCTCGATCACCAGATCATCCCGGACGTCCTCAGCCTGCCGGGGATCGCAGTGGGCATCCTGTTCAGCGTGGCACCGGGCGGGATCGGCTGGGTGCCCTCGCTGCTGGGCGTCCTGCTCGGCGGCGGCGTGTTCCTCGTGATCATCCTCGCGAGCACCCTCGTGCTCGGGCAGGCGGGTATGGGGGTCGGAGACGTCAAGCTCGGGGCCATGCTCGGGGCGTTCCTCGGCTGGAAACTCGCGCTCCTGAGCATTCTGCTATCCACGCTCCTGGGCGGCCCCCTCGCCGCCGGTCTCTTGGTCACCGGCCGCAAGGGCCGGAAGGACCCCATCCCGTTCGGTCCGTTCCTCGCCCTTGGCGGTTTCGTCAGCCTCTTCTGGGGTGACGCGCTCCTGGCGTGGTATTTCGCCCAGTTCCAGAGCTGACCCGCTTTCGTAGGAGTGTTGCCAAGCTGACGCGTTCACCGTCCAGTCCCCCTACGGAGAACGTAGCTGCTCCCCGGATCCGCGAAGGTGGTCGGTCAGGGTGACCATCAGTGTCATCGCCTGGATATCGGGCCTGAGAGGTACCGCAGCTGACGGTCGCTATCGGCTGATTACTGGAGCACAAGATATTGATTTTATTGGGACTGACGACCGGAGTCCGGGTCCGTTCAGGCGCCTCGCGGCTGCGCTCACGGTCTGGGTCCCCGGCCGGTCCCACGCCGCCTTGGTCCCCTTCTTGCTACCTAGTCAACCGCGATGCTTAGATACGTCGGTTCTCGGAAGCCCGGACGGCCGTCCTCCCAGGCCGGCTACTCGTTCGTCGAGCTTGTCATCACGGTCGGCATGATCCTGGTCATCACCACCTGGCTCATGCCCTCCTTCTTGAACTACCTCCGGGGCGCCCGGGTCGAGGCCGGCGCGCGAACGGTGAGCGCCTACCTCAACGAGGGGCGGCAGCTGGCGATCAAATCGAATGGGCCGGTCTGCGTCGCTCATACGACGAGCACGGTGCAGTTCAGAACGACCAACTGCGCGGGAGCGGCGATCGTCGCTCCAGGTCTCTCCGGAGCCTCGAGCAACGTCCGGCTCCCGGACAACGTTTCTCTCAGCGTCACGTCCGGGTCGAGCGCGATCTTTCAGGCGCTCGGGAACGCCGCGGCGGGTACGACGTACACCGTGACCGACGTGCCGAGCGGACGAACGCTGCGGGTGATCGTCGCGGTCTCCGGCCGCGTCTGTCTGGCCCCCCCCACGGCCACTGTTTGCCCGTAGGCCGACGCGCGTGCGGTCGCTCCTTGCGGAAGAGCAAGGATTGTCGCTGACCGAGGTTCTCGCCGCGTTCAGTGTGCTCTCCATCGGCCTGGTCGCCTTGATCTCACTCCTTCCGCTCGCTGGCTTCGGCGTACACGAAGGCGCCCACCGATCCGGCGCCGCCTTTCTCGCGACCCAGCGACTCGAGCAGATCCGTCTCGCGGTCGGCTCCGGGGCGAACCTCATTCCGATCAGCGACGAAACGTCGCTAGCTCCTCCGCATGGGGCATTCGGCCGAGCGGTCCGCGTCCGGGACTGCGGGCTGGCGCCCGGATGCTCGGGCATCGCGGCCCCGGGCGTGCGACAGGTCACCGTCACGGTCACCTACCCGGTCCCGCCGGGACAGGGCGCGGCCTCGGCCCAGCGGGGCGCGGTCACCGTGAGCACGTACATCGGACCCCGGTGAGATGCGGGACCAGCACGGCGCCGTCCTGCCCTTGGCGATGATGATCCTCGTCGTCCTCTCGGCGGTGCTCATCATCCTCTCGGGCCTCACCGGCCAGGAACCACTCATCGCGAGCAACCACGTCATGGTCGTGCAGGCTCAGGCGCTCGCCGAAGCCGGGCTCGAGCGCGCGCTGTGGGCACTGAGTACTCCCGAGTCGGCCGACGGGATCCCGTGGTCGGCGACCGCCCCGGCGCCATACGATGGCAGCGCGTTCCTGGGCGTCGCGACGGAGTCCGGCGCGCCCCTCGGCGGCTATCGCCTCACAGTCACCGGGGAAGGCGATCGCCAGCGAGAGGTGACCGTCGTCGGCCTCGTACCCGGCGACGTCGGTCCCCTGGGTCGGGCCCGCCAGGACATCAGCGCCACCCTCATTCGTCTGCGGTTCCCCGACCCGCCGGCCGGGCTCTCGGTGCGAGGCGGTCTCACCATCGGCGACGGGGTCACCATCGACGCCCGGGCGGATGGCGGCTGCGGCGATCGCGCGGGAACCTGGTCATCCGGGGTAACGACCGCCGCGGCCGGGGCCCAGATCCATGGACGGAGCGGCGACACGGCCATCCCGAACGAGCCGACCGATATCCGCCAGGAACAGCCGGTCGGCGTCTTCGATGAGCTCGCCTTCAGCGCGGCCGAGCTGCAGGCGCTGAAGGCCGTCGCTCGCGTGCGCGGCACCTACTACCAGGGCGCCGTCACCTTCGACGCGTCCCGACGGATCCCCGACGGAGTGATCTTCGTGGACACGGGCAGCGGCCAGCCCATCACCGACGCAACGCCCGCGGGCGACCTCGCGATGGTCACCATCGGTGACGGCGCGACCGGGCCCGGCGGAGCGTTTCGGGGATGGATCATCGTGAACGGCAGCCTCTCCGTCACCGGCGACGTCACCCTTCGCGGCCTGACCTACGTGGCGGACCGCCTCAGCCAGACCGGCGCGGCCCGGCTGGTGGGCGCGGCAATGGTCGGACACGTCCGCACCCCCACGCCCAGCCTGGTCGACGCGCGCCCCATCGGCGCGGCGGCGGTGGCCTGGGGCTGCGAGGAGGGTCGGACCGGCGGGGGCCTCATCCCGTCACGATGGATCGTGAAGCCGGGCAGCTACCGGGAAGTCACCGGGTAGGCACCTGTCCCGAATGGACCACACGCCGACGGTAGTACCGGACGCGAAGTACGCTCGGAACCCCCACGGGTCGGGGTCGCCGAAGCGCGGTAACGCACGCCGTAGCGCAAGAAGTGTTGACAGTTTAAATACCGCACCGTTATAAACTGTCACCACGATAGCGTTTCCTTCCACAATGCACCGGGCTGACAGTTGATTCGCTTCCTCGGGAAGTGGGGTCAGAGTCAGGAGAAGGCCGGGAGCCGAATATGGCGCTGTTTGGACTAGGCAAGAAGCCCACGACGTTTGGGCTCGACATCGGCACGAGCGCGATCAAGGTGGTGGAGCTCGCCCAGAGCAAGGGCGGCCTCGCGCTCAAATCGTTCGCCACCGTCCCGCTTCCGCGGGACGTCATCGCCGAAGGCACCATCCGGGAGCCTCAGGTGGTGACCGACGCGATTCGAGAATGCGTCGAGAAGGCGGGGATCACCGGGACGAGCACGATCATCTCGGTCTCCGGACGCGAGGCGATCGTCAAGCGTGTTCCCCTGCCCAAGGTGACTGCAAAGGAGCTGGGAGACGCCATCCAGCTCGAGGCGGAGCACCACATCCCGTTCGCCATCGACGACGTCTTCCTCGACTACCAGGTGGTCAGCCAGTCCGCGAACGCGATGTCGGTGGTCCTGGTGGCCACCAAGAAGGTCAAGATTCTCGAGTACGTGGCCGCGGTCGAAGCGGCCGGGCTCGATGCCGTCGTGGTGGACCTGGACGCGTTCGCGATGCAGAACCAGTTCGAGCTGAGCAGTCCGGGCGACGGGACGGACGCGGTCGCGCTCATCGACATCGGGGCCAGCGTCATGAAGACCAACGTCATCCAGGGCGGGGCGTGCATCTTCGCCCGTGACGTGCCGTTCGGCGGCAACAACTACACGGACGCCATCGCCCAGCGCCTGAGCGTGTCGGTTGAGATGGCGGAGGCGGCCAAGCAGGGACGCGAGGTCGGTGTGAACTGGGATGATCTCGTGCCCGCCCTGGAGGCCGTCTCCCGGGAGCTGTCGCTCGAGGTCCAGCGGACCTTCGACTACTTCGCATCGACGGCGGAGTCCGAGCGGATCGGCAAGATCGTCCTGTCTGGGGGCTGCGCAAAGCTGACCGGCCTCGATGACTTCCTGGGCTCGTCCTGGGGTGTCCCGGTCGAGCTCGCTCGACCGTTCCAGGGTATCGAGCACGACGCGGCCCAGTTTGCCGACGAGGATCCGGAGCAGATCGGCCCCGTGCTGGCGGTGGCGGTCGGACTCGCTCTTCGCCGCCCGGGAGACAAGCCCGCATGATCAAGGTCAACCTTGCCCCTCCCACGACCAAGCGGCCGCGCCGAGCGGCCAGCGGCGGCGCCGAGCTCAACCTCGGTCTGCTGTTCGGTGGGATCCTGGCCGTTCTGGTGCTGATCATCGGCGGCTGGTGGCTCAGCATGTCGCTGGAGAGCAGGCGGCTCACCGCCGAGATCGAGAACAACCGGCGAGAGCTCGAGCGCCTCAAGCCCATCATCGCCGCCGGGCAGCGCTATCGGCGGGAGCGGGACGAGCTGGAGCGGCGGCTCAACGCGATCGAGACGGTGGCCCGCAACCAGGCCAGGCCGGTCTACCTGCTCGATTCCATGGCGGATACGCTGCCTCCGGACCTCTGGCTGACCCGTCTGGAAGAGCGGGGGCCGACCTTACGGATCGCGGGCACGACCTACTCCTCGGTCGCTCTCTCGGACTTCATGGCCAATCTGAAGGCCTCCGGGCGCTTCAAGGACGTGGATCTGCTGGACGCCAAGCAGGACCTGAGCAAATCCCCACGCACGATCACCTTCGAGGTGTCGTGCCGGTTCGAGATCTAGGCCATGGCGCTCCTGGATCCGATCACCAACGCTCCGAAGAACCAGAAGATCGCGCTGGGAGCCATGGCCTGCGTGATCGTGGCGGCCCTGGGCTATTTCCTGCTCCTGTCGCCCAAGCAGACCGAGCGAGACGCCCTGCGGGCGCAGGGTGAGCAGGTTCGGGCCGAGTTGACCCAGGCCCAGGCGCTCGAGGCCAGCCTCCGCGGGTTCCGCGCCCAGGCCGAGGCTCTCCGCAAGCGCCTCGAGGCCGCCCAGGAGCGGCTGCCCACCGAGAAGGAGATGCCCGCCCTGTACCGGCAGATCTCGGATTTGGCCTTCCAGTCAGGCCTGGCCATGGCGGTGTTCACCCCGCGGACTCCCGAGGAGAAGGAGATCTTCTTCGACGTCCCGATCACGGTGAATGCCGAGGGCTCCTTCCATCAGTTCGGCAACTTCCTGGCTCGGATGGGCAAGATGCCTCGGATCGTGAACCTGAACGACTGGCGGTTGCTCGGCATCGACCGTCCGACCGGGACGATCCGGGCGGAGGTCACGCTGATGACCTACATCTTCCGGCCGGAGGGAGCCCCGCCGCCCAAGCCGCAGCCGGGCCAGCCGGGAGCGGGTCGATGAAGAACCGCGCATCGGGGGTCGTTCTGGTAGTCGGAGTCGTGGCCGCGGTAGCGGGCTGCGGTGGAGGAACGCCGCCGCCACCGCCCGCGGCAGTGGCACCCGCGGCTCCCGCCGCGGCGGCACCGGTCGTGCGGCCGAAGGAGCCGGAAACGAGCAAGGCCCTGCCGCCGATCGCCTACGAGCCGAAGGGCCGACGCGACCCGTTCACGCCGATCTTCCTGGGCAAGGACAACGCGGCCCTTTCGGTCAGCGCGGTGAAGCTTACCGGGGTCGTCGGGGGCCGGGGAGGGTTGATGGCCCTGGTCGAGGCGCCGGATGGAATCGGCTACATCCTCAAGCCGGGCGACGCATTGGGTGACGGTCGCGTCACCGGCATCACGCCAACCTCGGTCACGTTCGCGGTCACGGCTCGGGGCTCGCAGAGCGCCTCCAGCCTCACACTGCGGCTGCCGGAGAACTAGACGTTATGAAGGGGGGGACTGACCTGATGAGAAGCGCGCGGATAGCTGGTCTCGTCGTGGCGGTGTCGCTGGCGGTCAGCGGGATCGGTGCGTCTCAGACGACCGACGCTCCGGTCCAGCTCAAGGACGTCACCATCGAGCGGGCCTTCGACGGGGCCGCGGTCACGGTCAAGACCTCCGGACCGACCCAGTACGAGGCGAAGCTCATCGACTCCCCCACCAGGCTCGTCATCGACCTCACCGGGGCGACCTATAGCTCCTCCAAGTCGCGCTGGATGTCCGGCGTCGACCCGGTCAAGGAAGTCCGCGGCAGCCAGTGGCGCAAGGGCGTGGCCCGGGTGGTCGTCGAGATGAACCGCACTGACGTCGGCTACCGCATCGACGAGACGCCGGACGGCCTGGTCGTCGCCGTGGAGAACTCGAACGGGCGGTCCCCCGAAACCAAGATCGAGTCGGCCAAGCTGACCAACGGCGTGTCGGACACCTCCAAGATGGTGGCGCCCAAGCCGGTCGTCGTCGCCTCCGCAAAGCCGGCCGAGAAGATCACGCCGGTCGCCTCAGCGACCGATACCGTCACCGACGCGCCCAAGGCGGCTCCGAAGCCCATTGTGGTTGCCGAGGCAAAGCCGGCCGACAAGCCCGCGCCGGCCGCCAGCCCGGCCCCGGCGAGCAAGGAGCCTCCGGCTCCCGTTCGCATCCCCGTCGTCGCGGCGGCCACCCCCGCCCCGGCCGCGGCAGTGGCTTCGCCGGCCCCGGCCCGCCCGGTGCTGGCTCAGGCGACGACGCCACCCGCGCCCGTGACCCCGGCCCGCCCGATCGTGGCCCAGGCGGCCCCGACGCCACCTCCGCCTCCGACTCCGGCGACCGGCGAGAAGCTGATCTCCCTGGATTTCAAGGACGCCGACGTGGTCAACCTGCTAAGAATCCTCGCCGCAGAGAGCGGCCGGAACATCGTGGCGGGCGACGACGTCAAGGGGCGCGTGTCCATTTCCCTGAAGAACGTGACCTGGGAGCAGGCGCTGGACACGATCCTCGAGGTACGCGGCCTCGCGAAGGTCGAGCGGGATAGCGTGATCCGCATCGTGTCGATCGACCAGCTGACCAAGGAGAAGGAAGCGCTGGCGCGGGTCGAGTCGGCCAAGCGCAACGCGGAGATCGAGACGCGCACCAAGATGGCCGAGGCTCAGCTCAAGGAGACAGAGCTCGCCACCCGGAAGCTGGCCGCCGACGCGGCCGCCGCCGAAGCCCAGGCCCGCGGTCCGCTGCGCGAGGAGGTCATCCGCCTCTCCTACGCCGACCCGGTCGAGGTTGCCGCGACTCTGCAGGGCATCCTCGGAATCCCGCCGGAGGGCGTGCAGGTGCCCGCCACTCCGCTTGTGCCGGGCATCCCCGCCAACCCGACCGTGATCCCGTCCGGGTCGGGGCCGCTGAATCCAGAGCTGGGACGGCTGCCCCAGATCAACGCACCGTTCCCGCCGCCCGTTCAGCCCGCCGTCCAGTCGATCAGCCAGGACGTGCTGAACCGAGGCATCACGGTCAGGGCGAACAAGGCGACGAATAGCATCTTCATCCGCCACTTCGAGGCCGACCTCGAGCGGCTCAAGAAGCTCATCCGGGAGCAGCTCGACGTCCCGCTGCCCCAGATCAAGATCGAAGCGCGGATGGAGATCCTCGACCGCAACTCGCTCGAAGCGATCGGTGTCCAGTGGGGTGGCGCCACCGCCGGAGCCGTGGGCAACAGCACGCTGATCGGCCAAGGCTTCCAGGGAAGCGACGTGCTGAGAACCGGCATCGCCCCGTCGAACTTCAGTCCCTCAAACCCGAACCTGTCCCTCGCCTCGCTACTGCCGGTGGCGGCCGGAACGGGTCTGTCCACGGGCGGCAACCTCGTGAACCTGCCGTTCGGGCTTCTGCCGAACGCTTCCACGACGACCCCGGCCGGCGGTATCGCCTTCGGCATCGTGGGCACCAAGTTCAACATCAACCTGGCGCTCCAGGCCCTGGCCACCCTCGGCAAGACCCGCACGCTCGCCCATCCCGAGATCGTCACGGTGGAGAACAACAAGGCGGCCTTCACCCTCGGTGAAGAAATTCCGTACGCCACCGTCAGCTCGGCGGGTACCCAGGTCCAGTTCAAGGAGGCGGTGCTGAAGCTCGAGGTGACTCCGACGGTCATCCGTGAGACCATCGACGGCCAGGAGATCCGCAAGGTCAAGATGACGGTGATCGTGGAGAACAACTCGCGGGGCGACGTGATCAGCCCGGCCGCGGGCGTGAGCGTGCCGATCATCAACCGGCGCAAGGCGGAGACGCAGGTCCTGGTCCGGGAAGGCGATCGTCTCGTCATCGGCGGCGTCACCCAGAACGTCCAGCAGAAGACCATCCGCAAGGTGCCCCTCATGGGCGACGTGCCGATTCTGGGCTGGCTGTTCAAGCAGCGCGAAGACTTCGAGACCGGTCGTGAGCTGGTCGTCTTCATGACGCCGTCGATCCTGAAGACCGACGGCATCCCAGCCGCAGCCCCCAGAAGGTAGGTGGGCGGGCGGCTGCGCTTCCTTACCGCCGGCGAGTCCCACGGTGAGGCGCTGACCGCCGTCATCGACGGACTTCCGGCGGGCCTGGCGCTCAGCGAAGCCGACATCAACGGCGATCTCGCCCGACGCCAGCGCGGCTACGGCCGCGGCGGCCGGATGAAGATCGAGCAGGATCAAGCTCACATCTCCGCCGGAGTCCGGTGGGGCCTCACCCTCGGCAGCCCGCTCACGCTGACCATCCGCAACCGGGACTGGGAGAACTGGCAGCAGACGATGTCGGTCGGGCCGCCCCCGGCCGGCGCCGCCCCCAAGATGGTCACCCGTCCGCGCCCGGGCCATGCCGATCTCGCGGGGGCCATGAAGTACGGCCATCACGACATCCGCAACGTGCTCGAACGCTCCAGCGCCCGCGAGACGACCGCCCGGGTGGCGGTCGCCGGGGTGGCCAAGCGACTCCTGGGTGAGTTCGGCATCACGATCCTGAGCCACGTCACCGAGATCGGCGGGATCCGGATCGGTCCATTCGAGACCTCGTGGGACGAGGTGCGCCGCCGCGCGGAGGCGAGCGAGGTCCGCTGCGCCGATCCGGCCGCCGAGACCGCGATGATCGAGGCCATCGATCGCGCCAAGGCCGCCGGCGACACCCTCGGAGGGGTCTTCGAGGTGGTCGCTCTCGGGTGCCCGGTCGGCCTGGGCTCCTACGTGCAGTGGGACCGGAAGCTCGACGGGCAGCTCGCCCGCGCGTTTTGCTCGATCCACGCAATCAAGGGTGCCGAGATCGGGCTCGGATTCGAGGCGGCGCGCCGGCCGGGATCCCAGGTTCATGACGAGATCCTCTTCGACAAGGAAGCGGGTTTCCACCGCGGCTCCAACAGCGCGGGCGGACTGGAGGGCGGCGTGACCAACGGCCAGCCGGTGGTCGTCCGCGCCGCCATGAAGCCGATCTCGACGCTCCGCAAGCCCCTCCGCTCGGTCGACCTCGACACCCGGGAGGCGGTGGAGGCCGTGGTGGAGCGCAGCGACGTCTGCGCGGTGCCCGCGGCCGGCGTGGTCGGCGAGGCCATGATGGCGATCGTGCTCGCCGAGGCCTTCCTCGAGAAGTTCGGCGGGGACAGCATCGACGAGATCCGCCGCAACTATCAGGGATACCTGGACTACCTGAAAGACTGGTAGGCTTGCCCCGGGCGTCCGCCACCCGCGGAGGCCTTTGAGCTCGAAGACCATGACCGACATACCCGTCAATCTCGGCTCGCGCGCGTACCGCATCCTGGTCGCCATTGGCGCCCTGGGTACGGTGGGGGCCGAGCTCGCCAAGCTTCGGGTCGGACGCAAGGCGGTCCTGATCACGGATCCCGCGATCGACCGGCTGCACGGCGATCCGGTGGCGCGGAGCCTCTCCGGCGCCGGATTCGACCTGATCCGCCTCTCCGTCCCGGAGGGAGAGCAGGCCAAGGTGCTCGAGACGGCGCGAGAGCTGTGGGACCGGCTGCTGGACGAAGGGTGTGACCGGAGCTCCACGGTCGTGGCGCTGGGCGGCGGCGCGGTCGGGGATCTCGCGGGCTTCGTCGCCGCCACCTACATGCGGGGAATGAACTTCGTGCAGGTGCCCACCACCCTCCTGGCCCAGGTGGACGCCTCGATCGGAGGCAAGACCGCGATCGATCATCCCCGCGCCAAGAACCTGATCGGCGCCTTCCATCAGCCCAGGCTCGTCGTGGTGGATCCGGCGGTGCTCCGCACCCTGCCCGACCGGGAGTTCCGCTCGGGCCTCGCCGAGGTGATCAAGCACGGTATCGTCCTGGACGCGGCCTACTTCCAGGACCTCGAGCAGAGCATCCCGGCCCTGCTCGCGCGGGACCTGCCCACCCTCGAGCGGGTGGTCGGCGGCTCCTGCCGGCTCAAGGCGCAGGTCGTCGAGCGCGACGAGCAGGAGGCCGAGCTGCGCTTCGTCCTGAACTACGGCCACACCATCGGTCACGCCCTCGAGGCCGCTACCAAGTTCACCCGCTGGGCGCACGGGGAAGCGGTGGCCCTGGGAATCGCGGCCGAATCCCGGCTGGCCGAGCGGATGGGCCTGGCCGCCCCCGCCACCCGAGACCGGCAGGTCGCCCTGCTCCACGCGGTGGGCCTTCCGGTGGCCGGCCTCGGCGCGGAGCCCGCCGCGATCATCGAGGCCCTCGGTCGCGACAAGAAGGCGCGCGACGGTCGGATCCCCTTCGTCCTCTCGCCGGAGATCGGCCGCTTCCAGCTCGTGTTCGACGTTCCCCGCGCCGAGATCCTGGCCACCCTGAATCAGCTCGCGATCGGCGCCTGAGGCACGCAGAATTGTCACCCCGGCGCGCCCCGCGTATTACACTGAGATCATGACGCCGGAGCCTCAAGTCGGCGCCCCGGTCGCGACCGAAGACAGCGCTCTGGCCGCGGCGATCCGACGCTACGAAGAGCGGCTCGCCCGCGATCCCGGCTCCCTGGCTTTCGCGCCGCTCGCGGACGCCTACCGCAAGGCGGGGCGGGCGCGCGACGCCGTCCGGCTCTGCCGCGAGGGGCTCGACCGCTTTCCCCAGTACGTGACGGCCCGGTTGATCCTGGCCAAGGCGCTCCTCGACGACGGCAATCCCGACGGCGCGCTGGACGAGGTGCGCGCGATTCTCGCCAACAGCCCGCAGGAAGCGCAGGCCCATCGTCTGGCCGGCGACCTGTACCGGCGTTCCGGCGCCCTGGGCGACGCCGTCCAGCACCTGGAGCAGGCGGTGCGGCTCGATCCGGGGGATCGGGAATCCCGCGCGCTCCTCGACGTGCTCGGGGCGGGTGGGGCGGTGCCGGAGGGCTCGGCGTTGAAGCACCTCCTGGCCGACGACACGTTCGCCACCCTGAGCTTCGGCACCCTGTGCCTCGAGCAGGGCCTGGTGGACGAAGCGGCCCAGATCTTTCTGCGCCTCCTCGCCCGCGACCCGGGGCACGCCCGGGCCCGAGAGCGGCTGGAAGAGGCGCTCCGACTCAAGACGCAACGACGGAAAGGGCCCTGACCGCATGGTGGTATCCACGGCCGAGTTCAAGAAGGGACTGAGGATCCAGTTCGACGGCGCGCCGTACACGATCGTCGACTTCCAGCACGTCAAGCCCGGCAAGGGCGGCGCCTTCGTGCGCACCAAGCTCAAGCACATGAAGCTCGGACGGGTGATCGACAACACGTTCCGCGCGGGCGAGAAGGTCGAGCTGGTCGACTTCGAAGAGAAGCGGATGCAGTTCCTGTACAAGGACGACCGGTACAACTTCATGGACCTCGACACGTACGACCAGATCTCCCTGTCCGCCGAGGAGGTCGGCGACGCGCGCGACTTCCTCAAGGAGAACACCGAGGTGGAGATCCTGTTCATCGACGCGAGCCCGGTCACGGTGGAGCTGCCGAACTTCATCGAGCTGCAGATCGCCAAGACGGATCCCGGCATCCGCGGCGACACCGCCTCGGGCGGATCGAAACCCGCCACCCTCGAGACCGGCGCGGTGGTGCAGGTGCCGCTCTTCCTCAACGAGGGCGACGTGGTGAAGGTCGATACCCGCAGCGGCGAGTATCTCGGCCGCGTCTCGGCGGCGGGCTAGCGTGGCCAGGCGGCGATCGGCCCGCGGCCCCGCGGATCCCGCGGGCTTCAGCATCGACCAGGTGGTCGAGCTGGCGGTGCGCCACAACCTGGCCGAGCTCGAGGTGGAGGCCGCGGGCACCCGGATTCGCATCGTCCGGGAGCACGCGCCCGTCGCATCCGGGTCCCGCGTCGAAGCCGCGCCCGCGATCGCGGCCGCGCTCCCTCAGTCCGCCCCGGAGAGCGTCGAGTCCACCGCGCATCTCCTGACCGTGGAAGCCCCGATGGTCGGCACGTTCTATCGCGCCCCCAAGCCCGACGCCCCTCCGTTCGTGGCCGAGGGCGACGTGGTCAAAGAGGGGCAGGTCATCTGCATCGTCGAGGCGATGAAGCTGATGAACGAGATCGAGTCCAAGGTGGCCGGTCGCATCGCCAAGGTCGTGGTCGAGAACGGCCAGCCCGTCGAGTTCGGCCAGCCGCTCTTCCTGGTGGACCCGCTGCGCTGACCCTCGCCTGATGTTCCACAAGATCCTCATCGCCAACCGGGGCGA
>Ga0134122_10002340_pt1 | contig 13910 bp, 14 predicted proteins | sample KB302_FD_96461 | JGI IMG/M metagenome (GOLD analysis project Ga0134122, IMG submission 96461) | Terrestrial soil microbial communities without Nitrogen fertilizer from Kellogg Biological Station, Michigan, USA - KB3-0-2 | ecosystem: Environmental > Terrestrial > Soil > Unclassified ... | reverse complement strand
GAGGCCACGCCCGCGGGCAGGTTGCGTCGGTGCCGGCGGAACGGGCGGTGTAGGCGACGGGGTAGTGGCTTTTTCCATTAGCTGCGCCGCCGGGCGCGCTGCTTCCACAGCTTGGGCTTTCACATTTGCGGGCAAGCTTTCGACAGACGGTTGCGGTGCTGGTTGTTGCTGTCGCGTGGGAGCAACAGACTGTTGCTGAGATGCGTTTCGGTTGTTGATGAAATCGAGAAATGCCATCGGTTTTTTCCTCCGATGGTCATTCTCTTCAAAAGCAGGCGCTTGATTAAAGTTAAGGAGCGTTAGACAGTTTAAAATTGTGGATAATGGCCGGATCGATTTTGGCCATGACGACCAACAATGAACTGATTCCAGAAAGGTCGGAAGTCGAGGCGCAGCTTAAGACAATACTCGCCACCGATTTCTTTCGCCGCAACGAGGGGCCCGCCAAGATACTGGCGCTGCTTGTGACCAGTACCCTTGATGGTCATCCGATCACGACAGCCCAGCAGATCTTTGACCGACTTTTTAGGGGTCCTCGATATAAAGAGCCTTTAGGAACCGTGAGAATCAACGCGCTTTATATGCGAAACCACCTCAAGGAATACAACAAAACTGATGGCAAATATGATCCGGTCAAGATTCAATTTCGGGAAGACGATGAGAATCAAAGGAGACGCGCCAATTACATTCCGAAATTCAGCTATCAGCCAGACTATCAAGCTGCGAAAGCGCACAAATTAGCCATTTACTACTTGAATCGCGCCACCCCAACAGATCTCGAAGCTGCCATCGATCTTCTTAGTAAAGTAGTCCAGGAACAACCCGGCAATTATCTCGCGCATATCACCCTCGCCGAAACCCTTTTGCTGTCCCACTTTTTTGATTTTCCTATGATGGATATGACTACTCCTATTGAGTTTGCCGAACATGTGATTCAAATTGCCGTTCGGCTTAAGCCAAAACATTGGAAGTCTCACGCTGTTTCCGGCTCGCTCTGTCTCGCACGCCGTCAGTTCAATCAAGCGTCAAAACACTATCGAAAGGCACTTCGATCCAAAGGCAATGAAATGTCTCGATACGGTTGGTATCACGCGTTTCTCCTTGCCGCCGGAGAGACTCAAAAAGCACTAGAATTGCTTTCAGACAGTCTGACCGCAGCCCCTACAGATGCTCTGGCTCATGCCCTCTATGGCTTGATCCTTCACGGATTGAGGAAATTTGAAAGAGCCAAGCAGGCATTGGATTACGCAATTGTTTTAGACCCACTATGCTGGCTAGCTCACTTTGCCCGTTCTCTAAATTCCCTGACGTTAAACGAACCCCACAAGGCACTCGACAGCATCAAGAAATTTGATGTAATCGAACGAGTTGAAACACTTCCTTACCCCTATCAACGCTGGTTTTTCTCAGGCCTTGTACTACTCGCATGCGACCGAGCAATAAACGCGGCGTCAAGCAGCTACTCAAAACAAGAATATGAAACCTTAGCCAATGAAACGCTGGATCGTATGGACGCCGAGGAGGCGTTTTTCAAACACGACACCATAGATTATTACGAACATAAGCGATTCTTAGCATACCGCCAGGAACATACGCCTTGGCGTGAATACCAGTTTGCCCTTCTGGCCCTTACGCTGGACGACCCCATCAAGCTCTTAGAAGGCTTTGAATTCATATTAAAGGAGCTGAAATCTCCCCTGATTATGTGGCTGCACATGATGCCAGTATTTGATTCTCTTCTTAAATACGAACGCTTCCAATCTGTGCTAAAGCGCCGACTCAAGCCCCCTCCAAAGAAATCTGTCTAACGCTCCTTAACTTTAATTCGCTTTCGCATGGCTGTTACCTTCGCAGCCATGTTGACGCCCTTTCACACACCCACAAAAAACTCCACAGCAGCCCTGCCAGAACAGCCTGAGCATGCCTCGCGGTGTGCTCGGGCGTCCTTCCCATTTTTATATGGACTCTTAGACCACAACACGAAACGGAGGAACACCATGAAAGCTAGAACCATTGCATTGACCATCCTGCTCGCCGCAGCTCCGGCAGCGACCGAACAGTACCAAGGGATGACGCAGAAGGAAATCGCCGAGTGGCGCGCTGGGATCTACCGGCAGATCTCCGCGCTACAGGCGACGTTAAGCCAGCCGATTATCAATTGCGACGCGGTCCCCCCGGCATCGCTTGCAGACAAAGTAACAGACTCGGTCGGCGGCATTTTCAAGGGTCTCGGCAAGAAAGCGGGAACTGTCGTGAACACAGGCTCGAAATCGCCAGTCCTGCCGTGCTTCGACCCAACGAAAAAAGACGACATCAGCAAGACGCCTGCAGCAAATCAGAACCCGAAGTAATTACCGGGCGGGCTCGCTCTCTATTGGCGGCCCGCCCATTTTTCAAGGAGTGACTATGGCAAATCAATTTATATTCCACGATCCGACGGTTTTGAACATCTCCGAAACTGACCGCATCCGAACCACCGAGACCTTTGAGGGGGTCTTGATAACTGGCTCACCGCGCTCGGGGAAAAGTGCCTGTGTCGGCAAACAGCTCGCTTACGGAATGCTAAAGGCGAACCCGGCCTGTGGTGCATTAATTTTGACAGCGAAGGCTGAAGAAACTTCTAACTGGCTGCGTTATGCAGAACAGTGCGGGCGCTCTAAAGACGTAGTTCTCTTCAACGAGAAAAGCGGTCTTGTGTTCGATCCCATTGCTTATGAATGGAGCCGACCCGGCAGAGGGGCTGGCGACATTGAGAATACGGTCGATTTCTTCTCAACGCTCATTTCCTTAGGCAATCGGGAATCCGGCAGCGGCCACGATCCCTTCTGGGAAAGAGGCAACGAGGAACTGCAACGCAATGTCATTAAGCTGCTGGATCTCGCGGGAGAACCGATTTCCATCGTCAATATTGATCGGTGCATAAAATCGCTTCCTACGCGTACCGGACAATTCGAGGAGGCGTCCTGGCAGAAGGAATCCTACTGCGCAAAGCTGATTTCCAGAATCAAGTCGCGGCAGGAAACGCTTACCGAAGATCAGTGGAGCGACCTAGACTTTGCAACCCAATACGTTCTCTGTAAGTGGCCCGGCTTCGACGATCGGCCCCGCAGTTCCCTTGAAATGACATGGAGCGGAATGGCTTCGAAATTCCTGTTCTCGCCGTGGAACCGTATTTTTTCGGGCGGAAAATTTTCGATTTACCCGGAGATGACCACTCATGAATCGAAGCTGATCATTGCAGATTTTCCCTTGCTTGAATACGGATTTGAGACGGCCCGGTTGATGCAGGTAATCCTGAAGCTAACGTTCCAACGGGCGTGGTTAAGGCGGAAACTCGATGAATCGCCCAATCCCGTATTTTTGTGGCAGGACGAGTTCCAGTATTTCGCCACACGCAGGGACAATTTCTTTCAGCAGACTTGCCGTGGTAGCCGCGTTTCCGTCGTCTGCCTGACACAAAACATTCTGAACCTGTCCGAAGAGTTGGGCGAGCATCAGCCCGGCTCCAAAACGAAATCGTTCCTCGGAAACCTGGCACTCAAAATCTTCCTTCAACAAAATGAAATCGAGACTGCCAAATTTGCAGCAGATCAAATCGGCGAAGACTACCGTTATTTGGATAATTTCCACGCCAATTCAGGCGCTAATGCAAACTCCAGTGTAGGCGGAAGTAAGCATCTCGCCCACATACTCGACCCGATCGCGTTTAGTCTGCTCAAAAAACCAGACGCGGAATCGCCCCTCGCAGAAGCCATCGTTTACAAGGGCGGAGAAATCTTCAACGCCTCCATCACAAAAAACAACCCCCGGGGAACCAATTTTCTTCGCGTGCTCTTCTCGCGCGACATCTGAACGAAAGGAAACATCCATGATGCAATCTCAGCTTCAACCGCAAACGAACGTCTCCCGCCTCCAAGACCAGATGGTGGATCTGGTCTACAGCTTCTGTTCGATTTTCACGTTTCCCGTCGAAATGGTGATTCGCCCACAGTATGGCAGCCGGTATTTTCAGCCTGTCACCATGTTCCTCAGCGCCGTCTTGATGATCGTCCTTCCAGTGCTCTTTGCAATCACGAGCGCCGTCTCAGGATTGCTTCCTTTCGCGAAGCCCACTGTCACATTCGGCCTGATTGGTATTTGGGGATTCTCAAAACTGTTCTTCATCGGTTCAATCGTGCATGGCGTGAGGATCTTTCGGCGGATGATCAATATGTCGCGAGAACTTTCAGGCGTGTGGGAGGGACCTCCTCTTCCTTTCTTCACGTGGCTGCCCGGCGCGTCGCATTGGAAGATCAGATTAATATTCGAACCAATTGCTGTCTTCGCCGCCGCACTGTTACTTCAGAATTTCCTTTTGCTGGAATCCTCTGCAGCGCACTTCCTGATGTTCGTGAGTGTGTGCCTCGTTTTTAAGTCGTACACGGCATGGTTTGTGCAGTGGGAACACTTGCGAATTTTGATGGACATCAAATTTGCAGGCCCCATCATCGCGAAATTGGCTGATAACACCGCAACTGACGATGAACTGGCCTCCATCCATATCGCTTCGTTCCCCGACGGTCTGCCCCCGGACATGAGGCATGCAGCGGTGACGGATATTGCACAAGCCTACTCAGCTCAAATCCCGAAGCGATAAAACTCTGAATCTTCGAAGAAAGGATGTAGCCCGTGAAACCCACTGATAAACAAAAGAAGATCATTCTGGTTGTCGTCGGCGTATTTGCCGCATCGTATCTGTTTCGGTACTTGGTCAACTTTGCCGCGCAGATGGCGTACTACCAGAAGCAGGCCGCCCAGCAGGCCCAGGACGCGCAGGAAAAGAAGGCTGTCCCGTGCGCTGGCAGTGGACGGTCAGGAGGTCCATGCATTCCGAAGAACCCACAAGCGGGCGATTCCGATATAGACCCGGCTACCTTCTCCAAGCTTGCCGGTGTGTGGGGCGCCAAGGGAGAACTGAAGGGCCGCGGCTTCTGCGATCTCCGCTTTGAACTGACAGAGATTGCTACTGGCGAGTTTTCGGGTTTCTCGCGGTTTTCCTGTTCGGACATCGGCGGATATCTGAAGGACAAAAGTCCCAACGTCCTGTCCTTGGTGAGGGAACATACCAGCCCGGATGCGGCGATTCTCACCGGCACGGTAGACAAAGGTTCGATCCGCTTCCGAGCAACCAAATCGATCGGCACCGATATCAGCGGCTGCTCTGTGACAGCTTTTACGATCACTCCATTCGGGAGCAATGGCGTGCTTTCGGAATGGCAAGAGGGGAACTGCCCCGGCGGAAGCATGCTGCTGGAAAGGCAGAAATCATGAGCCCGACCCCAATGATCGATATTACTGAACTGTCAAGGGTCCTGCGCATCCCCAAGGGGACTCTTTACAACTGGGTATACCTCCGTCGCATCCCGTTTATCAAGGCGGGACGCTCCCTGCGATTTCATGTTGAAGAAGTGATCCAATCGCTCCCGCATTACGGTAGGATCGATCCGGCTGGTGGCAAGAGGTGGAAAGGCCACTGATCATGCCTGTCTACCGTCGAGGCCGAATTTATTGGGCCGGTTATTACGTCAACGGCGAGCGGGTCCAGGAGTCCACTGGAACCGCGAACCGGCGCGAGGCGGAATCCTTCTTCGCTTTGCGTCTGTCAGAAGTTCAGCGGGGCGTGTACGTCAGACGCATGCATGTCCCGCTGTCCAAATTGTGGGAGCGCTACATCGCGTATGCCAAGACGCACAAACGCTCCTGGAAGCGTGATGAGCAGATGTACGGAAACTTAAGCGAATTTTTCGGGCCGGTGCAACTCGGAGCCATCTCAACATTGCAGGTTGAGGAATTCCAGCAGCATCGCGTCCGGGAGGTCTGTCCGGCTACCGTCAACCGCGAGTTGGCATTGCTGAAACACATGTTCAATCTCGCGGAACGCTGGAAGCTTCATCAGGGACCGAATCCTGTGCGGCACGTGAAGTTTCTCGCCGAAGATAATCTGAAATTTCAAACGTTAAGCGAATCCGAAGAGCAGGCCATTCTCGCTTGCTCCCCTTCATACCTTCAGGACCTGATTATCTTCGTGCTCAACACCGGGCTCCGCTCAGGCGATGCCTTCAAATTGAAATGGGAGGAGGTGGATCTGGAACAGCGGCGATTAAACATTCTCGTGCAAAAGAACCAGAGGCCCCTGTCCATACCGCTCAATGACGCTGCCTATAGCGTCGTGAAGGCGTGGCATGGAGTCCGCAAGGGCCCGTATGTGTTTTACAACCAGATGACCGGAGACCGGTTCCGGGATCTGAAAAACGGGTTCAAGCTGGCATGCAGCCAGGCGAAGGTGAAAGGCGTCACGTGGCATACGCTGCGCCATACGTTCGCTTCCCGGCTCATCCGGAACGGCACGGACATCGTGACCGTGAAAGAGCTGCTGGGGCACTCGACTATTGTCGTGACGATGCGGTACGCGCATACGAACGATGAAACCAAAGTGCGCGCGGTGAATGGAATCAGCCGTGGTGACAATTTCGCTACAGTGACCCCCAAACCGCGCCGAACGCGTGGTGACAGTCGTTAGAAGATGATGAAATCAGGTAAGATAGCAACCGGAGGAATGGCCGAGTGGTTGAAGGCGGCGGTCTTGAAAACCGTTGAACGGGAAACCGTTCCGGGGGTTCGAATCCCTCTTCCTCCGTTAGTTAAATAATGCTCTTAAGACTACCGGTGGTTATGCGCGCGCGCGTATGGTGAGTGGGTAAACGATCTTGCGTACTGATGAATCCGTGACCATGCGCCGTCGTTGGTCCTATGTAATCCTCGTCGAGGAAATGCGTCGGATCGTCCTTGAACCGAAAAGAGATGCCGTTGAACTCTTTCGTAGGATGTGTTTCAACGCGTTGATTTCAAATATCGACGATCATCCCCGAAATCATGCGGTGATTGCGAAAGAGAAGGATTGGAAGCTCTCACCCGCCTTTGATCTGACACCCTCGCCAGCTATAACAGAGGAGCGGCGGGACCTCGCGATGGATTGCGGCGACATGGGTCGTTATGCCAACGCACAGAACATTCTTTCGCAACATGCGCGATTTCTCCTCTTAAAGAATGAAGCAGACAAAATCGTCACTGAGATGCATGCACAAGTTGGAAGTACCTGGTACAACACTGTGCGATCGTGCAATGTCTCAGAGAAAGATGCAGAGACGATTAGCAGGGCTTTTACGTATCCTGGCTTTTCTCTATGACAAATGGGTACGAGCGCCAAACGTCAAAGGATAATCAGATCCGGCGCTCCTTTTAGAGGATCAGCAAGGCGGATATCCGGTGGTTATACAAGCCATGTGTGAGGCTGCGCATGAAAAGAATCCTTATTATTGACGACCATGAAATCGTTCGCGATGGCCTCAAGAACCTACTGATTGAACAACCCGAAGCCAGCACCTTCGGCGAAGCCAGCACGACAGCGGAAGCCCTCGCGCTGGCCACGGAGCAGGACTGGGACTTGGTCGTCCTCGATCTTTCCTTAGGCGACCGAAGCGGACTGGAAGTCTTGAAAGAGTTGAAGCAGATACGTCCTCGGCTCCCCGTGCTTATTCTAAGTATGCATTCGGAGGCACAGTACGCGCGCCGGGCGTTCAAGGCAGGGGCAGCAGGCTACATAACCAAAGACAGCCCGCGAGCAGAGATCGTCAAAGCGATAAACAAAGTCACAAAAGGCGGCAGGTATGTAAGCCACGCACTCGCCGAGGAACTCGTTATAGACCTGGAGAGAGGAAGCGATCGCCCGCTTCATGAAACCCTCTCTAATCGAGAGTTTGAGGTGATGCGCCTGATTGCTTCAGGGAAAACCGTCGGCGAGATTGCCGTCCTCCTCTCGCTGAGCGATAAGACCATCAGCACCTACCGCGCGCGCATTTTGGATAAGATGGCAATGAAAACCAGCGCAGAACTGACTCACTACGTAATCAAGCGCGGATTGGTAGACTAAGAAAACGCCGGCAACTCCGGGCGTGTAAGGAAACGACCGACGATTTTCGAAGTAATCTCCCGACACACAAATCAAAGTTAGCCCTATATTTTTCTATTTCTCCCGCCTCTACACTCTAAACAAAAGGTTTCGATTGCACCGAGTCTTGAGCCTTCATCTCTCTTGAACTGAAGAGCCTTTTGAACTCCGCGCCAGGTTCTGCCACCAATCAATCCAGGAAGGTGTCTATGAACGACCCCCAGGAAATTAAGATTCTGTTGGTGGAAGATTCGTCCGCTGATGCCGAGTTGATCACCCGCAACCTGCGTCACGCCCAACTGCCGTTCACGTTGAGGTGCGTTGATACTGCCGGCGGTTTGATCCGCGAACTCGGGGAAGAACCTCCGGATGTGATTCTGACAGATTTCGGGCTACCGAATTTCGACGCTCTGGAGATACTTAAGCTACTTCGCGAACGGCGCCTCGAGATACCTCTTATTGTCCTGACCGGCACGTTAACCGACAAAGTCGCTGGACTCTTGAAACAGGGTGCTGCCGACTACGTTCTGAGAGACCGGCTCGTCCGCCTTTCCTATGCAGTTCAACGGGTTCTCGCCGAACAGAAACTTCGAGGCGAGCGAGAACCCAAGGAAAGCACGATAATCCTGTGGAAAACTTTGGAGGGGGACCCGTCTCCTTCCGATTTCCTCCGCGAGTGCGGACGTCAGTTGACTAATCCCGTCCTTTGGCAAAAGTTTCAAGAACGCTTCCAGAAGCTACTCTTCACGTATCTCCTGCGTGGCCTTAGGTACCGCCGCGAACCGGGAAACATGTGCGACTTAGTCAATGACCTTATTCAGGACGTTTACATGAGACTTGTCCAAAATGAAGGTCAAATGTTGAAGTGTTTTAGAGGGAACACTGATTTTTCAGTGATGGCTTTTTTAGCCAGGATTTCGATGAGCGCGATCACCGACCATTACCGACACCAAACCGCTCAGAAAAGGCAGGCGCCGCAAGTTGTTTCGAGCATGGATCAACCAGGGAATGAAGCGGCAGAGTTCAACGTCGCTGCGATCCCTTTCTCTATCGATGTGATGCGCTTCGTTGATTTTGAAAACGATCAGCGACATGCCGCTCGAAATGCTCTGATTTTTAAACTGCACTATATCGATGGATTCACACCTACTGCAATTGCTGCGTTTCCTGGTTTTGCTCTCTCGGTATCGGAAATCGATGCCGTTCTTCCAAGACTGAAAGCACGGTTACGGGAGTCTCAATAGTTGAGCGCGATCACTTCGTCGCTCTAGCGGACGGCCCGCCAGCGCTGTGGAGCGGCGCACGTATGCGAATGGTCGTGCCCGCGCTGGGTCGCGACTCGACGGACATCGCGCCTCCGATGCTCCTGAGTCTCTCCTTCATGCTGATCAGCCCTAACCCAGGGGTTTTTCGGGCCGCGTCCTGATCGAATCCGATCCCATCGTCGATGACCTCGAGTCGAAGCTCGTCTCCGCCATCATGCAGCGTGACGGTGACATGACGTGCGCCTGCGTGCCTCACCGTGTTGGTCACGGCTTCCTGTAAGACACGAAAAATACAAACCTCAACGTTCTCCGGCACGTCATCCGGAATGTCGCAGAAGCTGAATTCGATGTCGAGCTTATGCTGCTCGGACACTTCCCGGCAGAAGCCCTTCAACGCCAACGCGAGGCCCAGGTCGTGCAGCTTGGAGGAGTGCAGGTTGCGCGAAATCGACTGGATGTCCCTCGCCAGCTCACGCGTCCGGCCAGACAGCTCGTGGATCCGGATGGACAAGTCGGGTCTCGTCAAGCGAAGCCCCTCGTCCACGCCTTCGAGTTCCCACGTCAGCACCGCCATGCGCTGGCCGATGTCGTCGTGCAGGTCTCTGGCGATCCGGAAGCGCTCGTCTTCCTGCGCGCCGAGCAGCTGAGCGTAGGTGGTGTAGAGCTCGCCCTGGCTTGCGCGGAGCATCATCTCTGTCCGTCGGCGTCTCGCGCGTTGCACGAGCAGTCCTGCAATCAGCGCCGTCTGAGCCAGCAGAAGCGCCGCCGCAACAATGATGTCAACCTTGTAGCGCTCCCAGGCGCTGGGTTCACGAAATTGGATGAGCGTTCCAGCAGGGACGCGCGCTTCGCTGATGCCCCAACGCCGAAGCTGACGCCAGTCCACCTGACGGACCCGCAGATCAGGTGCGGATAACGGTATGCTGTCGGCCGGCTCCCCGTGAAGGACGCGGAGCGCCAGCGTGCCGACCGCGGCCGTCTCTGCTTCCTGGCTCTTCAGGCTCCCGCCAACGATGCCATGGTTCATTGTGGAGTCCACCCAGCTATAGGTTGGTGCGCTGGCGACGGCCGTCACCCGGTCCACATAGCGCAACGGGTGAAAGTTCTCGCCAGCGCCATCCCGGCTGACGAGCAAGAAGTAAACGATGGAAAGGGGGGGCAAGGTTGCCAGACGCGACTCGAGCTCCTTCGTCGGAAGACCGGACAGGTAGGTGACCGTCAGCCGGGGTTCGAACGACTGGAGCTGCGCCCGCGCCTGTCGTTCGTACTCTTTGTCGGCGGGGTCGGCGCCAGAGACAACGAAGACCTGCCGCATATCGGGCTGCAGTTCGGCGGCCAGAGCGACCGTGTCGCTGAGGGTCAGTTCGGCGATCACTCCTGTGGAGTTCGCGACGCGACGGGTTGCGGGAGAGCTCGAAAAGAACACGACCGGCGTATCGTGAAACAGCACGCTCCGCGTCTCGTCGATGAACCGGAGGGCGAGGTCACTCATCGCGATGACGAGGTCGAACTGCTGATCCTTGTATTTCAGCCGCAGGAAATCGAGGAAGGCGGCGTGGTAGTCCGGATCAGGGAACCTCGCCCGGTCGAGGTACTCTGAATAGTAGTCAAAGCCTTGCGGCATACCCTGCTCCAGGATTCGTGGCAGCTCACGGTCACCCACCATGGCAATCTGCGCGTCTCGTCTTGTCGAGTACAAGACCAGCACTCGTGTCTGGTGATCTTGGGTTCGCGCGGCCTCGACCGAACCGAGGATCGCGCTGGCCGCTGTCAACAGTAACAGCCACCGCCTGAAATCAAGAGCCCGCGGCCAAGTTCGCATGTCGCGTCTAGTCGGGCACGTACGCTGTCCTGTGATCGTCGGCGGCCTTGCTTCAAATTCCGTTTCTTTTTCCGTCACACGGTGTAAATGAGAGGCGGCCGGATTAGTTACCAAAGAAAGCGAAAAGCGGCAGCTGGAAAGTTCGCATGAGAAGCTTGACTGTCCTGTTAGTTCGGCTCCGGTTGCGGCCGTATGCCTTAGAGCAGCTCCCACAAAGGTCCTTCCGTATTGGGGTTTATACCATGAAGATCTGCTTTCCGCGGCAGGACCTCGAATGGGGCGGCGCCCATCGGCAATTCGCTGCTGACGACGATCAAGAACGTCTTTATGCCATGATGGCGACTCGATCGCTTCTAAAAAATGGGATTTGTCACTTGCCATTTTAGGGGGGCAGCCGGCCGGCATGCGCAGCCCTGCCGATTTTGGAGTGGCGATTAGCGTGTCCTTGAGGCATATTTCCGCTATGCTCTGCATGCCCTCAAATCCGATTGAACTCGCGAATAACGAGTCCCTCACCCATCAGGCCGGAGCCTTCAAGGACGGCAAGCAGCATTGTGCCCGATGCGGCAAGCTGCTCAGTCAGAAGCCTTTTTTCACCTGGACGGAAGGCCTTTTGCTGATTGAACGCAAGGTGAACTATTGGACCGAATGGAAAGTAGAAAGACGACGCGGCGACCGGGGAAGTGCCGCGCCTCACTCCACATTCGAAGGTTAAACGGAGACGACAGGTTCCACTACCGCTTTTCGATTTTTGCTTCGAGAGTCGCGAGGCGCTCATGAACGTCCATCGCTTCGCGCCATTTGGAATCCATCGACTGAATCTGAACGCCGATGGTCTCCTTCACTGAAAACTCCACCGACTCCAGCCGTTTCTCGACAGACTCAAAGCGCCGGTCAACACCTTCAAAACGCCGGTCGACCGCATCGAAGCGATGTTCCACCGCATCGAACCGGGCGTTCATCTCGCCGCGGAGCCCTTCGATCTTCGCGTCGATTCCCTCGATCTTGCCTTCCAATTTCTTGATTTCGCCGTGCAGTTTTTGAATTTCCGGAGCGACCAGATCCTGAATCGCCTGTCTCACCGACCCATATACATTCACCCAGGGCATAAACACCTCCACAATAGTTCGTGGTTCCCCCTGGGTTGATGGGAATCTCATGCGCAAAATCCTATCTCATTCCAGCCAACGCTTGACAGCAATCTCTTTTACCTGATAACCCTCGGGAATCTGGGAGACTCGCAATGGCCGCTGAACTCAAAATCAAAGTGAATGAACGGATGATGACGGTCACTGCGGCCGCGGATACGCCACTGCTTTACGTTCTTTCGAACGAGTTCAATCTGCAAGGTCCCCGCTTTGGTTGCGGACTGGGCCAGTGTGGTTCCTGTTCGGTACTGATCAATGGCGCGGAGACCCGCTCGTGCATGACGCCGGTTTCCGCAGTCGAAGGTAAATCCGTCACAACTCTTGAAGGTTTGCCGGCTATATATGCGGCGCAAAAGAAACTCGCAGCAGCTCCGGCGCTGCATCCGGTTCAACAGGCCATGATCGACGAGCAGGCCGTTCAATGTGGCTACTGTTTCAACGGTATGATCGTGAAGGCTGCAGAGCTCCTCTCGAAAAATGACCAGCCATCCGATTCCCAAATACGTTCCGCAATGAACGGCCATCTGTGCCGTTGTGGAAGCTATCCGCGAATTCTCAAGGCGGTCCAACGGGCTTCGCAGACAATGCGCGGAGGAACGAAGTGAGCACTCGGCGGGATTTCCTGAAGACCGGCGGCGCTCTCGTGATCGGCATCAGTCTCGGCGATGCGATGCTGGGCCAGGAACGCGGCGTTCCGTCAACTAATGCGGTGCGTGGAAACGCCGCAGGCCCGCCCGACGCGAGGCAGATCGACACGTGGCTCGCGATTCATTCCGACAATACCGCAACCGTTTATATCGGATTTGCAGAGCTCGGGCAGGGCGCGTCGACGGCGTTGCTGCAGGTCGCCGCCGAAGAACTCGATCTCGACATCAGTCAGGTGCGTTCGGTTCGGCTCGATACCAACGTCACGCCCAATCAAGGCGGCACGTACTCGAGCGCCGCGATCGCCAGAGGCGGACCGCAGATTCGAACGGCCGCAGCCGAAGCGCGCACGGCGCTATTGCAACTCGCTTCGAAAAAGCTCGGTGCGAGCATGGATCGCCTCAGCGTCGCGAAAGGCATCGTTTCGGTAACAGGCGTTCCAGGCCAGTCTGTCGCTTACGGCGAACTGGTGGGGGACAAACCGTTCAGCCTGCCGTTCACGGGGTCCGCGGCGGTGAAGCCCGCGACGTCCTACAAGGTCGTAGGCACGAATGTTGTCCGGAAGGAAGTTCCCGACAAGGTCAGCGGCAAGTACGTCTATATGCAGCACGTTCGCCTGCCGGGCATGCTGCACGGCCGCGTCGTACGCCCGCGCGGGCAGGGCGCATACGGCGCGGGAGCAAAAATTCTCGACATCGATGAAACGTCGATTCGCAGTATCCCCGGCGCACACATGGTGCGGCGTGGAGATTTTGCAGGGGTCGTCGCCGCAACCGAATGGGACGCCATTCGCGCCGCCGCGCAATTGAAGGTGACATGGAATATGCCGCCGGTGCTGCCAGGAACCGATGGTCTTCATGAGAAGATGCGCGCGGCCAAAACGGACGATGCCGTCGTTCGAGAACGGGGCGATGTCGCCGGAGCGTTTGGCAATGCCGCGCATGTCGTCACTCGGAATTGCCGTGGTCCCTACCAGTCGCATGCTCCATTCGGTCCGAATTGCGCGGTGGCCGATGTGACGCCGGATTCCGCGCTTGTGATTT
>Ga0134122_10002338_pt1 | contig 13917 bp, 8 predicted proteins | sample KB302_FD_96461 | JGI IMG/M metagenome (GOLD analysis project Ga0134122, IMG submission 96461) | Terrestrial soil microbial communities without Nitrogen fertilizer from Kellogg Biological Station, Michigan, USA - KB3-0-2 | ecosystem: Environmental > Terrestrial > Soil > Unclassified ... | reverse complement strand
TCGTGTGGGGGATGGACCGAGTGCACGGGCGTGCCCACCGGACGTTCGCCGAGCGGGTCCGCGCGGCGGCGTTGCTGGAGCGGTCCACCCAGGAATTGGCCCGTCAGCACGCCTACCTCGATGCCTTGATCGCGAGCACGCCGGTGGCCATCGCAGTGCTGGACGACCAGCGCGTTGTGCGCAGCGTGAACCCGGCGTTCGAGGACCTGTTCGGGTACGCCGCCGCCGAGGTCGTCGGCGCCGGGATCGACCGGCTGATCGTGCCGGAATCCTTCCGCTCCGAGTCGAGTGACCTGGAGACGCGCGTCCGGCGGGGTGAGACCGTGCGCGTGGAAGTCGAGCGCATGCGCAAGGACGGCGGACGGATCCAGGTCCGCCTTTCGGCGGCCGCCGTGAAGGCCGCCGCCGACGGCGCCCTGGTCGCCCTGTACGAGGACATCAGCGATCGAAAGGCGGCGGAAGGGGCGATGCGCGCGGCGCGCGACCTCGCGGAGCGCGTGGCCCGGGCGCGGAGCGCGTTCCTGGCCAACATGAGCCACGAGATCCGCACGCCGATGAACGCGGTCCTCGGCTTCGTCGAGCTGGTGCTGGACACGGAGCTGGCCCCGGAGCAGCGGCGCGCCCTGGAGCTGGTGCGTACGTCGTCCGAGGCATTGCTCACCATCCTCAATGACATCCTGGACTACTCGAAGATCGAAGCCGAGCATCTCGAGCTCGAATCGATCCCGTTCGACCTGCCCAAGGTCGTGCATGCCACCGCCACGCTGCTCGCGGTCCGGGCGCGCGAGAAGCACCTCGAGCTCACGGTGGACGTGCCGCCCGAGGTGCCGCAGATGGTGCGGGGCGATCCGACCCGGGTGCGCCAGGTGCTCATGAATCTGATCGGGAACGCGATCAAGTTCACCGAGGAAGGTGAAGTGGACGTGTCGGCCAGCGTGATTCAGCGCGACGGCGACCGGGCGGCGGTACAGTTCCGGGTGCGGGACACGGGCATCGGCATCTCGCAGGAGCAGCTGGGCACGATCTTCCAGGAGTTCACACAGGCGGACGCGTCGATGACACGCCGCTACGGCGGTACCGGACTCGGCCTCGCGATCTCGCGCCGCCTGGTCGCGCTGATGGGCGGCGAGCTGGCGGTCACGAGCGAGGTGGGTCAGGGAAGCGAGTTCGGTTTCGCCCTCACCTTCCCGCTCGAGGCGGCGCAAGCCGCGGCTCGCGCGACCGTGTCCCTCGGCGGACGCCGGCTCCTGGTGGTGGACGACAATGAAACCAACCGGCGGATCGTCCGGGACATGCTGGGGGCGGAGGGGATGGCCGTGCACGAAGCGCCCCGCGCCGACGCCGGGCTCGAGGCGCTGCGCCGCGCCGCGCGCGCGGGAGCGCCCTACGACCTGGCGATCCTCGACGCCCAGATGCCCGACCAGGACGGCTTCGAGCTCGCCACCGCCGTCCGCGCCGATCGCGCGCTGAAGGCGACGCGGCTCCTGATCCTCACGTCGGCGGGGCAGCGGGGTGACGGGGAGCGATGCCGGCAGCTGGGCATCCAGGCGTATCTCACCAAGCCCATCGCGCGGGCGGATCTGGTGGAGGCGGTGGGGACCGTGCTGGCGGGCACCGCTTCGGCGCCAGGCGAGGTCGACCTCGTCACGCGCCACTCGATCGCCGAGTCGCGCCACACGCTGCGGATCCTACTGGCGGAGGACAACCCGGTGAACCAGCAAGTGGCGACGGCCATGCTCTTGAAGCGGGGCCACCAGGTGGACGTCGTGAGCAACGGCCGCGAAGCAGTGGACGCCGTCGCCCGGGGGGGTTACGACGTCGTCCTCATGGATATCCAGATGCCCGGGATGGACGGGTTCGAGGCGACGGAGAAGATTCGTGCCTTGCCGCAGGGCGGGACGCTCCCGATCATCGCCCTGACGGCCCACGCGCTCAGCGGGGAGCGTGAGCGCTGTCTGGCGCGTGGGATGAGTGGGTATCTCGCGAAGCCGTTCAAGGCGCACGACCTGTTCGCCGCCGTCGAAGGGCGGGGCGCCCAGCCGGCCGACACCGCCGCGGCGCCGTCCCCCGCGGTAGACCTTGCGGCCTTCCGGCGCACCATGGAGGAGGCGGGGGCGGCCGAAGCAGTGGACGGGATCCTCGAGACCTTCGTGGCAACGCTGCCGCAGCGCCTGGAGGCCCTGGTGACGGCGGCGCGCGGTACCGAGGCCGAGCCGCTGCAACGGGCGGCGCATGCGTTCAAGTCGGCCGCGGGGACGATCGGCGCAGGCCACCTCGCCGCGTTGCTGGAGGACATGGAGCGGGCGGCGCGGGATGGCGACGTGGCTGGGGCGCGTGACAAACTTGAGCACGTACGCGGCGAGGCGCAGGCCGCGCTCGACTATCTTCGTACGGCAACGAAAGGCGGGGCGGATGCCTAACGCGATTCCCGTGCTGGTCGTGGACGACGACCCGGTGGCGAGCGCCCAGCTGGGCGCGCTCGCAAAAGCGGCCGGATACGAGGTCAGAAGCGCACCCAACGGCCGCGAGGCGTGGGAGCTGCTCCAGCTGGCGCGTGTGCCCATCATCATCTCCGACTGGTACATGCCCGAGATGGACGGCCCGGAGCTGTGCCGCCGCATCCGCGCCCGTACACGGGAGCCGTACATCTACTTCATCCTGGTCACGGTGCGCGGCGGCAAGCAACAGTACCTGGCGGGCATGGAGGCCGGGGCGGACGATTTCATCGCCAAGCCGGTGGACCCGGACGAGCTGCGCGCCCGCCTCAATGTCGCGGAGCGCATCCTCGGGTTGCGCAAGGAGATCGAGCAGCTCGAGGTATTGCTCCCTATCTGCTCGTACTGCAAGCGAATCCGCAACGACAAGGAGGAGTGGGAGCCGCTGGAGCAATACATCGAGGAGCACTTCGAGCAGCTGCTCAGTCATGGCATCTGCCCCGACTGCTACACCAAGTACGTGCAACCGCAGCTCGATCGCGGCAAGTCTTCGTGACGGAACCCGCCACTCAGTCACTGCAGGCGCAGCCATCGGCCGGCGGATTTTGGGCCACGGTGCGGGAAGCGCTGCGTGGCTCGCACCACGACTACACCTCCGGCCCCCTGGGCCGGGCGATCGTGCTGCTCGCGATTCCCATGGTCGCGGAGATGATCATGGAGTCGGTGTTCGCCGTGTGGGACGTGTTCTGGGTCGCCCACATCGGGCCGGATGCCGTGGCCACGGTCGGACTCACGGAATCGCTCCTGACGCTGATCTACACGGCCGCGATGGGGCTGTCGATCGGCGTCACGGCAGTCGTGGCTCGGCGCATCGGAGAAAAGAACGCCGAGGGAGCCGCGGAGGCGGCGGTGCAGGGAATCGCGCTAGGCCTGATCGCGGCCGTCGTGATCGGCGTGGTGGGCGTGGCGCTCGCGCCCCGTCTGCTGGCCGTGATGGGCGCGACCCCCGCGGTGCAGGCCATGGGGGCCACGTACGCGCGGGTGATGCTCGGCGGCAACGTCGTGATCGTCATGCTGTTCCTGATCAACGCGATCTTCCGCGGTGCCGGCGACGCGGCGATCGCGATGCGCGTGCTGTGGCTCGCGAACTGGATCAACATCGCGCTCGGCCCCTGTCTGATCTTTGGCCTCGGGCCGTTCCCCCGGCTGGGCGTGACCGGCGCCGCCATCGCCACGACCATCGGACGTGGCACCGGCGTCTTGTATCAGCTGTACCGGTTGTGGCGCGGCGACGCCCGGGTGGTGATTCGCCGTGCGCAGCTCAGGCTGCGACCCACTGTCATGCGGACCATGCTCCGGCTCTCGGGCACGGGCACGCTCCAGGTGCTGATCGGCACCGCGAGCTGGATCTTCCTGGTGCGGATCATTTCGAGCTTCGGGACGGAGGCGATCGCGGGGTACCAGATCGCGATCCGGATCATCGTGTTCGCGCTCTTGCCCTCGTGGGGTCTCGCCAACGCGGCGGCGACGCTCGTAGGGCAGGGGTTGGGCGCGGGGAACCCGGAGCGTGCCGAACGAGCCGTGTGGCTCGCGGGGTTCTACAACATGCTGTTCCTCGGCAGCGTGGGAGCCCTGTTCGTGGCGTTCGCCGGGCCGATCGTCAGCGTGTTCACGCATGACCCGGCGGTGGCTCCGATCGCGGTGCTGACACTGCGGACCATCAGCTATGGGTTCCTCTTCTATGCGTACGGGATGGTGATCACGCAGTCGTTCAACGGGGCGGGCGACACGTGGACGCCCACGTGGATCAACCTGGGGTGCTTCTGGCTGTGGGAGATCCCGCTCGCGTACCTGTTGGCGCGCCGCGCGGAGCTTGGCCCCCGCGGCGTGGCCCTGGCGGTCACGATCGCGTTCTCCACGGTGGCCGTCGTGAGCGCTCTGATCTTCCGGCGCGGCCGCTGGAAGGTGCGACGGGTCTAGCGGCCCGGCGCCGCTCCGCACCTGTTGCGTCGACGCATCGCCCCACGCCGCTTGACAGGGGAACGGGGAGGAACCCACCCTGTACCAGCAACCGACAATCGTTGTATCGAAACTCACCCGGCCCCGTTGCGCCCGCGATCAGGCCAACGGGGCGCCGTGTGTCGTAGGAGCGGGGATACTTATGGAAGCGAGAGAGCTGCTCGACAGTCTCGACGTCGGTGTATTGGCGATGGCTCCCGATTGGACGATCGCCGACTGGTCGGCGGCGGCGGCGCGAATCACCGCGCTGCCGGCGGACCGGGTGTTGGGTCGGAGCATCTGGATCGCCTTCCCGGCGGCGAAAGGCACCGAGCTCGAACGGGTGTTCGGAGAGGTGTTGGCCGACGGCAAGCCCCGCACGTTCCTGGCGCCCGCGGGGGCGCCGGAAGTCGCAGGGATGGTGCTGGAGACCCGGGTCACCCGCGGGCCGGGGGATCATCTCACCCTGGCCTTCCGGCCGGTGCACGAGGAGCTCGCGCCCGAGTCGCGCGCAGCGCAGCTCTTGAGCGCGCTCGAGGCCGAGCGCCGGCTGTATCTGCAATTATTCAGCTCGCTGCCGACGCCCGCCCTGGTGCTCGCTCCGAACGGTCAGATCCTCGATGCGAACCCTGAGGGAGCGAAGCTGTTGGGCGGGGCGGACGCGGCGGCGTTGCGCGGCCGCGGGCTGGCGGAGTGGGCCCCCGCATCGCAGCAGGGCATGCTCGCCGCGGCGCTGCGACACGCCGTCACGCGGAGGCAGGACGTGGCGCTCTCCTTTGAATTCGCCGGTGAGCCGGCGCGGGAGGTACGGGCCGTGATCGTGAACGTGGATCCAGTGCGCGCGGCGCCGAAGCTCGTGTTCCTGGCCCTGGACGTATCGCGCGAGATCCTCCTGCAGCAGCGACTGCTCCAGGCCGACCGGCTGTCGCAGCTCGGCGCCCTGGTGTCGGGTGTGGCGCACGAGCTCAACAATCCGCTGGCGGCGATCGCCGCGTTCGGGGAAGCGCTGGCGCTGGACCCGCATCAGGCCGATCTGGAGGAGAGCGCCGAGGTGATCCGGAGCGAGGCGATGCGGGCCGGTCGTATCGTCCAGACGTTGCTCGATTTCGCGCGCCAGCGGCCGCGGATGCAGACCGCCGTCGATCTCGGGGAGATCGCCGAACGCGTGCTCGCGCTGCAGCGCAGCGCGCTCAAGAAAGCGCGCATCCGGACCACGGTGTCCGTCCCGAACGACGTGCCCGCCGTGGCGGGCGACCCGCAGGAGCTGCAGCAGGTCATGCTCAACGCGGTGGTGAACGCCCGGCAGGCAATTGAGGGCACGGGCCGCCCCGGCCAGATCGCGATCGCGGGTCGCTCGACCGACCACCACGTCCTGGTGACGGTCGACGACACCGGTCCCGGCGTCCCGCCCGAGATCCTCGACCGCGTGTTCGAGCCATTTTTCTCGACCAAAGCAGAGCACGGCACCGGGCTCGGTCTGGCGATCAGCTTCGGGCTCGTGCGAGGAATGGGCGGTCGCATGTGGATGCAGAACGTCGAGGGGGGCGGGGCGCGGCTCTCGTTCGAGCTCCCCGTGGACGCCGGGAGCCCCGACACCGCGGCGCGGGCCGCCGGCCGGCGGGCCGCGCAGCGGCTCTCCCTGTTGGTGGTCGAAGACGAGGAGGCGGTGCGCCGCGCCATGGCGTTGCTGGCCAAGCGCCTCGGCCACGAGGTGACGACGGTGGGCCGGTTCGCCGAGGCGACGGCGCGTCTTGCCGAGCCGGGCGCGCGCTACGATGCGCTATTGGTGGATGTACACCTGGACGAGGCGCACACGGGCTTCGACCTGTTCGATCACTTGCGGACCGAAGGTCAGGGGCTCGAGCAGCGCATCGTGTTCACGACGGGGGATTCCATCTCGACGCAGACACGCGACGCGCTGGAGCGCGCCGACCGGCCCGTGCTGCGGAAGCCCTTCAGCCTCGACGAATTGCGCGAGATGCTCGAGCGCGTGACGTCCGGCTGACGAAGGGACGGCGTCTCAGGCCGCCTGCACGACCACCCGCGGCCCCCGCCGCCGCCGCTCCTTGCGGCGGTCCCGGTAGTACGCGACCGTCTGCCGCAACCCCTCGCGGAAATCCACGACCGGCTGGTATCCGACGAGCTCGCGGGCCTTGTCGATCGAGGCGAGCGAGTTGCGGACCTCACCGGGCCGGCCCTCCGCATACTTCGGCAGCACCGGCACGCCGGCGAGCTCCCGGATCCGCTCCCACAGGTCGTTGACGCTCACGCTCTGACCACAGCCGACGTTGAACACCTGACCGGCGACTCGTGCGGCCGGCGCGCGAGTGGCGAGCAGGTTCGCGTGCACGACGTTGGCGACATACACGAAGTCGCGGGTCTGGCCGCCGTCACCGTAAATGGTGGGTGGCTCGCCGTGCAGGGCCGCGGCGATGAATCGCGGTACGACGGCGGCGTACTGGGAGTTCGGGTCCTGGCGCGGCCCGAAAATGTTGAAGTACCGCAGCACCACGGTTTCGAGCCCATAGGTCGCGTGGAGCGCGGAGCAGTACGCCTCCCCCGCGAGCTTGGACGCCGCATAGGGCGACAAGGGCTGTGTGACGTGATCCTCGGAGTTGGGGAGCGTCGCGGGGTTTCCGTAGGCCGACGTGGATCCGGCGTAGACGACCCGCCGCACACGCGCGTCGCGCGCCGCCAGCAGGATGTTCAGCGTCCCGGTCGCGTTCACCTCGTGTGCGTCGAGCGGCTCGTCCACCGAGCGCTGGACCGACGTCACCGCGGCCTGGTGCAGCACGTAGTCGGCCCCTTCCACGGCACGGCGACAGGTGCTCAAATCCGTGACGCTGCCGCGAATGAAGCTGATCCGCCGCCGGACCGCCGCGAAATTCTCTCGGCGGCCCGAGGAGAGATCATCCAGGATCACGACGTCCTGCCCGGCGGCGACGAGGCGCTCGACCAGGTGCGAGCCGATGAACCCTGCGCCGCCAGTGACCAGATACCGCATGTGCAACGCCGACCTTGATGAGTTGCCGATGTGCCTTTGCAAAACTCCAGCCACACCATCCGAAGGGGTGCCCCCGATGCGAAAATGCCGCGCCGCGGCAACAGGTGTCTCCCGAGCGCACAGCGGAATTCGTGTTGCGCGCTTACGACACCGGGGTGTGTGTCGCTCCCAGGCGACGCACGGTATGTCATTTGCGACCCTTCCACGCGCGTTCACAAGGGGGCGTGTGGGACAAATTCGGCCGGCAACTCCAGACGACATACCTCAGATCGCGGCGCTGCGGAGTCGCGTCTTCTCCTGGCGACAGAAGGATTCGGCGGCGGCGCGTGAGACCGCGCTGCAACGCATCTTCTTCGGCAACCCGTTCCATGACGAGACGCTGCCGTCGCTGGTGTGCGAGAACGACGGCGGTGGGATCGTCGGCTTCATCGGGGTCTCGGGTCGAAGCCTGCAGTGGCAGGGCACGGAAGTCCGCGCGGCGGTGCCCACGGGATTCATGGTGGACCCGGATGCGCGCGGTATGGCGGGCGTGCGACTGTTGCGGCGGCTCCTCGACGGCCCGCAGGACATCACCTTCGCCGACTCCCCGAACCAGACAGCGCGCCGGCTGATGGAGCATCTGGGCGGCGTCACGGCACCCAACGACAGCCTGTTCTGGGTCCGGCCGCTCAGGCCGGTGCGCTACATGGTCGGTCAGGTCCGCAACGGCGGCCTGTTGTTCTCGGCCCGGCTCCTGGCCCGTCCCGTGGCCAGCGCGGTCGACGCGCTGGCCACGCGGTACGCACAGAGCCCTTTCTATCTGAAGGACCCCGGCAGTCGGGAGGAGCCACTCACGGCAGCCGACCTGGTGCGGTGCCTGACGGAGCTGGGCAGCGCCTGCTCACCCAGCCCTTCCTACGCGGAGGCGGCGTTGAGCTGGCTGCTGGCGTCGCTGGCGCGAGGGCCTCGAGCCGGAGCGTTGCGGCAAGCGCTTGTACGCTCCAGCACCGGCGAGGTGATCGGCTGGTACATCCGATTCATCAGTCGCCGCGGCACCAGCGACGTGGTGCAGATCGGAGCCCGTAAGGAACGCTACGGCGATCTACTCGATCATGTCTTCTGGGCCGCCTGGCAGGAGGGCGCGGTCGCGGTCTCGGGTCGTGTCCAGCCGCCGTTCCTGGAAACGCTGGGGCAGAAGGGCTGCGTCTTTTCGACCAGCGGGCCGCCCGTGCTGATCCATTCCCGTCACGCCGAGCTACTGCGCGACGTGCAGCAAGGCCGGGCGTTCCTGTCCCGCCTGGAAGGGGAGTGGTGGATGATCCATCTCAGCGAGGCGTAGCCGCCGCGAGCCCCGGAACCGCCCATCGCGTGAGGCGCGTTTCGACGTCGCGGAGGGTCAGCACCGTGGAGCCGAAACCCGCTTTGAAGCGGTACAGCCCGTGGTCCACGTGCCGCTCGTCCTGCACCTCCACGCCGATCCCTCCCAGGTTGAGCTCCGAGCACCCCTGACCGATCAGTCGTTCGATGGTATAACCGAACAGGGCGAAGACCGCCTTGCACGTGTAGCCCTCGGCGCTCGTACCGCCCACCAGGTAGTAGGCACGGCCGCCGAACTCGAGCGTCCCGATCCCGGAGAGGGGCACACCCCGGCGGCCGGCGAAGAAGAAACGGATGGCGCGAGCCTCGAGATAGGCTGCCATGGTTCGCCGATAGCTCTCCACCGGCCACGCTGCGGCGTTGTCGTTCCCCAGGTCGCGGCGGCGATGAAAGGTTTGCTCTTGCAGTGCATGGAGCGCGAGGGCTCCATCGAGTGACGTGTTCTCGGAGAACTCGAAATCCAGCTCCCGCGCCTTGCGGACGTTGCGGCGATGGCCCGCTCCCATGCGCGCCAGTGTCGCGGGGAGGTCCGGCCCCAGCGCCACGCGAAACTCGAGTCGCGGGTGGAACCGCACGCGCGCCGGGTCCGGGACCACTTCGTCCGAAGGTCGCGGGTCGGCGTACGAGCTGATGCGCAGCACGCCGAAGCCTTGACCACGCGCAAAGTCCTCGATGGCCGAAAAGGCATCCTGTCGCGGAACGTCCGGAGCCAGGGCGGGTGGCGTGTTCAACGTCAGCACGTCCCGCCACCGTCTCAGCGCCCGCCATCGAGTACGTCGCGTCGAGGCCACCGCCATGCCAATCGGGTGAGTGCCGCGCACCAGCCGGAGATACAGGACTTCCCCGTCGAGCGCCCCGCAGGCTTCGCCCCAGGCACGACTGTGAAACATGTTGCCGCCGAATCGCAGGGCCTCGGCGTCCCACTGACCATCCACGGGGCCGCCATCAGCCAGGACGCGAATGGACTCGCTCACGCGGGCGCCGCGCGCACGGCCGCCAGGTCGTGCTTACCGCTTGCGAGGAGCGGAAGCGTGTCGCGGACTTCGACGCGCGCCGGCTGGAGGTAGCGGGGAAGCTCGCGCCCGTAATACGCCTGCAGCCGGTCGAGTGACCCCTGCTCGGCGAGAACGACGTAGGCGACGATATGCTCGCCGCGTGCCTCATCGGGCTCCCCGACGACGACGGCGTCCGCGACCTCGCCCGACGCGTACAGGACGCCGAGAATCTCGTCCGGGCCGACGCGGTATCCCATAGTCTTGATGATCCGGTCCCGCCGCCCCACGAAGTAGAGGAACCCCTCGTCGTCTCGGCGCACCAGGTCTCCGGAGAACACGACACGCTCCCCGTCGGATGGTCGTAGTGGATCGGGACGGAACACCCGCGTTGTCAGCTCTGGGTCGTTCCAGTAGCCGAGCGTAACGGTGGGGCCGCGGTACACCAGCTCGCCGATCTCGCCGGGCGGTGCGGGGGTGCCGTCCTCGAGCAGCACGTAGATCTCCCCGCCGGGAATGGCGCGGCCCATCGAATCGGGCCGGCGATCGAGCTCCTCGGGTGGGAGATAGGTGCAGCGCAGCGCTTCGGTCAGTCCGTACATGAGGTACAGCTGCGCCCCGGGTTGGGCGCGGCGCAGCGCGCGCACCGTTTCGGCGGGGAGGTGCCCGCCGGCGTTGGTCATCACCCGTAGCCGGGGGAGCGGCGCCTCGACGAGCGCCGGGACGCGCAGCAGCCGGTTCCACAGCGGCGGGACGGCGGCAAGCACCGTCACGCCCGCCGTCCGAACCGACTCGATCATCTGTTGCGGAAGCGGCGACCGCTCGACCACGAGCGCCGCCCCGGCCCCCACCGCGCACAAGAGCTGGCCCACGCCGTAGACGAAGCTGAACGGCAGGAGGCTTGCGAGCCGGTCCTCATCCGTCAGGCCGAGGTAGGACACGACCACGCTCGTGAGGGCCCACAGGTTTGCGTGACTCACAGCCACGCCCTTCGGGAGGCCGGTGGACCCCGAGGTGTACACGATCTGGGCGACGTCGCTCCCCAACCGGTCGACCGGTGCGAGCGGCTCGCCGCCGGGGCGGATCTCGCTGGCATCGAGGACGCCCGCAGCCGTGGAGAGCCGGCGCGGCTGCCGCGCGAGCACGTCCGCCGTCGTGATCAGACAACGCGCGCCCGAGTGCGCTAGCACGTGCTCGATCTGCCGCGGGCGGAGCGTCTCGTTCACCACGACGGCGATCGCACCGGCGGCCAGCGCGCCGAAGTACGCCGCGGCGGCGTCCCGACCACGCTCCAGCAGGATCGCCGCCCGGTCGTCGGCCCCGACGCCGGCGGCCCGGAGCGCCGCACCGATCGCCGCCGCGCGCTCCCGCAGGGCGGTGTAGGTGACGGTGCTGCCACGCTCTACGACGGCGGGCCGGTCGCCGTGGCGCCCGGCGCTGTGCCACAGGAGCTGAGCTGCATTGCGGGAGGAAGAGAGGGGCAACATGGCTTGTCGCGGTATTGCAACGAGCGTACCAAGGAAGGCCTGTCGGTTGGGCGGCACGGCGCGCGTTGCGCGCGCGCGACAGGGGTGCGCAACACGATCCCTCGCGGGTCTCCGAAGTCGTTGGCGTTTCGTCCAGTAACCGATGTCGCGACCAGGAGCCCGGGGTTCGAGCGGATGCCATTCCGAGGGCTCGAACTTTGCATTCGGAGACGCCGCGAGGCGGAGACGACGTTTTCCATGTGCTTGCGAGGTGCGGTGTCCACTACCATCGCAGACCGGCTGGAGCTCGATGCGGTTGCCGAGGCTCGACGGATCGCGGAGGCTCTCCGGATCCAGGTCGGGCAGACGTTGCGGCGCGCCGGGATCGTCGTCGCGATGAGCGGCGGCGTGGACAGCTCGGTGTGCGCGGGGCTGGCCGTGCAGGCGGTGGGCCCCCGGCACGTTCTCGGGCTAGGCCTGCCCGAGCGAGAGTCCGATCCCCAGAGTCTCGCGCTGGCGCGCGACTGGGCGAAGCGCCTCGGCATCGAGTTCCAGGCTGAGGATGTCACCGCTATGCTCGAAGCGACCGGATGCTACGAGCGGCGGGATGCGGCCGTACGTCGTCTCGTCCCCGAGTACGGTCCCGGGTGGCGCTCCAAATTGGTGCTCGACGGGGGCGGCCTCGATTCCGACCGGCTCAACGTGTGCTTCATTGCGGTGCAGCCGCCGGGGCAGGGCGTGCGCAAGGTGCGGCTGCCCGCGCGCGAGCTGCGGGAGATCGTGGCCGCCACGAACTTCAAGCAGCGAATCCGGACCATGCTGGCGTACCACCACGCCGACCGGCTCAACTACGCGGTGGTCGGTACGCCCAACCGTCTCGAATACGACCAGGGCTTCTTCGTGAAGGGCGGGGACGGGCTGGCCGACGTGAAGCCGATCGCGCACCTGTACAAGAGCCAGGTCTACCAGCTGGCCGAGTCGCTGGGAGTGCCCGTGACCATCCGGGCGCGCACGCCGACGACCGACACCTACTCGCTGCCTCAGACGCAGGAGGAGTTCTTCTTCACGCTGCCGCTCGGCACGCTGGACGTGGTGCTCCAGGCCCGGAACGAAGGCCGCAGCGCGGCGGACGTCGCCCGAGAGCTGGGGTATCGGCCCGAGCAGATCGAGCGCGCCTACCATGAGATCGAGCACAAGCGCGCCGTCACCCGTCCGCTCCATCTCACCTCGTTGCTGGTCGCGCCGGTTCCGGACGTCGGAGGCAACGGCTGATGTGCGGCGTCGCCGGGATCGCTCGCCGACGCCCCGTGGGCGTTTCCGCGGAGCTGCTGGAGCGGATGGCGGGCGCCATCCGACACCGCGGCCCCGATGGCTCCGGGCTGCACGTGGACGAACGGGTGGGCCTCACCAACGTCCGGCTGAGTGTGATCGACCTGGCGCGCGGCGCGCAGCCTATGACGAACGAGGATGGTAGCGTCTTCATCGTCTATAACGGCGAGATCTTCAACCACCTCGCGCTGCGCGGCGAGCTCGAGGCCCGTGGGCACGTGTTCCGGACCCGCAGCGACACCGAGGTCCTGGTGCACGCCTACGAGCAGTGGGGCGAGCGGATGTTGGAACGCCTGAACGGCCAGTTCGCGTTCGCGATCTACGACCGTCGCGCGCGGTCCGTGTTTCTCGCGCGGGATCGTTTCGGCATCCTGCCGCTGTACTACACGGAGCGCGACGGCGACCTGTATTTCGCGTCCGAGGTGAAGGCCCTGCTGGCGACCGGTGAGGTGGACCGGGCGCTCGATCCGGAGGGGCTGGACGAGGTCTTCACGTTCTGGGCGGCGCGTGCTCCCCGCACCCCCTTCCGGGGGATCCGGGCGCTCGAGCCCGGCTGCTGCGCCCGGTGGCAGGACGGGCGCCTGACGACACGGCGCTACTACGCGTTCGATTACGCCGAGACGGCCGCCGAGCCAGCGGACGCGCTCGACGCGCTCGACGAGCTGCTGCGCTCGGCGGTGCGGCTGCGCCTTCAGGCGGACGTGCCAGTCGGCGGGTACTTGAGCGGCGGTATCGATTCCAGCATCGTGTGCGCGCTCGCGGCGTCGGGGTCGCCGCACGCGCTGCGCACCTTCTCGGTGACCTTCGAGGACCCCGCGCTCGACGAGAGCGGATACCAGCTGGCGGTCGCGGCCGATGTGCGGAGCCGCCACGCAGTGCAGCGGATCGGGCGCGGCGACATCGCACGCGTGTTCCCGGACGTCGTCCGCCACACGGAGACGCCGCTGGTCCGCACGGCCCCCGCTCCGCTCTACCTGCTCTCGCGCGTCGTCCGGGAGCGGGGCATCAAGGTGGTGCTCACGGGGGAGGGGTCGGACGAGGTGTTCCTCGGGTACGACCTGTTCAAGGAGACCATCATTCGGCTGCTGTGCTCGCAGCGACCGGAATCGCGCTGGCCGCCGCGCCTGCTCGACGGGCTCTATCCGGGGATCGCTCCCGGTGCGGGGAAGGGCGATTTCTGGCGCGGCTACTTCATGACCGCCGGCTCAGCCGACGATCCGCTGTTCTCGCATCTGCCGCGGTTCCACCTGACTGCCCGCATCAAGGATTTCTACTCGCCGGAGTTCCGCGCGGGGCTGGGGTCCTTCGACCCGCTGGCCGAGCTGCGCGCCCGGCTG
>Ga0134122_10002337_pt1 | contig 13920 bp, 8 predicted proteins | sample KB302_FD_96461 | JGI IMG/M metagenome (GOLD analysis project Ga0134122, IMG submission 96461) | Terrestrial soil microbial communities without Nitrogen fertilizer from Kellogg Biological Station, Michigan, USA - KB3-0-2 | ecosystem: Environmental > Terrestrial > Soil > Unclassified ... | reverse complement strand
TTCGCCGGGGGGGTGACACGCCGGTCTCGCGCTGGCTGGACGCCGCGATCGGCTTGCCGGGTGGCGCCGGGCGCCCCGGTTTCGAGCTGCGTCTTGCATTCGCGGCGCTCGGTGCCGGCCGCTTGCGCGACGCGGCGGAGATCGAGCTGGCCGGACTGCTCGATCCGTGGGGAAAATACGCCCTGCCGATCCGCCAGGGCTTTACTGCGGGAACCGATCGCGACCCCGAGCCCGAAGGGGTGGAGGAAGGCGAGGGGCTGGAGCCGATCCCGCCCGAAGCCGCGGCGCCGGGAGAGTCCGGCGCGGAGAAGGAGGGAAACGCGGGGAACGTCCGCGCGCCGCGGCGGAGAATCCCCGGCAAGCGGCTCGCCGCCGCAATCGCCGCGGCGAAGCGGGCGAGCGAGAAGCTGGAAAATTGGCCCGAGGCGGCTCCGGCGGCGGTGCACCTTCAGCGGCTGCGCTCGTTGCTCGCGGGGGATCTGGGGTGGAGCCCCAAAGCGGGAGAGGGCGGCAACGCCGTACCCGATACTGAAATCGGGAGAGCCTACGCCGCCCTGGAAGCGCTGGCGGGTGAGGTGCCGAGCGATTTTCCACTCACGGCGGAAGAATTCGGCGCGATGGTCGGCGAGGCGTTTTCGCGGCTCGGCACCGGGGGGTTCGGCGGCAACGGCGGTGGGGGGGTCCAGGTGCTTTCGGTCACCGAGGCGCGCGGGCGGACGTTCGATCACCTGTTCGTCTTAGGCCTCGCCCGCGACGCGTTTCCCCGACCGGTGCGGGAAGACCCGTTGCTGCCCGATTCGTTGCGCCGCGTGCTGCGCCGCCTGCTGCCCGACCTCGCGGAAAAACGCGCCGGTTTCGATGAGGAGCGGCACCTGTTCGCCCAGCTTCTTTCGGCCGCCCCGCAGGTCACCCTGTCGTGGCAGAGCGCGGACGACGACGGCCGTCCCCGCGCCGCTTCGCCGCTGGTCGAACGGATCGTCTTTGAAGCCGGGGGCGTGGTCCATGCGCCGGGATTGTTCGCCGCGCCCGTTCCCGCGGTGCCGGCCGGCCCGCGCTCCTCGGCGCTGCTGCGTCCCGCCTGGGAGCACTCGACGCTGGCGGCCCTCCATGGCTCGCGAATCCACTTTTCTGAGGTTCTGCCCGCGGCGCTTGCCGAGCTGGCGCTGACGCCGGAGATCGGAGCTTTCCGGCCCGAGGCCACCGCGCAGGCCCGCCTGGCGGCGCTCGCCGAGCTGGACCCCGATCTGCGGACCCCCGAGGGGCGCGCGGCGAATCATCGCCTCGGCCCCTGGTTCGGCTTCGTCGGCGCGCTCGGCGCCGATCCCCGCTCGAAAGAGCTCGACCCGCGCCGCCGCGATCTGGCCGTCACCCACCTCGAACGGCTGGACGGCTGCCCGTGGCAATTCTTCCTTTCCCGCCTGCTGGCGATCGAGCCGACCCCCGATCCATTGCAGGCGCTCCCCGGTCTCGACGCCCGCCTGCTCGGCAATCTGATCCATGCGGTGCTCGACACCCTCGCCAAGAGAGTGACCTCCGGGCCATCGGCGGATTGGCCGACGGACGAAGAGATCGAGCCAATTCTCCGCGACGAGGCGGCAAAGATGGTGGCGCTCGAAGGAATCGCCCTCTCGGGACTCGGCCGCGCGCTCGCCGAGCGGGCACGGCCGTACCTCGCCGCGGCGCGCGAGCCTTGGCGGAACGAGCTGATCACAACGGAGGTGAAAGGTGGCGTCGAGGTGGTCGATCCCGTGACCGGCGGCCTACGCACCCTGACGTTTCGCGCCGACCGCGAGGATCGCCTGCCGGATGGCGCGCCGCTGTACACGGACTGGAAGACCGGCCGGCCGCTGTCGCTCAAGAAACGTCCGGAGACTCGCCGCGCGGATCTGATCGCGAAGATCGGTTCCGGCGCGCTGCTCCAGGCGGTCGCCTATCGCCGCTCGGCGGGACCCGGAGCGATCGGCCGCTACTACTACCTGAAGCCGGAGGCCGAAGTCCGCGAGTTCGCGGTCGAGCAAGACCCGCAGACCGACGCGGCCTTCGACCGCGCGGTGTCCGCCGGTCTCGCAGCCCACGCGGCGGGAAGCTTCTTCCCCCGCCTGGTCGATCCCGCGGGCCAGAAAGAGCCGCGCCGCTGCGAATACTGCGAGGTGGCCGAGGCCTGCCTGCGCGGCGACTCCGGCGCTCGGCGACGGCTGTTCGAATGGTCGGCGCGCGGCGAAGCGGAAGGCGCCACCGATCGCGCGCTGCTGGGGGTGTGGAACTTGGCGGCGCCGGAAGGTCGAACCGAGGAGCCGAAATGAACCGAGCCCTTCGGCCAGGTTCAGGCCACGGCGCGCAGGACTTCGTCCGCGGTTTCGCCAGGATCCCCTTGGACCAGAGACCGCCTCTTGAGAAGCGATCCCGGAAGCGATCTGCGTGCCGAGTGCTTGCCCACGATGGGGATGATCTTCTTTCCTGCGGCGACGGCAGCACCCAGCTCGAAATAGAGGTTTGGGCTCAGTACGCTCTGATCGTTCAAGACGAAGATCACGGCTTCGCTCTCGCGAAGAGCGCTTTCGACGGCGTCGGCAATGTTGTCGCCTGCCTTGATCTCCTTCTCGTCGTACCAGAGCGGCAGACCCCGCTCCTCAAGCGCCTCGGCGAACGCTTTCACCCATTCCCGGTCTTCATGGGAGTAAGAAAGGAAGATTTTGGGACTACTCATGGCGTTTCCCTCTCGGGATGCGCGCGCATCACGCGCCGCTTCAACTCGGCAAAGTATAGATCGATATCGTTGAGGTCGATGAGATCGCGCTTTTTGAGGAAGATCGGAACCCCGGGCCTCGCTTGGAACTCTGCGGAGGAGATTCCATGCAGGATTGCGACAATCGGAATCCGTCGCATCCAGGCGGCTCCTAGCTCCGACCAAACCCAAGGCCGATCGAGAGACCACGGAGTCAAGAGAACCACCAGCTCATCCGCTCTTTCCAGGGAAGAGAGAATCTGGTCCTCGAAGTCGTCCCCGACCTCAATGTCCGCCTCGTCGAGAAAAGGCGTCGCACCCGCGGCGGTGATCGCCTCGGAGATCCGCTTTGCCACCCAGGTATCGCGACTGCTGTGGCTGACGAAGATCAGGCGCTCAGGTGTTTCGGTGTCAGACATCGAGATCTCCGCCAAGTTTTTGCGCGGAGGCTGCCACACTTTCGACGCGTTCTCAATGCGCGGAGAAGACTCGTGACCGATCGAGTCGCCCTCCTCGCCGCCGATCGCTCGGCCCGTCAGCTGGCGCAGACCGAGTTCGAACGCCCTCTCGTGCTCGAAGCGGGGGCCGGGACGGGGAAGACGACGACGCTGGTGGCCCGGCTGCTCGCTTGGACGCTCGGGCCGGGCTGGGAACGGGCGGCGGCGAGACTCGCCGCGCGGGCCGCTGTGGCCGGCGATCCGGAGCGGGAGATCGATGACGAGCGGATCGCGGCCGAGGTGCTTTCCGGGGTGGTCGCGATCACTTTCACCGAAGCGGCAGCGGCCGAGATGGCTCACCGGGCGGCGCGCGATCTGGCCGAGGTGGCGAAGAGCTTCGGCCGGGTTCCCGGCTGGCTCGAAGCGGCGGCTCTGCCTCCCGAGGCGGAGCGGGTGCGGCGGGCTTGGGCCCTGCTCGCGACGCTCGACCAGTTGAATGTCTCGACGATTCATGCATTCTGCCGCCGGCTGCTCGCCGAGCACCCGCTGGAGGCGGGGGTCCACCCGCAGCTCACGGTCGATGCCGACGGGCGGCTGCTCGACGAGGCGGTCCAGGAGGCGGTCGAGGGCGCGATGCGGAGCGGCTACGGCGAGCCGGGCGACCCTCATCTGTTGACCCTCGCGGCCCGGGGATTGGGTCCGCGCGAGCTGGTCGAGGCATTGTTGGTGCTCGCCCGGGAAGGTCTCCCGGCCTCGGCTTTGCTCGCCGACCCGCTTACCGGGGCCGGTGCCGCGGCGCTCTCCCGCGGTTTGCTCGACGCGGCGCGCGAGCTGAAGAGCCTGCTTCCCGCGCGCTTCAAGGGCCGGGCGCCGAACGCGGAAAAAGTCGCGGCGGCGGTGCACCAATTGGCCGGATGCTTCGCGGGTGTTGAAGCCGCCGGTCTTGAAGCCTTAAGTCCCAAGTGCGCCGAGCTGCTGACCGAAAACCTCGTCAACCATCTCGGCAATTGGGAGAAGGGGAGCTTCAACCAGGCGGAAGACACCGCTTTCGCCGATCGCGCCGAGGCGGTCGCCGCCGCGTCCGGCCGGCTGCGCCGCGCCGCGCGTTTCCTCGCCGGGTTCGACGCGGAGCTGCTCACGGCGGCCCGCGGCGCGCTCGCGCCGCTTCTCGCAACGGTTGAGACCGCGATGCGGACCCGCGGCGCCGCGACGTTTCAATCGCTGCTGTCCGGCGCCGCGCGGTTGCTCTCGAACCACCCCGGCGTCCGCCGCGAGGTGCGCGGCCGGATCGATCAACTGCTCGTCGATGAATTCCAGGACACCGACCGCCAGCAGTGCGCGCTGCTCGCGGCGCTCGCGTTGCCCGACCCCTCGGCGCCCGACGCGCCCCTGCCGGGGCTCTTCCTGGTCGGCGATCCGAAACAGTCGATCTACGGCTGGCGGAGCGCCGATCTTTCCGCCTATTCCGGCTTCGTCGATCGGGTGAGCGAGGCGGGCGGCGAGGTGTTGCCGCTGGTCGAAAACTTCCGGTCGGTGCCCGGCATCCTCGCCGAAGTCGAGGAAGCCGTCGCTCCGGTCATGCGCGAGCGGGCCGGGTTGCAGCCGGCGTTCCAGCCCCTGGTCGCCTGCGCGAAGTTGGACGAGGAAGAGGGTTTCGCCGCCGCGGGGCGAAGGCCGGTCGAGCACTGGGTGCTCTGGCGGCCCCCCAATGAGGTCAATTCGGCCAACGCGACCGACGCGCCGGGGCTGGGGAAAACCCCGCTCGTCGTCGCCGCCGAGCTGGAGGCCGAGGCGGTGGCGCGCGACATCGCGGAGCTGCACGAGCGGGAGGGCGTGGCGTGGAATTCCTTCGGCATTCTGCTCCGCGGCTTCGGCTCGGTCGAGGTCGTGCTCGAAGCGCTGCGCGCCCGGCGCATCCCGTTCGCGGTCGGCCGGGATCGCCAGTACTACCGGCGGCGCGAGATCATCGAAGCTTCCGCGTTGGTGTGCACGGTGCTCGATCCGGGCGACCATCTGGCGCTCCTCACCTGGCTTCGCTCGGCGTCGGTCGGCGTGCCGGATGCCGCGTTGATTCCCTTGTGGAGCCGCGGATTTCCGCGTCTGGCGAGCGAGTTGGACGGGTCGGCCGATTCATCGCAAACGGCTGAGGCGCTGCAACGGATCTCCGCGCTGGTTCGAGAGGCGGCGCTCGCCACGCCGCGCGACGTGCCCGGCATCGCCGAGATCGCCGGCTGGGAGGCGAGCCTCGAAGCCGCGATGGCGGCCCTGGCGGCGATGCGCCGTTCGTTCGCGACCGACGCGGCGGACCTGTTCGTCGAAAAGCTCCGTCGCCTTTCGTTCATCGAGCCGACCGAGGCGGCGCGCTACCTCGGTCCCTACCGATTGGCGAACCTCGATCGCTTCTTCCGCCGCCTGCTCGAAGCGTTCGAAGAAGAGGGCGACGCGGGCGCGCTATTGCGCGTGCTGCGCAGGAGCATCACCGAGGGGCTCGACGCCGAAGAGGCGCGGCCGGACGGGGGCGAGGCGGCCGTCTCGGTGCTGACGATCCATGGCGCTAAGGGGCTCGATTTCGAGCACGTCTACCTGCTCCAAACCCACCGGCAACCGCCGGCCGACAACGAGACCGGCACCGCGGTCGGCCAAGTCGGAAGTTCATCGACAGAACCAGGGGAAAGCCGCTGGGAGGTGCGCCTGTTCGGCGCTCCGACCCCCGGATTCGCCGAGGTCGAAGCCGAGCGCGCCGCGGTCGAAGCGGCGGAACGGGTGCGCACTCTCTACGTGGCGCTCACCCGGGCGAAGGTCCGGCTGGTGATCTCCGGCCTATGGAACGAGCGGGAGGCGAACCCCGACAACGCCGCAGCCGATCCCGGCAACCTCGCCGAACGAGCCCGCTCCCACCTGCATCTCCTGACCGCGCGGGCAGGGCGGCCCGACCTGGCGGCCCTCTGGAGCGAGCTGGAGAGCGCCGAACCGCAAGAGTCTTCTTGGATCGACGGCGACGGCGTGCTCTGGCGCTTTCCGGGCCTGGATGCCGCCGCCGCGCGTGCCGAAGCGAGCCCGAAAGCGCGGACCGCGGGCGTCGCGCCGCCCTACGGCACGGCCGTCGAGGTCGCCGCGGCGGTCCGCGATCTCGGGGAGCGTCGGCGTCAGGCTTCGGCCCGGCAGGCCCGGCGGATTTCGGCGCCCGCCTCGGAAGAAGCCCACGAACGGTTGCGGCAGCTCCAGGCGGAGCGGAACGAGAGCGCCGCAGAGAGCCCGGAAGCGGTACTCGTGGCGGATGCCGCTAATGCCTCTGCCGACATCGAGAATCGCAGAAACGCCGCCATGGCGGCCGGCACCGCCGTTCATCGGGCGCTCGAAACCTGGGATCTCGCGGCGGAGGTGGCGGCGGAACGCGCGCGCCAGATCGAAAACCTGTCGGGCACTCTCGCGACGCTGGTCGGAATCGACCCGGAAGCCCGCCATGCGGCGGAGGTCCGAGCCCGCGGGCTGCTCGAAGCGTTCGCCGCCGGTCCGCTGATCGAACGCCTGCGGACCTTGAGCCCGAACATCCTCGCCCGGGAGCTGCCGGTCCTGCTGCCGGCCCCGGCGAATCTTGAGCTGGAGACCGGGCCGGTCGGTTTCATCTCCGGCGCGATCGATCTTCTTTATCGGGAAGAAGGCTTAGAGAGCGGCGGCTTCGTCGTCGTCGATTACAAGACCGACGACATCCAAAGCGAAGGCGAGCTCAACGCCCGGGCCGCCGCCTACGCGCCGCAAGGTGCTCACTACGCCCGCGCGATCCGCGATGCCCTCGGTCTCGCCGAGCCGCCGCGCTTCGAGCTTTGGTTTCTTTCTACCGGTTCCGTGGTACGGCTTGATCCGTAGCGGCGCGCCGTCCGGCCAGCTATACTCGCAACTGTGCAGATACTGCCGATAGTTCATGATCCGGAGATCGCGGCCGATCTTCCGCGCGGCTTTTGCAAATATTGGGACGGCCTCCTGATCAAAGCAAACGGCCGCATCCCGTGCGGATCGGATCACGGCGAAGGCTACACGATCGTCGATGCCGACCTCGAAACGGTGGATTTCGTGCCTGAGGTGTTCAACGGTCCAGCCTTCCGGCAGATGCGCCTCAGAACCGCGGTCGAGCATCGGGCTTTCATGAAGCAGTGCGCGCGATGCGCGGCCTTCAAGCCGTTCGAGGTCAACTTCGACAACACCGAACGGAATCCGCACTATCCGTCGATGACCAGCCTGGATGCGGACGCCGAACGGCAGCTCGCCAGAGTGCAGTCGGAGCGTGGCTGGCCGCTGGGCAGCATCGACTGGGTTGGCAACCTTCATCTCGAGCCCTCGCTCCCCTGTACGCTCCGGTGTCCTGCGTGCCTGCAGGGTTACGATCCCGGACTTCTTCGACGGGAGGGGCCGCCGTACTATTTTTCGCTCAGCGTGCTCCAGAACATCATGCGGTCGTTCCAGAGGCACGATGTGACCGTGCAACGCATCGGTTTCGGAGGGCGCGGCGAGCCAACGCTCAGTCAGAGTTTTCCCGAACTGATTCGATGCTGCCGCACGGCGTGTCCAGGCGCGCTCCTGGAAGCGGACACGAACTGCCAGCACCCGTTCAAGGACGAGTTCCTGATGCTCGACGCCATGTACTGCTCGATCGACGGCAGCACGCAGGAGTCGTACGAGACCTATCGCATCGGCGGAAGCTTCGAGAAGTGTGTGACGTTTCTGAAAGCCGCGACGGAACGCAAGCGCGCGCTGCAATCCAATTGCAAGATCACCTGGAAGTACATCCTGTTCGATACGACCGAGTCGGTCGAGCTCCTGAACCGCGCACAGAACCTCGCTCTCGAGCTCGGCGTGGACGCCCTTCTGTTCGTGATTACGTGGACGGCCGGTACGAACGGCAAAGTATTTCCGCCGAAGGTGATGACGACTCTACCCGACGTGCAGGCCTACCTCGATGCCCATCCGATCTTTCCGGCCAGCGGCGTGAAGCATCAGTAGCGCCTGGAGAAGGCGCCCTCGGTCTTGCCGCGAACAGGGCGAGCCGAGAAGCCCGCCGCTCAGGCGAGCAGCTGCGCCACCCGGTCGAGGAATGCTTTCGACTGGTTGGGTCCTAAAGCCGCCGAGACCACTTTCTCGTCGGCGCGCACCAGGTCGAGCACCGCTTCGAAACCGCGCCCGGCTTCCAGGCCGGTCTTGCTCATTCGCAGCGGCGCTTCGAGGTCGCTCTGTTTGGGGTGGCTCGACAGCAGAGCCCGGGCTTGGCCGTGGATCGCCTCGTTGACTTCGGCGAGGGCCGCCACGTCCATGTGCAGCAGGCGGTCGGTGCGCAGCTTGGTGAAGTCCTCTTTGAGCGCCACCAGCCCCGAGGTGATCAGGCCGTAGAGCAGCTTGCAGGTCTCGAACGGGCTCAAGCCCAAACCGACCGCGATCTCATCGATCGAACGGCGCTCGTCGATCTTGCAGATCAGGGTCCATTCGTGCGGCGTGAGCGAAACCGACGTGGTCGTCGCCTGCTGGGTGAAGACGGGAACCAGACGGGTCGAGGGGATGCGCTTCGACAGCACCTGCCACTCGTCGATCCGGCGCGCCGCCTCCATCAGGAGGTTGGTGTTCGATTTCTGGATCGTGGTCCGGGGGGTCTCCTGCCCGGCGGTGAAGAGGAACTCGCCTTCCGGCCAGATCGCCAGCTCGTAGACCGCCTCCTCGCCTTCCAGCTCGCCGGAATGGGCGTGGACGATCTGGCCGCCGCGCAGATAGATCTCGCCGTTCGCGTCGCCGTCGCGGGTGAGCGAGAAAACGCCGGTCTTGCCCGAGACGGACACGAGCTGGATGATGTCGGGGAGCGGTAGCTCCTTGAGCGAGCCCTGGAAGGCCATTTGCTGGAGATCCTAGTCCACTTCAGTTGGTCGTGTCAGCGGAGTGAGTCAAGCTAGCATGCTCTCGAAGCGAGGGTCAACCGACGCCGAAACGCTAAAGCCAGGCAATTGAGCTACTTGACGGAGCGAACCGGGGCGACGGGCCGGGCGGTGAGACGATCGATCCGCAGGCGCTGGGCGCAGCAGACGCCGACCGCGAGGGCGTCCGTGGCATCGGCCGCCCATTGAGTCGTAGAGCCGAGGATCAGCCCGACCATCCGCGCCACCTGGGTCTTGTCGGCGCGGCCGTTGCCGGCCACCGCCGATTTGACCTCCGCCGGACTGTATTCGACGATCTCGAAACCGCGCCGCGCGACCGAGGCGAGCAGGGCGCCGCGCGCTTCGGCGAGCACGATCAGCGAACGATGGTTGGCGCCGTGAAACGGCGCCTCGATCGCCACCACCTCGGGGTTCGCTCGGTCGAGCAGCTCTTCCAGACGCACCACCAGCGAGGCCAGCCGCTGCGGCAACGCGAGGTCGCGCGGGCAGGAGAACCGCCCGGCTTCGATCGCGACGAGCTTGCCGCCGCGCTTTTCGATCAGACCGAAGCCGGTATGGAGACTGCCCGGATCGAGGCCGAGGATCAACATGGGCGGGAAAGCGTTGCGCTAGGAATCGAGAGCCTCCGGGGCGACCTCGAAGTTTCCCCACACCTTCTGCACGTCGTCGTGGTCCTCCAGAGCCTCCATCAGCCGCATCGCGGAGCGCACCCTGTCGCTCGCCAGCTCCATGTAGGTCTGAGGAATCATCGACAGCTCGCCGACGAGGGTGACGATCTTGCGCTGCGCCAGCTCCTCTTGAACCCGCAGGAAGTCTTCGACCGAAGTGAAGATCTCGTAGGCCTCGCCGTCGGTCGAGATGTCGTCCGCTCCAAGCTCCAGCCCCAGCTCCATGAACGCGTCCTCGCCCTGCGATTCCCGGTCGATCGCGAAGTAACCGCGGCGATCGAACATCCAGGAGACGGCACCGGCCTCGGCGAGGTTGCCGCCGTTCTTGGTGAAGATATGGCGGATTTCGCCCGCGGTCCGGTTGCGGTTGTCGGTCGCGGCTTCGACCAGGATCGCGCTGCCGCCCGGCCCGTACCCCTCGTAGACCAGTTCCTCGAACGTCGCGCCGCCGAGATCGCCGGAACCCTTCTTGACCGCCCGGTCGATGGTGTCGTTCGGCACGCTGCTCCCGCGCGCGTCGAGGATCGCCGAGCGCAGGCGCGGATTGCCCTTCGGGTCGGCGCCGCCCATGCGGGTCGCGACGGTGATTTCTTTCAGCAGCTTGGTGAACGCCTTGCCGCGCCGGGCGTCGGTCACCGCCTTCTTATGCTTGATCGTCGCCCATTTGCTGTGGCCGGACATGGTGCTCTCTACCCCCGTGATGAAACCGCCGCTTAGAGCCAAGTTTACACGTTGGCCCGCGTCCGAGAGATTCGAGGGGTAAGCCCTTGCCCGTCAGTGCGTTCGATTGACGGACGGGCGGCGCCAATGCTAGAAGGGCGGGGATTCGCCTCTCAGGAGAAGCAAGCATGGCCCTGATCCTCGTCATCGAGCGGGAACAACGCTATATCGAGCGCATTCAGGATGCGCTTTCGGTCGAGGGTTACCGGCTGCATTTCGTCGGCGGCCGGGCCGAGGCTCTCCAGGCGGCGGCGTCCGAGGCGCCCGATCTGGTGATCGCGAGCGCGGAGGCCCCGGGCGTCGAGGCGTTGGCCATCAGCTTCGCCCGCCGCTCCGGCGGCCCCGGGGTCGTGGCGCTGATGCCCGAATCTTTGGAAGGCGCCGATGCCGCGGCGATCGAAGCGGACGAGTTTCTGATCAAGCCGTTCACCGATCAGGACCTCCGCCTCGCGGTGCGCCGCTCGCTCGCCGCCCGGCGCGACCCCGGCAGAGCGCGGGTGGCGCAGGCGGACGATCAGCAGCTGACCTCGAAGGACATCTTCGGCGACGTGCTCGCCGAGGTCGAAGACGACCTGCGGCGGCCCGCGACCTCGCCGGCTCCGGCTTCCGCCCTGCCGACCGGTTTCGCCGCCGCGGGGACCGACCAGGGCGCGATCGAGCGGAAGCTCGAACAGACGCTCTCCGGCGTGCTCGGGGTGGGCGGGTTGCCGCGCCCGAAGCCGCCGGCTCCGGCGGCCAAGAAGCCGGCGGAACTGCCCGCGACGGACGTCGAAGCGCTGCTCTCGAAGACCCTGTCGAGCCTCCAGATGAGCGGCAAGGCGAGCACCTCCTCGCCCCGCCCGCCGGCTCCGCCTGCCCCGGCGCCCCCGGCCGCGAGCCCCCAACCGCCGCCGGTCCGTCCTCCGGCGCCCGCCCCGGCCGCGCCGCCGCCGGCCAGGCCGAGCGAGGGGACCGGGGTCCGCTCGAAGGCGGATCTGGATTTCGCCGCGATCGAGCAGCTGGCGCGCCCCGTGCGTCCGGCGACCCAGACCGGCACCGCGGCCCCCTCGGCGGTTCCCCCTCCGGCCTCGCCGCCGGTCGCTCCTCCGCCGGTCGAGCTGGCTCCGCCGCCCCCGATGGTCGCTCGTCCCCCCGCGGCGGCGCCCGAGCCGCTGCTTCGTCAGGCGCCCGTGCCCCCCCCGATCGAGGCGCCCCCTGCCGTACCTGCCGTCCCCCCGCCGACCGGCGGCGCGACGCTGGAGCCGGCCAATTCGCTCGCCACGCAGCGGATCCCGGTGTTCACGGAGGAGGCGGACGACCGGCGCTTCGGTCAATACACGCTGCTCGAACGGATCGCCGTCGGCGGCATGGCCGAGGTCTGGAAAGCGCGCATGTGCGGTCTCGAAGGGTTCCAGAAGACCGTGGCGATCAAGAAGATCCTGCCGCACATGACTCACAACTCCGAGTTCGTGAGCATGTTCATCGACGAGGCGAAGCTCGCGGCGCAGCTGTCGCACCCGAACATCATCCACATCTACGACTTGGGCAAGATCGCCAACGACTACTTCATCGCGATGGAGTACGTCGAAGGTCGCGACCTGCGGACGATCGGCAACCTCGCGCGCCAGAAGCGGCTGCCGATCCCTGTCGGCCTCTCCCTGCTGATCGCGCACCACGTCGCCGGAGCGCTCGACCACGCCCACCACAAGCGGGACTTCGAAGGCCGCGCGCTCGGTCTGGTGCACCGCGACGTATCGCCGCAGAACGTCCTGATCAGCCGCGACGGCGACATCAAGCTGTGCGACTTCGGCATCGCGAAGGCGGTGACCCAGGCGGGGCAGACGCAGATCGGCGCGCTCAAGGGCAAGCTCCAGTACATGTCGCCCGAGCAGGCTTGGGGCCGGTCGGTCGATGCTCGCTCGGACATTTTCTCGCTCGGCACGCTGCTGTTCGAAATGCTCACCGGCGAGCGGCTGTTCGCCGGGGACAGCGAAATCTCGGTCCTCGAATCGGTGCGCGAAGGCAAGGTCAAGAGCCCGCGCGAGATCGATCCGTCGATCTCGGCCGAGATCGACTCGATCGCCCGCCGGGCGCTCGCCCACGATCCGGCCGATCGCTTCCAGTCCGCCGGGGAGATGGAACAGCGCCTGGGCGCCGTCCTCTACGAACAGAAACCGACCCCCTCGCACACCGATCTCGCGGCCTACGTCCGCAGGCTCGAAGAGGCGCCCATTCCGGAAGAGGCTCCGGCTGCGCCGGCCGCGGCGCCAAGCCCCCCAGCTCCCGCGCCCGTTCCGGTCTTCCCGGTCGCCGCGCCGGTTTTGCCCCCGCCGCCGGCCCCCGCGCCCCCCTCTTCGGTCGCTGCCGCGGCGGTCGTCTCGCCGCCGATTCCCGGCTTCGCCGCCCAACCGGCGGGATTCGAGGCGGATCCGCCCGAGGCCGGGCCGGTCGTCGAAGCGGTGGCGCCGCTCGCGGACGCTCCGGTCCCGCCGCCGGCCGCGAAGAGCCGGGCCATGCTTTGGCTCGCCCTGGCGGCGCTGGTGCTCGTCGCCGTGGCCGGAGGCATCTGGTTCGTCCGCGGCAAAGCCAAGGCCCCGGCGACGCCCGCCCCCGGAACCGCTCCCGGAGCGACCGTCACTCCGCCCCCCGCGCCCGGTACCGCGAGCACTCCGCAGGCTCCGGCGCTCCAGACCGATTTGACCGGTTTGGTCGGCGAAGCCCTGGCGAAAAAGAACGAAGAGCTGAAGAAGGAGTACCAGAAGCAGTTCGAGGAAAGGGAGCGAAAACTGCGCGAGCAGATCGCCGCCGGCTCGAACGCGGCGGAGAAGAACCCCGCCGCTTCGCCGCCGCCCGCCGCCGCCCCGACCCCCGCTTCGCCCGCTCCCGCGGCGCCCGAGCCCGCGCCGCAGCCGGAAGAACGGCGACCCGAGCCCGCCCCGGAGCCGGCGAAGGCGGAGGAGCGCCGGCCCGAGCCTCCCGCGCCCGCCGCGCGCGAGGAGGAAGCCCCCCGGGCGCGCGAGGGTGACCTCGTCGAGCCGGGTCCCGGGGTGAGCGTTCCTCAGCTTGTCAGCGCTCCGAAACCGGGATATCCTGCGCTCGCCAAACAGCTTGGCGTGCAGGGCGTGGTCGTCCTGGCGGTGCTGGTGGACGAGAACGGCAAGGTCGCAGAGGCACGGTTGGTCGAGCCGATCAAACAAAAAGTGGGAATCAACGAATCCGCGCTCGCCGCCGCGCGAGGCGCTCAGTATCGTCCTGCGACCAAGGGCGGCGTCCGGGTCAAGATGTGGACACGGCTACGCATTCCGTTCAAGCTCTAAAGCGCAGGCTGTGGGAGGAACTCGATGAGTCTGAATGATCAGCAGCGGAAATTCTACGAAAACATTCTGGCCACCACGCGCCAGGAGATCGAAGACCTCGATCGCTCGATCGAGGAGGAGCTCGCCAAGGTGAAGGATCGCCTGGCCGAGCTGCAGAAC
>Ga0134122_10002336_pt1 | contig 13922 bp, 15 predicted proteins | sample KB302_FD_96461 | JGI IMG/M metagenome (GOLD analysis project Ga0134122, IMG submission 96461) | Terrestrial soil microbial communities without Nitrogen fertilizer from Kellogg Biological Station, Michigan, USA - KB3-0-2 | ecosystem: Environmental > Terrestrial > Soil > Unclassified ... | reverse complement strand
TCCGGACCGGGCTTGGGCTGCTGAGCTGTGGCGGCATGGCCGGAAGCGGCGTGCGCCACGATCAACAGGAACGAGCCCATCGTGAGTAGCTTCATTGCTAGTTCCTCCTAACCGACAAGCTTGCTTCTCGGGTCGACGATCGCAGATGGAAGTACCTTCCGCCGACCGAACGTACCTGGCACTACGCGACACCCAAGCCCAGGGTTTCGCACCGGCCGGCCGAATCAAGGCTCCCTGGCTCCGAGAAGCCGCTCGGCGCTTGGTTCGTTACACAGACCGCATCGGCGAATGCCCTCGCGGGCCAGAGCGGCGCGCTCGAACCGATTGTGCAGGTAGGAATCGCCGCCCCGCCAGACGGCCAGGAGGCTCGACACCAGATAGGCCGGCAGGAAGGCCGGTCCCCAACGCTCGTACTGCCGGACATGGACCTCCTCGTGGTCGCGGGTGCGATCCAGAGCACGATCGTCACGGCCCAGCACCACGTGACCCAACGTGAGGGCTTGAATGGAGAGTCCGGCCGGCGCGATCCTCTCGAGCAGGCGCCGGATTCCCGGTCCGTGCACCTCGAGAACGCCCCTGAAGACCCGCGCCCGGCCGCCGCCCGCCAGACCCGTGAGCGCGAGCGCCAGACCGATCAGAGTGTTGGGCAAGGCCCAGAGGTAGCGCAGCATGAGTCGTCACCGCTACCTGGAACTACGCATCGACCTTTTCTCTCAACATCTCGTTCACAAGCCGGCCTACCGCGATCCCGCGTTGGTGAGCCTGAACCGAGAGCACCTTGATCAAGTCTTCGTCTACCTCAACCTCAAAGCGACGATGTTTGAGCTCCGCGTGCACGGCAACTTCCTCGAAGCTGCCCGGATAGTCCGTCGTGTCATGGGTATCCCAGAACTCCGCCGCCTCTTCATAGCTGGCGAACTCATCTGGAATGGGGTCAACTCGCTTCGACTGTTCGCTCATAGTAGCTCCGCTCTGAGCTCGTCATATCGCGCGCCGAGATGGGCAAGGCTGCTGTCTGATACTTACGGATGAAGAAGACGACCAAGTACCTACCGTCATTCGTCTTCCCATAGGCGACGTACAGATCTTCACCTTTCACCCGTCCCTTCTGTGCTCTCCGGACATGCGGTCTGGAGAACAGGATCTGCTCGGCTTCATCTGTGGTGACGCCATGTTTGGCTTCAAGTTTCTCGACAAACACATCCCTCCAGATAACCTCAGTCAGCATTATGCCCGATTCTACACTCCCCGCCCCACCGGCACGGCTGCCAAGCGGCTCTTCAGGTGAGAAACGATCTTCGGCCCGTGATCGCGGGAGTTCTCGATGAAGATGCGGTCGGTCCAGCGGCCGGCCTGGAGGGTGCCGGCGATGTAGAGGCCCGGGACGTTGGACTCGCAGGTCTCGGGATCGTAGGCCGGGATCAGGGTCTCGGGATCGACCTCGACGCCGCAGCGCCGCTCGAAGTCGGCGTCGGGCACGTAGCCGATCAACACGTAGGCGGCCTGCGCGGGCAGCAGATCGGGGCCGTTTGGAGTCTCGAGCTCCACCGCTCCCTCGGGGAGAAAGGCGCGCACGAGGGTGTTGAAGTGCGCCGGGATCGAGCCCTCTTCGATGCGATTCTCCATGTCCGGCTTGAGCCAGTACTTGACTCCCGGCTTGAGGCCCGGCCCTCGGTGGACCAGGGTCACCCGGACGCCGTTGCGCCACAGGTCGAGCGCCGCCTCGGCGGCGGTGTTGCCGGCGCCGATCACCACCACGTCCTGTCCGAAGTGCGGGAAGGGCTCCTTGTAGCGATAGGAGACCCAGGGGAGATCCTCGCCGGGCGCGCCGAGACGCCGAGGATTCACGAAGTAGCCGGTAGCGATGGCCACGGAACGCGCGCGCAAGGTCCGCGGTCCCAGGCGCTCGCGCAGCGTCCGGACGACGAACTCCTCGCCCTCTTTCTTCACCTCCAACACGTCCTCATACAAGGCGAGCGGGACCTTGTAGTGGTCCACCACGAAGCGGTAGTAGGCGAGGGCCTGGCGGCGGGTGGGCTTGTCGTCGGGAATGGTGAAGGGGACGTCCGCGATCTCCAGCCGGTCGCGCGTGGTGAAGAACTCCATGAACGTGGGGTAGCCCTGGATCGCCGACGTCAGGGGTCCGCGGTCCACCAGCAACACGGAGAGGCCCTGCCGGCGCGCCTCGGCGCCGATGGCGATGCCGGTGGGTCCGGCGCCGACTACGAGGAGGTCGAGGGGGTCGGTCAAGAGTAAGGTCTCCTTTGTGGCTCTGGGTCCGGGTCTTGGGTCTTGGGTCTTGGGGATCTTGCTTCTTCAGGACCCAGGACCCAAGACCCAAGACGCTTTCCAAAGATAGAAATGATCCACCGGCCCGTGTCCATTCCCTTTTCCCACGGGATAGGCGGCGGCCATGGCGCCGCGGAGGTACTGGATGGCACCCTCAACGGCCCGCGGCAGCTCCTCCCCCGCTCCCAGGCGCGCGGCGATGGCCGAGGAGAGGGTGCAGCCGGTGCCGTGGGTCGAGGTCGTGTGGAGGCGGGGATGCGTGAAGCGGTGCACCCGTCCTCCCTCGAGCAGCAGGTCCACGACCTCCTCTCCCTCGGCGTGTCCGCCCTTGGCGAGCACGGCGGGACCCTTCGCGGCCAGGGCCTCGGCCGCATGGAGCCTCTCTACTTCGCCGGCGGCCGGGAGTCCCGTCAGCCTCTCCAACTCGGGGAGGTTGGGGGTCACCAGGGTCGCGAGCGGCAGGAGGTCCGCGGCGAGCGCCTCGACGGCGTCCTCGCGCAACAGGCGGTCGCCGCTCTTCGCCACCATCACCGGATCGAGAACGACCGGCACGCTCGTCCCGGCGAGATGCGTCCGCAGCCGGCCCGCCACGGCGCGGATCACCTCCGCGCTCATCAGCATGCCGATCTTGACGGCGTCGGCGCCGATGTCTTCCAGAACAGCATCGATCTGAGCGGCCACCATCTCCGGCGGCACCTCGAGGACGGCTCGCACCTCGCGGGTGTTCTGAGCCGTCAGCGCGGCGATGACGCTCATGCCGTAAGCGCCATGGGCGGCGAAGGTCTTGAGGTCGGCCTGGACGCCGGCGCCGCCGCCGGAGTCCGAGCCGGCGATGGTGAGGAGGCGGGGCCTCACCCCTGGCCTCCTTCCCCCTCTCCCGTCCGGGAGAGGGGGCCAGGGGGTGAGGTTTCGAAGGGCGCCATGCTCGATCTACCTCGTCCCCGTGATCTCCCCGCTCCCACAGATTCCTTGCTCGTCTCCCTCCTCTCCCGGTGTGGTGGGAAGGGAGGGGGCGGGAGAGGAGGGCCGGGGAGGTGAGGGTTCACGCCTCGAGCTGGCCGCGCCGGTACCAGGCGACCCAGAGCACGATCAGCAGCACGGCGACACTGATCACCTGCGCCAGGGTGAAGCCGCCGAAGAAACGGTCGTCCTTGGCGCGCAGGATCTCGATCAGGAAGCGCTCGACGGCGAGGAGCGCCAGGACGGTGAGGGCCACGGTGCCGGGCCGCAGCCGGCGCCTGAACAGCCATAAGGCGAAGCCCCAGATGGCCAGGGCCAGGGCGGTCTCATAGAGCTGCGTCGGATGGACGCGCACCAGCGTGTCGTCGGGCACCGTAGGGGGAATCAGGAGGTGGAACATCTCGCGCAGGTTGCCGGCGGTGGTCTCGGGCAGCCCTACCGGGAAGGCGACGCCCCAGGGCAGGTCGGTAGGACGGCCGTAATCGTCGCCCACCAGGAAGCAACCGATGCGGCCGATGCCGTAGCCCAGGGCGAGAGCGGGAGCGACCACGTCCGCCATCGGCCAGGCGGGGAGGCGGCGCCGGCGCATCATCCACAGCACGCCGGCCGTGCCGAGGATGAAGCCGCCGTACCAGACGAGCCCCGAGCGGTCGAAGAGGAGCCGCCAGTCCCTGTTGAGGATGGCATAGTAGATCTTGGCGCCGAGGATGCCGCCGAGACCGGCGGCGAACACGATGGCGCTCGCGTCTTCCTCGTCGCCGATGCCCAGCCGCTTCATTCCCCAGCGGAGCTGGAGATAGCTGGCAAGGAAAGCGAGGACCAGCATCACCCCGAACGGGCTGATGGAGAACGAGCCGATGTGGAAGATTTCCTTGATCATGACGGGGGCCGCCATCGTAGCATGGTGGTGGCCAGGTACCCTCCTGCCGAAGGGTCGTAGCGGCGGGCCTACGTGCCCGCCGCCCTTCGTCATCACCTACCAGAGGACGGCGGGCACGTAGGCCCGCCGCTACGACATTCCGGTAGACTAGGCCCCATGTCGAGCGAAGACCGGATAACCTACGAAGCCTCCTTGGGCGAGCCGACGGCAGGCACGCCGGCGCGGCTGTACGTCTGGGTACGGCGCTACCGGGGTGAGGAGGAGATGACGGGGCGCTACGAGATCTTCGAGGATCTGGCGCGGCTCGACGAGTTCATCGCTCGCGCCACGGCGGCCGGCGGGGATACCGCCGGGCTGCGCGGCGCCCGCGAGCGCTTCGCCGAGAGCCTGGGCCAGGCGACCTGAGATCGCCGCCTCATGATCACCGAGGCAACCCGCGAGCGCTTCGCCGCCCTGACGGAGCTGGTCCGGCGTGACAACAAGGGCCGCTGGCTCGTCCTCACCCACGACAATCCCGATCCCGACGCGCTCGCCTCCGCGCAGCTCCTGGCGCGGCTGCTGCGGCAGGCGTTCCAGCAGAAGGTCACCGCGGCCTACGGCGGCATCGTCGGGCGGGCCGAGAACCGCGAGATGGTCCGCAACCTGCGCTTCCCTTTCAGCCACGTCCGCCACCTGAGCCTGAAGAAATATCAGCACTTCGCGCTGGTGGACACCCAGCCCCGCACCGGCAACAACCAGCTCCCGGCGCGGATCGTGCCCGACATCGTGATCGACCACCATCCGCTGCGGTCCAACACCCAGACCGGACCGTTCTATGACATCCGGCCGAAGTACGGCGCCACGGCGACCATTCTCGCCGAGTACCTGCTCGCCGCCGACATCCAGCCCACGCACGCGCTCACGACGGCGCTGATCTACGCCATCCGCTCGGAAACTCAGGACTTCGCCCGCGAGCACGCCGGACCCGACAAGGCGATCCACGATCTCTTCTTCCCGCGGGCGAAACACCGGCTGCTCGCCCGCATCCAGAGCCCGCGCCTGCCCCTCGCCTATTTCGGCAACCTGCACGACGCCCTGGAGAACCTGGAGTCCGTCGACTCGCTCATCCTGAGCCATCTCGGCCCGATCGAGCAGCCGGACATCGTGCCCGAGATCGCGGACCTGCTGCTGCGGATGGAGGGGAAGACCTGGTCGCTCGCCACCGGCTACTTCCAGGACCGCCTCTACCTCTCGATCCGCACCACCAACACCCGCGCCGACGCGGGCGGCCTGATGCGTCGCGTCATCGGCCGCCGGGGCAAGGGCGGCGGCCACGGCATGATCGCCGGCGGCTGGATCGACGCCAGCAAGGTCACCGGCGCCGCGGAACGACGGGAGATGCAAAAGCGGCTGGGGCTCCGATTGGCGAAGGAGCTGAAGAAGAACCCCGAGAAGATCGTCAGGATCGAGCTGCGGCCGAAGGAGGAAGAGCCGGCAGCGCCGGTGCAGCAGGAGGGGCCGAAGAAGGATTCCTGAGCTCGGCTTCCGAGTGCAGGATATCCGTCAAAGTCGCCGGCAACCTGATGTCCGATTCCGCCGTTGCCTTCAATTCAGCGTCGCCTCGCCGGCGCCCCTCACCTCCCCGACCCCTCCTCTCCCCGAGGGAGAGGAGGGAAGAAAAAAGAAGCTTTCTTGGGTCTTTCTCCCCTCTCTCCCTCGGGGAGAGAGGGGTCGGGGGAGTGAGGGCCGACGGCGCGGCGACGCTGAAAGCAAGGGTAACGGCGGAATCGGAGATCGGAATTCACGGCGACTTTAACGGAGCCTTGCTTCCGAGTGACTGGCGCACCGCTACCTCCGGCCCTGAAGGATTCGAACGAGCGTCCGGCGGTCGATCCGTACCTTGGCGACCGGTTGGCCGTCCCGCAGCAGGACGGGGACGACGTCCGTGAACCGGGCTCGCAGCTCCGGCTCGGCATCGGCGTCCCTCGATGAGTAGCTCAATCCGAACGAAGGAAGGATCTCGTCGAGGAGCGCCGCCATCTCGTCGCATAGGTGGCAGCCTTGGCGGGTGACCAGCTCGTAGGTGCTCACTCCCACTCGATCGTCGCCGGAGGCTTGCTCGTCACATCATAAACCACGCGGTTGACGCCCTTGACCTCATTGACGATGCGGTTGGCGACGCGGCCGAGGAGATCGTACGGCAGGGGGCTCCAGTCGGCGGTCATGAAGTCGGGAGTGTCGACGGAGCGCAGGGCGACGACGCTCTCGTAGGTGCGGTAATCACCCATCACGCCTACGCTCTTGACCGGCAGGAGGACCGCGAAGGCCTGGCTCACCTTATCGTACCAGCCGCTCTCGCGCAGCTCGTGGAGGAAGATGGCGTCGGCTTCCTGGAGCAGCGCCACCCTCTCGGGCGTGACCTCGCCCAGGATGCGCACGGCGAGGCCGGGGCCGGGGAAAGGGTGGCGGGTGAGGATCTGCTCGGGCAACCCCAGCTCGCGGCCGAGCTGGCGCACCTCGTCCTTGAATAGAAACCGCAGCGGCTCGACCAGCTCGAAGCCCAGCTCCGCCGGCAATCCGCCGACGTTGTGGTGGGTCTTGATGACCGCCGAAGGGCCTTTGACGGAGACCGACTCGATGACGTCCGGATAGAGCGTTCCCTGGGCGAGGAAGTCCACGTCTTCGATCTTCTTCGCCTCGTCCTTGAAGACGTCGATGAAGACGCGGCCGATCGTCTTCCGCTTCTGTTCGGGGTCCTCGATGCCGGCGAGCTCGGAAAGGAAGCGTTCCCGGGCATCGATCGCGACGATCGGGATGCCGAGCCCGTCGCGCAGGCTGTGGACCACCTGCACCGCTTCGTCCTTGCGGAGCACGCCGGTGTCGACGAAGATCGCCGTCGAACGCTCGCCGACCGCGCGCTCGAGCAGGGCCGCCACCACCGAGGAATCGACGCCGCCCGAGAGGGCGCAGATGACCTTGCCCTCCCCCACCCTCTCGCGCAGGGTAGCCGTCGCCTCTTCCAGATACGAGGCCATCCGCCAGTCGCCGCGGGCGCCGCAGACGCCGAAGAGGAAGTTGCGGAGGATCTCACCGCCCGAAACGGTGTGTGTGACCTCCGGGTGGAACTGGATGCCGTAGAGGGCGCGCCCGGCGTCCTCGAAGGCCACCATGGGCGCATTGCCGGTGCTGGCGGTCACCCGGAATCCCGGCGGCAGGTGGCGAACGCGATCGCCGTGGCTCATCCAGACCGTCTGGCACGCCGCGAGCCCTTCGAACAGCCGGCCAGGCTCGACGATGGCGATCTCGGCGCGGCCGTACTCGCGGCGGCTCGAGCCCTCGACGCCGCCCCCCAGCTCGTGCGCCATCACCTGCATGCCGTAGCAGATCCCGAGCACCGGCACGCCGAGCCGGAACATCGCGGCATCGGCGCTGGGCGCGCCGGGCTCATAGACGCTCTGTGGGCCGCCGGAGAGGATGAGGCCGGCCGGCTGCCGGTGCCGGATCTCCTCGACGGAGAGGTCGAAGGGGTGGACCTCGCAATAGACCCGGTTCTCGCGCACCCGGCGAGCGATCAACTGCGTGTACTGGCCGCCGAAGTCGAGGATGAGGACGGTCTGGTGGCGGGGTTCGGGAATGGACATGGAGTCTTGGGTCCTGGGTCTTGGGTCTTGGGATTGGAATCGGATCTGTCGTCGTTTGGCGATTTCACGGTTTGGAGGAGACTACGTCAAGATCCCGTACGTCCCGAGGGACTCGAAAACCCCAAGACCCAGGACCCAGGACCCAAGACTTCCCCACCCCTCACAGCTCAGTCTCTGACTTCAGCTCCCGCGTCATCAGCTCTTCGACGGCCCGGCGGGGGACCTTGCCTTCATAGAGCACCGCCACCATCTGCTGCGTGATCGGCATCTCGACGCCGCGCTGGGCCGCGAGACGCGAGACGGCGATGGAGTTGCGGACTCCCTCGGCCACCATGTGGGTCTCGCCGGTGATCTCCGCCACGCTGCGGCCCGCCGCCAGCTCGACGCCGATCCGGCGGTTGCGCGACAAGCCCCCGGTGCACGTGAGCACCAGGTCGCCCAGACCGGCGAGGCCGGCGAAGGTGCGGGGCTGGCCGCCGAAGGCGATGCCGAGGCGGGTGATCTCGTGCAGGCCGCGGGTGATCAGGGCGGCCAGGGTGTTGTGACCGAGGCCCATTCCGGAGAGGGTGCCGGCGGCGATGGCGATGACGTTCTTGGCGGCGGCCCCCAGCTCGACGCCGACCACGTCGGACGAGGAGTAGAGCCGCAGCAGAGGCGTGGCCAGGCACTCGCGGGCTTCGGTCGCGAAGTGGGCGTCCTCGGAGGCGATCACGGCGGCGCTGGGGACGTTGCGGGCCAGCTCGGCGGCGAAGGTGGGCCCCGAGAGCACGGCGAAGCGTATCTCCCGATCGGCGGCCACCCCCTCCTCGAAAGCAACCTGGCTCATTCGCGCCAGAGTCTCGGTCTCGATCCCCTTGGTCGCCGAGACCAGCGGCAGCGGGCCGCCTCCGGGATGGCGGCGCAGGAAAGAGCGCAGCACCTCGCGAAAACCGTGGGAGGGCACGGCGACGAGGAGGAAGTCGCCGTCGGCGAGATCTCCGGCGTCCGCGGTCGTCTCGAGGCCGGACGGCAGCTCGACGCCGGGCAGGTACTCGGGATTGGCGCGCTCCTCCGCCATCCGCCGCGCCAGCTCGGGGCTGCGGGCCCAGAGCCGCACCTGGTGGCCGCCCGCCCCGGCCAGATGGACGGCGAGGGCGGTCCCGAACGAGCCCGCGCCGAGAACGCTGATCCGCCGCGGGTTGCCGTTCATCCTCTCTCCTCCTTGGCTGGCTCGCGCCGCCGCTCTCCCAGGCGGGGCTCCGTCCCCTGGCGCAGACGCCGCAGATTCCTGGCGTGGCGGATGATGATGATCAGCGCGATCGCCGTCGACGGCAGGAGCAGCCAGGTGCCGCCGGACCTCACCCAGCCGAGTCGCAGGCATGAAGCCACCAGGAGCGGTATGAGCGCCGCGGTGACGATCGAGCCCAGCGAGACGTAGCGCTTCCAGATCACTACCGTCACGAAGACGACGAGCCCGAGGGCCATGGCGGCAGGCGCGAGGGTCCCCAGGGCGCCGGCCGAGGTGGCGACGCCCTTGCCGCCCCGGAAGCCGAAGAAGACCGGAAAGACGTGGCCGATCACCACGGCGACCGCCGCTCCGCCGACCACGGAAGGCGTCGCGTCGAGCGCCCGGGGGACCGCCACCGCTGTGATGCCCTTGGCCACGTCGAGCACCAGCACCACTGCCCCGGCAGTCCTGCCGGCGGCGCGCAAGGCGTTGGTGGCGCCGGCGTTGCCGCTCCCCACGGTGCGGATGTCCAGCCCCTGGACCAGCCGGACGACGAGGACGCTGAACGAGACCGAACCGAGGAGGTACGCACCAACGACGACCGCGGCCGCGAAGCCGGGGCTCATTCCCCTTCCTCCGCAATCATGGGAAAGACCTCGACGGCGCGGTAGCGGGCGCCCTTCGGCGAGAGCTTGCTCTCGAAGAGCACGCCGTGGTCCGCCATGAACGGCGGCCCGATCGGACCGGTGAGAGCGGCCTTCAGCTTGTCGATCGCCTCCCGCCGCCAGGGGTCCGGGCAGCGCGCCAGGGTGAAGTGAGGATGATAAGGCCGCTTCTCGGGCTCGAAGCCCAGGGTCTCGACCGCGGCGCGACTGACGTCCTCCTGCAGCGTCATCAGCTCCTCCGGAGCCTCGACTCCCACCCAGGCCACGCGGGCGGGGCGTCCCGGTGGAAAGGTGCCGCCGCCGGCGAGCCGCAGGTCCAGGGGTGGGCAGCGGGCGAACGCCTGCCGCAGCGCCGCGGCGAGAGCGGGGATCTCGGCCTCCGCCGTCTCGCCGAGGAAAAGCAGGGTCAGATGGACGTTCTCCAGGTCCACCCAGCGCGCCCGCGGCAGCCGGTCGCGAAGCCCATTGAGCCGCCGGCGCAGGTCGCGCCGGGGCGGCTCGGGAACCTCCAGAGCGACGAACAGCCTCACGCGCCCCCGGCCGCGGCCAGCAGGCGGCGCCGCAGCACCTCCAGGGCGAGCTGGGCCGAGAAGCGGCGCACCCGGTCGCGGTCGCCCGGCAGGCGCAGCTTGCGGTGCTCCACCTCGCCGTCCCCGGGACCGGCCACGGCGAGGTGCACGGTGCCCACCGGCTTCTCCTCGCTGCCGCCGCCCGGCCCGGCGACGCCGGTGATGCCGACCCCGTAGTCGCTGCCCAGGGCGCGGCGGACACCTTCGGCCATCGCCCGTGCCACCGGCTCGGAGACGGCGCCGTGCTCGGCCAGCACCGCCGGCGGCACCTCCACCATCCTGACCTTCAGCTCGTCGCTGTAGGTGACGGCGGCGCCCAGGAAGTAGTCGCTGCTGCCGGGAACGCTGGTGATCCGTTGCGCCAGGAGGCCGCCGGTGCACGACTCGGCGGTGGTGAGGGTCGCACCGGCGGCGCGGAGCAAGTCGCCCACCACGCTCTCCAGGGTGTCCTCCTCGCGGGTGGTGAAGACGGCGTCGCCCGCCAGCTCCGCGAGGCGCGCCACCATGGCGGCGAGGCGGGCCCGCCGCTCGGGCTCGGGGCCTGCCGCGGTAGCCTGCAGGCGGATCTCTCCGGCGTTGGCCAGGATGGTGATCGCCTCGCGGCCGAACTGCTCATAGGCCGGCGCGATGCGCTCCTCCACCACCGACTCGGGGAGCCCGGCGATCTTGAGCACCGCCGTCTCGCGGGCAACGCCGCCGGAACGCTCGGCCAGCCAGGGCTCCAGGGCATCGACGGTCATGCCTTCCAGCTCCACCGGCACACCGGGGAAGAGGAAAAGGGTGCAGCCGCCGCTCTCGAGACGCATCCCCGGCGCCGTACCGCGAGGGTTCGAGATCACTTCCGCGCCTTCGATCACCCAGGCTTGCCGGCGGTTGACCTCGGGCATGCGCCAGCCGAGGGCCTCGAAGCGGCGCTCGATGGCCGCGAGGACCTCCTCGTCGAGGGCCAGGCGCCGGCCGAGCGCGGCCGCGACCGCCTCGCGGGTGACGTCGTCCGCCGTCGGCCCCAGGCCGCCGCCGATCAGGATGAGGTCCACCCGCGGCAGCAGGAAGCGCAGCTCGGCGGCGATCTCCTCCTCCGAATCGCCGATGGCCGCCTTGCGCCGCAGCTCGACGCCGTAGCGGTCGAGCAGGGCGGTCAGCCGCAGGGAGTTGGTGTCCAGCCGATCGGCTCCCAGCAGCTCCGATCCCACGGCGACGATGGCGGCCTTCATGGCCGGGGATGATAGCGCAGGGCCCTCACCTCCCCGGCCCTCCTCTCCCGCCCCCTCCCTTCCCCCCTCACCGGGAGAGGAGGGAGAACAGCGGAAGAAAGTGGTTTCAAAAGCCCCCTCTCTCCCGGTGAGGGGGGAAGGGAGGAGGCGGGAGAGAGGGGGTTTGGGGGAGTGAGGGTCCGCGCGGCGATCAGCGGCGGCTCCTCTCCTTCATCGGCGACGGTGAAGCACGCCGCGAAGAGGCCGGCGAGGCGTTCGTCCTCCCGGCGCAGGTAGACGCGGGCGAGCTCATCCTGCTCCCGAACCTCCTGGCCGAGGCGCACCTTGACCTCCAGGGAGATCCCGAAGTCGATGGTATCGCCGAGCCGCCCTCGGCCCCCGCCGGCCTCCACCAGGAGCAGGCCGAGCTGGCGCACGTCGACCGCGGCGAGCCGGCCGGAGCGCCACGCCAGGAGAGCCCGCTCGACGGGCGCCAGCGGGAACCGGGGCGCGCGCAGCCACTCCGGGTCCGCTCCTTGAAGGGCCGCCCACTGGTCGAAGCGCTCGCGCGCCCGGCCGGAGGAGAGGGCCTCCTCCATCTCCCGCCGGCTCACCGGCGCGCCGACCAGCCGCGAGACCTCTTCTGACAGGGTGTAGGTGACCTCCATCGTGTCTGCCGGCCCTTCGCCTGCCAGGCACTGCAAGGTCTCCATCACCTCCGCTGTATGCCCCGTCCAGCGGCCGAGCGGCTGGCTCATGTCGGTGACCACGTAGGAGGTGGGCGTGCCCAGGGCGCGCGCGGTCTCCACCAGGCCGCGCGCCAGCTCCACCGAGCGGTCGAACTCGGGCAGGAAGGCGCCGTTGCCCGTCTTGACGTCGAAGATCACCGCCGCCGCACCCATGGCGAGCTTCTTCGAGAGGATGCTGGCGGTGATGAGCGGCAGGGAGTCGACGGTGCCCGTGGTGTCGCGCAAGGCATAGAGACGGCGGTCGGCAGGGGCGATCTCGGCCGTGGCACCGCCGATGGCCAGGCCGCAGCGGTCGAGCAGATCCAGGCAGCGGGCGCGGTCGAGCCCGAGGTCCAGGCCCGGGATGCTCTCCAGCTTGTCCATCGTACCGCCGCTGTGGCCGAGGCTGCGGCCGGTGAGCATGGCGACGGGCAGACCGCAGCTCGCGAGAAGCGGTCCCATGACGAGGGAGACCTTGTCGCCCACGCCGCCGGTGGAGTGCTTGTCGCAGAGCCGCGGCACCTCGCGCGAGAGCTCCCAGCGCTCGCCAGACTCCAGCATGGCCAGGGTGAGGGCGCGGGTCTCCTCGGCATCGAGCCCGCGAATGGCGGCCGCCATCAGAAAGGCCGCGAGCTGCCCCTCGCTCCAGGAGCCATCGGCGGCGCCGCCGGCCACGGCGCGGATCTCCTCCTCGGTGAGCCGCATCCCGGCGCGCTTGCGCTCCAGGATGCGGTAAGGAAGGGCCATGGGGAACGGATCAGCCAGGGAAGCCGGGGATGCCGGCGGGCTGGCCCGCGCCCGCCGCGGCTCGCGTCGGATCGAGCGTCGAGACCTTTTGCTGGGCATCCTGGCGGAAGGGGGACTGAGGGAACTCGTCGACGATCCGCTGGTAGGACTGGACGGCTTCCTGCGGTCGGTGGAGCTGCTCCAGAGTCTTCCCCAGCTCGTTCAGCACCACGTCCTGCGGCAGCGGCGAGTCGCCTTTCTCCAGCATGGCCCGGAGATCCTTGACCACCTGCTCGGCCTTGCCTTGCTTGCGGTCGAGGTCGATCAGGTTGAGCCGCGCCTCGCCGGCGAGCATGCTGTCGCCGTGCTCGGCGACGAAGTCGTTCCACAGCTTGCGGGCCTCGTCGAGCTTGCCCTCGGCGGCGGCGATCTGCGCCAGGTAGAGGCCGGCAACGTCGGCGGCGTCGGACATGCCGTAATCGTCGCGGACCTTCTGCAGCAGCTCCTTGGCGCGAGCCCGGCGGACGGCTTCCGTGGGGAAGCTCGGCACGGTGGGATCGTTGGGCTTCGCACCGGTGGCGGCGATCGGGGCCTGGTAGATCTTCGTCGCCTCGGCCAGGGCCTGGTTGGCGTCCTCCCGGCGGTGGCCGAGATAGAAATAGACCGCCGCCGCCAGCGCGCCCAGCACCAGAACGCCGCCGACGGCATAGGTGATGGTCCGGACGTGGCTCCCGGCGTACTCGACGCTGCGGCCGAAGGCGGCGCGGATTTCGTCGCGCTTGATGTCTTTGCGGGTCAGACGTTGACTCATCTAAAACACTCCCAGAATGGATTCTCTCTCGGGAAGAGGTCGCACGGAAAGACGGGCGCCTCAAGTCGGCCGGAGCACCAATAGGAACGGGATGATACCAGAGCGGCGACGGATTGGCCGGAGAGAGAAGGTTGGGGCAGTGAGGGCTTACGCCAGGTCCGGCTCGCCGTACCGTTCCAGGATTGCCGTCCTCACCTCGTCGCGCAGCCGGACCCCGGCGTGCCAACCGGCGCCTTCGGGATATACGGCCGGCGCCGCGGACACCGTCACGGCG
>Ga0134122_10002334_pt1 | contig 13930 bp, 15 predicted proteins | sample KB302_FD_96461 | JGI IMG/M metagenome (GOLD analysis project Ga0134122, IMG submission 96461) | Terrestrial soil microbial communities without Nitrogen fertilizer from Kellogg Biological Station, Michigan, USA - KB3-0-2 | ecosystem: Environmental > Terrestrial > Soil > Unclassified ... | reverse complement strand
GCCGCCGAGCGCGCAGCACTACCTCGGCACCGACGAGTTCGGGCGCGACGTCTACAGCCTGGTGCTGCACGGCAGCCGGGTCTCCCTGCTGGTCGGGCTCACCACCATGCTGCTGACCTCGGCGGGGGGCATCGTCATCGGCCTCGCCGCGGGCTACTCGCGCCGGCTCGACGTGCCGGTGATGCGCTGCATGGACGGCCTGATGGCGTTCCCGGCCATCCTGCTCGCGATCGCGCTCATGGCCGCGCGCGGACCCGGGGTGTGGAACGTGATCCTCGCGCTCTCGGTCGTCTACATGCCGCGCACCGCCATGATCATCCGCAGCACGGTGCTGAGCCTGCGCGAGCTCGACTACATCCAGGCCGCGCGCGCGCTCGGCCGGCGAGACAGCGCGATCGCCCTGCGGCACATCCTGCCCAACTGCGTGGGCCCGCTGCTCGTGCAGGGCAGCTTCGTGTTCGCGTACGCGATCCTCGCCGAGGCGATCCTCGGCTTCCTCGGCGTGGGCGTGCCGCCCTACGTGCCGTCGTGGGGCAACGTGATCGCGAGCGGCAAGAACGTCATCCGCGAGGCGTTCTGGGTGAGCCTCTTCCCCGGCCTCGCGCTCACGGTGGCCGGGTTGAGCCTCAACCTCCTCGGCGACGGTTTGCGAGACGTGCTGGACCCGCGGCTCCGAGTGCGATAAGAAGGAGGGCGGTGCAGGGCAACCGCGGTGCGTCAGAACCGCAGGAGGATAGAAGGCCATGGGAGCGATCGATTCGAGACAGCCGTCCCTGCTGGACGCGGCCGCCCCCACGCGCCCGGCGCGCTCCCGGCCCCGAACTCCGCTGATCACGCACTCGCGCAGCCGCGCGGTGGAGATCATCCGGCACGCGGGCGGGCCGGTGGAGGTAAAGATTTCCGGCCTGGTGGACGCGGCCGAGCGCCGGATCCGCCAGTGGCAGGGCGTGGCCGCCGTGCTCTTCCTCCTCATGGTGGTCGGCGCGGCGCTCGCGGTGGTGGTGGTGGCGGTGCGCTGGGACGTCGAGCGCAGCCGCACGGTGCGGGTGCTCCAGGCCGATCTGCAGATGGCGCAGGCCCGCGAGCGGTGCTGGGAGGCGCTCGCGCGCTACACCCCGCGCACCGCCGACGACGTGATCGCGCCCGGCAAGCGCGACGCCTGGATCGGCCGCTGCCTGAACACCGAGCTCAGCCGCGTCAACGCCAAGCGCTAGGAGCGACCCGCATGCAAGAGCATCAGCCCATGGAAGCCGTGCACGCCGACGATCGGGAGTGGGAGACGCTGCGCTGGCCGGGCCAGTGGAGCAAGATGCTCTTCCATCCCCGGGCCGACCGCCCGACCGAGCCCAACGCGGGCCTGGTCCGCTACGAGCCGGGCTCGCACCATCCCTTCCACAAGCACGACTTCGCCCAGGTCTGGTACATCCTCGAGGGGGAGTTCCGGATCGGCGACGCGGTCTACACGCCGGGGACGATGCTCTTCTATCCCGACCCGCACTTCGAGGAGGCGCTCTCCACCACGACCGGGGGCCTGATGCTCTTCGTGCAGTACCAGGGGCCGACCACGGGCGGGCAGCCGGTCTACGACGGCCGCTTCAACATGAAGGCGCGCAAGGCGATCGCGGAGGAGAACGTCGAGCGGTAGCCACGACCACCCCTCACCCTGCCCTCTCCCCTGAGGGGAGAGGGTGTAGGGGGAGGCTAGAGGGCGGCGACCTCGACGCGGCAGTCGTTGTAGCAGGCGCCCCCGCAGATATCCGCGTGGTGACCGGGGGCCAGCGCGGAGACGGTCTGGCCGTTGTCGCTGGTCTTCATCCACGCGCCCTTGAGGCTGCAGATCACGCCGGGGCGGATCTCGTCGGTGATCCGGAGCGGCAGGTGCACCTCGCCCAGCTCGTTCCACACCCGCACCCGCACCCCGTCCGCGAGCCCGCGGGCCCGCGCGTCGTCCGGGTGCATCTCGAGCGGCGGCGTGACGTCACCCGCCTTGAGCCCCCCGAACGTGGAGGTGATGCGCTCGTCGGAGGCAGGGGTGATGAGGATCAGGGGGAACGGCGTCTCGTAGGCTCGGTAGGTCGGCAGCCGGCTCCCGTACTTCTTGTCGAGATACTCCGAGACCAGCTCCACCTTGCCGGAGGCGGTCTTGGGGAAGACGTTCTTGAAGAGGATGGCCGGCTCGCCGCTCACCGTCATCGCGGTGGCGCGGTCGGTGGGCAGCCGGCTCGGGGCCACGCCGCCCAGGCGCGGATCGGCTCCGTCCACCGCGTCGTCCATGAGCTGCGCGTCGCTGGCCGTGAAGGCCGGGTCGGTGAAGCCGAAGCGCGCGGCGAGGCGCCGGAAGATCTCGGTGTTGGGCAGCGAGTCGTGCTGCGGGCGGATCACCGGCTCGGCGCGCTGCAGCCAGTGCTGGCCGTAGGCCGCGTAGATGTCGTCGTACTCGAAGTGGCTGGAGGCGGGCAGCACCACGTCGGCGTAGGCGAGGCTGTCGGTCATCACCACGTCGCAGCCGACCACGAAGAGATCCTCGCGGCTCAGGCCGCGGCGCATCCGGTTCTGGTCCGGGTGCACGACGAGCGGGTTGTGGTTGTAGACGAAGAGCGCCTTGATCGGCGGCGATAGCGCGGGATCGAGCAGGTGCGCGCCCACGTCCACGATGTTGAGCGTGCGGGTGCCCGGGGGCAGCAGGTCCGGCCGCTGCAGCTTGGCGGGCGTCTTCGGGAAGACGAAGCCCGCGCCGTTGACGAGCCCGCCGCCCGGCACCCCGAACTTCCCGGTCAGCGCGGGCAGCGCGAAGATCGCGCGGATGCCGCTGCCGCCGTTCTGGTTGCGCTCGAGCCCGTTGCCCACGCTGATGGAGGCGGGCGAGAGCGTGTGGTACCACTCGGCGAGCTGGCGGATCTGCGCCTCCGGCACCTGGCAGATGCGCGCGGCGTCCGCCACCGAGTAGCGCCGCGCGTCCGCCATGAACTCCTCGAAGCCGGCCACGTGCCGCTCGATGAACGCGCGGTCGAACGCGCCCCGCCGCTCCAGCTCCGCGGCGAGCGCCCACGCCAGCACCACGTCGGTGCCGGGCTTGAGCGCGACGTGCATGTCGGCCTGCTCGGCGATCTTGATGCGCTTGGGATCCACCACCACGACCTTGGCCCCGTCGCGGCGGGCCGCGTTGATAATCGGGGTCAGGTGGAGGTTCGACCACGTGACGTTGTTGCCCCACGCGATCGTGAGCCGGGAGTGCCGGACCTGCTCGGGCGCGATCCCGGGCGTGGTGCCGAAGGTGCCGAGCCAAGCCTGGGTGCGGATGCCGCCGCAGAGCGGCGAGCGGTCCAGCAGTGAGGCGCCCAGCTTGTGGAAGAACCGCAGGTCCATCGAGGCGTACGCGAGCATGCCGTGCGGCCCCGCGTAGTTCAGCGGCAGCACCGACTGCGGGCCGTGCGCGGCGATCACGCTCGTGACCCGCTCGTGGATGATGTCGAGAGCCTCGTCCCAGGACACCGGCGCGAAGCGTCCCTCGCCCTTGGCGCCGATGCGGCGCAGCGGCGTCTGCAGGCGCCCGGGCCCGTGCACCCATTCGGGATACGAGCCGGCGACCTTGGTGCAGATCACCCCGGCGGTGTAGGGATTGGCCCGCGAGCCGCGGATCTTCACGATCTTCGCGTGCTCGACGGTCACGGTGAGGCTGCAGGTGTCCGGGCAATCGAGAGGGCAGACGCTCGCGTGGTCGCTCATGGCCCGATATGGTAAGACAAGCGGCCCGCGTCTGCCAGATTCGGTTTCGAATTTCGCTTTGAATTGGCGGGGTTCCGCCGATCAGCCATCTTCCCACCCCGTAAACGCCGGGCGGTGCGCCTTCGTCTGATGGGCTACACGGGGCGGCATCCATGGCCCCGAGAGGAGGCAACACCATGAAAAAGCTGATCGCGCTGGTTCTCGCTGCCGCGGTCTTTGCTCCTACGCTGGCCTTCGCGGGCGCGTCCACGGACGCGGCCCTCGGGCTCGGCGCCTTTGCGGTGTTCAATCAGATCCTGGGTGGCGTCGGCATCTTCCATCGCGGGCCGGTCGTGGCGCCCGCTCCGGTCGTCGTGGCACCGCCTCCGGTAGTCTACGCGCCGGCGCCCCCCGTCTACTACGCGCCGCCCCCGCGCTACGTGCCGGCCCCTCGCGTGATCGCGCGGCCGTATCCGGTATACGTGCCGGCGCCGCGTCACGTGGTCGTGCACCCGCAGCCCGCGTTCTGCCCGCCCGGCCACGCCCGGAAGGGCTGGTGCGGTCCGGTGTATCCGGCCCCGCATCCGGGCTGGCGCTACTGATCTCGTAGCCCGTTTCCGTTCCATGCCCTCTCCCCCCGGGTCCCGGGGGGAGAGGGTGCTACACTCCGGGGCGATGCCCGACGCCCGCTCGCCCGAGCGCTGCGAGTGAAGCGCGTCTCCCTCCTCCGGTTGATCGCGGTGTTCACCTGGACCGGCCTTTCGAGCCTCGGCGGCGGCCGCAGCGCCTACTTCCACGACGCGCTGGTGCGGCGTCGCGGCTGGATCCGCCACGACGAGTTCGTGCAGGACTTCACGCTGAGCCAGGTGCTGCCGGGCCCCAACTTCAGCAATCTCGCGGTGGCCCTCGGCTACCGGCTCGCGGGCATGGCGGGCGGCGTGTGGGGGCTCCTCGCCATCGTGCTGCCGGGCGCTGTCATCCTGGTGGGCGCGGCCTGGTTCTACCTGCACGGGGCCTTCGGCGGCTCCGCCACGCGCCTCTTGGGCAGCCTGAGCGCGGCGGTGGTGGGGCTCGTGCTCGTCACCACCCTGCGCATCTCGTGGGGCTCGCTCCGCGGCGGCCGCGGGATCGTGGTGGCCGGGATCACCTTCCTCGCGGTGGGTCCGCTGCGGCTGCCCACCGTGGGCGTCGTGCTCGTGATGGCCGCGGTGAGCCTGGCGCTGCACTGGGCCGGGCCAACCCGCGCCGCGCTCGCGCCGCCGCCGGCCGAGCCGCGCTCGTCCGAGGAGATCTGCTGATGGCGGATCTCGCGCTGCTCACCTGGACGTTTCTCTGGCTGAGTCTGCTCTGCGTGGGCGGCGGGCTCGGGGTGATCCCGGAGATGGAGCGGCAATCGGTCACCATCCACGGCTGGCTCACCGCGCGCGAGTTCGTCGACGGCTACACCCTCACCCAGCTCACGCCGGGCCCGAACATGCTCATCGCGGTCTTCGTGGGCTACCGCGCCCACGGCGTCCTCGGCGGCATCTTGGCCGGGCTCGCCATGTTCGTGCCCACCTCGGTGCTCGCGATGGTGATCTCGCATCACTGGCAACGGTGGCGCACCCGGCGCTGGGCCGCCACCGCGGAGCGGGCGCTGATTCCCGTCGGCGTCGGGCTCATGGCGGGCGGCGTGTACACGGTGGCCCGCACCGCGATCCACGACGCGCTGACCCTCGCGCTCGCGGTCCTCACCGCGCTCGCGGTGGCCACGGACCGCGTGCCCCCGGTGCTCGCGGTGCTGGCCGCGGGCATCCTCGGCTGGCTCCTCTCGCGCTGACGCCGCGCGCTTGACACCGCGGTGGCGGGCGGCATATCGTCGCCCCGGCTCACCGGTGCTGCAGTGCCCTGTCCCTCGAGGAGGCACGTCGTCATGCGTGGTCAGCGCTCTCCGATCTCCCTCGGCGTGGTGATGGCCGTCGCCTGTCTCATCCTCCTCGCGATCGTCTCGGCGGCCTCGGTCACCGCGCAGCGGCTCGCCGACGGGCAGGCGCCGAAGTTCACGGTGGATCCCTTCTGGCCGAAGCCCCTGCCCAACCGCTGGCTCCTCGGCCAGGTGGCGGGCGTGGCCACGGACAGCCTCGATCACGTGTGGATCGTGCAGCGACCGCGCTCGCTCACCGACGACGAGAAGGGCGCCACCTTGAGCCCGCCCCGTAACGAGTGCTGCGTGCCCGCACCCGCGGTGATGGAGTTCGACAGCGAGGGCAACCTGCTCCAGGCCTGGGGCGGGCCGGGGCCCGGCTACGACTGGCCGGCCAACGAGCACGGCATCTTCGTGGACCCGGCCGGCAACGTGTGGCTGGCCGGCAACGGTGAGAAGGACCACCAGATCCTCAAGTTCGCGCGCGACGGCCGCTTCCTGCTGCAGATCGGCAAGCCCGCCTCGAGCGGCGGCGACACGGACACCCGCAACCTCAACCGGCCGGCCGACGTGCGGGTGGACGCCCCCGCGAACGAGCTGTACGTGGCCGACGGCTACGCCAACCACCGCGTGATCGTCTTCGACGCCACCACCGGCGCCTACAAGCGCCACTGGGGCGCCAACGGCCGGCTGCCGGGCGACGCGAGCGTCAAGCAGTTCAGGAACCCCGTGCACTGCGTGCGGGTCTCGACCGACGGCCTCGTCTACGTGTGCGACCGCGTGAACAACCGGATCCAGGTCTTCAAGAAGGACGGCACCTTCGTGGAGGAGTTCACGCTCGCGACCGCCACCGGCGGCGCCGGCTCGGTGTGGGATCTCGACTTCTCGCGCGACGCCGCGCAGAGCTACCTCTACGTGGCCGACGGCGAGAACAACCACGTGTGGATGCTCTCGCGGGCGTCCGGCAAGGTGCTCTCGCGCTTCGGGCGCAGCGGCCGCTACGCGGGCCAGCTCCACTGGATCCACAACATGGCGGTAGACTCGCGCGGCAACATCTATACCGCCGAGGTGGACAACGCCAAGCGCGTCCAGAAGTTCCTCTTCCAGGGTCTCTTCCCGGTCACCGACTGAGCGCTCCTCCCTCTCCTCTTTGGGGAGAGGGCGGGGTGAGGGGCGCAGGGTGAGGGGTGGTGAGGTGTGCCGCGGTAAGATGGCAGAACCATGCTCACCCCCGTCGAGCACGCCCCGCTCGCGCCCCACTGCACGCTCCGCATCGGCGGGCCCGCCCGTTACCTGGTCGAGGCCGCCGACGAGGCGACCGTCGCGGAGGCCGTGCGGTGGGCCGCGGCGCGCAAGCTGCCGGTGCGCGTCCTGGGCGGCGGCTCCAACCTGGTCATCGCCGATGAGGGCGTCGACGGCCTCGTCCTCAAAATTGCCCTGCGCGGCGTGACCGCGCGCGAGGTCCCGGGCGCGGTGGAGGTGACCGCGGCCGCGGGCGAGCCGTGGGACGATTTCGTGTGTCACACGGTGGAGCGCGGCTGGGCGGGGCTCGAGTGCCTGAGCGGGATACCCGGCCTGGTGGGCGCCACCCCGATCCAGAACGTGGGCGCCTACGGCCAGGAGGTGAGCGACACGCTCACCGCGGTGCGCACACTCGATCGCGAGAGCGGCCGCGTGGTCACCCTCGCGCCCGCCGAGTGCGGCTTCGGCTACCGCGACAGCCTCTTCAAGAGCCGCGCCCCCGGCCGCTACGTCGTGCTGGCCGCGACCTATCGCCTCGTTCCGGGCGGCCCGCCGTATCTCGGCTATGCCGACATCGCGCGCGAGATCGGGAGCGCGTCGCCTCCGCTGGCCGCCGTGCGCGAGACCGTGATCCGGGTACGCCGCTCGAAGTCCATGGTGCTCGACCCGGGCGACCCGAACGCGCGGAGCTGCGGCTCCTTCTTCCTGAATCCCATCGTGGACGGCGCCGCGCTCGCCGCCATCGACGCGCGCGCGGCCGGCCTCTCGATGCCGCGCTGGGCGCAGCCGGACGGGCGCGTGAAGCTCTCCGCGGCCTGGCTGATCGAGCGCGCCGGCTTCACGCGCGGGCAGAGCGAGGGCCCGGTCGGCCTGTCGACGCGCCACACGCTCGCCATCGTGTGCCACGACGGCGCGCGCGCCCGCGACGTCACCGCCTTCGCCCGCCGCGTGCGGGCGGGGGTCGAGGAGCGCTTCGGGGTGCGCCTGCACCCGGAGCCCATCTTCTGGGGCGCCCTGAGCCTCGACTGATGGCGGACCGTGACGCGGCGCTCGCGCGGGCGCTGCGCTCGCTGGACGGTCTGTCCGTCGGCGATGCCTTCGGGGAGGCGTGCCTCGTCGATACCCGCTCGCTGCTGGCGCGTCTCGCGCAGCGCCGGCTGCCGGACCCGCCGTGGGCCTTCTCGGACGATACGGTCATGGGCATCTCGGTGGTCGAGACCCTGGAGGAGCACGGCGGCATCGACCAGGACTCGCTCGCCCGCCGCTTCGGCCACAAGCTCCGCCTCGACCCGTGGCGGGGCTATGGGCGAGTGACCCACCAGATCCTCACCGAGATCGCCCGCGGCGGGGACTGGCGCGCGCTGTCCGCGGCCGCGTTCGACGGCGTCGGCTCGATGGGCAACGGCGGTGCGATGCGCGCGGGCCCGATCGGCGCGTACTTCGCGGGGGACCTCGAGGTGGCGGCCGACCAGGCGCGCCTGGCCGCCGCGGTGACCCACGCCAACATCGAGGGCCAGGCCGGGGCGATGGCGGTGGCGGCCGCGGCGGCCTGGGCGGCCGGAGGCGCCAAGGATCCGCGTGACCTTTTCGGCGCGGTGCTCGACGTGGTGCCGGTCGGCATCACCCGCGATACGATCGAGCGCGCCTCCTCGATCGGTCCCGACGTCGAGATGCTCGACGTGGTCGGCCAGATCGGTAACGGGATCCAGGCCCTCGCCCAGGACACGGTGCCGTTCGCGCTCTGGTGCGTCCCGGCATCATCTGCGCGACTACGAGTCGGCGCTCTGGCCGGCGGCCGCCGCCCTGGGCGATTGCGACACGCTGTGCGCCATCGTGGGCAGCATCGTGGTCCTGGTCCCGGGCGCGGCCGGGGTCCCGGAGGCGTGGCGGGCGCGTCGCGAGCCCCTCACCGCCTTCACCCACCTCGCGGTGCCGCCCGCCGCACGTTGACTTCCCTCACGCGGGGGCCGTACGCTCCCGCCATGAAGATCACCACCGTCCGCGCCACCTGGCTCCGCGCCCCAATTCCCGCCGAGCACGCGCACGTCAGCGACTTCGGCCGCAACGACACGTTCAACATGTGCCTGGTGGAGATCGAGACCGACGCGGGGCTGGTCGGGCTCGGAGAGGCCAAGGCCGCGGTGGGCAATCTCGGCAACTACGCGGCGATGTCACCCTCATCCGCGAGGAGATGGGGCCCGCCATCGTCGGCCGCGATCCGCGCGACATCACCGGCATCTGGGAGCTGCTCTACAGCGGCTCGCGCGCCCGCTACGCGGCCCGCGAGGGGCGGACCTTTCCCACCATCGGCCGGCGCGGCCTCGCGATGAGCGCGATCAGCGGCATCGACATCGCGTGCTGGGATCTCCTCGGGCGCTCGGTGGGCCAGCCGGTGTGGCGGCTCCTGGGCGGGCAGTACCGCGACCGGATCCCCGCCTACGCGAGCGGAGGCTGGGCGCCGGTGGGCGCCATCGGCAAGCAGATGACGCAGTACGTGGAGCGCGGGCATCGCGCGGTGAAGCTGCGCGTCGGGCTCCAGGACAAGAGCGTGGACGATTCGGCCGCGCGGGTGCGCGAGGTGCGCGAGACGCTCGGGCCCGACGTGGGGATCATGGTGGACGCGCACGGCACCTGGAGCGTGCGCGAGGCCCAGCGCTTCGCGCGCAAGGTCGAGGACTGCGACCTCGGCTGGTTCGAGGAGCCGGTGTCGTCCGAGAATCTAGAGGGCCAGGCGGAGGTCCGCGCGGCCACCGACATTCCGATCGCGGCGGGGGAGAGCGAGCAGACGCGTTTCGCGTTCCGCGACATGATCGCGGCCCGGGCGGTGGACGTCTGCCAGCCCGACGTGGCCATCGCGGGCGGCATCACCGAGACCCAGCGCATCGCCGCGCTCGCCGCGGCCCACGACCTCACGGTGGCGCCGCACCTCTGGGGCTCGGCCATCCTGTTCGCGGCCGGCCTGCACCTAGCGGTCTCCACCCCCTGCGTGAACCTGCTCGAGTTCTCCCGCGGCCACAACCCGCTGCTGAACGACCTCGTGGAGGAGCGCGTGGAGCTGGAGGACGGGCACGTGCGGGCGCCCGCCGGCCCCGGGCTCGGCCTCACTCTGCGGCGGGACTTCGTGGCCAGGGTGGCCGTCCCGGCCTGACCGGCCGGAAGCCACGGGCTCTCTTCGCGCACCCCGCGCGACCGCGCCGTCGATGGATCACGCTCGCCGAGTTCGCGCGCTGGGCGCCTACCGCGGGGCGACGGTGTCGCCCGCCATCGCCGTGCGCAGCGCGTCCATGAAGCCGCGGATGCGGCGGGCGTTGGTCCCGAGATCGCTGCGGCCGACGCGGGAGACCGAGCGGATGTCCACGCGGCTGCCTGCGCCGTCCGGCCGCACGCGCACCACGATGTCGTCGCGGAAGCCGAACCAGCGGGTGCGATCGGTGGCTTCGAGGCGTCCCTCGTCGGGCTCCGCGGCCACGATCTCCCAGCCGCGCCCGCGCGCGACCTCGACCGCCTGCGCGAACACGCGGTCCGCGGGCGCGGGGAAGCGCGCGGGCCCGAGGTCGGGATAGCCCGCGCGCTGCTGGGCCGCGAGCGCGGGGCCGCCATACTCGGCGGTGTTCGGCGCACCCTGGCGAAGCGGGAGCACCGCCACGAAGCGCGGCGGGTCGTCGAGATCGGTCGAGATGTCGTGGATCGGGGGCACCCGGCCCGCGTTGCGGAGGTGCGAGGCCGGCACCACCGCGATCGCGGCCAGCAGCACGAGGGTCCCGATCGACAGGAGGGCGGTGTTGTACGCTCGCCCGACCAGCGCCAGCACCAGGCCGGCCAGCGAGACGACCACCGCGCCCAGCCCCCCGTAGAGCGTCCAGCGGAAGATCGCGAAGCCGGTGCGGAAGTCCCACCAATCCCAGCGGCTGCCCCCGCCGGAGAGCAGGAGCGAGAGCGCCCCGAGCACCGTGAGGAGCAGACCGATGCGCGCCGTGACCGACGCCGCGCGCGCGAGTCTAGAGGCCACGCGCTTGACACCGGCCGGAGGCGTGCCTAGAGTCGCGGCAGACATCACCCACCGTGTTGCCCAGGAGGCGTCTCCCATGCTGTACGAGCTTCGGACGTATCACGCGATGCCGGGCCGGCTCCCCGATCTCAACCGCCGCTTCGCCGAGATCACCATGGACTTCTTCAAGAAGCACAATATCCAGGTGGTCGGCTTCTGGACCAACGAGCTCGGCGGCTCCTCGGACCAGCTCATCTACATGCTCGCCTACGACAGCCTCGCCGACCGCGAGAAGAAGTGGGCCGCCTTCTTCACCGACAAGGATCGGCTGGCCAAGTTCGCGGAGACCGAGAAGAACGGGCCGCTGCTGCGCCGGCTCACCGCCCACATCCTGAAGCCGACCGCCTACTCGCCGATGCAGTAGATGCGGGGACTCGGGCTTCTCCTCGCGCTGGCCCTGGCCGGTTGCGGCGCCCCGATCGAGCGGCCGTACACCCAGGAGGAGCTCGAGGTGAAGTGCGTGATGCGCGGGGGCTGGTGGCACCGCGATGACCTGATGGGCGGCTTCTGCGAGTTCCAGGCGCCGGGCTTCCTCTAGGCGGGCGCTCAGTCCACCCGGAAGACCACGTCCGGGGTGAGCCCGCGCACGCTGGTCTGTCCGGCCAGGGCCATGGACGTCCGTAGCTCGCGCCGCAGGATGTCGAGCGTGCAGGCCACCCCGGCCGCGCCGTCGGCGGCGAGGCCCCAGAGCTCGGTGCGCCCGATCGCCACCGCGTCGGCGCCCCATGCCACGCCCTTGAGGACGTCGGTGCCTCGGGCGAAACCGCCGTCCACGATGATGCTGGCCGCGTCGCCCACCGCGTCGCGCACCGCGGGCAGCGCGTCGATGCTCGCCTGGGTGGCGTCGAGCTGCCGGCCGCCGTGATTGGACACCCAGACGATCTCCACCCCGGCCTCGACCGCGCGGCGGGCGTCGCGCGCGGTCATGATGCCCTTGAGCCCGATCGGGAGCTTGGTGGTCTTGCGCAGCCAGTCCACGTCGGCCCAGGTGAGGCGCGCGGGATATTCCGGATCGGGCGGGCGCGGGTTGGGCGCCTTGAGCATGGCCTCGCGCGGGCTGAACCGCGCGACGATGTCGCGCTCGCGCCGGCTGTAGACCTGCACGTCCACCGTGAGGCACACCGAGAGGTAGCCGGAGGCTTCCACCCGCGCCATCAAGTCGGCCACCCAGGTCCGATCGCCCATGTGGTAGAGCTGGAACATCTTGGGGCCGGGCGCGGCCTCCGCCACCGCCTCCACCGACCAGCCGGTGGCGCCGCTCAGGAACTGCAGCGTGTCGCCCTTGGCGGCCCCGCGCGCCATCTCGCGATCGCCCTCGGGATGGAAGAGGACGAGCCCGCCCATGGGCGCGATCACCACCGGCCAGGAGAGCGGGATGCCGATCAGCGACGTGGAGAGGTCGATGTGGCGAACGTCCACCAGGATGTCCTGGCGCACGGCGAGCCGCCGGATCGCGCGCCGGTTGCGGCGGAGCGTGGTCTCGGTCTCGGTGCCGCCCGCGCCGAAGTTGTACGAGTTGCGCGGCAGGCGGGCCTTGGCCGCGCGGTGGATCTCGGGGATCGTGACGAAGGGCTCGGTCATGGCCGGTAACATAGCATGCCGCTGAGGGCGGTGCCCTACCGGAGCCTGCGGACCCTGCTGCGGCGGGAGCTGCTCACCGAGGAGCACGCGGGGACCGCGGACCTGACTCGCCGGCTCGCCCACGTCAAGGCGGCGGGCCGCTTCACGCGCGCGGAGTTCCTCGCGATGTGCCGATGGAAGAGCCCCCGTTCGCGGCGCCACTACGAACGCAATACCGCGGCGACGATCCGGCGCGTGTCGCGCGCGGCGCTCGCCACGCGGAACGAGCGCGAGCGGATGATTCTCCTCATCGCGCTGCCCGGAGTGAGCGTGGCGACCGCTTCCGCCATCCTCACCCTGATCGACCCGGGCCGCTACGGGGTGCTCGACATCCGCTGCTGGCAGCTCCTGTTCAGTATCCGATCGGTGGCGGGCAACGCGCGCGGGCGGGCCTTCACGGTCTCACAGTGGGAGCAGTACCTGGAGCGGCTACGGGGCCACGCGCGCGCCCTCGGGGTCTCCGCGCGGATGATCGAGTACACCCTCTTCCACTGCCATCGCAAGCTGCAGCGCGGGCGGCTCTATGACTGACGCCGCCCGCGCGTGCTCGAATCAGGCGTCGCGGACCAGCACCACCGGCACCGGGGAGGCGTGCAGGAGCTTCTCGCCGAGGCCGCTGCCGGTGAGGCGCGCGAGCCAGCTCCGGCGGGCCGCGGTCAGCACGATCATGTCCGCGTCGAAGGCTTCCGCCTCCACCAGAATCTCCTGCGCGGGTTCGCCGAACCGGACCACCGTCTCCGCGGGCACCGGGCCGAGCTGCGCCTCGACGCTCTCGAGATAGTCGCGGCCCTCGGCGCTCAGGCGCTCCATCTCCTGGTCGGCGTAGGCCACCACGCGCCCGCTGTCGGTCACCCGATGCTCGGGGACCGGGTATACCTGCAGCAGCCGGACGCCGCCGCCACTGCCGCGGGCCAGGTCGGCGGCCAACGTCGCCGCGACCTCCGCGGATTCACTACCGTCCAACGGGACAAGAATGCGCTTTGCCATCATGATTTCTCCTTCCTGTACGCCCTTTCGATGGCGAGAGGTCGGTAATGGATTCTTACTGTTCTGTGTCGGGAATCGCCGGAATCTCCCGGAGGCCTCGATGCATCTCAACGCACGGAAGGAGAACGCCATGGTCGAGATCGCGGTGGCTACATTGGTCGGGTTGGTGCTGGTGGTCGGACCGCTCGTGTGGCGGGTGGCGCGGGATCGCAGCGAGGCCCGGGCCCTGGGGATCCGCGCCTACGTCCAGTCGCTCGTGGACCGGAAACTGGGCGGCGAGTCCTTCGTGTCGGTGCACGTGACCCCGCGCGGGCTGTGGAGCGTCGGGCAGGTGATCGTGGCCGTCCCGAGCGGCTGGGAGTCGCTGCTGGAAGAGGTCTGGCCGGTGCTGATGGCGCGCACGCCGCGCGGCTACGAGCTGGTCG
>Ga0134122_10002333_pt1 | contig 13931 bp, 12 predicted proteins | sample KB302_FD_96461 | JGI IMG/M metagenome (GOLD analysis project Ga0134122, IMG submission 96461) | Terrestrial soil microbial communities without Nitrogen fertilizer from Kellogg Biological Station, Michigan, USA - KB3-0-2 | ecosystem: Environmental > Terrestrial > Soil > Unclassified ... | reverse complement strand
TCCTGCCGATGTCGCCGGAGGCCGCCATCGCCACGCTGGCGGTGGTGAAGATCGGTGCCATCTACACGCCGTGCTTCTCGGGCTTCGGCGCCGGGGCCGTCGTCTCACGCCTCACGGACTGCGAGGCCAAGGCGCTGATCACCGCCGACGGGTTCTATCGCCGCGGCCAGGTCGTGAAGATGAAGGAGACGGCCGACGAGGCGGTCGCGCAGTGTCCGTCGGTGAAGACCGTGGTGGTCTATCGCCGGCTCGACCGGGAGATCCCGTGGACCGCCGGTCGCGACCGCTGGTGGCACGAGGCCGTCGCCGGACAGAGCGATCAGGCGCAGTCGCTGCCGGTCGAGGCCGATCGCCCGTGCTTGATCATCTACACCTCCGGCACGACCGGACGTCCCAAGGGCGCCGTGCTCACTCACGGCGGCTTCCTCATCAAGACCGCTCACGACTTCGGCTACTGCATGGACGTGGGCGAGGGCGACCGGCTGTTCTGGCTGACCGACCTCGGCTGGCTGATGGGACCGATGGCCATCACCGCGGCGCTGTTCCACGGGGGCACCGCCGTGATGTTCGAGGGCGTGCAGGACTATCCCCGGCCCAACCGTCTGTGGAGCATCGTCGAGCGTCACCGCATCAGCGTCCTCGGCATCTCGCCCACGGCGGTGCGCGCGCTCATGCCGCACGGGCCCGAGCACGTCCACGCCCACGATCTCTCCTCGCTCCGCATCCTGGGCTCCACCGGCGAGCCGTGGAATCCCGAGCCGTACCGCTGGCTGTTCGAGAACGTGGGCAAGGCGCGCATTCCGATCATCAACTACACGGGTGGGACGGAGATCTCCGGTGGGATTCTCGGCTGCTTCCCGATCGCGCCCATCAAGCCGTGCTCGTTCGCGGGACCGATCCCGGGCATGGCCGCCGAGTGTTTCGGCGACGACGGCACGCCGGTGCGCGGCCAGGTGGGCGAGCTCGTCATCACGCGGCCGTGGCCCGGCATGACCGCGGGGTTCTGGCGGGATGCCGAGCGCTACGAGGAGACGTACTGGTCGCGCTGGCCCGACGTGTGGGTGCACGGCGACTGGGCGTACGTCGATCCTGACGGCTTCTGGTACATCCAGGGCCGCTCCGACGACACGCTGAAGATCGCCGGCAAGCGGCTGGGGCCGGCCGAGGTCGAGTCGGTGCTGGTCGGTCACCCGGCGGTGGCGGAGTCCGGAGTGATCGGCGTGCCACACGAGATCAAGGGCGAGGCCGTGGTGTGCTTCGTGGTGCTGCGTCCGGGCAACGCGCCATCGGAATCGCTCCGCGCCGAGCTGAGCGAGCGCGTGGCGCAGTCCATGGGCAAGGCGCTCAAGCCCGAGAAGATCCTGTTCACCCGCGATCTCCCCAAGACCCGCAGCGCCAAGATCATGCGCCGCGTGATCCGCGCGACGTACCTCGGCAAGCCGGCCGGCGACGTGTCGTCGCTCGAGAACCCCGACGCGGTGAAGGCCATCAGCGAGTCAGTCTGACCGGTGTTTGACAACCTCGCCACGCGATGCGATCGTCGCGCGAACGTGACGCCAGGGCAGGCACATGTCGCTCGACGTGGCCGACGGGCGCTCGGCACGAGCGGCCGGGGGCCCGAGCGTCACGGGTCGGTTCGTCGGGTGAGGGCATGATCCCCGAGCGGCCGCGGCAGCGACCGGGCCTCACCGCGCGCACCGTCGGTGGCGAGACCATCCTCCTCGACCGCGTGACCAACCAGGTCCATCAGCTCAACGTCACCGCGAGCTTCGTCTGGCAACGCTGTGACGGTGAGCACACGGGCCCGGACATCGCCGAGGCGCTTCTGGGAGCCTACGACGTCGACCCGCTCACCGCGCGCGATGCCGTGGTCGGAACGCTGCACCAGTTGAATGAGCTCGGTCTCCTGGGCCCCGCGCAGGACTGAAGGTGCCGCGTCTCGACGGCGCTGGCTAGGCCGGGTATACTTCACCTCGTTCGCCGTGGGGGGAGGATTCCTGAGAACCGGGTGCGGCCCGGGACCCCTCGAACCTGCTCTGGGTAATTCCAGCGAAGGGAACACGGTGACGACGTCGATCCAGACGGCCGCACCCATGGAAGGGGCGCGGCCGTTCGTGTCTATCACGATCAGCGTCAACGGTAAGCCGATGGAGATCGCGGCCGGCACCACGGTGGAAGGCCTGCTCACGCTGCTCAACGTCAAGCGCGAGTACACGGCGGTCGCCGTCAATCGCGACATCACGCCCAAGAGCACGTACACGGCGGTCACGCTATCCGACGGTGACAAGGTCGAGATCGTTCGTCCGATGGGGGGAGGTTAGTCATGTACGACACCAATCTGGTCCTCGGGGGCAAGGAATTCACGTCCCGACTGATCGTCGGCACCGGGAAGTACTCCTCCCTGGACGTCATGCGCGACGCGCACGAAGCGTCGGGGACCGAGATCATCACCGTGGCCGTCCGCCGGGTGAGCCTGCCCAGCGGCGAGTCGATCCTCGACTACATCGACACCAAGCGCTTCACCCTGCTGCCGAACACCGCGGGGTGCTACACCGCCGACGAGGCGGTGCGCACCTGCTACCTGGCGCGCGAGGCGGGGCTGGGCGAGATGGTCAAGCTGGAGGTCATCGGCGATCAGCGCACACTGTTCCCCGACGTGCAGGGGCTGCTGGAGGCCACCAAGACGCTGGCGCGTGACGGCTTCATCGTCATGCCCTACAGCAACGACGATCCGGTGATGGCGCGAAAGCTCCAGGACGCTGGCGCGGCCTGCGTGATGCCGCTGGGCGCGCCCATCGGCTCGGGTCTCGGTATCCGCAACCCGTACAACATCAAGATCATCCTCGAGTCGGTCACGGTGCCGGTCATCGTGGATGCCGGCGTGGGCACCGCCTCCGACGCCGCCATCGCCATGGAGCTGGGCTGCGACGGCGTGCTCATGAACACCGCGATCGCCGGCTCGCGCGACGCGGTGGCGATGGCCAAGGCCATGAAGCTCGCGGTCGAGGCGGGCCGGCTGGCCTACAAGGCCGGACGCATCGGCAAGAAGCTCTACGCCACGGCGTCCTCGCCCCTCGAGGGCCTTCCTGATTGGACGAGCTGAGCCTCTGTCTGGTCACTGACCGCGCGCAGACGCGCGGTCGCGATCTGGTGGCGGTGGTGGCGGAATGCCTGACGGCCGGACTGCCGTCGGTACAGCTCCGCGAGAAGGACCTGGGCGCCGGCGACCTGGCCGCGCTCGGGCGGAAGCTCCAGCGCCTCACGCGCGAGCACGGCGCGCGGCTGATCGTGAACGATCGGGTCGACGTCGCCCTGGCGGTGGGCGCCGACGCCGTGCAGCGCACACACACCTCGCTCGCCGTGGACGACATCCGCGCCGTCGCCGGCGGCCGCCTGCGCATCGGCGCCTCGGTCCACTCGCTCGACGACGCGATGGACGCCGAGGCGCGCGGTGCGGACTGGATCGTCTTCGGCCCGGTCTACGACACGGCCTCCAAGCGCCAGTACGGCGCGCCCCAGGGGCTCGAGCGACTGGCCGCGGTGGTCCGGGCGGTGCGCATCCCGGTGGTGGCGATCGGCGGGATCACGCCGGAGCGCGTGGCCGAGGTACGCGCCTCCGGTGCCCGCGGCGTCGGCGCGATCTCGGCCATCCTGGCCGCCGACTCCCCAGCCGAGGCTACGCGCACCTTCCTGAAAGCGCTGGCCTGAAAGCGCTGGCCTGAAAGCGCTGAGCTGAGCCCCAGCGCCTCGCTCACTCCTCGCTCGATTTCCTGATGTCGAGCATGGGCGGCAGCGCGCCCTCCTCGACCGTCTCCTCGATCTGCGTGATGCGGTTCATGCGGGCCACGATGTCGCGGATCCGCTCGGAGCCCTCGCGCGCCGTCTTGATCCAGCCCTGCTCTTCGCTCCCCGACGGCAGCCTGCGCGAGATCAGGCCGAGGCCGCCCATGACCGCGGTGAGGGGATTGTTGATCTCGTGCGCGGCGGCGCGGGCCAGCAGCGTGACCGCGCGCAGCTGCGCGGCGTCGCGCCGGGCCGCCTCGACCGCGTGGCTGGCCACGACATCGGCGAAGAGCCGCGCGCCACCACCGATGCCGACCAGGCTGAGCACGAGGAAGGGCAGCCACAGCGGCGCGAAGAGATCCGCACCCCGCTCGCCGAGCGAGAAGAACGAGATCGCGATGATCACCCACACGATGCCGCTCAGCACGAGCGAGTGGCGCAGGCTGATGCGCCCGTCGCGCTGGGCCCACGCGCGGACCACGGCCGCCGCCGCCGCCGTGGCGACGATGCCGAGCACACCGGCCGGCGCGCCGCTGCCGCCGAGGTAGATCCGGTACGCGGCGGCGAGCCCGGCGGCGAGCCCGCCGGCCAGCCAGCCTTCCACCAGCGTGACCAGCGCGATCGGCACCGCGCGCGCATCGACGTAGCGATCGGGCGCCACCTGGATGCGCGAGATCATCATCACCACCGCGAGCAGGCCGAAGGCCAGGCCGGTGACGACCGGCCGCCACCGTCGTGACGCGGCCGGCCCCGCCTCGAACCAGCGGAACGCGTACGAGTAGAAGATCAAGCCCAGGCTCACGACCCCGGCGGCCTCGACGACGTGGTGGTAGTCCATGGTGTCTCATCCTCTCACTGAGCCGCCGAGAGTCGGACGCCCCTTTTCCACTTGCACGACACGAGATCTTGTTGATAGAGTCCGACGCGGCACCTATATATTGCGGTTCTGTAGGAACAACCCGCAGCCGGAGGTCGAAGTCGGTTGGAGCTTCGCTCGCTGCTGCCATTGCTCGACGGCACCCATCCCGAATACCTGGTCATCGTCGCGCGCTCCGATCCCAAGCTCTTCGAGTACCTGAGCCGGCGCTTCGCCGGCGAGCCTCACACGGAAGTCCGCCTGGACCGGCGCGGCACGGGCGGAACCCTTGCGCCGCTCGGCGGCGTGGACCGGCGGCGCACGGCGCACTCCGGCCAGCAATTCGAGTTCGCGCTGTCGTCGTGCGGCGTCGCGGTCGTTCGGCGCACGCCAGAGAACGGCGAGCACCCCGTCGCTTTCCACTCACACCCCCCGGAGGGCCCCATGGAGCAGACGCAGGACGAGCGGCAGCGTGTTGACCGATGGCTCGAGGAGAGCCAGTACCTCATCGGCCGACTGATCCCCGCGTATCTCGAGGATCGCGATCGGATCCGGACCCGCCTGGAGAGCGCGGACCAGGAGTGCGACCGGCTCCGGCAGGAAGTGGGCGAGCTGCGCCGCGAGCTCGGCATCCTGCAGGCCGAGGTGCAGCACTACCGCGGCGAGCACCACGCAGCGGCCGAGGTCTTCGCGAGCATGATCAGCCACCTGACCGAGATGCAGAAGCCGATGCAGGAGACCTACCGTCGTCTGCAGATGACGCCGCCCCCGGGCGCCATGGCCGAGGCTCACCCCGTCTAGGAACGTGGGGGGCCCCGATATGGCCCCCCACACCCCCCCACGCTCCGCGCCCCGGCGGAGCCGTGGCGCTTCGCGAGCGCCGTCTGATTGGCAGTGCCGCCCGACGTCAACCCGACAGCGGGATCCTTGCGATAGAATCCGGGTCTGCGTCCGGAACGCCAAGGAGGAAGCCGTGACCAAGGCCGAGCTCAAGCAGCGCATCCATCAGGCAATCGACACGCGCGCCGGGGAGATCATCGGCCTCGGCGAGCAGATCCGAAAGAACCCCGAGCTCGGCTTCAAGGAAGTGAAGACCGCGCGCCTCGTCGAAGAGACCATGGGCCGTCTGGGGCTCTCGCCCAAGGGCGGCCTGGCGCTCACTGGCGTGCGGGCCGATGTGGCCGGCCGTGGCGGTGACGGCCCGACCTTCGCGCTGCTCGGCGAGCTCGACGCGCTCGTGGTCACCGGCCATCCGGTGGCCGATCCGCAGACCGGCGCCGCCCACGCCTGCGGCCACAACGCCCAGGTCGCGGGGCTGCTCGGCGCGGCCATGGGCCTTCTCGACGCCAAGGCCTTCGATCACCTGGCCGGGCGCGTGGTGTTCTTCGCCGTCCCGGCCGAGGAGTACGGCGACGTCGAGTGGCGGGTCGCGCAGGCGCGGGCGGGGCGGCTTGAGTTCCTGGGGGGCAAGCCCGAGCTGATGCGCCTGGGGCACTTCGACGACGTCGACCTGTCGATGATGATCCACACGACCTCGCGCACGGAGGACGGCAAGACCGGCGTCCCCGGCTCCAACAACGGCTGCATCGTGAAGACCATCCGCTACATCGGCCGCGCCTCGCACGCCGGCGGCGCGCCGCACCAGGGCATCAACGCGCTCTACGCCGCCCAGATCGCGCTGACCGCCATCAACGCGCTCCGCGAGACCTTCCGGGACGAGGACACCATCCGCGTGCACCCGATCATCACGCACGGCGGCTCGCAGGTGAACGTCATCCCCGGCGAGGTGCGCCTGGAGACCTACGTGCGGGGACGGAGCGTGGAGGCGATCCTCGACGCCAACAAGAAGGTCGACCGTGCGTTCAGGGCCGGTGCGCTGGCCATGGGCGCCAAGGTCGAGATCGAGACGCTTCCCGGCTACATGCCGATGAGCTGCGATCCGACCATGACCCGGCTCTATCGCGACATCGCCGCGTCGCTGGTCGGCGCCGAGCACTACCGCGAGATCGGCCACCGCACCGGCTCGACCGACATGGGCGACCTCAGCATGGTGATGCCGATCCTGCATCCCTACATTGGTGGCGCGAGCGGCTCGGGTCACGGCGCCGACTATCAGATCGTCGATCAGAAGCTGGCCTACCTCGGCATCGCCAAGGCCCTGGCCTCGATGGTGGTCGACCTGATGGCCGAGGGCGCCAGCGGCGCCCGCGAGGTGTTGAAGTCGGCGAAGCCGCCGATGACGCGCGAGCAGTACCTCACGTTCCAGCGGGGGATCGCCCGGCGCGAGACGTACGAGGGGTAGCCGCCGGCCGCGGCCACCCCTCGGGCCGTCTCACCGGGTCGCGCGCGGAAGCTTCGACACCGCCAGCTCGCCCACCTTCTTGCCCATCGCGGAGCCGACCTCCGACGAGTTGCGGTAGTGCACGCCGTCGTAGATGCGGGCGACGGCAACTTCGGTCACGAAGTCGCCCATGCTGTTCCAGGAGCGCACCGCACCGCCCGCGGTCGAGCTGGCCGAGCTGAGCTTGGGACTCGGGCCGGCGCCGATCTCGGCGGCGAGCACCGCGCCCAGCGCGCCGGACACGATGCAGTGCGCACACGGATACTCCGGGTGCATCGGCGTGTCGATGAACGGCAGCCAGCCGGGATCACCGGCGCCGCCCTCGGTGTTGCGGAGGGCCGTGACCGGCCGCCAGAAGTTGTACGTGTACTTGGCATCGAACACCGCGATGAGCGCGTCGTCCATGGCCATGGCTGCCAGCGCGAACAGCCGCGCGTTGTCGCTCACGTCACGGCCGGGCACGGTCGCCACCGAGCGCGCCACTGGCCAGTAGACGACGGGGAGCGTTGCCTCCCAGAACTGGGCGATGGCGGTCTGCTCGGGCGTCCGCTGGGAGCTGGCCTTGCTGCCGAGCGCCTTGATCTCGGCGAGATCCCGCTTCCAGGTGTCGCTGGTCAGGCTCGGCGGTGGAGCGGGACGGAACTGGTCTCCGCTCGTCATCACCCAGGGCTTGCGCCGGCCCCAGTGGGGCACGGCCGGGAACACCGTCGGCACGTAGACGCCGGGCGACGTGTACGGACGGTAGATATTCGGCGCGATCGCCCCGTCCTCGGCGCACAGGGCAAGGATGGCGGTGGCCGCCTGCTCGCCGACGGCGACGCCCGCGGTCTTCGCGGAGCTGTCGGGCAGGGCTTTGAGGGCAGTCTGGTAATCGGCCTCGATCGCGGTCTGCTGCGAGGGCACGAGCTTCAGCAGCACCGTCCGTGTCGCCGCGTGCACCGCGGCGTCGACGGAGGCGCCCGGCGCCGCGGTCACCTTCGTACGCAATGCTGGATAGCGTCCCGTGATCGCGCTGACCGCCTCATAGACTGAAACCTGCACGATGGCCATGGCCCGTACGGCGGGCGGAGTCCCTGGCATCGCGGAGACGACGGTGGCGGCCCTGGTGTTGGCATCCGTGACCACGTCGGCGTGAGCGCCCGGAACGACGGCCAGCATCGCGAGCACCACGAGCCCGATCCCTGCGGTGATCCATCGGCGAGTGATCTTCATGGTCGTTGCCCTCCTTGATGCGAGCCACGGATGATCGAGCCACGTACCAACCCTGCGTGCCGGCCACGATCGCAGGGCGATCGGACCCATCCAAGCCCTAAAAATGGACTTGCCGGCCTCGCCCGGGGTGCCTAGAGTCGAGGACATCCCGTGTACGGCAAGAGCCCGATCGACTTTCCGCAGCGCGTCGTGTGCCTCACCGCCGAGACGGCCGAGATCGCCTTCCTGGTGGGCGCCGGCGCCCGTGTGGTCGGTGTGCCGGGCACGGCGCGGCGGCCCGAGGCTGCGCGTGACCGCGCTCGGGTAGGGGGCTTCACGACCTTCCGCACGGACCGGATCCTGGCCCTCGAGCCGGACCTGGTCCTGGCCTTCTCCGACCTCCAGAAGGACATCGTGGCCGAGCTGATCGCGGCCGGCGTGACCGTGCTCTGCACCAACCAGCGCTCCTTCGACGACGTGCTGCGCGCGATTCTGATCATCGGCGGCGCGCTGGGGTGCACGGACGCCGCGCGGTCCATGGTCCAGGACATGCGCGACGAGGTGAAGCTGTACCGCGAGTACTCGGCCGGGTGGCCGGACCGACCACGCGTCTACTTCGAGGAGTGGATGGACCCGCTCGTCGCCGGCATCCGGTGGGTCTCGGAGCTGATCGAGATCGCCGGTGGCCGCGACGTCTTCGCCGAGCTGCGCGAGGGTCAGAGCGCCCGCGAGCGGGTCGTCGCACCCGAGGAGGTCGTCCGGCGCGATCCGCAGATCATCCTGGCCTCCTGGTGCGGCAAGCCGGTTGACCGCGCCGCGATCGAGGCGCGCCCCGGCTGGGACGCGATCAGCGCGGTCGCCTCCGGCCAGATCCACGAGATCGCCGGCGAGGACGTGCTGGCGCCGGGGCCGTCGCTCATGCACGGACTGCGGCGCATTCACGAAATCATTCAGACGGTTCAGTCCGCCTGAGCGCTTGGGTAGGCGGCTACAATGGAGAGGATCGAAAAGTTTGGGACGTGGCAGGCCACGCGTTAGGATTGGGCGCCTTCACCCGGGAGAATTTCGACTCGAATGACAGATCTCGTCCGCACGCAGCCTGAGCAATTCTTCGCCGATCGCTTCAACGTCACGCCTGGGCTCATGGAACGCTTGCTGGGCGGCAGCCTCGTCGGTCGGGTCGACGACGCCGACATCTACCTCGAGTACCGCATCAACGAAGAGCTGGTTCTCGAGGAAAACGTTGTCAAAAAGGCCTCCCGCCACGTCAGCCAGGGTGCGGGGGTTCGGGCCCAGGCCGACACGCGGACGGGCTACGCCCACACCGACGACATCTCGCTCGGCAACCTCGAGGAAGCCGCGCGCCAGGCCCGCGCCATCGCCGACCGCTCCGGCGCCTCCGCCACGCTCGCCATCGCCGGCCGCGGCCGGCCGCACGATCTCTACACGCTGGCCGAGCCACCGATCGTTACCGCGCTGCCCCGCAAGCTCGATCTCCTGCGGCGTATCGACGCTGCCGCTCGGGCCGCTGACCCGCGCGTGAAGCAGGTGATCGCCAGCCTGTCCACCGAGGAGATCGTGGTGATGCTCGCCACCGCCTCGGGCTGGACGGTGGGCGACGTGCGACCGCTGACCCGTCTCAACGTCACCGTCATCGCCGAGGACGGCGCCAAGCGCGAGATCGGCTCGTGGGGCGGTGGCGGCCGCGTGCCGTTCGATTTCTTCCTCGAAGGAGAGCGCTGGACGCGCTTCGCGGCGGAGGCCGCGCGGCAAGCCACCCTGAAGCTCCGGGCGGTGGAGGCGCCGGCCGGCACGATGACAGTCGTCCTGGGGCCGGGCTGGCCCGGGATTCTGCTCCACGAGGCGATCGGCCATGGTCTGGAGGGTGACTTCAATCGCAAGGGCGTCTCCGCCTTCGCCGGGCGCCTGGGGCAGAAGGTCGCCTCGGAGCTGGTGACGGTGGTGGACGACGGCACGATCCCGAACCGGCGCGGCTCGCTCAACGTGGACGACGAGGGCACGCCGACCGGCCGCACCGTGCTCATCGAGAACGGTGTCCTCACCGGCTACATGCAGGACCGTCTCAACGCCCGGCTGATGAAGATGACGCCCACGGGGAACGGCCGGCGCGAGTCCTACGCACATCCGCCGATGCCGCGCATGACCAACACGTTCATGCTGGCCGGCCAGGACAATCCCGAGGACATCATCCGCTCGGTGCCCAACGGGCTCTATGCGGTCGTGTTCGGCGGCGGGCAGGTCGACATCACCAGCGGCAAGTTCGTGTTCTCGGCCAGCGAGGCCTATCTCATCGAGGACGGCCGGGTGACCACGCCGGTGAAGGGCGCGACGCTGATCGGTAACGGGCCCGACGCGCTCGTGCGGGTGTCTCGCGTGGGGCACGACCTGCAGCTCGACGAGGGCGTGGGCACGTGCGGCAAGGACGGCCAGTCGGTGCCCGTCGGCGTCGGGCTGCCGACGATCCGCATCGACGGCATGACGGTCGGCGGGACGCAGGTGTGAGCGACTCCGCCCTGCGCACCGGCCTGCTCGCGGATGTCTTGCGTCGCGCCCAGGCCCGCGGGGCCAGCGCCGCCGACGGCTTCCTGATCGAAGAGCAGCACTTCTCGGCCTCGGTCCGCCTGGGGCAGGTGGACACGGTCAAGCACTCGCGCGAGCAGCGCCTGTCGCTGCGCGTGTTCGCCGGCCGCGCTTCCGCGGCGTCGTCGACCTCCGACCTGTCGCGGGATTCGCTCGAGCGCGTGGTGGACGAGGCCACGGCGCTGGCGCGCGTGACCGCCGAGGACCCGCACGCCGGGCTGCCCGATCCGGACCAGCTCGTGACGTCCGTGCCGAATCTGGAGCTGGAGGATCTCGGCGGCGACGAGCTCGAGCCGGAGGCGAAGATCGAGCTCGCGCGGAAGGCGGAAGCCGCCGCGCTCGAGAGCGATCCCCGCATGACGAACTCCGAGGGCGCGGAGTACTGGGACCGCCGCGCCCGCTACGTCTACGCCACCTCGCACGGCTTCGCCCACGGCTACGCGACCTCGTCCTTCGGCCTGTCGGTCTCGCCGGTCGCCTCCGACAACGGCGAGATGCAGCGCGACTACTGGTACTCGGCGGCGCGCCACCGCTCGGCGCTGGAAGCGCCGGAGGCGATCGGCCGCATCGCCGCGCGTCGCGCGCTGCGCCGCCTGAACGCTCGCAAGGTCAAGACCACCGAGGTGCCGGTGATCTTCGATCCGGACACCGCGGCCAGCCTGGTGCGCTCGGTCGCCGGCGCGGCCAGCGGCCCCAGCCTCTACCGCCGCGCGTCGTTCCTGCTGGATCGGCTCGGCCAGCGCATCGCCGCCCCGTCGGTGAACATCGTCGACGACGCGACCATCCCGCGGGCGCTCGGCTCCCGGCCGTTCGACGGCGAAGGCCTGTCCACCGGCCGTACCGTCCTGGTGGGCGAGGGCAATCTGCAGACGTACCTGCTCGACACGTACAGCGCGCGCAAGCTCGGTTTGAAATCGACGCACCATGCCGCCCGCGACGGCAGCGGGGTGTCCGTGTCGACCACCAATCTGATGTTGCTGCCCGGGACGGCGACTCCCGAATCGCTGATCGGCTCGGTCAAGAACGGGTTCTACGTCACCGAGCTGATCGGCTTCGGCGTCAACGGCGTGACCGGCGACTATTCCCGGGGAGCGGCCGGACTCTGGATCGAGAACGGTGAGCTGACGTATCCGGTCGAGGAAGTGACGGTGGCCGGCAACCTGCTCGAGATGTTGGCGTCGATCGAGGGGATCGGCAACGACCTGGTCCTGCGTGACCGCACCGTCTCGCCGACGCTTCTGGTCGGACGGATGGTGGTGGCCGGCAACTGACACGCCGATGATCATCGACACCCACTGCCACCTGCACGATCCGGCCTTCGCCGACGTGCGGGAGACGGCGCGGATGTCGATGACCCAGGGCGTGTACGGCATCGTGGCGGTCGGCTGCGACGCCGCCAGCAACGAGCTGACGCTGACCGCCGGGGCGACGCTCCCGAAGATGATCTACCCCTGTGTGGGTTTTCACCCCGACCGGCCTGAGCTGGGCGAGGCGGAGCTCGACAAGGTCGAGGAGCAGGTGCACGCCAATCAGGCGCGCCTGGCCGCCATCGGCGAGGTCGGCCTGCCGTGGTACTCGCTCGAGGGCGCGTCCGATCCGGCCACCCTCATGACACGCGGCCGCGCGTCGCTGGACCGGATGCTGGCGCTGGCCGCCCAGTACGACCTCGCCGTGGTGCTCCACGCCCCGCACGGCGCCGCGGTGGGCGCGCTGGAGGCGCTCGAGCGCCACGGAATCGAGCGCGCGGTCTTTCACTGGCACAAGGCGCCGGCCGAGATCACGCGGGCGATCGTGGCCGCCGGCTATTTCGTGTCAGTCACGCCGGAGGTCGTCTATCGCGAGCGGGACCGCGACCTCGTCGAGCGCGTGCCGCTCGAGTCCTTGCTGGTGGAGAGCGACGCGCCCTGGCAGTACGGGGGTGAATTCACCGCGCTGCCGTCGGGGCCGTGGCTGGTCGCGCGCGCGGCCGAGGAAGTGGCCAAGCTGAAGCACCGGCCGATCGAGGAGACCATGTCGCAGCTCTGCGCCAACGCCTGCCGCCTCTTCGATCTCGACTCCCGCTGAGGATTCCCGTCGTGCGCTGACTGTGAAAAACTTTTCACATCGGTCGGCGCCTGGTGTGGTGCCGAAGTTCGCTGCATGTATATGATGGCAGGACAGGCCGCCGTCATGAGCCCCCTGGCCGAATCGCTGTACCGCATCGCCAACCTCATCCTGGCCGTGTCCGCGTTGGGGGTGGCCGCCCTGATCGTCCGCACCATCTATCGCCGCGTGTCCGGGCGGGTGGAGCCGCTGGGCGTGGTGTTCGCCATGGTGTTCGTCGCCATCGGACTGCTGACCGGGGTGCGCGTGTGGGCGATTCCGGCGCTGCCCGCCGACCCGGCGATGGCAGCGACGCTCATCGTGGTGGACGCCCTCGCCGCCGGCGTGGTCGTCACCGCGCTGCTGCAGCGACGGCGCTACGGCGTGTTCATCGAGACCGCCGGGCTCGTGCAGGAGTACGAGACGGGGTACGCGCAGAAGGCGCGTGAGGCGCGCGCGCTGGCCCAGGTGAACGAGGAGCTGCGCCGGCTCGATCAGCTCAAGTCCGAATTCCTCGCCATGGTCAGCCACGAGCTGCGCACACCGCTCACCGCGATCATCGGCTACAGCCGCCTGCTCACCCGGCAGGTGCACGGCCCGCTCAGCCCTCGCCAGCTCGAGCACCAGGAGGCCATCTTCCGCGGCGCGCAGCGGCTGAGCGATCTCATCAACGACCTCCTCGACGTCTCGCGCCTGGAGGCCGGACGCGTCGAGCTGAATCCGCGGCCGACCTCGGTGCGCCACGTCGTGGATCAGGTGAGCGCGGTGGTGGCGGTGGCCGCCCAGGCCAAGCAGATCCGGATCGAGAATTCGGTGCCCGCCGACCTGCCGCCCGTCAACGCCGACCCCTCCCGGCTGCAGCAGGTGCTGGTCAATCTCGTCGGCAACAGCGTGAAGTTCAGCTCGGCCGGCGGCCTCGTGCGCGTGTACGCCGGCCTGCAGGGCGATCAGGAGTGGGTGTCGATCGAGGATCGCGGCGTGGGCATTGCCAAGGAGGAGCTGGCGCGCATCTGGGATCCGTTCTATCAGGTGGAGGCTCCGCTGCAGCGGCGGCACGGCGGCTCGGGGCTCGGGCTG
>Ga0134122_10002330_pt1 | contig 13934 bp, 10 predicted proteins | sample KB302_FD_96461 | JGI IMG/M metagenome (GOLD analysis project Ga0134122, IMG submission 96461) | Terrestrial soil microbial communities without Nitrogen fertilizer from Kellogg Biological Station, Michigan, USA - KB3-0-2 | ecosystem: Environmental > Terrestrial > Soil > Unclassified ... | reverse complement strand
CCGCGGCGTGCGCAGGCCGAGATCGAGGCTTCGCTGCCGGCCGCCAGCCACAGTGGTGGGTGTGGCCGCTGGTGCGGCGGTGGTTCGACAACCACGGTGTCGAAGCGGAAGAAGCGGCCGTGGTGAGAAAAGGGCACGTCCGAGGCGAGCGCACGCACGAGCACATCGAGTGCCTCCTCGAAACGCGGCTCTGCCTCATCGGGCGGCATTGCGAAGCCTGCGAACTCGTTATGGCGGTAGCCTTTGCCCACTCCTAGATCAAGCCTGCCGCGCGAGAGAAGGTCCAAGGTCGCAACCTGCTCCGCAAGCAAGACCGGGTTGTGCCATGGCAGCACAAGAACCGCCGTGCCGAGGCGAAGGCGCGTCGTACGAGCCGCGATAAAGGTCAAGAGTGTGAGAGTCGCCGAGACCTGGCCGATGCCAGTAAAGTGATGCTCGGTCACGAAGCTCGAATGGAAACCGAGCGCTTCGGCCTCGATGTTGGTTTCGACGAAATCGAAGAAGCCTTGGGCGCTCGCCGCCACGTCGGGCAACCGCGGCGCTGCGGCGCCGCCGAACAATCCAAACTGCATAGGACGACCTGAGTGGGTTTTCGGGTTGGTCTCAACGGCCACAATGCGAGCTACGAAACCACCGTACTCGCCGGCGAGAACGGGGCACCGATACGCTCGCCTCTGGCGACCGGCACAGCAGCATGACGGTCTTGGACATTGAACACTCCCTTCTCTGGCATGACCCAGGCAGGTTCAGCGGGTATGTTCTCAGCCAGCACTTCGCGGGCACCCCGGTGGACCCGTCAAATCTGCGAGACGCGCTACAGGCTGTCAAGGAGCGAGCCGCGAGCCGCCAGTCCGGCGAGGGGAGCGCTTGGGCACGAATGCGAAGTGCCGTGACCCTCGGCTCGGCAGCGTTGCGGCGGGAATGGCAGCGGCGGCACCGCCAAGGATGGTTCGCAAATCAATCTGAGAGTCTCCCTGAGATGTTGTCCACTCAACTCAGTGGTCGGGCCTCGCGCATCCCTTGAGCGTGACCGCGAGTCCGGGCCGCAACAGAAGGCCGGGATTTGGGAACTCCCCAATCGCGAAGCACCGGGGGATCTGGCCGACGACGATGATCTGCGAGGCACTCGATATCTCGCGCGCGAGCCTCTAGGGCTGGTCGATGCGACCGCCGAGCCATCACGCCAGTCGGCACGAGGCAATGACGGGCAGCCATCCGCCGGAGCGTCCTGGCCAGCGACCGGACTTATGGCGCACGACGCATCTGGCGTGAGCTTCTCGAAGCTGGCATCGGGTGCGGGCTGCACGCCGTCGAGCGATTGAGGAAGCTGCATGCCTTGCGTGCGAGGCGTCGGCCGCCGAGCGACGATGGGAACCGGCCGGCGGCGGGACTGGCGGCCAACGTGCTCGACCGGCAGTTCGAGGTGGCGCAGCGGAACCGAAAGTTCGTGGCCGACTACTCCTACATCCGGACGCCGGAGGGCTGGCTCTACGTCACCGTCGTGACCTGTTCTCGCGACGTACCGTCAGGTGGTCGATGAGTGCGACGATGACGGCGGAGTTTGTCACCAACCGCCGATGATCGCGGTCTGGTGCGAGGACGACCGCGCGAGGTGCTGCACCATGAGGCCAAGCCGGTGCCGCACGCAGGCGACGGATGCCTTACTTCGTCCGCTTCCACACCACGTCGTCAACCGTCCCTATCTGCGAGGCGGGGTTGGTATATTTCAATTCATCCGCCGATAGCGAGGTGATGATCCGCTTCTGTGTCCCGCCGGTCAAATTTGGAGACGACGACGCCTCGATGTTCGTGGTGAGGGTCTTCGTTGCCTCATCGATCGACCACGTCCCATAGTTGGCGGTCATTCCTTGTACCGCGGCCTTGCTTTCCTCCGCCGTCACTTGGTTCATATTGTCAGAAGCGAACTTTGGAACGTCGGACCGAAAAATCATGAACGTGTATCGACCATCTGCCTCGAAGATGGCACGACCTTTTGGGTTTGGACCCCAGCGGTCCGATTTGACCCCGTCCTTGGTCATTTGAGTTGCCGACATGAGTGTCCAACTTCCGACGAGCTGATCCTTGAGTAGTTTTTGCTGACTGACGGCGCGGCCTGGAAGTAGAGCAAGCCCCAATAACGCAAGCGCGGACAGGCCAATGAAGTTAAGTCGGCTCATGTGCATCTCCCGATGACTGCTTCAATGAAGGTGGTATAACGGTGCCTGCGCAAATTGCTGCCCTGCTCCCGCGGCGACTTCGGCGTGTCCCACATTGATGGCAACTGGGTGTCAAAAATAGCTCGGCGTAATCTCGCGACCCGCAGGCTGGGTCGACTTCGACCACCCCCGCCCGCGTCAAAAATCAAGTGGCCCAACATTGCAGTCGGAGCCGGACTTCCAGTCACACCAAACCCGCACATCTCCCCTTTTGCGGGTGACGTCTGATAATCCACAGCGAGAGCCTATTCCCACGGCAGATACTCGAACAGTCACCTCTGGGACACCCGCGGATTCACTGGTGGCAATGTGTCGTTGTAGCAACGCTCAGCGTAAAGACTGAGTAAAATCCGTGAGGGAACAGAGAACAGCGTAGGCCCGCAGGTAGCGAATCCCAAAGCGGTGGCCTCGTGCCTGCCGCTGTCCTCCGACCGGACGGTAGCATTGTGGCCAGGTCAGGCCTAGGACTAAAGGCCCTCGTTCATCGCTCTGCGCGCTGTACAATTGCTGCGCGGGTGTCCAGCGCGAAGGCTGGAGCATATTGCGGGTTCTGTCCTGGCAGATGGTGCGGGCCGTCAAGCCCCACCCTTGGCGCGCCTTTCTCTTGCGGTCGGGGATTGGGCTGCTGGCAGGTGCACATATGACGGCGATAATGCCCGATTACGTGCTACGGATCCTCAGATCCTCTGGATGGGTCGCCGATGTCGCTGGTGTGTTCTGGCTCAGTCGCGTGACTGCGAAGCGACCCGGCCTAGCGACCGGCCAAGGATGCTCGATTGTGTGCCATCTCGGTTTGCGTGTGGCGCTTAGACTGTCGCGTACAAGGCCGCTCCCGGACTGATACCGCAACCCGTTGATCTTACGTTGCTCGTGGCGGCTGGATTTGGCGCAATCGCCATAATGTTCGCAATCTTGACTGCCTGGGCGGCCCTAACGTGGAGCAGGCGAGGCAGGGGATTGCGAGTGAGCAGGAGGCCAAGGGACAGTCACCGCTTTTCAGAGTCCTCCCATAGTCGGGAATAGAACCGAGCCCGCGTCAGTCTAACTGGCGAGCGTTGCTTGAGGACCCTAACGCGCTGCGGGCTGCGCTTTGGTATCCCGGGCACCCTGGAGGGCACTCAGCTGCGGGGCTGGGTGTCCTAGCATTTTATGGCTCACCCGAGCGTTTTTCTTCGTCACGTCGCCCGTATGTCTGCTATGCTCATCTATCGGCGGCTTGTAACTCTTCAGGCGCCACCGGCTGAGAGAACCCACGATCCGCTCCCGCCTGCTCCAACCGAGGAGGCGCGCAATGGCCCAATCCCTCATCGATACCGCATCCTACGACCCAGATACGTTGACGATGCTCAGTCAGGCTTTCGACGACGTCTGGCGGGAAATCGCTGGAAACTATCACGCCGAAGCAATGATAGAAGATCGGCGCAATCGGCTGGCCACGATCATTCTCGGTCTGGCAGACGGCGGTGAGCGCGACCTATCGCGAATGAAAACGTGCGCACGCAAACTCATGGCACATGCCCTGCAGGCTACCTCTCCCAAGCAAGGGCAGGCGCCTGGGCGGCTAACTCACAGAACCATGTCTGGTTTACAGTTCTAGCGTTTGGCTATCGCAACGTCTAACGTCCAAGGCCAGCAAGGGGGGCCAATGGTCAAACGCAAGTTGGAATGGCGATCTCGGGCCCTCACGGGCGGCCGCGGACGTTGCGGGTGTATTCGATCATCGCGCACAGCAGCAGCTGGGAGTGCGTGATGAAATTCAAAGCTGACGCCCTGATCGGATTTATGCTCTGCCATTCGCTTGCAGTACTGGCGTTTTTTCCCTCGTTCTTTAGCTGGACAGGTGTCGTCCTCCTGGTCTTTGGAATGCTCGCGTTTGGCGTTCTTGGAATCAATCTTGGCTTTCATCGTCTCCTAACGCACCGCGGCTTTACGGTTCCGCTCTGGCTAGAGCACACGCTCGCCATCCTCGGCACGTTCTCCTTGCAGTTCTCGCCGGCTTTGTGGGTGGCCGTGCATCGCCGGCACCACCACCATGCGGATGACGAACAAGACCCGCACTCACCGGTCAGAGGCTTTTTATGGGCGCACTTCGGGTGGCTGCTAATGCGCTCAGGCGATATGCGGTCGCGCCCGCTGATCGAGCGCTACGCGAAAGATATCATGCGCGATCCCCTCTACGCTATGCTCGAGCGCAGAAAGAACTGGATCAAGATCTCGTTTCTGATGTGGCTGGTGTATTTCGCGGCCGGCTATAGTTGGGTTATGGCGTCGGGCGGAAACTCACGAGAAGCGCTGCTATTTGGCTCCAGTCTTGTGATTTGGGGGGGCGCGCTGCGAACGGTGGTCGTCTGGCACACCACTTGGTCCGTCAATTCGGTGACCCATATTTGGGGCTATCGCAATTACGCGACACCTGACGATAGCCGCAACAACCCGCTCATCGGCTTCATCACCGCCGGTGAAGGGTGGCACAACAACCACCACGCCGATCCCAAGTCGGCGCGACATGGTCACCATTGGTGGGAATTCGACTTCGCATGGCAGGCTATTCGTTTTCTCATGTGGCTCGGCCTTGCGACAGACGTCTCGCTCCCGTCTCCCTACCTCGCGGCTGAGTTCAACGCGCGCGCACCCTCTCGTCCAACTCCGCCGTAACTTCTGTCACGCCTCGTGCCTTGGCGGCGCTGCTCCCCATCACGACGAAATCTGCCGCCGGTTCATGACCAACCCAGGGCGTCGGCCCCATCGTCGCAATCACCTACAAGTCGGCACTCGATGATCTCGGTCGGATCAAGAGGCTCAGGAACGCGGGACCGCTGTTTGGACTGACGCCCAAACGAATGTTGCTCTCCGGGGTGTCTGTACGGCGCGGACTGAGAACGTACCCGTTGAACCTGTCTGGGGTGCCAGCGAAGGGAGTAGCTCCTTGAGCGTTATTCACGATCCTGAACTCGAAGCGTTGCTGGTGGCCTTGCACGCCAAAAGCGACGAGCAGATCGAGCTGATGAGAAATTTCTACGACGACCGGGCTCAGCCGCCTACTGAGAGCGAAATCAAGGTCTTCCGAAGCGATAAATTTGTCGCCCTGGATCGCGACAAGGCCGAATTCTGCTACCAGCTTTGCCGCGCGAACGACGCCCGACGAATTGTCGAGATCGGTACTTCCTACGGAGTGTCTACCCTCTATCTCGCCGCGGCCATACGCGACAACGCCCGTGCCCACGGCGGCGACGGCATCGTCATCGGCACCGAATACGAGCCGCACAAAGTTTCCGCTGCAAGGGCGCATTTCAAGCAGGCTGGCTTGAGCCACTTCATCGATTTGCGCGAAGGCGATCTGCGCGAAACGTTGAAAGAGATCGACGGCCCAGTAGATTTCTTGCTCATGGACATCTGGATCGCCATGGCGCGCCCGGCGCTGGAGTTGGTTGCACCCCATCTCAGGCCCGGCGCCATTGTGCTCTGTGACAATACGGAGCAGTACCGAAATGAGTACGCGGACTATTTCGCATTTCTTAACAATCCCACACGTGGGTTCCGAACGATGACACTGCCATTCAGAGGGGGGTTGGAATTGTCGGTGCGATGCCCGCTCTCAGGTTAAGTGATGACACGGAAGAGCAGTCGCGAGCACACGTCCGCTGCGACAGGCCATTGAGGTAATTGAGACCCGCCAATCTTGCGGCCGGCATGGCTCAGTCTCTGCGACAAAGACGTGACAGAATAAGATCTGGACTTGATGTGCCAGGCGGTATTGCTCGATCCCACCGCGGGAGAGAACCGGACCTCGCTCAGCCGTCCGTATTCGACCACGACGCGGACGCTACTGGCTCTTAGGCTCATTCACGAAATCAGTCTAATTTGCAACTGTTCGATTTGAGAGATTTCTTATGGAATGCTCGATAGCGCACGTTCAGCCACTATGCGGGGCATTGGATCGAGGTGCCGCCCGCCGTTATAGGCGCTATTCATCCTAATATCGGGAAGGGAGAGGGCGTGAGCTACCGCGGCACGTTGCGGGTTGTCCTCGTGGTGGAAGTCGAATGGGCTGTGCGCTGCCTGATTGGCCTACAACTGCGGGGCGGTGGCTGGGATGTCCTTCAGGCCACCACAGTGGAAAGAGGCCATCAAGTGCCTGCAACGGGGCGACCGCGTTGATAGCGTCGTTACAGACATCCAAGTTGCCGGTGTTCTCAATGGTCGCGACGTAGCCGAGCAGTGCCGCGCCGTTCGAGCGGACATGCCCACCATCTACACCTCGGGCAATTCCGTGGATCGCTCCCGCAAAGTTGTGGATAGCGTGTTTTTGAGAAACCCTACCGACCGGCTGCCATCGTCGAGGCCTGCGAGACGCTGGCCGAGGCGTGGCTAGGACCATAGCTGCCCTATTTCTTCCGTCGAATGTTGGCGATGCGCTATCTGTGCTAGAGGAAATTGCCAGCGACGGTTTTCATCCAACGATACGCGTGCTCGTGCTCTCCTCTGCGACAAATCGGCTCCACCTGACCAGGACCGGTAGCCCAAGATGACTCGGACGCTGACGTGGCTTGCACGGCTTGCTTGGACAATTTGCTTCACGGTTCTCCTCGGCGCTGCGATTGTTTTGGCCGAGGAGCTGCCGCAAGATTATAGGGTTCACCGCGAAGGTCTTTTTCGGGAACTTGGCCGCCTCGTGTCGGAGGGACACAGAGGGGATGCAAGTGCGCTGGCGCGCCGCGAGATGGGGAGGACGTCCGGTCTGCCGCGCAGCGACGCGCGACGTGGCAATGCGATCGAGCTGCTGCTCCAGGTCTCCATGCCTGATCTGGGCAGCGATCCCGCCCTTGCCGAGCGCGTTCTTGCTTTGGCCGCCGAGTTGGTCGCCGTTCGGCGCAGGCAAAACCCGGCCGACCTCGAGCTACTGGCGGCGGCCTTGTTGACGCAGGGTACCGTCTTGTTTGCTCTCGACAGGAGTGCCGACGCGGATCGCGCGTTCGATGAGCGGCTCACGGTCTTGCGCAAGGCTTACAGTGCCAATGATCTGCGGCTTGCCAACCATCTGTCCGATGCGGCGCGCAACATCGAAGAGGGTTACGGGCGTCCCACCCGGGCGGCCAAGCTCTACGGGGAAGCGATAGCGATCCGCCGAGCGGCGGGACAGGCGCAGGGACGCCGTCAGGCGTCGGACCTGCACTCGCTCGGCATGCTGCAAATGGGAAAGTTGAAGGACTCGGAGGCGGGTGAGCAGAGCCTAGCTGCGGCTTCCTCCATCCTGGAGGGCATTTTAGCCAAGGAGCCGCGAAGCTGGGACGTCGCTGATGGCTGGCTGCAATTGCTCGTACTGAGATCGGGTATTGCACAACAGCGGGGAGACACGCGGGAGGCGCGGGCGCTCCTCGAACAAGCTGCGGGGATTCCGGCACGTGAGGCGGACTCCGCGCGAGTGAACGCCAATACGGTGTCGCTCGGCCGGGCATTTGCGGCGGAGGCCGACGGTGACGTCGATGCCGCTATCAGGGAATACGCCGCCATCATTGAGCGCGTGAGCAAGCTCGACCCTGATCGACGCACAGACGACGATAAAGGAATTTCCCTTGACGCGCGAGTAGCACTGGCAGGGCTTTGGCTGCGCAAGAACGACACCACCGCCGCGCGGCAGGCGGTGGAAGCGGCAATGCGGGGTTACTCTGCCGATGACCCGCAGCTGCCGCACGCCTTTTTTGTGCTCGCCGAGATCGAGCGGCGAGATCATCGACCAGAACGCCAAGCGGCTGCTTACAGACAGGCCCTCAAACTGGCGCGGCGAGAGGCGAGTGAACAGTCCATTCAATTCTCGACCAATCGAAAGCGTGCGGGCGGCGCAAATGCCGGCCGATTCGGCGACTCCGGCGACCAAAATCTTAGCTTCGGCAACGCGACCGTGCTGGTGCCCGGGGGACAATTCTCAAACGAGTCCGCGCGCAATCCCGCGAGTGTCGAAGCAGCGCGATTCGGCGCCGCAACGAACCCCGATCAACTCACGATCTCCGGCGAACCGCAGATTGTGACGGCTGACGTTGCCGCGAGGCAAGCTGATCGGCAAATTGAGACCGCCAAGCTTTATCCTCGCGCCGCGCTGGTCTTTGTGCACGGCTACAACGTAGCCCTCGATGAGGCGCTAAAGCGCATGGGCCAGCTCAAGCGCGACTTGAACTTCGATGGTGCCCCGTTCGCCTTCTCGTGGCCGTCTGCCGGGCACTGGTGGCGCTATGGCACTGACCAGGTCAGCGCGGATGCCGCCGCGGCAAGCCTCACCGAACTTCTGACCTGGATCGCCCACTCCACGCAGGCCGAAAGGATTCACATCATTGCCCATAGTATGGGAAACCGCGTGTTGCTGCCGGCACTCGGCCGGATCGACCGGACCGTAGCCGCAAAGATCGGCGAAATCGTCTTCGCTGCGCCCGCCGTCGGAGCTGCGGACTTCGCAGACCGCATCAAAGGCCTTGTCGGAGCCGGTTTCGCTCACCTCACGCTTTATGCGTCGCAAAACGATGTTGCCCTTCGGGCTGGTTTCGTGCGGGAGCTTGGGACCACTCTAGCCGGTTATGTTGCGGGTGGGACCCCGTTGGTCGCTGCGGGCCTCGATACCATCGATGTGTCAGAGGGAGGCAATGACACCTTCGAGTTCAACCACGATGTGTTCGCCGCCAATGCGGCGATTATTGATGACATCCGGCAACTCCTGCAGACGGGCATACGACCGCCCGGTAGCCGGCTCAAAGAATTGGTGAGCCGTACAGCCGACAACGGCGCGACCTATTGGTACTATGTGACACCTAAGCGGTAGCCAGGTTTCATGTGTTGATCACAGATCTGCCGCGATGGCCTGTGGTCGCGGCGTGTCAGCTGACCGGCCCCTGCGCGGCTGTGACCTCCCCCAGGGTCGCAATCTTGCCGGAGCGCGTCATCTGCTGCAGCGCAGGAGCCACAGCTGGCACAAGCGTTTCATGGATCCGGGTGCGCAAACGCGAATGGGAACTTAATTGGAGTGCGACCGACATGATCGCGGCGATGGGAATGAGGCGCGCGCGTGCGCGAGGGATGAGCTCTGTTATCATTTGCAGCGTGGTGCGAGGCGACAAAGCCAGCGCGCAGTGGCAGCCAAATGCCGCCATCGATGTGTCCGATTCAAATGCGACTGATCGTGCTAACGGATCCGCGGGACGTGTGGTGTCGTGGTCAAGCTTCAGTGTGAAGGAGCACCGCATGATCGCTCGGCGCCCGATCCTGGCTTTGATCACGGCGGGCGGTCAGCCCTTGGCCTCGTTGCCAGCTGGACCACACCCCCAGAGGTAGGGCCGCCGCCTGCGACTTCGGGTGGTGGCCTGGTCGCGGAGCGAGCGAATTCGAGCGCGGAACCTTGCAATCGGTTCGCTTCGCTGGCGACCAAACGCCCCGTCATCCATAAAGCTCTGATTGATGGTGTTGCTCGACGTTTCCGCATGGGCCTTCAGGAAGGTCAGCACGGACTCAAACGGTAGCGGACCCTCCAGCAGTTTCATCGAACCCACAGCATCGCTCGGACCTTCACCAAGATGGCTTTCATAGGGTTTTCCTCCTGCGGCAATGCTGTCTCGCCACAGTCGGTCCGGACGCAACGCGGCAGCGCGAATCCCAACCAGATGTTTCATCGCTAAGGTACACCAAAAGCCGGCCTGCGGCGCGACGCGCTTTGGAATCGGCAGCCGCGGCATGGCGACCAGATCGCAGCTGTCGAGATAGTAGTGCAAGAACGCACGGCTATCGGGGGCATCTTCGCGGACGAGCATCAATCGCGTGCCGTTGAACTTCACATCATAGAAAAGCCAAGCGTGCATCGCCGGCAGATAGGCAATGGCCTTGACGTGATGATAGCGCCCACAAGCGAGCAGCCGCACCCACCAGCGGCCGCGCTTCTTGCTAAAGAGAAGGATCCAATTGGGCTCGATCAAGGTGGCGAATCATTCCTGTTGGCGACGATTTTCCTTACAAATGATCTGCGATGCTCCCGTGTCAGGCTGGTATCGTTCTGATGAACCCGAACGCACGCTTGTCATCAAAATCTGCGATCTTCGCCGGATCATCGGCAAGCCTGGATATATTTACCGTTGATCTATCACTCGGACATCGGCCCGCCGGCAGCGACGCGAGATCAGTTCCGCATCGGCGTCGACGACGCGATAATCCTGCCGCTGGTCGTCATTGCCTTTCTCGCGAGGACACTGTTGCAGGGCGTGTTCTTCATCATGGCCCTTGCATCGGCTTTTGTTGTCGCCCTCCTTCTTCGGGTGGTGGCATCCGTTTTGCTCGTTGCCGCTACAGCCGGTGACGGCGTGGCGTGGCTGATCAAGCGGCTCGCCGAGCTGCCGCAACTGTCCGGGGCGAAGCGCATGGCATTGCGCGACCTTGTGGACCGATGCTGGTCTGGGCCGCAGCAACGGCTGAGCCACGAGGCCGTTGCGATGACAACGCAAAATGTGTTGCAACGAGGACTCTCCTGGGTCATTGAAGGCTTCGGTGCGCTCTCGCCGCGGGCTGCCCTGCTCGTTATCGCTGGCGTGATGTTGTGGCTGCCACTGTCCGCCGCAATTTCGATTGCGATGCATGCCGCCCTGCTGGCGAATGCTGTGGTGCTGCCGGCATGGACGCAGCTCCTGCATCCCGTCGCAACCCTCATCGCCAAGAGCAAGTTACTCGTTTTACCTGCCTTTCCGGCAGCCTGGCCGCAAGCTAAGAAGCACGCCTGGGTGCAGGCGGCTTTGCGGCGCGTGGACCGCATAGTCGCGCTCGATAGCATCCGAAAAACAGCACACCGTTACCAGCAGACCAAACAAGCCTTCGCACAAGCCTGCGATGTCGGTTTACGTGCAAGGATCAAGTACATCAATTTTCGCAGCAATTGACGTATCACTTAGCATCAGCAGTCGAGAGACCCATGAAGCGCAGCAACGTCACTGCCGTGGACAACTGCAAGGGTGTGTCAAGTAGATTGGAAAGACGTTTGAGCGATTGCCGATCGTAGGGGACGTCAACCCTAGCGGTCCGGATAGGCGTTGCAAACAACCGCTACTGTGCACGAACTCTCCGACGCTGATCGGTGGGTCTTGCTGTTGGTCGAAGCCTCTTCAATTCGCGTGTCTAACGAGGTTGGCCGATTGAAGAATGCTAGGGCAGCTGTACCTCCAGGCTTAGCAATGACAAAAGAACGGGGCATAGCCTCGTGAAAGCGTAGCCTTCTCGGATATTCAGGAGTGAATACGCGTGATGCGAAACGGTCGAGCGTTCGATTGGGAGAACCCGCCATGTGTCCTGCGCTCAAAGCGCGGCCACCTGATTGGGAGCCGAGCCGCGGGCCACAGATAGCCAGCAGCCAAAGTAGCTGCAACAGCAGGCCGAATACATGACCGCCTCCAACCATCGCGGAAGTCAGATTCCCGTTGCACCGCGTGACTTTGTTTCAGCTCGGCCGCGCCGATTTGGAAAAACACTTCCCATGAACGTGCGTAGTCAGATTAATTTGGTCGGGTGCTTTTTGGACTTTGGACCGAGGTCCATGCCCTTAGTGCCTTTGGATACAAGTCCTCGCAGCCAACATCGCGGCCGGCGCACCCAACTCAGCCGCGCAATTTTTGGGTGGTTTGCTCGGACTGCCGGCCTTCTAGGCCTCTTGGAGAGCCGGATTTTTGCTAGGAAGCGGTCCCGGCCCAGCGGGGTAGCGAACCGGGACCGGCCTCCGTATGGCCGCATCACCGCGGTGTATGCACGCGGAAGCGGCCGAGGCCAAGCTTGGCACTGCGGCACTGCAAAGTCTCGATCATTGCGATGGTCGGTCCTGGAGGCTCGCCACGCCAATAACGCATTCCCGGCCATTGGCGGCGCGCAAGATCGCCAGACCGGCAATGGCCATTTCAATGCGGCGATCGTGCAGGCCGCCAACACGGCGGCGACCGGGCGGCTGAAGAACGGCAGGACGTTCCCATCCGACTTGATGAGCGACGTGATGAGTTCTGTTCGACCATGCTGGCCATGACGATGCCGAGCACCAGCGCGGCAACCGGATGGCCGTTGCGTTCCCTCACGTAGCCGATGACGCCGAAGGCCGCGACCGTGCCATCGGCGAACAGATTGTTGCCGGTCGCGAAGGCGCCGACGGCACAGAGTAAGACGATCACCGGCAGGATGGCAGCGCGTGGGGGGCGCGCCCAGCGCGAGACTGGCGACCCGGATCATGGCGCTCCCCAGCGGGACCAGATGATATTGGCGATGATGAAGATGATGTAGAGCGCATACATGCTTGAGGCGCGCTCGGCGAGCGGTGTCGGCTCGCGATTGAGCCCCTTCATCTAGAGCACACCGATAGCAATCGCCGTGATGGTACCGCCAGGGATGCTGGACAGAAGCGAGGGTACCCAACCCGAGGCAAGACTGGCGTTGTTGCTGGCGCCGGCCTCGACCAGCCCCTCGGGGTGACCGGTGCCGAACTTGTCGGCGCCTTGGAAAACGCTCGGATATGGGATAACTGACCGATGCTGCCATGTCGGCGCCTGCGCCCGGCAGAACGCCGATGTTGCGTCCCATCCACCACGCCCGTGCCCGAATAGACGCCAGATTGTGCGCAAGGTTTAGGCGTCCCCTTGACAGTCCTGCCGGCAGATTTGCCTATGTCAGCCCAGGGATTGGGCAGATCGGGGAGGGGTTGGCCATGCCAGACATGCAAAAGGGTTTGGAAAGCCTGCAGGCGGGCGCCGACGTTCTCTTCCTCCTCGTCGGCGCAGTGCTGGTGTTTGCCATGCACGGCGGCTTTGCCTTTTTGGAAGCGGGCACCGTTCGCCACAAAAACCAGGTCAACGCGCTGTGCAAGATCCTGGTCGACTTTTCGGTATCCACCGTCGCCTATTTCTTCCTGGGCTTTGCCATCGCCTACGGCACGACCTTCCTTGTCAGCGCCGAAGCGCTGAGTGGGGGCGGCAAGGGCTTCGAGCCGCAGGGCTATACCCTGGTCAAATTCTTTTTCCTGCTGACGTTCGCCGCCGCCACGCCGGCCATCGTTTCGGGCGGCATCGCCGAGCGCGCGCGCTTCCTGCCCCAATGCATCGCTACCGGCTTGATCGTCGGCCTGTTTTATCCCTTCTTCGAGGGGATCGTCTGGAATAAGAACTTCGGCCTGCAGGAGGCCCTCTTCAAGAATCTGCTGGGCGAGGAGTTCCACGATTTTGCCGGCTCGATCGTGGTGCACGCGGTCGGCGGTTGGATCGGGTTTTCGGCCGTCCTCATCCTGGGGCCTCGCCTCGGCCGCTATGATCGCAAGCGCACCAGCGGTATTCCGCCATCGTCCATCCCCTGGCTGGCGATGGGGTCCTGGCTCCTGTGCATTGGCTGGTTCGGCTTCAACGTCATGAGCGCGCAATCGCTCAAGACCGTCACGGGTCTCGTGGCTATGAACTCGCTGATGGCCATGGCCGGCGGCATTATCGCGGCGCTGTTTGCCGGTGACGGCGATCCGGGCTTTATCCACAACGGCGCGCTGGCCGGTCTCGTTGCCGTGTGCGCAGGCTCCGACGTCATGCATCCCGTGGGCTCGCTGATCGTGGGTGGGGTTGCGGGCGTGATCTTCGTCTATGCCTTTCAGATCGCCACCAGCAGCAAATACAAGCTCGACGACGTGCTGGGGGTGTGGCCGTTGCACGGTTTGTGTGGGCTGTGGGGCGGGATCGCCTG
>Ga0134122_10002329_pt1 | contig 13939 bp, 15 predicted proteins | sample KB302_FD_96461 | JGI IMG/M metagenome (GOLD analysis project Ga0134122, IMG submission 96461) | Terrestrial soil microbial communities without Nitrogen fertilizer from Kellogg Biological Station, Michigan, USA - KB3-0-2 | ecosystem: Environmental > Terrestrial > Soil > Unclassified ... | reverse complement strand
GCTCGATAAGATGAAAGCGATTCCCGATGGCGACGGCTCGCTGCTCGATCATTCCATGATCATCTACGGCGCGGCGCTCGCCGACGGCAATTCGCATCAGCACAACAATCTCCCCACGGTGCTGGCGGGCCGCGGGCGCGGCACGATCCAGCCGGGACGGTATGTCCGCTATCCGGCTGAGACGCCGATCACGAACCTGTATCTTTCGATGTTCGACCGGATGGGTGTGACGGCCGAGTCGATCGGCGACAGCACCGGCAGGCTGGAAGGGCTATGAAATTTCTGGCCATCGCTTTCGCGGCGCTTATGATGCCGCAGGCGCAAAACGAATTTGTCATCAAGCCTCCATACAAAGATGCTCCGGAACTCACGGTAAAGGCCGGCGTACCGAAGGGGACGATTCATGAGTTCGTCATGAAATCGGCGGAGAGCAAGATCTTTCCCGGCATCGCTCCGTACGAACGTCCGGTTGCGGTCTATGTGCCCACACAATACAAGGCGGGAACTGCGGCTCCGTTTATCGTCGTGCAGGATGGTGCGAATCCGAAGTATCGGAACACGGTGCCGGTCATTCTCGACAATCTGATTAATGAGAAACGCGTCCCGGTGATGATCGCCGTGATGGTGCAGCACGGCGGGGGCGACGGCCCGGGCAGCGAGCGCGGCCTCGAATACGACACGGTCTCGGACCGGTACACGTTGTTCATCGAACAGGAAGTTCTGCCGCGAGTCGCGAGCCAGTACAACCTGACGCTGACAAAAGATCCCGAGGGCCGCGCAACGATGGGAGGAAGCTCCGGCGCGGCAGCTGCATTCACGATGGCGTGGTTTCATCCCGAGCTCTATCGAAGGGTGCTCAGCTATTCCGGTACTTTCGTCAATCAGGAGAACCCGCGCAATCCGGAAATCTCGCGCGGCGCCTGGGAATATCACGCGACCCTGATTCCAAATTCGCCTCCAAAGCCGATCCGCATCTGGATGCACGTCAGCGAGAACGATAACGGTTCCACCCGGGACGACGCATCGCTTCACAACTGGGTGCTGGCGAACCAGCACATGCTCGCCGCGCTGAAGGCGAAGGGATACCAGTACCGTTATGTCTATGCCGAAGGCGCCGGCCATACGGATCCCGCCGTCGTCAATCAGACTCTGCCCGGCGCGCTGGAATGGTTGTGGCAAGGTTACGCCGCACGTTAAGTCCGGGATGCAAACGGAACTGGACATTCTTCGCGACATCACCAGGAAATTGGATACTGCCGGAATTCCATACATGCTGACTGGTTCAGTGGCGATGGGTTATTACGCCCAACCGCGCATGACACGCGACATCGACATCGTCGTTGCTCTGCGTCCGCAGGACGCCGCGGCGCTCCTGCGGCAATTGGAGCAGGATTATTACGTGTCGCCGGAAGCTGTATCCGAAGCGGCAACCAGTGGCGTAGCATTCAACGCAATCCATTTTGAAAGTGTCATCAAGGTGGATTTCATCGTGCTGCCGGACACACCGTTTGCGCGTGAGGAGTTTGGACGGCGTAAGGAAATGCTGTCCGAGGATTATCGTTTCAAGATAATCAGCCAGGAGGATCTGATTCTTTCAAAGCTCCAGTGGGGAAGAGACTCCGAATCCGAGACGCAACTGCGGGACGTCCGCAATCTGCTGAACGGAAGCTGCGACGTGGAGTACATTACGTCCTGGGCCGTCCGGCTGAATCTGACGGCGCTCCTTGAGAAGGCACTGGAACCCCATGAATGACACTTCTCCCGAAATTGCACGCAAGGTTCGAGAATTGATGATGGCGCGTTCCGGAGAAGAGCGGTTGGAGATGGTGTCGCAGATGTTCGACACGTCACGAGCCTTGGCGATGGCGTCATTTCCCCCAGGACTCGATGGCATCGAAATCCGGCGTCGCCTTTGCGAGCGTTTCTACGGCAACGAAACAGACGTTGATGGCTTCATCCGGATGCTGCGCTCGCGGCGCTGACTCGGCCACATTAGGACACTTGACCGCAGAAGCTTTGTCTCCAAACGTTGATCGTTTCGTAAAGAACATTTTTAGGTAGTCTCTCATGCGAATGCTGCTATCGATTATTGGTCTGCTTATATTGAACTTGGCAATGGTGCTGTGCCAGTCGACCAGCGCAACTCCAAGCCGTGCGGTTGAAGTTTGGGAGAAAGCGCTGGCGGCGAAATGCACCGCCAGATCGATAACTGCATCGCATGCACGCTGAATTATGACAATGGAATCCTGTTTCGTAGGATTCGACAGATTGCCAGGATCGTCACGGTATTCTTCTCGCACTCTTGCCAGGCAGCGGCGAATGATCTGCCCCTTGTTCAGTAAGATATCGTCAGGCCTTCGATGGCAGGCGGTGACGTAGAGCAGCGAGGACCGGCGGTCGTTCCTCATTCAGCCGGGCGTAATCGCTCAACGCAACCATTTCAAACTCTGCGCGGCGCGCGGACTCGGTTTCATAAAGCAGCCGTCCTCCGGCGAGGACTTCCTTTCGCAACACGGTGCTGGATCGCGCAAGGTCGATCAGATCCACCTCACGGCCGAGCGCTTCGGCCAGTTGAAATCGCGCTTCAAGCAACTGGGAAATAGAGACATCTCCCAGCGGAAGAACGGCCAAATCCAAATCGCTATCCGGCCGCGCACGCCCACCGCGGTTGAACCGAAAAGATAAACGGCGGCAGGCTTCATGAAGGCCAGCACCTCGCGAATTTCCGCAATTGCTTCCGGACTCATGAGTGGCTCGATTCCAGCACGGCGGTCTTCCGCCTACGGATGAACCGTCGCGCCAGCGTCCTCCATTTTATGGCGTAGCTTGTAGCACACTCGATCCGTATCATGGTGGCGTGAGCCAACAGGAAAACAACCCCGCGCTCGGCAAGGTACGGAGTATGATGCTGGCCATTCTTGTCTTTGGACTGATCGGTACGGCTGTGGAACTGCTGCTTCTGGGACACGACGAGGGTCTCGGCCAGCTGGTGCCGGTCGTTCTCATCGTGGCGGCATTGTTTGTCGTGACCTGGCACGTTGTCTGGCAGACGCCCTTAAGTCTGGTGGCGATGCGCGTGCTCATGGCCGCGTTCATCGCGTCGGGAGCTCTTGGCGTTGCGTTGCATTCCAAGGGTAGTGTGGAGTTTCAAAAGGAGATCGATCGTTCGATTCACGGATTCGAACTGTTCAAAAAAGTCATACAGTCCAAAGCGCCGCCGGCGCTGGCTCCGGGCCTGATGGCACAACTTGGGTTGCTGGGACTGGTATATGCATATCGCCATCCCATCGAGAGGAGAAAAAAATGAAGTATCGAGTTCTGTTCATCGTTCTGTTGGCAACGTTCGCCGTGACGGCCGCTCATGGCCAGGTCGGCAAATCGCTCGGTGTGGTCGACGTCAATATCGCGCCTGAAATGGATCTGCTGACATTTCCAAACATGACGCCGGCCATCGTAAAGGGAATTATCGAAAAGCGGCCATTCGCGAGCATCACGGATCTCCAGGCGTACCTGCTGAGCCAGGGTCTCACCGCGGAGAAAGCGATGGCGTTTTACGCCAAGGCATTCGTCCACATCAACCTCAACACGGCAACACGCGACGAGATCCTGCTCGTGCCGGGCGCCGGTACGCGGATGGTTCGGGAGTTCGCCGAATACCGGCCCTGGAAGACATGGGCACAATTCGACAAGGAGATTTCGAAATACGTCGGTCAGGAAGCCACCGACAAGCTCAAACAGTATTGCTTCATCCCGCTGAATCTCAATACCGCCACGGACGAAGAGATTCTCAGCATCCCCGGCGCCGGTGCCCGGATGGTCCGGGAGTTCAAGGAATACCGGCCCTGGACATCGAAGGCTCAGTTTGACAAGGAAATCGGCAAGTACGTTGGCGCGAAGGAAACCGAGCGTCTCTGGCGTTTCGTCATGATTCCGTAAGACGAAAATCCGCTATTTACACGTGACGCTAAGATCCTTCGGATCCGAGCTGGCCCAACTGCATCCGGCGTCGGGGAACAATTGTCCTTGAGCGTCGAGATGAGTATGCGGCGGCAGCGCCGGTGTTGAATCGGGCACGAGAGTTCCGACGGGAGGCGCCGTGATATCCGCCGGAATCGGCGTGATATCCACCGCCGGTGGCGCGACATCCGGAGGAGGCGGCGGCGGAGGTATGGGCTCGACCAGCGCTGGGTTGGACTGGAAGTCCGTCGTGGCACTACCGGTGGACATCATCTGGTTCCAAACCACAAAGCCTAATCCCGCGACAGCCACCAGCATCGCCGCGGCCAACAACCACCCGTGCGGCGGCCTGCCCACGGCTTCTCGCCCCTCCCTCGGACCGGCACTGGACTGCGACGATGCAGCCAGTTGCCGGATATCCTCCGGAAGCCCCGGGTTCACCGCTTCGAATTTTGCATATTGCTCCGGAAAGTAAGCTTTGGAAAAGACGATCAGGTCGACATAGCGCGAGGTCATGTGTGGGAAGCCGGTCATCATGCGGGCCAGAAAAGCGAAGATCGAGCCTTTCACCTGACGCTGCTGATCGATGATCCCTTCGGGATTCACGGAATATCCGAGCTGTCGTCCAACCAGCAGTTTCTGCATCGCCGAGATGGCGCTCGAGATATCGCCATCGATCGCGGCAACAGCAAGACGGTCGCCGGTGTAAACCATCGCGCGCTCATACGGGAGTAGAAAGAAGTTGAAGATGCCCAGCTGCTGCGCTGCGCGAATCACCCAACCCAGCACGCCCGCCTGCCGGCGCGCGCGCATATAGCCGATGAAACGGCCGACAATCCAGCGCACTTCGTCGTCACTGACACCGGTTTCGAGGAGCTCGGAGGTCAGAAAAATCGCGCGGCGAAAGAAGAAGTACTTCATGTACGCGTTGAAACTGCCCTGTTCGAAAACAAAAATATAAATGGGTTTTGGGTAGCCCATCTTCACTTTCAGTTCCTCGGCGATGGTGTTGACGCGAGGATAATTCACGTTCGAAATCAGAATGGAATTCCCGAGCAACTGCGCGAACAGCATTCGGGAGCCGACCCAGATCAAAAACGCAAACACAGGCACAATCAAAACGATCGTTCCCGCGATCAGCCCGGCAGCGATGACGGGGAACAGGATGATCGAAAACACCAATGCGAGATAAAAACGGGAATTTTGCGAGGGATGAACATAAGCGTAGAATTTCCCGTCACTGATGACGTCGGGCTCGGTCGACATTTGTCCTCCACGAGAGGTCCTGAAAATTTTTTGAATAGTATAGGAATGTCGCAGCGCTAACAAGAGGGAGCAGAACCATGGCGGATGTCTTCATCAGCTATAAGAAGGAAGATCTCCAGATCGCAGACCGCATTGTCGTGGGGTTGCGGGACGAAGGGTTCACCGTGTGGTGGGACGACGGCCTGTCGCCCAAAACGGCATGGGACGCGGCTCTCGAAAAGGAAATTGCCTCGGCCACCAGCGTCGTCGTGCTCTGGACGCCACGCTCGGTGCATTCGGATTGGGTGCGCACCGAAGCTCATTATGGCCAGGATCGCGGCAAACTCGTCCCTGTGAAAATGGAAGACTGCTCCATCCCGATCGCCTTCATGCTGAGGCAGACCGTTGAGCTCTCCAAATGGCGCGGCGATCGCAGCGATCGGGAATGGCGGAAACTGCTGACATGGATCGCTGACCTTGCGTCCACGAAACCGGGCAACGCCAATATCCCGCAAGCCCTGGGCGCGGCGCAGCCCAACCCGTTTCGCGATGCGATTGGTCAATTGGCTGCCGGCGATCCGATTGTCGACGGCGCTTTCGTCAACGCATCGACGCCGGCAGGCACGGCGTTTCGCGACGGCGATAAAATGCCGGTCATGCGCATCCTGCCCAAGGGGGCGTTCATGCTGGGCTCACCCACATCGGATCCGGATCGCACCGCGGTGGAAGGGCCACAGAAACGCATCGAAATTCCGATACCCTTCGCGATGGGTGTCTTCCCCGTTTTGGTTTCCGAGTATCAGGCCGTCATGGGCGCTCTCCCCTCGGTTGCCGCCGTGCAGGCCGCGCCGCGAGGCTGGCTCGACGGGTTCAAACGACCACCCGCGCAGACTTCCGCGAGCGTTCCTTCAAACCCGGCCGTTCCGGTCACGCATATTTCTTATGACGATGCCCAGGCGTTCGTCGCCCGCTTGAGCGGCGCCACAGGCCAGGCCTATCGCATTCCCTCCGAATCGGAGTGGGAATACGCCTGCCGCGCGGGCTCGCGCGGCCGCTACTCTTTCGGCGATACGATCGACGCAACCCGGGCGGTGTTCGCTTCCGCGGCCGGTCCGGTCGCTCCAGGATCGTTTCCACCTAACGCATTTGGCCTTTATGACATGCACGGAAATGTGCGCGAGTGGACAAGCGATCTCTGGCACGAATCCTACGACTCGACGCCGCTCGATGGCAGTCCCGCGGCGGAAGGACACGGCTCCATGCGCGTGGTGCGAGGCGGCGGATGGAGCGACAGCCCGGCAATGCTGCGATCGGCCGCACGCATGCGCGCAACGCAGTCGAGCCGCGCCAGTGTGATCGGCTTTCGTATTGCCCGCGCTCTGACCTGACTTTTCCGAGTGGCTGCAGCAATGCGGAAGCGGCGGCGCAACTGGGTGTGAGTCCTCTGACAATTAAGAAACACCTGGAAAACATTTATGCCGCCCTGGGCGTGACAACCCGTTCAGCGGCGTTGGCCCAGCTCCTGCGCAAACTCGGATTGGAAAACCTGGGCCCACAATCCGATCCTACAAATTTGTAATTACGTATACAAATTTGTAACATTCCGCTAATTCTGTGCCGCCCGAGTGGGTGCGGATGGCTCCCGCTTGGAGGGAAGGCGATCCTCCGTGCAGTTTTCGCTGGTCCGGGCTCCGAAGTATCCATGTATAAAGAGCTTAATCCGCAAAGGATGCTGCCATGTGCGGGGCAATGGCAACGTGGTCCGAGAGTAACAGAATTGTCGGACATTTATGAGTGCCCCTACAATATTGTCGGCACCATCCCGCCCGTTCGCTCCTGGAAATTAAAGCTAACTCCTTTAGAAACAGGATTTCCGCACCAAACCGAAGTGGCATCCGGAATGCAAAGGTCTGGGCACGTTGGTTCTTGGATTCCCCCGAAACAACGAAACAATAGCCGAAACCATTAGGGGTGCTTCTGCCCCTCATAACGAGAGGATGTTTAATGTTCAGACGCAGTGTCCATCAAGAAAAAGGCTTCATTCCAAAGCGATGCGCCCTCGCCCTGGTGACGGGAATCCTGGCAATTGCCTTGCCGGCATTTGCACAAACCCCAATGCCGGTGACCGTTGGTGCGGGCTTGCAGACCAGCTTCGTGCATTCCGGCAGAACGACGCCGACTGACGGTTCCATCGACCGATTCCTGATCAACAGCGCCCGCATCTATTTAAATGGCAGCGCGACGCCGGAAATCAAATTCATGTTCAATACCGAATACGACGGCAGCAACAATAAGATTGGGGTTCTGGATGCTGTGGCGCGATACGAGCCTTCAGCCCATTTCAACATCTGGATGGGCCGCTTCCTTCCTCCCAGCGACCGCGCAAACCTTTACGGTCCGTACTACTCCCATTCATGGAACTCCTACATCGACAGCGTTCAGGACGGGTATCCCACGATGGCAACAGGCCGCGATACCGGCATTACTTATTGGGGCGATTACGGGAAAGTGAAAGTCTCTGCGGGTGCATTTGATGGTCCGACCACAAATGGGAACGAGAAGGTCATCTTGGCAGGCCGCATCCAGGTCGACTTTTGGGATAAAGAGGCGGGTTACTACCTGAACGGAAACTACTATGGCGCAAAGAACCTGCTCGCCATCGGTGGTGCATTCCAGAGCCAGGCTAGCGGGGACCATTCGTTGCAAGGCAACAACACGGCGGCGACCGCGGACTTTCTTATGGAGAAAAAGATGTCCAACGAGGGCGTCGTCACAGTCGAAAGTGAGTTTTCCTACTATGACAGGCTCGGCGGATGGGATTCGAGTTATGGCTTGAGCCGCGGCTACTATGTACTGGCAAGCTACCTGTTTCCGCAGCAGGTGGGGATGGGAAAAATTGAAATCCTCGGCAAGTTTGGGGAGGCGCGCTTTGACAAGGGTGCAACGATCTTCGACCCCCACTACACCCAGAAGACCAGCGAAGTGAACCTCAATTACGTCATCAAGGAATTCAATGCTCGCGTGATGACGTTCTACACGAACCGGAAATACTCCGCCGTGAGGCCCGACCTCTGGCAAGTGGGAGTCGGCCTGCAGATCCAGATGTAATGCACCGTTCCCTGACGCTAATGGACCGTTAACTGACTTTGAGGAATTGAATAATGAAACGTAGAAACAAGACTCTGTCGGCGATTTTGCTGCTAGCCGTGATGGCGTTGGTTCTGGGTGCATGCGCCGCCGCCCCCCAGGAACAACAACCGACCATCAAGGTCGGCGTGCTGCATTCGCTTTCCGGCACGATGGCCATCAGCGAAACAACGCTGAAGGACACAATCCTGATGATGATTGAAGAACAGAACAAGAAGGGCGGATTGCTTGGCCGGAAGCTTGAAGCAGTCGTCGTTGATCCGGCTTCCAACTGGCCTCTCTTCGCCGAAAAAGCGGCTCAGCTACTCGAGAAGGACAAAGTTTCCGTGGTGTTCGGATGCTGGACATCCGTATCCAGGAAATCGGTTCTGCCGGTATTCGAGAAGGATAATGGTTTGCTTTTCTACCCCGTTCAGTACGAGGGTGAAGAGTCTTCCAAGAACGTGATCTACACCGGAGCTGCGCCGAATCAGCAGGCCATTCCCGCGGTGGACTATTTGATGGGCAAGGATGTCAACGTCAAACGCTGGGTGTTGGAAGGGACAGACTACGTCTATCCGCGAACGACTAACAAGATCCTCGAAGCATATCTGTTGGCCAAAGGAGTGAAGGCCGAAGATATCTCGATTAACTACACGCCATTCGGCTTTTCCGACTGGCAAACGCGTGTAGCCGCGATCAAAAAGTTCGGTTCGGCCGGCAAGAAGACTGCGGTCGTATCGACGATCAACGGTGATGCGAACGTCCCGTTCTACAAGGAACTGGGCAACCAGAAGATCTCCGCGCAGGATATTCCAGTCGTCGCCTTCTCGGTCGGAGAGGAGGAACTCTCAGGTCTCGATACCAAGCCGCTTCTCGGCCACCTGGCCGCATGGAACTACTTTGAGAGCATCAGCAATCCGGCGAACACGGCGTTCATCGATCAGTGGCACACCTTCATTAAAAACCCGAAGCGAACCACTAACGATCCGATGGAAGCGCACTATATCGGATTTAATCTCTGGGTGGCCGCTGTGCAAAAGGCCGGAACCGTCGATGTGGAAAAGGTAATCGCGGCGCTTCCTGGCCTTTCAACCCCGAACCTCACCGGCGGAACCGCGACGCTATTGCCAAACCACCACATCACCAAGCCGGTATTCATCGGCGAAGTGAAGGCGGACGGCCAGTTCAGCGTGGTTTGGAAATCCACGGACCCTGCCCTGGTTCCCGGCGATGCATGGTCGGATTATCTACCGGCTAGCAAGGATATCGAGGCAGATTGGGTGACGTTGAATTGCGGGAACTATAATAAAGTCACCAAGACGTGTTCAGGACAAAACTTCCAATAGTTCGGTATTTTCGGGCGGGCGGGCGGTGGCTATTCATGCTGCTGCTCGTCCTCCTGAGCGTGCGCTCTGTTAGGGCCCAATCTCAAACCGATAACAATTTCTTGTCGATCCTTGGCGAGCTGCGGAAAGCCTCGTTCCCCGACAAGGAAGCGATTATCGACCGCCTGAGCCAGACGGGCCATCCCAGTGTTCGAGTGGTCCTCACCGCGTTCATGGAAGATCGCCTCTTTTTCCGCAACGACAATCAGACAATTGTCATCGTCAAATCCACTGACGGTAATCCGGCGGTACTTGATTTAGTCGATCCTTCATCGCTGAAGTCTATCGGAACTGCTCCGATGGGAAACCTGACCAGAATCGATACAAACAATCATCTGAGGCAAGTACTTGGAACCACGGTCGCGCACTTTGCCTTGTCGAGCCCCGAAGCGGGGGTGCGACTGGACGCGGTTCGGGAGATGATGCTGTCGCCGGACGAAAAATCTGTGGCTCTATTGCGCGAGCGGAGCGCCGTCGAAACCAATTCCTCCGTAAAAAAGGGAATTGCCATCGCATTGGCTCTTGTAGCCCTGGACGACCCGGATGCCCAGGTGCGGCTTGATGCAATTCAGACCCTTCGTATCAGCGCCAGCCAGGATGTGCGGAACAAGATTGCGGGTCTGCTGGATCAGTCTTCCGATGGGAAATTCACCGAAGGCGACGCCCGCGTTCGGAATGCGGCTTCTGCTGCGCTGGTCGTTATCGATCGATGGCGTACGTTCTATTCGGGAATCGAAACTCTATTCTTCGGCCTGAGTCTTGGATCCGTGCTCGTGCTGATCGCCATTGGGCTGGCGATTACGTTTGGTGTCATGGGCGTCATCAACATGGCTCACGGCGAACTGATGATGCTTGGGGCGTACACCACGTATGTGGTGCAGACGTTGATGCCCGGTCACATCGGAATCTCGATACTTGTGGCGATTCCGGCGGCATTCCTGGTTTCGGCATTCACCGGGATACTCATCGAACGGACGGTCATCCGTTTTCTCTACGGAAGACCGCTGGAAACCCTGCTTGCAACATTCGGAGTCAGTCTGATTCTGCAGCAGCTGGTTCGTTCAGTTTTTTCCGCTCTCAATCGATCGGTGGTGACGCCCGAGTGGATGAGTGGCACACTGCAGATCAATGATGCGCTGGGAATCACGTATAACCGGCTCTATATTGTCATCTTCACGCTGCTGGTTTTTGCGGCAATCACGATGGTGCTGAAACGCACACGGCTCGGCCTCGACATCCGCGCCGTTTCTCAGAATCGCGCGATGGCGAGAGCGATGGGCGTACGCAGCGAATGGGTGGATGCGATGACGTTTGGTCTGGGATCCGGCATTGCGGGCGTGGCCGGCGTGGCGCTGAGCCAGCTCACCAACGTTGGCCCGAATCTTGGACAGTCGTACATTATCGACTCGTTCATGGTCGTCGTTTTTGGCGGAGTCGGAAATCTCTGGGGCGCCCTGATCGGCGGCATGTCCATGGGGATCGTCAATAAGCTGCTGGAACCATACTCCGGCGCGGTGCTGGCAAAAATCTTCGTACTCATCGCTCTGATTCTGTTTATTCAGGCTCGGCCAAGAGGATTATTTCCGCAATCCGGGCGTTCGTCGGAGAACAGCTAGTGCTGCTTCCGCAACGTTCGTGGATCAACCGAAGCGTCCGCGGCACATCGGCAGAAGCCAGAGCCGGAAAATGGTTCCTGTCTGTGCTCGCTTTCGTGGCAATCGTTGTTCCGATTTTCAATCAACTCGTCCCTCCGACTTCAGCATTTCATCTATCCGCTTACGCGCTCACGCTCATCGGGAAGTATATGTGTTTCGCGATGCTGGCCATGGCTGTGGATCTGATCTGGGGTTATTGCGGCATCCTGAGTCTGGGTCACGCGGCATTCTTTTCGTTGGGCGGATATGCCATGGGTATGTATCTGATGCGTCAGATCGGCCCCCGGGGCGTTTACGGCGATCCGGTATTGCCCGATTTCATGGTGTTTTTGAACTGGAAGTCGCTGCCCTGGTTCTGGTACGGCTTCAACCACTTCATTTTTGCCGCCGTCATGATGTTGCTCGTTCCTGCTTTAGTCGCGCTGGTTTTTGGATGGTTTGCATTTCGGTCGCGTGTCACGGGAGTCTATTTTTCGATCATCACGCAGGCGCTCAGCTATGCCCTGATGCTCGCCTTCTTTCGGAACGACATGGGCTTCGGCGGCAACAACGGTTTCACCGATTTCAAAGACCTCCTTGGATTCGATCTCCATTCCGATCGCACGCGCGTGGTGCTGCTGCTGCTCACGGCCGCCGCACTCGCAGCCAGCTATCTGGCGTGCCGCGCGATTGTCGAATCCCGGGCCGGCCGCGTCTTGCGGGCCATACGTGATGCCGAGAGCCGGACGCGATTCCTCGGATATCCGGTGGAATCGTTCAAACTGTGGGTCTTCGTATTTTCGGCAGTGATTGCCGGTATCGCCGGCGCGTTGTATGTGCCGCAGATCGGGATCATCAACCCGGGCGAGTTCGCCCCGATCAATTCGATTGAAGTTGTCATCTGGGTTGCCGTTGGAGGCCGCGGCACGCTCTTTGGCGCAGCCGCCGGCGCTGTGCTGGTGAATTATGCGAAAACGTATTTTACCGGAGCTCTTCCGGAAGTATGGCTTTATGCGCTCGGCTCCATGTTCATATTCGTGACTCTGTTTCTGCCACGCGGGATTATTGGACTCGTGCAGTCGAGGATCAAGGCGAAATGACCATTCGTGACAAGGTCCTCTATCTCGAAAAGGTTACCGTCAGCTTCGACGGCTTCAAGGCGCTCAACGAACTTTCCCTGTATGTGGATCCCGGCGAGTTGCTTTGCATCATCGGGCCAAATGGCGCCGGAAAGACCACCATGATGGACGTCGTGACGGGCAAGACGCGTCCGGATTCCGGAACGGCATGGTTCGGCCGGGACATCGATTTGCTGAAATTGTCGGAGCCGCAAATTGCGCAGATCGGCATCGGACGCAAATTCCAGAAACCAACGGTATTCGAACAGCTGACCGTATTCGAAAATCTTGAACTGGCGCTGGCCGGCAACCGGTCGTTTATGAAGACGTTTCTTGCAACCATGGCCGCCGCGCAGCACCAGAGAGTGGATGAAGTTCTCGAGATCATCGGCCTGACCGATCAGCGCGCTGCGCCGGGACGAACACTTTCTCACGGCCAGAAGCAGTGGCTCGAAATCGGCATGCTGCTGATGCAGGAGCCCGAGCTTCTTCTGGTCGACGAGCCGGTTGCCGGCATGACACCGCAGGAAATTGAACGGACATCGGAGCTGTTGCTCTCGCTGGCCGGCGAGCATTCGGTGGTGGTTGTGGAACACGACATGGAATTCGTTCGATCCATCGCCCGCCGCGTCATCGTGCTGCATGAAGGGCGAGTGATCGCAGAAGGCGATATGGATCACGTTCAGAATCATCCCCACGTCATTGAAGTTTATCTGGGAGTGTAAACGTGCTGGCAGTGAAGACCCTCAACCAATTCTATGGAGGCAGCCATACGCTGTGGGATGTCGATCTTTCGGTATCGCGCGGTTCACGGACCTGCCTGATGGGCCGTAACGGCATGGGAAAAACAACGCTGCTCAAGTGCATCATGGGGTTGCTCCCGGCAACCAATGGGGGGATCACGTTCGAAGGAACGGATTTACTTCAGTGCGCCGCCGAGGAAAGGGCCCGGATGGGCATTGGATATGTGCCACAGGGCCGCGAGGTTTTTTCGCATCTCACCGTGGAGGAAAACCTGCGGGTTGGCCTGGGCATGCGCAAGAACGGCGCACGCTCGATTCCGGCCCGGATCTTCGAATTGTTTCCTGCGCTCAAACAAATGCTGAACCGGCGCGGCGGCGACCTGTCCGGCGGACAGCAGCAGCAGCTGGCGATCGGACGCGCGCTCGTGCTCGAACCGAGATTACTGATTCTCGATGAACCCACCGAGGGCATTCAGCCCAACATCGTCCACGAAATCGGCGACATCATTCTGAAACTGAATAAGGAAGAAGGGCTCACGGTCCTGCTCGTCGAGCAAAAGCTTCCGTTCGCACGTCGCGTGGCCAGCGAGTTCTGCATTCTCGATAAGGGACGCAAGGTTGCCGGCGGCGCAATCGAAGAGTTAACCGACCAGTTCGTGCGCGCGCATCTGAGCGTTTGACTGTAGGCGCGGTCTATGACCGCGCGCGCTCCTGGCTCAGAGGGTGCT
>Ga0134122_10002328_pt1 | contig 13945 bp, 12 predicted proteins | sample KB302_FD_96461 | JGI IMG/M metagenome (GOLD analysis project Ga0134122, IMG submission 96461) | Terrestrial soil microbial communities without Nitrogen fertilizer from Kellogg Biological Station, Michigan, USA - KB3-0-2 | ecosystem: Environmental > Terrestrial > Soil > Unclassified ... | reverse complement strand
GGCCGGCCTCCCGGACGGCGCGGCGCTCGCCGCGGCGCGGCGGGCCGCCGAACAACGGCTGGCGGGGGCCCGGACGTCGGCGAAGGGAGTGGAGGCCGCGCGCCGCGCCGCGGAGGAAGCGCTGGGTCGCGAGGAGCCGCGCTGGAACGACTGGATGACCCGCCGTGAGCGCACACTGTCGCTCGACGGCGAGCGGCGTATGGCGGAGCAGGCAGTGGTATCGTCGCGTCAGGAATTCCAGCGGCTCGACAAGGAGCTCGCGGACGCGCTCGCCGCCCGCGAGCAGCTGCGCCTGCTGGGCGCCGAGCTCGCGCCGGTGGCCCAGCTCAAGCAGGAGGTCGCGACGCTCGAGCGGCTGCAGCGTGAGACCGACGCGCGCCGGACGGAAGAGGCGCAGCTCGCGGAGCTGGCCCGCAACATCCGCATGCTGCAACGTCGTGTCACCGAGCTGGGCGACGTGCCGGAGGCCCTCGCCCGCGCGGATACGGCGGCGCGCGGGCTGCACGAGCGGCTGGAGCTGGTCGAGCGCACCGCGGAGGAGGAGCGGACGGTGTGGGTGCGGGACCGGCAGTATGCCGAGACGAAGCGCACCGAGCTCCTCAAGCAGTACGAAGAGGTGAAAGAGCAGCGCGACCAGATCGTGAAGCTCGGCCCGGAGGGGACGTGTCCCACCTGTAAGCGGCCGCTCGGGCCGGAATACGCGAGCGTGCTCGCGCTGCTCGATGCGCAGCTCGAGGTGATCACCGGGGACGGGAAGTATTTCCGGCAGCGGCTCGAGCAGCTCGCGCAACCGCCCGCCAAGCTGCTGGATGCCGAGGCCGAGCGAGACCGCGTGCTCGAGGAAAACCGCGGTGCCAGTGCCCGGGCGGGGGAGCTGCGGGCGCAGGTCGAGGAACGCGATCGCGCCAGCGCGGAGCTCGCGGGCGCGCGGCGGCGGGCGGGTGACCTCGAGCGCCAGCTCACCGCGCGGCCAGGCGGCTACGACGCGGCGCGACACGACGCGGTGCGAGCCGAGCTCGCGAAGCTCGAGCCGGTGGCGCTCGAAGCCGCCGCGCTGGAGGAGCGCGCGCGGCGCGCGGAGCGCCTCGTGCAGGAGGCGGAGCAGGCCGAGCAGCAGCTGTCGACCGGTGAGCGCCGGGTGCGGGAGCTCACCGAGGCCGTCCGCGCCGAAGGCTTCTCGGACGCCGAGTACCGGCAGGCCAAGGATCGCTACGATCGGGCCGTCGGTGCGCTGCGCGAGGCCGAGCTCGCGGTCGTCGAGGCGCGCGGCGAGCTGAACCGCGCCGAAGACGATCTGGCGGAGGCGAAGCGACGGGAAGCCGAGCGGGCGCAGCGCGAGCGCCAGATCGCCGCACTCAAGGCGCGCCAGCGCCTCCACAACGAGCTGGACCGCGCATTCTCGGACCTGCGGGGCGAGCTGAACGCGCGCATGCGCCCCGAGATCGCCGAGCTCGCCTCCGGCTTCCTCGCCGACCTCACCGACGGCCGCTACGACGAGCTCGAGCTGACGGAAGACTATACGCTCACGATCCTCGAGGGCGGGGTACCGAAGCCGGTCATCTCGGGCGGCGAAGAGGACATCGCGAGCCTCGTGCTGCGGCTCGCGATTTCGCAGATGATCGCCGAGCGGGCGGGCCAGCCGCTGTCGCTGCTCGTGCTCGACGAGATCTTCGGCTCGCTCGATGAGGCCCGGCGCCTGCACGTAGTCGGCCTGCTGCGCCGGCTGGCCGACCGCTTCCCTCAGGTCATCCTCATCACGCACATTGAGCAGGTGCGAGAGGGCCTCGATCGGGTGATCCGCGTGGACTTCGACCCGGCACGCGGTACCAGCGTCGTCCGGGACGACACCGCCACACTGGGAGCCGCCGATGCGGGCGTGGCTGCCTGAGCGTCAGGTCTACGGGCCAGAGCCCGCAGGCGAGCGCGATACCGATGGGCTGAACCGCGTCTTCGCGGACGCGTTCACCGACCGGTACCGCCGCGACGGGCTCGTGGGCGTGCGCGTGCCACACTTGAATCCTCAGGTGTGGCGCTACGCCCTGCTCGACGCCGGCCCGGGCGCCATGCTGTGGCGCGACGAGGCCGGGCACGTCGTCGCTTTCAACATCGCCCACCGCTCGGGCGCCGAGGGGTGGATGGGGCCCCTCGCGGTGCGGCCCGATCGCCAGGGTGCCGGGGTGGGGAAGACCATCGTCCGCACGGCGCTCGACTGGCTGCTCGAGCAGAACGTGGCGACGCTGGGTCTCGAGACGATGCCTCGCACCGTGGAGAACATCGGATTCTACGCGCGGCTCGGGTTCTTCCCTGGCCATCTCACGGTGACGCTCACCAACGATATCGTCACGCGGGGACATCGGGCCCCCGTGTTGTTGTCGCAGCGCAAGGACGCGGCCGGCAGCCAGGCGGTCGAGGCAGCCCGCCACCTCGTCGCCGCGCTCGCTCCAGGCTACGACTTCACTCGCGAGATCCTGCTCACCGCAGAGCTTGGCCTCGGCGATACGTCGCTCATCGACGGAAACGACGGACTGGACGCGCTGGTGCTGTGGCACTCGGCGCCGCTCGCCGAGGGCCGGCCGAAGGACGAGGTACGCGTCCTCAAGCTCGCCGCCCGCGACCCGGACAGCTTCGAGGCCGCGATCGCGGCCACCGAAGCCGCCGCGGCCCGCGCCGGGATCCGGCGCGTCGCCGTGCGATGCCAGACCCGCTTCGACGACGCCTTCCGCCGGCTGGTGGCCCGCGGCTATCGCGTGCGCTGGACCGATCTCCGGATGACCTACGAGGGGTATCCCGAGGCCCATCCGAGCCGGGGGGTGCTGTTCTCCAACTGGGAGATATGAGCCGGGGCTGTCGGTGAAGCTCGGCCTCGCGATCTTCGCGGCTGCCTACCTCCTCATCGCCGTTCAGCGGCTTCCGTTCCTGCGCCTCAATCGCCCGGCGGCGAGCCTGCTCGGCGCCCCCACCCGGATCTGATGTGGCGCGCGCTCGCGATGAGCTCCACCTTCGCCGGGAACCTGCTTCTCATCGGCTCGATGGCGAACCTCATCGTGGCCGAGCGAGCCCAAACCCGGGGCGTGCGCATCGGGTTCGGGGAGTACGCGCGGATCGGCGTGCCGGTGACGCTGCTGACGCTCGCGTGGGGTGTCGTCGTGCTCGTGCTGACGGGCTAATGGCGCGCCGGTCTAGCTCAGACAGCCGATGCGCACCGTGGCGATCACCATGTCGTCGAACCAGACGCTGCCCGAGGCGGGGTCGGTGATGTAGTTCTGCGGCCAGAAGGCATTCAGCTTCAGATCCGTGGTGGTCCGGAACTGGATGTCGGGCGGGCCTGATGCGGTGGGTGAGTAATTACACTGCGACCCATCGGCGCCAGCCGGACAGAAGTGGTCCTGCACCCAGTACCCGGTCCCTGCGGTATCGGGGAAGCGCTGGATGAGCGAATCGTTCATCCATACCTCGAGCACCGCGCCGGCGTCCGATGCCATGTCGGTGTTGAGGTTGGCGTGAACCTCGATACACGCCCACGTGTTGTCGGAGGCGGTGAAGGTGGTGCGGCTGATGAGCGCGTTCCCCCAGTAGGACCCGCCGCAGCCCGAGCAGGTATGCATCTTCATCCAGTAGTTGTAGAAATCCAAGACCGGATTGGGACCGCCGCTACCCCACACCGGCTCCACGGCGAACGAGACTCGGTCGTTTCCGAGAGGTCTGATTCCCGCCTGCGGGTTCGGCCAGTTGCTGGGCGGATTGTAGCCGCCGAACCACACGCCTGTGTGGTGCCAGGGCGCGCCCGCCTGGTACTTGGCGTACCAGCGCACGTACAGCTCGTCCTGACCGGGGTCCAAGCGCTTGTACAGATCGGTGGCTTGTGTGGCCGCGTTCCCGCCGTCGGCGGTGAACTTCATCGACGCCGTCCCGCAACTCCCTGAAGGCTTGTCGGTGACCAGCGCCATGCCGGCTGCGTTCTTGTAGTCCTGGTAGCGCGACGTCACCGCCGACACTGAGCCCTCCTCGAAGTTCTCGGCCCAGACCACCGCCGGATCGCTGGCGATGCCCTGATCACAGGGGTAGCGGTCAGCGAGGCGCTGTTGTCCCGCGGGTGGCGCCGGTGGTGTTGTCGAGACCCGGCACGCTGCCGGCAAGAGCAGAGCGCCCCAGGTGAGTCCGCGATGGACGACACGGCGACAGCGCGAATGGAGGAGCACGGAGCACCATCACTACGCGGTCTCGCCACTCCTGCCGGTGACGCCGCTCACCCCGCCCCCGGGCGCGTGTCTAGGGTGCTCGGGCTCGCTCCTGAGTACGTCGCCCACGCGCCACACCGTTGCACGCCTGCACGCTGCCCGCACGCCCCACTGCCGCTGTGTGCTGACTGCAATTCGCGCGGCGTGGGCGCGACGGATTCGGAACGAAATTTGCCCCCCCTGTCGAGCTGGCTTTTCAACCGTCACGGAGGGGTAGCCATGCATTCAGCGGCGCGCATAGTCGCTCTCGCATTCCTGGCCGGACTGGCGGGGTGCGAGAGCCTGTCGAACCCGGCTCAGCAAACACCGGATTCGGCCACCCGCACGGCGGCCGTCGAGGCCGTGCCCGGGCAGTACATCGTGATGTTGCAGGACAACGTCGCCGATCCCGCGACCGTCGCGAGGGATCTCGTCAGCGGAGCTGGCGGGTCACTGCTCCGTGTCTACACCAGCGCGATCAAGGGTTTCGCGGCCCGCCTGTCCGCTCCCGCGGCGGCGGCGCTGAAGGGCAATCCGCTGGTCGCCTCGGTCGAGGCCGATCAGATGATGAGGGCCGACGTCACCCAAGCGATGGACGCCAACGGCGATCCATGGGGACTCGACCGGATCGACCAGGGCGCGCTGCCGCTCTCCGGCACCTACACCTACACGTCGACCGGCGCCGGCGTGCACGCCTACATCATCGACACGGGGATCTGGACGCTGCACCCTGAGTTCGGTGGTCGGGCCAACAACGTCTTCGACGCGTACGGCGCCACGGGCGAGGACTGCAACGGCCACGGCACCCACGTGTCGGGGACGATCGGTGCGGCGACGTACGGCGTGGCAAAAGGGGTCTCGCTGCACGGGGTGCGGGTGCTGAGCTGCGCCGGCCTCGGCCTCAACTCCGACGTGATCGCGGGCATCGATTGGGTGACGGCGCACCACGTCAACCCCGCCGTGGCGAATATGTCTTTGGGCGGCGGCAAGTCGCCGGCGCTCGACCAGGCGGTCACCAATCTCTGGAACTCCGGAGTGTTTCTCGCGGTCGCGGCGGGGAACGACAACGTCGACGCCTGCACCGAGTCGCCATCGGGTGCGCCGAGCGTCTTCACCGTCGCGGCTTCGGAGAAGACCGACGTCAAGGCGTCGTACTCCAACTGGGGCACTTGCGTCGAGGTGTACGCCCCCGGGTCGGCCATCAAATCGACCTACCTGGGCGGTACCACCATGAGTCTCAGCGGCACGTCCATGGCGACGCCGCATGTGGTCGGTGTCGGCGCGCTCTACAAGGCCACGTTCGGCGACCAGCCGTCGGCCACCGTCGCGAACTGGATCGTCACGAACTCGACGGCGGGAGTGATCAGCGGAAACGTGAACGGGACGCCGAATCGATTGCTGTTCAAGGGGACACTGTAGTCCCGTTCGAAGCAGACGGGCCCCCTCGTGCTTGCGCCTGCGAAGTGAATCGCTAATCATGGAGCGCGCCCCACACCCGAACATTTCCCGTAGGAGGGAGGCGGCTCAATGAACCGGGTTCTGCAGTGCGTAATCGCGGTGGCGGTGGTTTCGCTTGCGTCCGTGGCAACGGCCGCGGCCCAAGGCGTCCACATCGGCCTAGGCGGCGGGTTGATCGCCCCGTTGAGCGATTACAAGAACGTCGACAAGGTGGGTTGGCATGCCACGGTGAACGCGACCTTTGCGATTCCCTTGTCTCCCGTCGGCATCCGGGTGGACGGCCTGTACGGCCAGACCAGCCACAAGGATTTTGGTGGTAGCCCCGTCGATGGGAAGACGAAGCTGATCGGCGGTCTTGCCAATCTCGTGTACAAGATTCCCGTGCCCGCGCCGATGTTTAAACCGTACCTGCTCGCGGGTGGCGGCGTTTACAACCTCAAGGTCACGATCCCCTCGGCGTCCGTCGACACGTCCGAGACGAAGTTCACCTGGGATTTCGGGGGCGGTGCGTCGTTTGGTGCCGGGCCGGCGAGCTTCTTCGTCGAGATCCGGTACGTGAGCATTCAGGAGAGCGGCGGCTCTACGAAGTTCGTCCCCATAACCGCCGGGGTCACGTTCGGCGCAGGCAAGAAGTGATCTGCAGCGGGACCCCGCAGCGGCGCTGCCTTCGGGCGGCGCCGCTGTTGCTTTTGGTCCGTCGTGTGGGGCCCCTCGCGCTTGCGCCCCGAACCTGAATCACCGATCATGGAGCAAGGAGGAGGCAGCGTTATGAACCGTGTTCTGCAGCTCGCGCTCGCGGTGACGGTGGCGTCGGTCGCGCGCGTGGCGACCACGGCGGCTCAAAGCGCTCGCTTCGGCTTGGGCGGCGGAGTCATCGCTCCTTTGAGCACCTATAAGGACGGCGACAAGGCGGGGTGGCTCGCGGGCGCGAACGTGGAGTTCGCGATTCCCCTTTCGCCGGTCGGCGTTCGCGTCGACGGCTTGTACGGAGAGACGAAGCACAAGGACATCGGCGGCAGTCCGGTGGACGGCAAGACGAGGCTCATCGGTGGGCTCGCGAGCATCGTCTGGAACGTTCCGGTGCCGGCTCCGATCGTGAAGCCGTATGTGCTAGCTGGCGGGGGCCTCTACAACGTCAAGATCACGAATCCCAATGGCCTGCTCGCGGTTAACACATCGGAGTCGAAGTTCGCCTATGGGGTGGGTGCCGGCGTCAAGGTCGGCGTCGGTCCGGCGCGCTTCTTTGCCGAGGGCCGGTACGTCAGCGTTCGGACGAATCCCCACACCACGTTCATCCCCCTCACAGTGGGCGTGACGTTCGGCTCGACGTAGATGGCACCGCTGTCACGACACGAACTTCGGCGCGCCGGCGATGATGCGGCGCGCGAACAGGATCACGGAGACCGCGTACAGCAGGTGTACCGGCCCGCTGCCGTTGTGCGCGACGAACACCAGGACGCCCCACAGCAGCAGCAGCGCGATGGCCGCAACCAGCGTCAGATTCATGTCAATGCCCCCGAGTTTACGTGACGATTTCGCGGTGACGGCTTCGCTTGACGTATTCGGTCCACGTAGTATTGTAGTTGCAGGAACGGGGAGAAACATTATTGAGCCAACAGCTCGATCGTGGACCCAGATACTGTGACCGATGTCATGCCCCCGCGTGGGGAAGGCAGACGCCATGGTGAGGGACCAGTCATTACTTTCGGGCTTCAATAATCCTCTCCGTTCCGGTCGTACCGGTCGGCCGGGCCGCGTTACAGCGGTTCCGGCCGATCGCGTTTCTGGCGGATGATCTCCCAGAAATACCGCGGCGCCAGCAAGGCCTTCCGTCCCACCACGAATTCGATCGCGAGCGTCACCATCCAGACTCCGTACGCGATCGCCACGGCTTCGCGCAGGTTCGGCCGCAGGAACTGCACCAGCCACAGCACGAACAGCACGGTTGCGTCGCGCCAGTCGAACTCCATGTTCGCGAGCACCATCATCGCGAGCGCGGATTGCAGCAGGGTGAGCAGGATTTCGAGCCGCTGGGGCCCGTCAAACTGGAAATCCAGCCACACGCCGTGATGCCGTAGGCTCGAGTAGCCGTACACCAGCGGGATCATGGCGGCCAGCACCGTCCACTGGTTGATGTTGCTCGACACCATATTCATGAGCGCCATCGGCGCCCGGGTGACGCGCCGCGCCCAATAGAACGCCGACACCTTCTCCGGGAACTCGGAAAGAAACGGCGCCACCCACTGCACCAGGACGAACTGGCTCACACCCAGCAGCCCCGCCACCGCGAGCATCGACTCGAGGAACGGGTGTGCCGTGACGTACAGCAGCGCGCCGCCGCCGCCGAACAGCGCGGCGATGGCGAGCGGACGGCGCCAACCAGGCTGGCGGTACGCCCAGCGTGAGACCGCGGGGGCGTCCGCGACGTGATCGGCGCCGTGCGGGGCGTTTCGGAACAGGACGCCGAGGTAGACGACGTACAGGGTCAGGAGCACCACCGCGTCGACCCAGGTAAAGCTCTGCTTGAAGAGGATCACGACGAAGTACAAGAGCGGCGGCACGAGCCCGACGATCTCGACTGCGTGCTCGCGCTCGAGCCGGATGGCGGGCAGCCGCTCGCGCGCGGACCTGCGACCGGAGACCGCGAACACGAAGTAAATCATCGGCCACCCGAGCCCGAGCAGCAGGCGAATGGCGCCGGTGAGGTTCGCGATCGCCAGGTGCGCGCGCTCGGGCTCTCGCCCGGCGTCCCACGCGATTACGGCTTCGACGGCGAACTCGGGAAGCGTCTGCAGCCAGGCGAGGATCGCGAGCGCGAGACCCTGGGAGATGAGAAACTGCGCGGCTTCCGCACCCCACGCGACGAGGAAGGCCGACGCGAGAATGCTCGGAAACGTCCACAGCGCGGACAGCGCGGAGCCTCCCGCCGTGGACAGGAAAGCGAGTACCTTTAGTTTCACGTGCGCCGAAGATAGTCCTGCCCCGGAGGCTCAACAAGCATGGGACGCGACAAGATGAAGTCCGCCAGCCTGCACAGCTTCCACGACGAGCACACGGAGCCGCTGCCCCCCGTGCCCGCGCCCGGCACGCGCACGCCGTTCGAGACTCTCGTGCGCGAGATGCTCGACCAGCTCGGCGAGGACCCGAGTCGCGAGGGCCTCCGGCAGACGCCGGCCCGCGTCGAGACGTCCCTCAAATGGCTCACGCGCGGCTACCACATGTCGGTCGCGGACGTGATCGGCGACGCGCTGTACAGCGAGCGGCACGAGAACCTGGTGTGCGTGCGCGACATCGAGATCTACTCGCTGTGCGAGCACCACCTGCTGCCGTTCTTCGGCCGGGCGCACGTCGCGTACCTGCCGAACGGCCGCTTGGTCGGTCTCTCCAAGATTCCGCGCGTGATCGAGGTGTTTGCCCGCCGGCTGCAGGTGCAGGAGCGACTCACCGATCAGGTGGCCGATGCGCTCATGGAAGTGCTCGAGCCGCGCGGCGTGGGTGTGGTGATCGAGGCGTACCATCTCTGCATGATGATGCGCGGCGTCGAGAAGCAGAACTCCAAGACGGTCACGAGCGCCTTGCGGGGCGCCCTGCTCCAGGACGCGAAGACCCGGGATGAATTCCTGCGGCTGGTGTACAGCCGGGGCCCGGGGTGAGCGACGCGTCCCCGACCGCCCTCGCCGGGAAGCTCGCCCTCGTCACCGGCGCCTCGCGCGGGATCGGGCTCGCGGTGGCCGAGCTGCTGCACGCCGCGGGCGCGCACGTGGTGCGGCTTGCCCGTACCCTCGCCGACGGCACGACCGACCGTGGAACGGACCTGCGCTGTGACGTGACCGATCCCGCGGCCGTCGAGCGCGTCGTCGGCCGCGTGCTCGCCGAGCGGGGGATCCCGGACATCGTCGTGAACAACGCAGGTATTTTCTTCATCAAACCGGTCGCGGAGACGACGCCCGACGATTTCTCCCGCACGATCGCCGTGAATCTCGTGGCTCCCTTTCTCGTGACGCGCGCCCTGGTCCCCCATCTCGCGCGGCGCGGCACAGGTCACTTCGTCACGATCGGGTCCATTTCCGACCATGTGGCGTTTACGGGCTCGACCGCCTACGCCGCCAGCAAGTTCGGCCTGCGCGGCATGCACGAGGTGCTGCGGGCCGAGCTGTCGCGCTCCGGCGTCCGCACGACGCTCGTCTCGCCGGGGCCGGTGGACACGCCGATGTGGGACCCCATCGACCCCGACGCGCAGCCGGGATTCACCAAGCGCAGCGCCATGCTGCAGGCGGGCGACGTGGCGGAGGCAGTGCTGTTCGCGGTCACTCGGGCCCCGCGCGTCGACGTCACGGAGATCCGCCTGCTGCCGACCGTCTATTCGCTGAGAGGCTAGATGCGGCCCGTTTCCGGTTTCTCGTTTCCCGTCCTGGCGGTGCTCGCCGCGCCGTTGGCCGCACAACAGTCCCTCCCCCCGCTTCCCGACACCACCGGCTTCGGCGTGCACGTGCTTGCGCTGGCCCGCGCGCCCGACAACGCCGTCTGGGTCGGCACCTACGGACAAGGACTCTTCGTCCTGCGGCAGGGAGCGGGGAGCTGGGAGCAGGTGAAACACTCCAGCGACACGACCGCGAAGTCGATTTCCTTCGATTTCGTCCACGCCTTCGGCTTCGGGCCGAACGGGGAAATCTGGTACGGCACGGTGGGGAATGGGTGGGGCCTGTCGACCGATGGCGGCAAGACCTGGACCAACTGGGAGCTCAAGCAGCTCGGCCCCGAGTGGCAATACGTCGCGCCCAACGGCATCGTCACGCGGGGCGACACCGTGTACGTCGGCACGGCCGACGGCATCAAGCTGTCCTGGGATCGCGGCACCACGTGGTCCGAGATCACCGACTCGAGCGGGACGGTCACCGCGCCGCATCCGTGGGGCCGGCTGCGCAGCCAGTACGTGCTGGCGCTCGCCCGCGGCGCCGACGGCAGCCTGTGGGCGAGTCACCTGCGGGGGCTCGCCCGCTCGACCGACGGCGGGCGCAACTGGACGGAATACCCCACGCCGGTGCGATGCCCGCCCCCCGGGGCCGAGTGCGTCAACCGGGTGCGGGCGCTCGCCCCGGATGCCGGAAGTGTCGTCTGGGTCGGGACCGAGCGGGGGCTGTACCGGCTCGATCCCACACGCAGCGCGTGGCTCGACAAACAGGGGAATCCAGCCTGCCCGGTGGGACCCGTGGTGAAGGGCTGCCGCGTGGATCTGCCGCCGGTGCAGGCGCTCGTGCGCGTCGGCGCGGGGCAGGCGTTTGCCGCCACACGCGACGGTGTGTACGAGGAGGGGGGCGACGCGCTCAACGTCTGCGACATGACGCGCAGCGTCAGCGCGCTGTTGCTGCTCGCGCCGGGGGTCTACGCCGCCGGCAGACCCACCGGCCTGGGGACCTGCCGCATCGATCAGCGACTGACTCTCGTGGGCGTCACCTACCAGGAGCGGCCCGACACGGACTCCCGCGGCACGCGACACACGTGGTTCGGACGGCCCATCGCCCTCACCGACCAGCCGTACATCGACCAGACGTATCGCTACGGCTCGACCATGGGGGGCAACTTCCAGCAGCATCAGGGCGTCGAGTTCAACAATCCGGACGGAACGCCCGTCCATGCGGTCGGCGACGGCGTGGTCGTATTCGCCGGACCGGCGGAGCAGGGGGCCAATACCGTCGCCATCCGCCACGACCGGAAGCTCAAAGGGCTGTTCATTTTTTCGACCTACTACCACAACGCGCAGCTCCTCGTGTCGGTGGGCCAGCGCGTCAAGGCGGGCGACGTGATCGCACTGGTCGGCAACACGGGCCGGGCGACCAACGACCATCTACATCTGGAGATCCACGCCGCACCGGTCGACTCCGTACCATTGATCGTGGATCCGAACGAGCGCTACCCGAAGTACACGGTGAACCCGGAGCTCTGGATCCGTCCGCTGCCCGGGACGGGGATCGTGGCCGGGCGGGTGTGGAACGCGCAGGGCCGGCCGGCGCCGCAGGTGCGCGTGTACGGGTTGGTCAAGGCGGAGCCGCAGGAGACGCCGTACTCCTACGCCGAGACGTACGGCGAGCACAATCATCCGGACCCGGATTATCGCGAGCACTTTGCCGTGTCGGATGTCGAGCCCGGCGAATACACGATTGCGGTGGCGGTAGACGGGCGGCGCATGACGCGCCGCGTGCGCGTCGAGGCCGACCGCGTCACGTGGGTGGAGTTCGGCTCAGGTGCACATTGAGCTGACGGAGATGCTGCGCTGCCCGGAGGCGCACGAGGAGGGATTCCTCGTGATGTCCACCGGCGAGATGCTCGGACGCATGGTCCGGTCGGGCATGCTCGGCTGTCCGGTATGCGGGAAGGAATATCCGATCGTGAGGGGCGTGGCGCATTTCTCGGGGAGCAGGGAGCGGGGAGCGGGACCCGCCGTCGCACAGTCCGGAACCGCTCCCCGCTCCCCGCTCCCGGTTGATGACCAAACCCTCCAAGCGCTGCTAGATCTGAGCGGCCCCGGCGGCTATGTCCTGCTGCTCGGCTCCGCCGCCCGGCACGCGGTGGGGCTCGCCGGGCTCATGGGCGGCATCCACTTTGTGGGCGTGAACGCACCGGACGATGTGGAAGAGCTCCCGGTGCTGAGCCTGCTCGCCTGCGAGGCCATGATTCCGTTGCGACAGACCGTGGCGCGGGCTGCCGTGGTGGGGCGCGACCGCCTGGGCGCGAAGTGGCTCGCCGACGCGCGCCGCGTGCTGCTCCCGGGGCGGCGGCTGGTGATCGAGAGCGAGAGCGTCACCGCGCCGCCCGGACTCACCCAGCTGGCGCTCGGGCACGGCCTGTTCGTCGGCGAGCGGCGCTGATCAGCCTTCGATGGTCGCCGCCGTAGGATCGGCCTGCGCGTACACCCGATCGATCAGGTCCTTGTAGTTCTTTTCAACCTGGCGGCGCTTGACCTTGAGCGACGGGGTGAGCTCGCCGGACTCGATCGTGAAGTCCCGCTCGATCAGGACGACCTTCTTCGGCATCTCGAACTTGGCGAGGTCGCGCAGGCCGCCCATCACCTCGCGCTCCATCTTGGCCTGGACGTCCGCCAGCCGGATGAGCTCGGCCGGAGACGCGTAGGTCAGGTTGCGCTCCTTGGCCCACCGCTCGAGCTGATCGAAGTTGGGCACGATCAGGATGATCGGGAATTTGCGCTGGTCGCCGAGCACCACGGCGCTCGCCACGAATTTGTTCAGCCGCACCGTGTTCTCGATCGGCTGGGGCGCGACGTACTTGCCGCCCGCCGTCTTCAACAGGTCTTTCTTCCGGTCGGTGATCTTGAGATAGCCATCGGCGTCGACCTCGCCGATGTCCCCTGTATGGAACCAGCCGTCGGCATCGACCGCCTCGCGCGTCTCCGCCGGCTTGTTGTAGTAGCCCTGCATGATGTTGGCGCCCTTGGCGAGGATCTCGCCATCGTCCGCGATCTTGATCTGGACTCCGGGGATCGCCTTGCCGACCGTGCCGAATTTGGGCCGCTGCAGCGGATTCAAGGTCAGCACCGGCGACGTTTCCGTCAGCCCGTACCCCTCGATGACCGGAAGCCCGGCGCTGTAAAAGAACCGTCCAATCTCGGCCGAGAGGGGCGCGCCGCCCGATACGAACAGCTTGATCCGTCCGCCGGTGCGCGCCCGCAGCTTCGAGAACACCAGGCGATCCGCGATCGCGTGCGTGAGCCTGAGCCCGAGCGGCACCGCGACGCCGGCCAGGCGGTGCGCGGCCCACCGCTCGCCGACGCGTTTCGCCCACTGGAAAATGCGGCGCTTGGCCGCGCCGCCCGTCATGGCGTTCTCGAGCACGCGCGCATACACCTTCTCGTATACGCGCGGCACCGCGGCGACGACCGTCGGCCGGACCTCCTGGAGGTTCTGCGCGAACGCGTCCACCGACTCGGCGTAGTTGATGGTCACGCCCACGTGGACGAAATAGTAGTCCACCATCCGCTCGAGGATGTGCGACAGCGGCAGCAGCGCGAGACAGCTGTCGTCTTCGCTGACCCGCAGCGTTTCCACGGAGCCACGCACATTGGAGCAGATGTTGTCGTGCGTGAGCATCACCCCTTTGGGCTGGCCCGTCGTCCCCGAGGTGTAGATCAAGGTCGCGAGATCGTCGGGCCGAACGGCGAGCGCCTCCTCTTTGAAGCGCGGATACTGGGCGGCCGCCGCCCGGCCGCGCGCCTCCAGCTCGGCGAGGGTGAGCACCCCGTCGCCCCCGGCGCCCGC
>Ga0134122_10002325_pt1 | contig 13947 bp, 6 predicted proteins | sample KB302_FD_96461 | JGI IMG/M metagenome (GOLD analysis project Ga0134122, IMG submission 96461) | Terrestrial soil microbial communities without Nitrogen fertilizer from Kellogg Biological Station, Michigan, USA - KB3-0-2 | ecosystem: Environmental > Terrestrial > Soil > Unclassified ... | reverse complement strand
ATGATTGTCGAGGACGAACGCGACGCGCGCGAGGTGTTGGTAGCAATGCTCGAGCATCGCGGCGCCGTGGTGCTTGCGGCTTCGTCGGCAGCGGAAGCTGTTAACGTCTTAGCCCACGCCACGAACGGTTCGATGCCTGACGTTTTGGTGAGCGACATCGGAATGCCCGGCGAAGATGGATTTGATCTGATCACCCGCGTTCGCGCGATGAAACCCGAGCAAGGCGGCCGCATTCCAGCCATCGCCCTTACCGCGTACGCGCGAGCCGAAGACCGCGCTCGCGTGCTCGCTGCCGGCTTTCAACGCCACGTAGCCAAACCAGTTGAGCCATCACTGCTTGCGACAACGGTCGCAAATCTCGCTCGCCAGTCTGCAAAAGCCTAAGTATTTCTTCCAACGTCCGATTGAAGTCCTGATGTACGCCGCTTTTTCCAGCGGCCTCCGCCTCATAAGCCCCGCTCCCTTTGGCCTGTTGTATTCAAGGAACCGCTAACCGACTCGCTTACCGAAGGCTGAACTAAATGTGAATTAAGTCGCCGTGCGAATGCGTCTATTAATATGGGTGGTTCAGGTTCCCGCAACCGAAGGCAACAAAGGTAACGAACTTTATGGCGCTCAGGTGGCCTCGACCACAAGTAAGTTGAGGCTCAATTGGGGCTGATTTCCACTTAAGTTGGGCGCGCGGTTTAGCGACTTATCGGCCGCCGCGGAGCCCGATGAGTCCAACTCCTGAGAGTTTCAACCATCACGACTGTTCTTGTTCGAAGCGAACAGTCTCGCCGAAGAAGAGGTAATCATCATGGCAGCTTCAATCGAGGAAGGTTCTCCGTTGACGCGGATGCTTGCACTGAGAGACAAAGCTTTGACGATAAAGCTGGTCAGCGCGAGACGCGCCGTTCTCGCTGTGACGACTACGTTGGCGTTGATGGTGCTGGCTCCAACGCGAATCGCGCAGCAGGATTGCTCGACTGCGCTGAACCCGGAGTGTCCGGCGCTCGGCAACAAGATCGATATAGCATTCATCATCGACCGCTCCGGCAGCATGGCCATCGATCAACTTGGACAGACCTACAACATCGAGGTTGAAGGGGTTGTTCGTGCGTTACGCGATCCGAGTGTGATCCCGCGCGACAGGTCCGCTGCCGTTTCGGTGTGGACTTTTTCGGAAAAGCCGAACATGGTCACGCCACTCCAGGAGATTGGTTCGGCGGCGGACGCGGATGCAATCGCCGCGATCGTCGAAGGCCTGAAATGCACGGCGGCTGATTGCAATCCGACGGGACTTTGTCCCACGTTCGGTTTAAACCCCGCAAGCAATTATGCGCCGGTAATCTCGCTTTCTTACATCCATCTGAACCAGAACCACAGACCCGGGGCGCGCCAGGCGATGTTGCTGTCCTCTGATGGCCAGCCTACTGATTTGCCAAAGGCTCTCATTGAAGCGACCACAGCCCGAGACTCTGCGTCTACTTCCGGCGTACAGCTTGAACTGGACTTGATATTGCTCAATCCCACGCCGGACGCCAGGAATAACGCCGACCAGTTAGTGTTTCCAACGCCTGCCGACGACCTTCCAGGCAAAACGCTTCCGATCGCGACAGGCAAGGCCAACACTCCGTGCGCGAGCCTCAGTGACGCCGCGGTCCACATGGACTTCGAACGGCAGGTTAGGGAATTCGACACACACACGCGAAACGTGATTCGAAGTCTCGTCCCGAAAATCCCGGCGCTGATCGTAAACACCGAAGTTGATCCAGACCCCGGTACGCCTTTGAACGGTGAGACCCTGTCACTCAGGCAAGCGATCGAATTTGCAAACTGCAACGGCGGCGCGGCAACCATCACCTTCGCGAACGAGGTCAATACCATACGCCCGCGAGTGCCGCTGCCTGCGCTGACGGCGCCAGAGATAACCATTGACGGGCTCACTGGCCGCGCCGCCCCAGGCAGCCCGGTCACGATCGAACCAGCAAAGCCCTACACGACGAACTGCGATCAACTCGATGGGATACTGGTCCGGTCGAATCGGGACGTAGTGCGCGGCCTGAGGATCGTAGGCTTCAAACGAGCCGGCGTGGGAGTGGAACCGGTTAACCTTTCGGACAACGTCGGATTCAACAGGATCGAGTTGAACAAGTTCGAGATGAATACGCAGGCGGGCGTGTGCGTCTTAGACCCTCCTCAAAGCGAGGAGGCCGCCGTGTTCCACAACGTTGGCAACACGATCTCAATGAACGACATTTCGGGGAGCGAAACACCGATCGACCTCGCACTGGATGGCCCGACGCCAAACGATCCCGGTGACCTGGACGAGGGGCCAAACACGCTCCTCAACTTTCCTGACACACTGGTTGTGCCTCCCACGCTCGAGGTCACGGTAACTGCAGCCGGGGTGACCTTAGCGGGCAGCCTTAGCGGGCCAACCGTCGCAGGCGCAACCGTCGAGATATTCGCCATCACAAGCTTCAGACCCGTTTCAGGCGGGCGAGCCATCGACGGCATAGTGTTCCTGAAGCAAACAACAGCAAATGCGGATGGCACTTTTATGGTCACCGGACTCGGCGACTCGCCCACTTGCGGCTACACCGCCACAGTCACGGACATATTCGAAAACACTTCGGAGGCGATGTTTCCTGGCGGCGGGTTTGCGAAGGCGAAGGTCACGAACCTCGATTTCACGGACGTGGCAGCGCCGAACGGAAGTCCACAGACCGGCACCTACACAATTGAAAACACCGGTTTCGCCCCGCTGCTGGTGACGTTTCTCTCAGTCACTCGCGATGACTTCCCCACCAGGAGGGAGCGCAGTAACGACCGCAGCCATTTCATAGTTCCGGAGATAGATGGCCAGCCCGTGACAATCCAGGCCGGTCAAACGCAGACGTTCACGGCAATGTTCAACCCGGCAATTCCGAGGGTCCTCAAGTCTGAAGAGAGAGTTTCCGCGTCGCAACTCCTGCCGGAAACGGTCAAGTCGACAATCAACCTGACACCCACTGGCTGCACCGGCAGTGATACAAAAGTCAGACTCACCGGCCACGTAGACAAGAAGGTGAGGTTGATCGACCCTGACAACCCTCGAAATGAGCCGCCGCTTGTGACTCTCACTCGGGCGGGTAATGAAATCACAGCCCGATACTTCATATTCGACTCGAATCGAGATGTTGATACAGTCAAATACGAATTCCAGAATAGCGACGGAAGCATTACTCCGCTGGATAACTGCTGCGCTTCTCTCACAGAAATCCAGAACGCCTACCTTGAGGGCCAAAGCTTTTCCGTCACACAGAAGTTTTCCAACGCAAGACAACACAAGAATGTCTCCAGGATAAACGTGACGGTGTGCGACAAAGAAAAAAACTGCGCGACTGCATCGGGGCAGATGGGCGCTTCGAGTCAGAGTGCGCGCATTCAGACGCGTCACCGCGAATCAAGGGGCAAATCGATCTTGTCCCCTCTCAGGCTCGCGCCCGGGTTTGCACAATCGCCGGCGCGCGCCAGTAACGAGAAAGCCGGCGAGGGACAGTCGGCTGGCGGCGCGAAATCGAAGGCCGGCGCGTCAAAGGAGAAACCACAATGAGAGGACACGCACATCGGGCAACCGGCTTGTGCCTCGTGCTGATTTTGTTAAACGGCCTGACACCGAGAGCTGCGCATGCCGAAGGCGGAAACAAAGGCGGATGGATCCCTGTCCACGCAACCGGGACCTTCAGTCTGATCGGCAAGGTGTATTCACTCGGCGGGATCCTGATCAACGGCCGCCGCGCTTCTGCCGAGCAGATGCTCTGGAATGGCGACATGCTCCAGGCGCAGGACAACGCGAGTGCGCGCGCGGTCGTCGACTCAATCGGTCAGGTTACGATTGCGCGTGGCACCACAGTGAGGCTTGCAACCACGACAACCCTCGAAGACAGCACGAAGCATGACGTCCTTATCGTCTCGCTTACAATCGGCGAAATGACCGTCAAGCTCGGCCAAAACGCGGGCGCGTACATTGAAACCGGCGGGGTGTCCTTTACCGCGTCTTTCGGAGCGAGCTTTCGCATTGAAATGCGCGGAGGCGAGGCGGTGGTTGATACCAACAGGGGCTTTGTGCGGATAGAACCTCAACCACGACGACCTATCGCCAAGGCTCGCGATGTCAACGCCCCGCCTAACGCCGCTGTTGCGCAAATCCCAAAGACCCGGCTTGACAGAAAGCCCAATCAACCGGCCAGTGGGCAACTCCAATGGCAGATATACCTTCAGAGTACGACCAGGCTTACAGCATCAACGGCCCCGCGTCTCGTGCCGGTCAGTAACCAAACAACGCAGATTGAGAAACCCATTGTTGACAGAATGGTCCGCTTTGAAATCGTCGACTCTAATGGGGTGACCTCCACCCTCGCAGCAATTCAAGACCAGAAGACGGACAACCGCGGCGTTGTGACCTATACATTCCAGGCTGGCGGCAGACAAGGCGCCGGCCAGATTCGAGCAAGAATAGATCCGGATCCAAATCAGGATCCCCCCGACACAGAGTACGAGACTTATACTCGAGACTTCAGGATCAAGACATTCTGGACTCTGCGAAACAAGCTCCTGATAGCGGCTGCCGCGGCGGCAGTCGTGGGGTGCGTTGTCGGGTGCCGCTCAAAGGGTCCGTTGCAGCAAGTGCCCCCGCCGAATACTCCATGAACGAAGCTCGGCGCATATCGCTCTCAAACTAAATGCACGAACTTAGGCCGGCGAGCTGACGAACGTTGGCCCGCCGGACATGTGATCAACCACGAGGTGAAAAATGAAACGACTTGTCGAGTTCCCACTGGAAGGTGGCGGCTTTGTGACGGCGGAAGTCGATAATGCCGAGCAGAAAGGCGGCACGGTCCGAGGGGTTCATGCGGCCGAAGTAGCCGTGAAGGCCCAACAGACTTTCGAGGCTGCAATGGAGGGAGTCAAGCCGACGGCAGCGGCCATCATTGCCAAGCTTCGTGAGTTGAGCGACCGCCCCGAGCAGATCGCAGTCGAGTTCGGGATCAAGCTGAGCGCAGCGGCGGGTGTTGTGCTGGCTTCTTCAGGCCTCGAGGCAAACTTCAAAGTAACTTTGACATGGAAACACGACAGGTAGTTCGGCGCTTACGGCGAGGCTTCGATGGAAGTAGCCAGGAAGATGTATCAAAGACACGTGCAGCGAGGAGGCTGAGATATGACACCCGGCAAGGGGACTGCGGTGAAGCAAATTGAGTATCGAGATTTTGATCTATTGATCGAGCGTGAGGGAGATCAATACCGCGTTAGGGTGAGCTCGCCCGAGGGTGAGGTTCAAAGCGTATTTGACAGACCCTTCTCAGAACAGGAGCTTGAAGAATTCCTGACGCTGGTTGGGTATTCCTGGCAAGACGCGAACGAGGTTGAAGAGCAGGCCAGAAAATTTGGCGGGCGATTATTCGACCGAGTATTCGACAGGAGAGTATACGCGCGACTGTGCAGCAACCTCGACGAGGCGGAAGACCAGGGCAAGGGTTTGCGCCTCCGCCTTCGTCTGAATGATGTGCCGGAGCTGGCCGATCTGCCCTGGGAGTATCTCTACGACACCGAGAGCAGCAAGTTTCTATTCCTGTCGTCGAAGACACCGCTCGTCCGGTACCTCGAGATACCGCAGCGCATCAGGCCATTTCGCGTCAGGCCGCCGCTGCGATTTCTGGTGATGATTTCCAATCCCGCCGACAGCAACTATTCACCTCTCGAAGTGGACAAGGAGTGGAAACAACTGAATGAGTCTCTCGCCGGCCTGCAGGACAACGGGCAGGTAGAGCTGGTCCGGGTGGAGGCCACTGCATCGGCTTTGCAGGAGAAATTACGGACTGGAACTTTTCACGTCTTCCACTTCATCGGTCACGGAGGCTTTGACGACGAGGTCCAGGATGGATTTCTGGTCATGAGCGATAGTGAAACTCCAAGCTTGAGCGGCGAAGGACTCGGGATGCTGCTGCACGATCACGATACCCTGGGTTTGGTTGTGCTGAACGCCTGCGAAGGCGCGCGCGGTTCGCGCTCCAATCCGTTCAGCGGCGTCGCGCAGAAACTTGTGAAGTACGGAATTCCGGCTGTGATCTCGATGCAGTTCGAGATAACCGATGAAGCGGCGATAAAATTCTCGAAAGAGTTCTATAAGGCAATTGCTGATTACTACCCTGTAGATGCCGCGCTGGCCGAGGCGCGAAAAGAGATCTCCAGAAGCCGAAAACGCGTAGAGTGGGGGACACCTGCGTTGTACATGCGCCCCTCGGATGGAGCTATCTTCGCCCCGCAAGACTCGCCTCCCAATCCCCCTTGGCACGACCCGCTTCCGGACCCCGAGCCTAATTATGACCCCAATCAAGTCGCATACAGACAGATCATCAAGGCCCTCACAGCGGGCCGGCTGGTCCCGTTTCTCGGCGCGCGCGCCAATCTGGGTGACCGCATCGGAGGCGCCCTCGATAATCCGTTTCCGCCCAGCGATGATGAGCTGGCGTTGCGCCTGGCTGGAGTCTATCACCCGCCCGGCGAGGTCAAAGGTCTGTTGCGCGTGTCACAGTTTTTCGCGCTTCGAGACACTCAAGAATTATCCGAGGAGCTATACGAAGCGTTAACAAAATACTCTTCAGTGCCGGCCTTGCATGAGTTGCTTGCAAAACTGCCGGGCATCCTGCGTGACAAGGGTTATCCCTTCCCCTTTCAGCTAATCGTGACGACGAACTATGACGACGCGCTCGAGGCGACGTTCCGGGAGAGGAAAGAGCCGTTTGACTTGATCTGCTACGAAACCGAAGGAGAACCGGGCGGCCGGTTTTTTTATCAGGAGTGGGGTGGGGATGTCGAGCCGATCAAGAAGGCCTCCAAGTTCGAACACTCATTGCTTGAGAAACGAACGGTTATCTTGAAGATCCACGGCGCGGTTGATCGATCCCATCGTGAGCGCCGCAGTTATGCCGTCACCGAGGATGACTACATCGACTATCTGAGTGGCAAACCCCTCAGCAAGGTTCTGCCTGCGCAGTTGATAAGCAAGCTGCGAAACAGCCAATTCCTCTTTCTGGGTTACAGGCTGCTCGACTGGAACCTGCGTATCTTCTGTCATCGGGCATTGGAAAACGACCGGCTGCCTCCAAACTCATGGGTCATCGAATCCGATAAGGACCCGCTTGACGAGGAATTCTGGAGGGGGCGTGATATCGAAATCGTCAATGTAAACCAGAAAGAGTTCGTTGATAAGCTGCAGAGCCAGCTTCAGGCGCTAAGGCCCGTCGGGGGTGTGTGATGAGGGAGATGATTCTGCCCGCCCCCTACAAGGGGATGGCGCCCTATTCCGAGAGGGACGCGGCGTTTTTCTTTGGGCGCGAGAACGAACCGAAAAACATTATCTTCAATCTGATGGCCTCGCGCCTGACGCTGCTATACGGTGAAAGCGGCGTTGGAAAAAGCTCGCTCATGCGCGCAGGCGTCGTCCATAATCTTCGCCGGCGCGCGCGCAGGAACGTTGAGGAAAGCGGCTCGCCGGAATTCGCCGTTGCGATCTTCAATGAATGGCGTGATGACCCAGTCGCGGGATTAGCAACCTGTGTCCAAGACGCTGTCATTCAGGCGCGGAGTGACCGCGCGATCGAGCAACAGCCGGCCTCGAACTCGCTGGTCGATACCCTGAAGACGTGGACCGATTTGGCCGGCGGATCCCTCTACGTCATTCTCGATCAATTCGAGGACTATTTTCTTTATCCCACGCATCAGCAGCGAAACGGCGGCTTCGCTTCCGAGTTCTCGCGCGTCGTCAACTGCCGGGACCTGAGAGTCAGTTTCCTGATTTCCATACGTGAAGACAGCTTTGCGAAACTCGATTGCTTTGAGGAGAGCATACCTAACATCTTCGAGAACACGCTGCGCCTGGAGCATCTCGACCGAACGGCGACCGAAGCAGCCATTAGAAAGCCTATTGAACAGTACAATCGATTTTACGCGGCAGGCAGAACACGCATCAGCATCGACGATGATTTGGTGGCAGAAGTGTTGAAAGGGCCTTCCGTGCCCGAGACCGGGCCTCGCAATGCAGCGCAGGCGGGCGCCGCCGCAGCGGAGACTGTTATTGAAACTCCTTTCTTACAATTGGTGATGACTTGCCTGTGGAAAGAGGAGATGCGGTTGGGCTCAACCAGTCTTAGGCTGGAGACGCTCAAGAATCTCGGCGGCGTTGATAAGATCGTAGAGACGCACCTGAGCCAGGCGATGAAAAAGCTATCGCGAAAAGAGAGGAAGATGGCGGTGCCGGTTTTTCATCACCTGGTGACACGCTCGGGCCATAAGATGGCTTATGCCGTTTCGGATCTGGCCGACCAGGCGCAGTTCGATGAACAAGAGCTCACCGTACTGTTGGAGAAGCTCTCCAGTGGAGAGAACCGCATTCTGCATCCGTTTGGTTTACGGGAACGGCCGGACGAGCGGCTCTATGAGATTTCACTCGACTTGCTTGCAAGGCCGATCCTGGATTGGCGAACGCGCGCCGAAGAAAAGCTCAAGGCTGTTCGACTTCTGTATCAAGTACTCATGGGGACAGCAATCGTACTTGCGTTGGTTGTTGGGATATTCCTCTACGTAACTGAACTCCGGTCGAAACGTCAGGCAGTAGCCGCTGGGAACGAGAATAGCCAGATATTCGCTCAACTTCACGGAGTAATACTGAACAGCGACGACGCCAGAGAAGCCGCGGAAAAACTAAAAAAGATAATGTCCTCGCTCGACGGCATGTTGGAAGAGAATCGGCGGCTCGGCAATTCAATCGGCGAAGGGATAACGCTCAATATCATCGCGGGGTATTATCGTTACATCGGCGAATCATACGCGGCGGCAGAGGAAGACGGGGAGGCGCGCAGCTACTATCAGAAGGCACAAGACTACTATGGGCAGGCGCTCGAAGTTTTGACGAAGGCAATGGGCCAGGACTCTACTGACGCAGCCACCAGTCTCACCGGCCAGGCGGTTACTCATATGAACCTGGGAGAGTACGCCCAGGCCGAGCCGTTGTACGTGCAGTCGCTGGAGATTCTGAAGAAGGTGTTGAAGCCGGATGACGAATCTGTGGCCGACGCCACGCTGAACCTCGCGGAGTGCTATAACAGCCAGGGAAAGTACGCTGCGGCCGAACCCTACTACCAGCGTGCGCTCGAGATTCGCAAGAACAAGCTGAGTGAGGATGACCCCGAACTAGCCGTCAGTCTATATGGAATAGGGTGGTTGGATATCGAGCGCGGCATGTACGCCGAAGCAGAGCCTCTGCTCCAGCAAGCACTGGCAATCTGGAAGCGTGATCCGCAAGACCTCAGGAGCACGGGCATGTGCCTCGACGCTCTGTCGGCACTCTATCGCGAATGGGGAAAGTACAACGAAGCGGAGCAATTCAGGAATCAAGCGCTGAACACTTACGAGAAGATCATAAACGAAAACACAAAGATGACGGTGACTGATCAGGACCATCTTTTGAGGGCTTACTATTTTGAGAATGCGGCGCTGCTTCGCGCTAAGCAAGGCAAAGACGACGCCGAGAAACTTTTCGATTTCGCGATCGGTGTTCTGACGAGGGGCCTGGGCGACGGCCACCCCGATGCAGCCCGCGCTCGCAGCGAACTGGCGTCCTTTTACCACTGGAAGGGCAACCCCAGTGAGGCCGAAAAGCTATTCAACCAGGCGTTGGAAGTTTTGAAGGCGCTCCCGGATTCTCCGGACCTCGCCCAAACTCTCTTTGGCCTCGCACAAATCTACACCGATCGAGGTCAATACGCCGATGCCGAGCCGCTCTTCATTCAAGCGCTGGAGATCCAAACAAAGGCCATCCCCAATCATCGAAAAACGCTGGATACTCTGCGTGCTTATGCCGACTTGCTGCGGAAGACAAATCGGGATGGCGATGCGTCGCAGATGGAAGAACGCGCGAACAAGCTACACGATAAGCTCGAGAATTGAATCACGTTGAAACCGCCGGCTCGATCCTAGTACGCGCAATCCCACCCTTAACTTTTGTCAAACCCGCGCCGCACGAGTTAGAATTGAACTTCAAAGATGGACCTTTCCGTTACTCTTTGAAAGTCTTTCATATCCCTTGAGGAGCTATGGATGATCGAGAGCCTACTGAATCGCAAGATTGAAAAACGCCCGACAAAAGTTCAACTCGAAGGCCGCGTTCTCTTTCTTGCCGAAGACCCCGCGCTCGTAAAAACGCAACTTGCCGGCGGCAACCTGGACACAAAAGATATCCCGGCGCTTCGCAATGACATTTCTACGGATGAGATAACACCCGCCTACATTTGCTATCACTTCGACGAGACGCTCGGTGAGTTTGTCTATCTCGGTCTGAAGTGCGGTGACGAATTTCCAATCAAGCGAGGCGACGTCAAGAAGGGCGGGTTCGTCGTTTCAGTCTCAGGCAAACGCCGAGGCAAGGGATCGAGCCGCGAACAGTCACCTTATGCCGAACTCGCGGCGGGAATCCGGCTCGTCATCGCCGAAAACATCGAACGAATCTACAAACAGAATTGCCAGAACCTCGGGCTGCTGACTTCAACGAGCTTCGATTTGATCATTCCCGTCGCGCGCGGGGACGAAATTCCACTCGAGGAATTCACGCGTGGCGAGGACGAGATAACTCGGCAAATAATCGAGTACGGCGGGCTGTTCCCTTTCAATGTCGCGCGGCTCCAGGGCAAGACTTCTATTCCGCCGATCACAACAGGCAAACGCGCGATGACCCTGGCGGAAAAAATATTCGCGCGACATTTCGTCACCGATCTCTCAAAAGATCAAGTGGGATTGCCGGCCGTCCAACCGGGCGATACCGGATTCGTTCGAACCGATATTCGTTTCAGCCACGAGTACGTCACTCCGATGGCCGCGATCTTTTACGAGCAACTCGTGGGTGACGAGCCAATCAATGATCCTTCGTCGGTCTACTTCTTTCAGGATCATCTGACATTTCTTGATGACGTGATGCCGCCGGAACGAAAGGCGATGGGCTTACTGGATCTTGCGCACGAGCTTGTGCGCAAGCAGGAAGACTTCGCGCGCAAGCAGGGCATTCGCCTTCACGGCAAGCAACGCGATCGCAAAGGCTCCGAAGCGATTTGCCACAGCTTGATCCTGCAGGACTACGCGCTGCCCGGCCAGATAATCATCGGCTCCGATTCGCACACGCCGCACGCGGGCGCGGTAGGAGCGATCGCGTTTGGCGTCGGCACGACCGACATATTCAATTCGTGGATCACAAAAGACGTGCGCGTGTGCGTGCCCGAACAGGTTCGCGTTCGAGTTAACGGCCGCAAGCCCGAGAACGTCACCGCTAAAGATTTCATGCTTGCGATTCTGCGAACTGACTTCGTGCGCAACGGCGATGCGATCGGCAAGATCGTCGAATACGCCGGAGAAGCCGTCGCCGATCTGAACATCGATGAGCGCGCGACGATGACTAACATGGCCGCCGAAGTCGGAGCGTTCACGGGCATCGTCGCCGCCGACCAGAAGACCATCGAGTTCCTGGTCGCGCGCGGACTTCCTCGCGTCGAGGCCGAACGCTTATGCGCGGGAATGACGAGCGACCCCGATGCCGAATACGCGTTGACCATCGACATCGACGCTGATGAATTGAGACCGATGATCGCGACTCCCGGCGATCCGGGCAACGGTAAGTTCGTTGATGAGTTATCTGAGCCTGTGAGAATTGATATCGCTTACGGAGGTTCGTGTACCGCGGGAAAGAAAGAAGACCTCGACATGTATGTTCGAGTGTTCCGCGAAGCATTGGCCCGAGGTCAACGCGTGCATTCGGATGTGCAGTGCTTTATCCAATTCGGATCGGTCGAGGTTCGCGAGTACTGCGAACAGCGCGGTTACATCGATGTGTTGCGCGATGTCGGCGCAAATATCATCGAGCCCAGTTGCGGCGCGTGCATAAACGCGGGGCCCGGCGTCAGCTCTTCGAAGGAGCAGATTGTGATCAGCGCTCAGAATCGGAACTTCCCCGGTCGCAGCGGACCCGGGCAAATGTATCTTGCGTCGCCGTACACGGTGGCGGCTTCGGCAATCGCGGGCCACATCGTCGAGTATCAACCGGCGTCCGCGGCAACAGTGAAATGATTGCGGAATTCGGATTGCGGATTGCGGAATCCGAAGGCGACTCTTTCGCAATCCGCAATCCGCAATTGGAGGATGGATGGCCAGTCAACCGAAGATCGAAAAACATCCCGGCCTCGATCGCGAGACGATGCTCGAGATCTTTCGTTTGATGTACCTCTCGCGCCGCGTCGATGACAAAGAGCTTCAGCTCAAAGCGCAGAACAAAATCTTCTTTCAGATTTCCGGCGCCGGCCACGAAGCCATTCTCGTAGCGGCTGCGCTTGCGATGAAGCCGGGTACGGATTGGTTCTATCCTTATTATCGCGACCGCGCGTTGTGTCTGGCGCTTGGGGTCACCGCAACCGAAATGCTGTTGCAAGCGACCGGCGCGGCGGCCGATCCAAGCTCGGGCGGGCGCCAGATGCCCAGTCACTGGGGCAACAAAAAACTCAACATCGTTTCGCAATCATCACCGACGGGCACTCAGTTCCTGCAAGCCGTTGGCTGTGCCGAAGCGGCTTATCGAGCTGAGTTGATCGGCGATGCGGCAACGCTCATCGAAGGCTACGCGCGCGATTCCATCGTTTATGTCTCATCCGGCGACGGCACAACAAGCGAAGGCGAGTTCTTCGAATCGTTGAACACCGCGTGCAATCTGAAATTGCCCGTGCTGTACATGATCGAGGACAACGGCTACGCGATCTCGGTTCCGGTCGAAGTGCAAACGGCAGGCGCAAGCATATCGAAGCTTGTCAGCGGATTTCCGAACTTGCTTATCGAAGAAGTCGACGGCTGCGATCCGCTCGCAAGCTACGACGCCGTTCAGCGCGCCGTGACTCACTGCCGCGAGCGGCGAGGGCCGGCCTTGATTCATGCGCACGTGATTCGTCCTTATTCGCATTCGCAATCCGACGATGAGAAGCAATATCGCTCCGCGGCCGAGCTCCAGGAGGAGACGCGGCTCGATCCGATACGCGCGTTCCCCGAGTTCCTGATCGCCGAAGCACTCGCAACCGCGGACGACATTAAGCGAATCTCGGACGCCGTCGATGAAGAAGTGACTCGCGCGGCGGATGAAGCGATCGCCTCGCCGCAACCCGCGAAAGAAACCGCGAAACTTTATCTCTACTCGCCCGACTTCGATCCGGCGTCGAAAGCATTCGACACCGAAGAGACCGCGACTGCTTCATCGTCAACCGAGCAGGACGTGCGCGCTCCAAAGACTATGCTAGATCTGATCAACGCGTGCCTTCACGACGAGATGGCGCGCGATGAACGCATACTCGTGTTCGGTGAAGACGTCGCCGATTGCAGCCGCGAGGAACACATCGAAGAAGTCAAAGGAAAGGGCGGCGTATTCAAGGTCACCTACAATCTGCAGCGCCGATTCGGAGGCGCGAGGGTGTTCAACACGCCGCTCGCCGAAGCAAACATCATCGGCCGAGCGGTTGGTCTTGCGACGCGAGGCCTCAAGCCGGTCCCCGAAATTCAGTTCTTCGATTACATCTGGCCTGCTTATCATCAGCTTCGCAATGAAGTGACCACGATGCGATGGCGTTCGAACAACGCGTTCAAGTGCCCGATGGTGATTCGGGTGGCGATCGGCGGATACTTGAAAGGCGGCGCGATCTATCACAGCCAGTGCAGCGAGGTGCTGTTCACACACACGCCGGGCATGCGAGTGGTGATGCCTTCAAACGCGCTCGACGCGAACGGATTGCTGCGCACGGCGATCCGATGTGACGACCCGGTAATGTTTCTCGAGCACAAGCATCTCTACCGTCAGACTCACAACAAAGGCGAGTACCCCGGCCCGGATTACATGGTTCCGTT
>Ga0134122_10002323_pt1 | contig 13963 bp, 6 predicted proteins | sample KB302_FD_96461 | JGI IMG/M metagenome (GOLD analysis project Ga0134122, IMG submission 96461) | Terrestrial soil microbial communities without Nitrogen fertilizer from Kellogg Biological Station, Michigan, USA - KB3-0-2 | ecosystem: Environmental > Terrestrial > Soil > Unclassified ... | reverse complement strand
AGCGTCGCCGCCATGATCGCGGAGCTGAGCCAGGACTACTTCGCCTTGCTCCGCCAAGGAGAGGCCACGGAGGAGCCTGCGACTCCCGCCAGCCTCTACCGCGACTTCGTGGCGCAGGAGCGCCGCACCCTCGCTCTCGCCGAGGCGCCGCGCTTCTGGCTCGACGAGTTGCGCGACGCCACCGCGCTGCAGCTCCCGTGGAGCCGCAATCCCGGAGAGAGCGAGCGTATCCGCGCTCTCGACGGCGCGATCCCTCCTGAGGTCGCCGACGGTATCAAGCGCCTGGCCCGCGCGGCGGGCCTGCCGCTCAAGAGCGTGTTGCTCGCCGCGCACGCCCGCGTTCTCCACCTGCTGAGCGGCCAATCCGATCTTCTCGTCGGCGTGGTCGGCAACGGCCGCCTGGAGGAGCCGGACGGTGAGCGGGTCTTCGGGCTCTTCCTCAACAGTTTGCCGTTCCGGCTCCGACTGGCGGGCGGCTCGTGGCGGGACCTCGCGCGCCTCGCTTTCGCGGCGGAGCGCCGGACGATTCCCTACCGCCGTTTCCCGCTCGCCGAAATCCAACGGTTGACCGGCGGGCGTCCCCTCTTCGACACAACCTTCACCTACCTCCACTACCACGTGATGCAGAGCTTCTCGGACCTGGGCGAGAGCGTGAGCAATCGCGGCACCCGATCGGATATCCCGACGAACTTCACCCTCTCCACCTACTTCCTGCTCGACCCTTTCACCGCCGGCCTGAGCCTCTCCCTCGACTACGACGCCCGACGGCTCGACGCCGGGCAGGCCGAGCGCATTTTCGGCTACTACGGCCGCACCCTGGCCAACCTGGCCGAGGCCCCGGACGCACCGTTCCTGGACGCCTGCCTGCTCACCGGTGCGGAGCGGGAGCAGATCCTCGACGGATGGAACCGCACCGCCGTGGAGGATTCCGACGCCGCCTGCCTCGATGAGCTTTTCGCGGCTCAGGTGGCGAGGTCTCCCGAAGCCGAGGCGGTGGTGTTCGAAGACCAGCGCCTGACCTACCGGGATCTCGACGAGCGCGCCAACCGGCTCGCTCGGCACCTGCGGCGGCTCGGCGTCGAATCCGAAACCCGGGTCGGCGTCTGCCTGGAGCGCTCGCTCGATCTGGTCGTCGCCCTCTACGCCGTGCTCAAGGCCGGGGGCGCTTACGTGCCTCTCGAGCCGGGGTATCCGGTGGAGCGGTTGACCTTCACCCTGCGCGACGCGGACATCCGGGTGCTCCTCACCCGGGGGAGCCTCGCCTCGCCGGTGTCCGCTGAGGGGCGACGCATCGTCGATCTCGACTCGCCGGAAGCCTTCGCCGACGAGAGCTCCGCGGCGCCGCCGCGCATCACCGGACTCGACAATCTCTGTTATGTGATCTACACCTCCGGCTCGTCGGGGCTGCCCAAAGGAGCCATGAACACCCACCGGGCGGTGTGCAATCGGCTCCGTTGGATGCAGGACACCTTCGGCCTGGACACCGACGACCGTGTCCTCCAGAAGACGCCGTTCGGCTTCGACGTCTCGGTCTGGGAATTCTTCTGGCCTCTGCTCCACGGAGCCTGCCTGGTGCTCGCGCGGCCCGAGGGACACCGAGAGCCGGACTACCTCGCCGCCTTGATCGTCCGCGAGAGGATTACCACGGTCCACTTCGTTCCCTCGATGCTCCACGCCTTCCTGGAGGAGCCCGGCGTGGAGAGATGCACATCGCTACGGCGGGTCTTCAGCAGCGGTGAGGCACTGATGGGCGATCTATGCCGCCGTTTCTTCGATCGGCTCGGGAGCGCCGAGCTGCACAACCTCTACGGACCGACCGAAGCGGCCATCGACGTCACCTGGTGGGCCTGCGCACCGTCCCAGCATCACGACTCGGTACCCATCGGCCGACCGATCGCAAACCTCAGTCTGCACGTGCTCGATCCGTCGCTCAACCCGACCCCCACCGGGGTCGTCGGTGAACTCCACATCGGCGGCGTGGGGCTCGCGCGCGGCTACCATGCACGGCCGGAGCTGACCGCCGACAGATTCATTCCCAATCCCTGGTCGCAAGAGCCGGGTGCACGCTTGTACAAAACCGGCGATCGCGCGCGCTACACGCCAGACGGCGTTCTCGAATACCTGGGCCGTTTCGACCACCAGGTCAAGATCCGTGGCTTCCGGGTCGAGTTGGGCGAGATCGAGGCCGCTCTGCTCCGGTATCCGGCCGTCCGCGAGGCCGCCGTGATCCTGCGGGAGGACAAGCTGCTCGCCTATCTGGTGCCCGACTCCGAGCGCCTTGAGGCGGAACGGACCGAGGAGGGGTTGAGCGCCGAGCAGGTCGCCGAGTGGCGAATGGTATTCGATCGCGCCTACGAGTCAGGACGGACGGAAAGCGCTCCCGAGCTCGATTTCAGCGGATGGGTCAGCAGCTACACCGGCGAGCCGATCCCCGAGGCCGCGATGCGGGAATGGCTCGACGCGACCGTGGACCGCATCAACGAGTTGGCGCCGCGGCGCGTCCTGGAAATCGGCTGCGGCACCGGCCTTCTTCTCTCCCGCATCGCCCCCTTCTGCTCCGCTTACTGGGCCACCGACATCTCGGAGGCCGCCCTCGGCACCCTACGCCCGCGATGGCAGGGGATCGCCACCCCGGAGGTACAACTCCTCCAGCGAATCGCCGACGATTTCGAAGGAATTCCGGAGGGGGCCTTCGACCTGGTGGTCCTCAACTCGGTCATCCAGTACTTCCCGGGCGTGGACTTCCTGCTTCGGGTTCTCGAAGGGGCGGTCCGGTCGCTCTGCGACGGCGGCCATCTCTTCCTTGGGGACCTGCGCAGCCTGCCTCTGCACCGGGCCTTTCAATCCTCCGTTGAGGTCTTCCGCGCTCCCGCCTCGCTCCCTCTCGAGCAGGTCCGCCGTCGGGTGACGGCCCGGATGGCGGAGGACGGCGAGTTGCTGCTCGCCCCGTCGCTCCTGCCGGCTCTCGCGCAACACATCCCACGACTCTCCGACTCGCGGCTCTTGCTCAAACGCGGACGAGGCCGCGACGAGATGAGCAGGTTCCGCTATGACGCGGTTCTTCGGGTCGGAGTCCCGCCCGAGCCTCTTCACGCCGAGCCGCGGCGTCTCGACTGGGCGGCTCGGGAACTGACTCTCGACCGATTGCAACGGATCTTGGCGAATGCACGGGGGGAGTCCCTGGAGATCACCGGAGTGCCCGACGCCCGGCTCTCGCGGGACCTGCAAACCGCCGATCTATTGTGGAGCCTCGACCCGACCGTCACGATCGCCGACCTGCGAAAGGCCGCGGGCGATATCGGCGAAGCGGCCATCGAACCCGAAGACCTCTGCGCCCGGGCCGAGACGGCCGGCTACGCAGCCGAGCTGACCTGGGCGGGCAGCGGCGCGGACGGCACCTTCGCCGCTCTCCTCCGACCGGCCGGGACTCCCCCGCTCTGGAACCGGCGAATCGCAAACGACGAGGGAGAGGCTCCTCGTTGGCGCGACTACGCCAACGATCCTCTCAAATCGCGCCTCCACGTCCGGCTCATACCCCGGCTCCGCCGCGATTTGCAAAGAACGCTCCCGGAACCCATGATCCCCACCGCCTTCATCCTGCTCGACGCTCTGCCCCTGTCGCACAACGGCAAGCTCGACCGGCGCGCACTGCCGGCCGCCGATCCGGAGGCCATCCAGCGCACCGGCATCTATGTCGCGCCACGCACCCCCATCGAGGAGACCCTGGCGGAGATCTGGGGCGCGGTGCTCAAGCTCGACCAGGTAGGCATTGAAGACCACCTCTTCGATATTGGAGGGCATTCGCTTCTCGCCACCCAGATCGTCATCCTCATCCGTGAAAACTTTCAGATCGACCTGCCGCTTCGTGCTCTCTACGCTTCGCCAACGATCGCCGCCTTGGCCGTCGACGTGGTCAACGCCCAAGCCGAGAGGGCCGATGCCGACCTTCTGGCAGAGCTCCTTGCAGAAGTGGAGGAGACTCCCATGGAGTCGATCGCGGCCAAGATCGGCCGACCTGTGCCGGGAGGGCGCTCGTGAGCCAAGCCGAACGCATCGCCGCCCTCTCCCCCGAGCAGCGCGAGCTGCTGATGCACCGGCTGCGCGAACGGACTTCGCCCGCGTCGCTCACCTCGCCTCTCGTCCCCGAGCTGCCGCGCCTCTCGGAAGGACCCGTGGATCGCTTTGCTCCCGTGCCGCTGACCGACTTCCAGGAGGCTCTCTGGCTCGGCCGCAGCGGCGTCTTCGACCTTGGCGGCTGCGGGTCCAACGTCTACATCGAGCATGAGATTCAAGGCCCGGTTTGGCCGCTCGCCACCCGACTCAACAAGGCATTGCGCGCGATCTGCGCCCGCCACGAGCTGCTGCGCGCCATCATCCGTCCGGACGGACGGCTGCAGCTCCTCGTTGAAGTTCCGCCCTATGAAGTCCAGGTGGTGGACCTGCGAGACCGCAGCGACGCCTGGATCGAGGAGCGCTTGCGTCAGGTTCGCGACGAAATGCGCTATGCCAGACGCCCGTTGGACCGCTGGCCGCTCTTCGATATCGTGGTGCACCAGATCAATGGCGGCAGAGCTCGCCTGCATGCGCGATTCGAGGCGATTCTGATCGACGGCACCGCCCGTGCCTTGCTGATTCAGGAGCTGGTTCAGCTCGTCAGCCTGCCGGACCGTGAGTTCCCTCCGCTCGAGGTCTCGTTCCTGGACCACGCACGAGCCCTCGCCGATTTTCGCTCGACCGCCACCTACGCCCGGTCCCGTGCCTACTGGCTGTCACGGCTACCCACCCTGCCAGCCCCGCCGGTCCTGCCTCTGGCGCGGCCGCTCGCCCCCGACATGTTGCCACGGATCGTCAAACGTCAGCCGGAGATGCTGGACAGCCGGATATGGCAGGAGCTCAGGCGGCGCACACGCCAGGCTGGGCTGTCTCCGACGACCCTCCTCACCGCGACATTCGCCGAGGTGCTCCGTCTGTGGAGCGCACGTCCCGATTTCACCCTCGGCTGTGGCGGCTCCTACCGGCCGGACATCCACCCCCAAATGGTCCGCACGGTGGGCAACTTCACCACCCTCCATCTGCTGGCAGCTCACGACGGACCCGGGACGTTCCTGGAGCGCACCCGGCGGCTCCAGGCGCGCATCATCGCCGATCTCGACCACCAGGAGTTCTCCGGCCACCAAGTGTGGCGCGCATACAACCGGCTGCACCGGACGGGCGCGCGAGCTCTTCTGCCGATCCACTTCAACAGCGTGGTCGAGTACGGCCGTCAGACGGCGCCCGCGCAGTCCGCTCCCACGCCCGAAGAGCCTCCTCAACTCAACTTTCAGGAAATCGAGCTGATGCTCTCCCTTCCGCAGACTCTGATCCTCTGGGTGGCCGCAGAGACGAACCGCGGAGGGCTCGAGCTGGTCAGCCAGGCGGTCGAAGAGGTCTTTCCGGAAGACTTCATCCCCAGCCTGATCGAGACATACCGCGATCTGCTCACTCGTTTGGCCTCCGGAATCTCGGCCTGGAACGAAGAGCGGCCGGCACGCCCCGTTGGAATCTGGGACGTTCCCGAGCCATGGCTCGCCGACCTCGCCGGCACACTCAGCTACGGTGCCCACCCTCGCTTTGTCGAGGGCGCCCTGGAACGGCATCCGGACGTGCGCCGGGCCGCTGTGGCTTGGCACGAGGACGGGGAGGGACCGGGGCGATGGGTGTCCTGGATCGTTCCCCGCGAAGGTCGTCGGGCGAGCGACGAGACGCTGCGGCGCCATCTGCGCACCGCCCTACCGGAGCATCTGATCCCGGCAGTCTTCGTGCGTCTCGAACGACTCCCGCTGGCTGCGGATGGAACTCTGGATCGGGCCGCACTGTTCGCTCCCCCCGCTTCAGTCTCCGGGGAGTGGGGCGAGATCGAGGCGGAGCTGGCCGCGCTCTGGGAGGAGGTCCTGGGTCGGCGTCCCGCAACGCTCTCCGACGATTTCTTCGCGCTCGGCGGCGACTCGACCTCCGCGGTCCGCCTGCTCGCGCGGATCGCCGGGCGTTGGGGTGGACGCGTACCCCCCGGCGAGCTGTTCGCCAGAACCACCCTAGCGGAGGTCGCCGCGACCGTATGCCGCTATCGGCTCGCTGATCCCTTGAATAAGGCACTTCGCACCCCAACAAAGAGAGCATCGATGATCGACGAAACGGTTGCCCGAACGTTGCCCTCAACTCCCCGGCCCCAGGAAAAGAGGGCGCAAGTCGTCTATTTTCATCCTCCGGTCCGGCCGTTTTTCAGCTCCTGCTCCGTCGTCAACCACTACCTCAACGAAGCTCTCGAAAGCGTCGGCTATCAAGTCAATGGCGTCTACGGCGACATGATGAGTCGAAATCCCGCTCCCCCTGACGTCTACGTACCTTTGCAGGCGGTGGGGCGAATCCTGCAGGCACGCGATCTGCCACCGGCGAGCCTCGCCGTGCACTGCGATTTCGGACTTCACTTAAGTCCCGTGCGCCGCCGAAAGGCGCAGAAAAACGTAGTGCTCTTTCACGGCCTCGCGGGCGCTCCGAGCCAGTGGGCCGGCAACCCCAGGGTCGATCGCTACTGGGGAAACTCGCTCTACATGCACGACGTCCTGCAGTCGGTGCTCGCTCTGCCGAGCTGGGGACAGCGGCAGCTTCTCGAACCTCGGGCCTTCAGCATCGTCTCGCATTTGACCCTGGCCCTGCCCTGCTTGGAAGAACCCGAGGGCGCCCTTGAGACGGGAAGCCCCGAGTTGTCCCGCAGCGCTCGGGAGGCCATGGAGCAAGGCGACGTTCTCGGCCACGCCGTCACCGCGGAGAAGATCGACGAGCCGGCCTTCTACAGTATCGTCCTCCGGCTCAATCGGCTGGCTCAGGAGCGCGGCTTGACGCGAAGGTTCCGCGTCTTCGTCGCGGAACGAATGTTCCGGCGCATCCAGGCTGCCTTCGACCAACCGGCGGACCCCCATTCCGCGGATATTGTGGACTTCCGCGATGGACTTCGGGCCCTCGGACTGACCGCATCCGACGTCCTGATCTCGATCCCTCTCCTCAGACAGTCGGTGTTGTTCGAAATCTTGCGAGCCTGTCGTTTTGGGTTGTTTTACAACTCAATCCCGGAATCCTTTGGGTTGTACGCCTTGGAATCGGTCTTCCACGGCTGCCCTATCTACACCAACGGGATCGGCAATCTCCGCTATCTCCTGCCCGAGGGATGCGGGATCCATGTCCACGAGAACGAGAACATGGGCTTCGGCGATCCCGCGGCCTACGAGCCGGTCGCCGAAACGATCTACCGAGATACCGTGACGGAACCGGTCGGTACCGCACAACGGTGCCGACGCGGCGCAGATCTGATCCGGCGGCGCTACAACCGGGAATCCTTCCGCCGCGATGTGGCCGCCGAGTTGGACCGGCTGGCCGCAAAGCCCAAGACGTTCGAGCGCGACAGCCTGACCGTCCGGCTGAGCCCCTTGGTGCGGAGTTGGAACCCCGCAACCCGGCGTGCGCTCACCGACCACTCGCCGCGACAACTGAGCGAAAGCGAGCGCGATGTGACCGAGATGGCCCTGAGCCGGCCCTGCGGCGAGGTCCGGCGATCTTTGGCAAGGCAGGACCTCGAGACCTTCCGATGGCTCTTTCAGATCGGGATCTTGGCGCTCGGGCACCCCGACTATTCGATTTCCGAAGAGGCTCTGCGGGGAAACCGTGAGCCTGGGCCGAACTCATAACGCGAAACGTCAAGGAGACCCCACGAAAATGGACCCCTCACCGCCGTCCGAACAATCCATGCGCCCGTTCTTTATCCTCTGGTTCGGCCAGCTCGTCTCGACCTTCGGCACCAGCCTTGGCAGCTTCTCTCTGGGCGTCTGGGTTTTCCAGAAAACCGGCACCGCCACTCCCTTTGCCATGATCGCCGTGGTCATTGGCGTCGTCATGCTGGTGCTCGCCCCCCTCTCCGGCGTCCTCGCGGACCGTTGGGACCGGCGCAAGATCATGCTGTTTTCCAACGTCGGTTCCGCGGTGATGACTTTGGTGATCGCCTCCTTGATGCTCACCGGTCGGCTCGAGGTTTGGCACGTCTATCCTTTCGTCATCGTCATGGTGAGCCTGGGTGCCCTCCAGGGGCCGGCCCTTGCCGCCTCGGTCTCCCTCCTCGTGCCTCGCCGGAACTTGGCGCGGGCGTCAGGCATGTCGCAGGTTTCACGCTCCTCCGCCGGAATCGTAGGTCCCTTCGCCGCCGGCTTTCTGGTCTCGACGATCGGCAACTATGGCGTGATCTACATCGACTGCGCCACCTTTCTGTTCGCGGCAGCCACGCTCCTGCTGGTGCCGATCCCCAAACCGCCCCAGACCGCCGGCCCACGGCGGTTCTCGATGTTTCGTGACCTGGGGGCAGGGTGGGCGTACATCCGCGAGCGCCACGGCCTCTTCGCCCTGCTCAGCATGTATACCCTTACTAACTTCTGCATGGGGATCGTCCAAGTCCTGCTCACGCCCCTTATTCTCTCCTTCGCCACGCCGGTCGAACTGGGCAGCGTGAATTCGGCGGCGGCCGGCGGTGTCCTCCTCGGCAGTCTCGCGCTATCTTTCTGGGGAGGCCCGAGAAAACGCATCTGGACCATCTTCGCCGTCCTCGTCTTCCAGGGTTGCGTACTCTTCCTCGGTGGAGTGGAGCCCAGCATTCCCCTGATCGTACTGGCCACGTTCGGCTTCATGTTCACTTCACCCATCATTGCCGGCACCAATCAGGCGATTCTCCAATCCAAGGTGGCTCCCGAAGTCCAGGGCCGAGTTTTCGGCATGGCCGGACTGATCGTCGCCTGTACGATGCCTCTGGCCTCGGCGATCGCCGGCCCCCTGGTCGACCGCGTATTCCAACCGCTTCTTTCTCCAGGAGGCACGCTTGCCACCACATTCGTCGGAAATCTAGTCGGCGTCGGTCCCGGCCGAGGAGTCGGCCTGCTCTTCGTCGTGCTGGGAGTCTCAGTCCTCGTCATCGTCAGCCTCGCCTTCTTGAACCCGCGCCTCCGGCGGATCGAGACAGAGCTACCCGACGCCATTCGTCCGAGCCCAAACACTACAGCCCCCATGGAGCATCCGCAGACCGCCTGAAACTGTCGGTTGGATCGGGCGCAATTCGGCCCCGTGTTCCACAAGTGGAGCACCGGGGCCGATTGCAGGCCCCTAAATGCACTGTAACTCGTTGATTCTATTGGTGGGCGGTCAGGGGCTCGAACCCTGGACCCACGGATTAAAAGTCGGTTCCGGCGCACACGTGGGAACACGTGGGAACACGGAGGAGGTCTGAACCGCCCTCAAATCAGGGTTTTGGGGTGCTCTCATCCAGAGCTTCGTGTTCCCACGTGTTCCCAGGTGTTTTCCGGGACTGTGACGCGACTGTGCCACTGCAGGTTCGAATGCACATTTATTTCACTAGTCCTCCGGCCACTCCTCTCTGCGAGATGCTGACGCGATCAGCAAGTAAGTATCCCCCGGCAGAGCCGGGGGCTTTAGTTCGTGAGCCGCTCAAAGCGGCTGATAGGGGTCGCTAACGCGGCCCCTCAGGTTTGGCGCCACCTGACGGTGGCTATCTCCACAGGCCGAGCTGGTCCAGCCGCTCGTCCTCCTTCTCCTGGTTCCGGATGTACTCGCGCACAGCCTTCTCGTCCCGACCGACCGTGGAAACAAAGTAACCCCGTGCCCAGAAGTGCTGCCCGGTGAAATTGCGCTTCTGCTCCCCGTACACCCGGGCTAAATGAATCGCGCTCTTGCCTTTAACGAACCCCACCACCTGCGATACCGCATACTTCGGTGGAATCAACAGCAGCATATGGACGTGGGCGGGCCTCAGATGCCCTTCTTCGACCGGCTCTCTTTCTGAGAAGCCAGCCTTCGGAAGACCTCCCCAAGGTGCACCCGCAGTTGGCCGTACAGGATCTTTCTCCGACATTTCGGGATGAACACCACGTGGTATTTGCACTCCCAACTGGTGTGGTTCAAACTCTGGAACTTGTCCATCGTGGTTCTCTCCTCTCGCGCGCTTGGCAGCTCACGGGAGAACGTCTCTGCGATGGACACCCCTTAAAACGTCAAACTTCTACTGCCACCCCGACAGAGCCGGGGGAACTCCCTGGTTGTTAGCCGATACGCTACGCCACTCATCTCTCCTGTCCCCAGACTTCAGCAATTCTCGGCCCCATCCCCATAGCGGAGGACGGCGAGGTGGGACCGATCGCGACCTTCGCTGTGCGCTCGCCGTCGCCGCGCGGGGTGAGAACGACTTCGAGAGTCCGAGGCGCTCCAGATGCCCGCCGACCGACGCATCGCCCCTACCTGCTAAACTTCGACCTGTCCCGCAACCCCGACAGCTGCACGCTAATCCTCTACGGCCGCGGCCTTATTACCCGGACGCACCTCAAGGAACCGCGGCCGTTCTCGCAGGCCGCAACACCCCGCCGAGCCGCCGGAAAGGAGGTAGCCCATGCTCGCGATTGAGCTTCTCGATCTCCTGCTTCCTCCTCGCCCCTCGGTGCGCGTGCGGCGCGACGAGCAGGCGCGAATGGTTCGCGGGGGTTGGATTCCTTAGGCGATAACGTGACTTCCGCTCGCGACGGACGAGCCACCCGGCGCGCGAGTGCTCGCGAGCGGCAACCGCCACGGTCGTACCGGTCTCGTCCGAGATCCGCGAGCTGGCCGCCGGGAATCGCGTCCTACTCGCGGCGACGGTGGGCGCGCCCTCGATCCGGCTCCGAGCAACCGGCGGGCTGGTCCTCGAAGTCTGCCGCCCGCACCAGGTTCTGCGTCGCCAACCGGCGAAACACCTGGCCTAGCGAAGCTAGATGACGCAGCTCGCCGTACAGCGTCTTCCGGCGGCACTTCGGAATGAACACCACATGGTATTTGCACTCGCACACGCTATGGCCCAAACTCTCCAACCTGTCCATCGTGGATCTTCCTTCGTGTGCTTGGCGGCTCACGATCGGAAGTCTCTGCGATGGACACCTACGGAGTCGTCAAACTTCTATTGCCTCCCCGGCAGAGCCGGGGGAACTCTCAACGGATTAGGACAGGGATGTCAGACGCGAACAGGGTCAGGGCATTGGGGTGCTCTCACCCAGAGATTCGTGTTCCCTGATTTCTTCTGGGGCCGTGAGGAATGGGGCGCCGAGGAGTCTGCAGGGATTTTCATCCGTGCGTTAAATCTTTGAAACCCGTAATGTTTCATTCTGTACAAACTCGGCGAGTGCCCACTCGGGGCGCGTGAGATCTGACTCGACCTTCCCGTAGTCAAGTTTAATAACTCGGTCCGCAATATGGAAATAGCGATCATCATGAGAGATGACAAAGATAGTCTTGCCTCGCCGCTGGAGGTTGGGGAGCAGCTCTGTGTAAAAAATATTCTTGAATACTGGGTCTTGATCCGCGGCCCACTCGTCAAAGAGGTAGAGAGGGCGGTCTTCGAGGTAGGCGGCGAGGAGTGCCAGTCGCTTGCGCTGCCCCTGAGAAATCTCGACGGTGGAAATGTGCCCTCCTTCAATCTGCACCTTGCGGTCCAGTTGGAGCAACTCGATATAACGCTGGGCCTCAGTGGCAAAAGACTTAGCTTCCGTCAGACCCAATAATTTATCAAAGACGAAGAAATCGGAAAAAACGACCGAGAAGCGCTCGCGGTAGCGCTCTCGACTTTCCTCCGTTACTATCTCACCATCGACACTGATGTTCCCCGCCTCGGGCGAATACAGGCCGACCAGAAGCTTAGCGAAGGTGGTTTTTCCGCTTCCGTTGCCGCCGACGATAAATACCAACTCACCCTCGCGGAACCGGAGGTTTATCGGCCCAAGGAGAAAGCTCTCATCGTTATCCCGCCGATAGGTGTGGCTCACGCCTTCCAGTTCAATGGACTGCCAATGGGAGACCGCCAACACCGGCACCATGGGCGTAGCCTCCGATTCCAGTATGAAACCGAGCTCCTCTACCTTCCGGACAGCCACGCTGGCACGCGAAAGGTTTGGAAATGCGTTGAGAAGCACCTCGAGGGGCACCATGAGCTGAAAGAGGATGATGGTATAGCCCGAAAGTACCTTGGTTTCCAAGGGCTGGAATCGCGGCATCACCAAGACCACCAAACCGACGACCAAGAAAAACATCACTTGCCCCCAGCTCGACGTGGCGGCGAGAAGGATCTGGCCCGAACGGTTCTCACTTAGGAGTGCAACGGTACTCTCCTTTATGGAGCCAACGAATGCGAGCCGCCGCTCCCTATGCATCTTCAACTCCTTGATTCCCTCCACCATCGAGCGGATTTGACCGAGCACTTCATCCAGCCGGTGGCGAGAACGGGTGAAGTTGAGGAATGCCTTCTGCAATGCAAGTTGATAGCTAGCGATCGCCAAACCCACAACGAGCACCAACTGCGCCAAAACCCGCCAATTCAGCCATCCTAAATAGACAAAGCAGCTCACCACTACGGTGAAATGCATGATCAGAACCGGTACAATGTTCAGCGTTTCGGCGATCGTTGCGATGTCACTCGTGAGAGTAGCGAGCAGCCTGGCTGGTCCTATCATCTCGATCTGTCGCAAGGGCGCCTCGAGTACCCTTCTTGAGTAGCGCATTCGAAGCTCGAGCAAGGCGCTCTGTGACATGTTGATGAGAACCCACTGGGATACGAAACGCGCGACCGGCAGTACTACGCAGAGAACCGCAAAGCCGATGACCAGCCGCACAGGAGTGCCTTCTCCGGCCGAGATGATTGAGTTGATTAAGGCTATCATGCCTGTAGCCGCAAGCCCACTGGCGACCCCCGCAACGACGATCAAAACAAATGATCGCCGCAGATCTCGGATCTGCCCTGAGAGTCGCAGTACAAAAGCCAGGAGTTGAATTAGATCTCGCATCCGCCCTCCTGAACAGGAGATATCTCAAGTTTCACTGAGTTCCTTCGCCCGAGACGCCTCTGCGACCTTTTCGATGAGCCGGGTGAATTCGGGCTCCGGCGCGTGCGAGACCTCCGGCACGGAAAGGATCTCCTGAAGAAGTGCCTCCTGATGAAACCCTCGCCGCAACGCTTCCGAATAGGGAACCGCGCTGAACGTGACAACTGAATAGAGCGGCACGAACCAATCCGGATAGAGTTCGGCCAGCCGTCTCTCGATCCGTTTCTTGAGGTGAAACTCGGGCTGGCCGACGAGGTTGCTCAGCTCGAAAAAATGCTGGATCGAGAGCTCCGAGACCGCATCCGTGTCGAGTTTTCTCCTCGTCTCATAGGCTTTCAGGGTCGCGCTCCAATCTTCACCGAACTCATCCAGACATTCGTCGAGAATCAGGCAATCCTCGAATCCAGAATTGACCCCTTGAGCGTAGAAAGGTACCACCGCGTGAGCCGCGTCACCGATCAAGGCGAGGCGCCCTCCGTAAGTCCAGGGAAAACAACGGATGCTCACCAAATGATTGATCTCGCGGCGGAAGAACTTCTCCGCAAATCCCGGGATGAGATCAATCACATCTGGAAACGACTTCTGAACGAGCTCTGCGACACTCTCTTCGTCGGCGAGACAAGCGAAAGAAGGATTGCCGGTCAAGGGCAAATGCAGTGAACAGACCATGCTGCCATCGAGGTTCGGTAGGCCGAGCAGCATATACCGGGTTCGCGGCCAGAGGTGGACTGCGGGCTGCGGGCTCGGCCATCGGTCCTGCGGAACCTTTGGGATGTTCAACTCGGTGTAGCCGTGATCTAAATATTGCTGCGAGTAGTTGAACCCAGGAATACGCAGGAGCCGCGACCGAACTTTCGAGAACGCGCCGTCCGCCCCGAAGATGACCTGACTCTTTTGGTGGTGGACCCGGCCGGTTCGGGTGTCCTCGAAATGCAGGACTCCCTCCTGGAGATCGATGTCCAGACAATTCTCCTCAAAATGGAAAAGAACACCCAGCTCTTGCTCGGCGCAGTCGATGAGTGCGCGATTGAGGTCGT
>Ga0134122_10002318_pt1 | contig 13975 bp, 15 predicted proteins | sample KB302_FD_96461 | JGI IMG/M metagenome (GOLD analysis project Ga0134122, IMG submission 96461) | Terrestrial soil microbial communities without Nitrogen fertilizer from Kellogg Biological Station, Michigan, USA - KB3-0-2 | ecosystem: Environmental > Terrestrial > Soil > Unclassified ... | reverse complement strand
CGAATGTCGTGCGCCAGATGGCGGCGAGCAGCAGCGGCGCGACACAAAGCCGGACCGCATGCTGTACCGGAAACTTACGGAACTCGCCGCGCTCCATTCCCGTGCGCAACAATCCGCCGAAAAGCTTCAGGCCGCGTTCGGCGACTTCTTCGCGATAGATGCGGGCGAGATCGGGAAAATTTCCGGCCTCTGCAATCACCATTTTCGGCAGCACGACGAGATCGCTGGTCGCGATGAACTGTCCGAGCTGACGCAGAATTTCCGCAAGCAGAGGCGCAACCGGACCATGATGGTCGCGCGCGAGATCCGACAGAAGCGAAAAGCGCTTGGCGATGGTCTCGTGCAGGAGAGCTTTGAACACGGCTTCTTTGCTCTCGAAATAGAGGTAGATCGTCCCCTTGGAAACGCCGGCGCGCTCACCGATATCCTCCATGCGCGCCGCGGCGAATCCCTTTTGGGCGAAAATAAAAAGCGCCGCCTCGAGGATTTCCTGCGGTCTCGCGTCCTTCCGCCGCCGCCAGCGCACGGAAGGTTCGGTCCTCGCAGCCGGCGGCGGCTTCGCGTCGGGGCGAGGAGAGTCAGTCTTGAATGACGTCTTTTTTGCCGGCGGCATGATCGCGTCTTTTTAATAACTGACCGGTCATTTATATATTAATCGGTGCTTGGCGGCAAGCTAAGGCGTATGATTGGCGGTGAAGTCGAGGGCGGGCGGTCAGATAGGTAAGCCCATGTTAAGCAATAGAAATTTGGTGTCCAATGGGTGGCGCGCAGCAACGATCGCGCTGGTTCTCCTGACTCTTTCAGCTTGCGCAACCGGCCCCGTGTACAAGCCGCGTGGTCCGGGAGAAGCGGTCGGGTACACCGACCAGCAGCTCACCGCCAATCGCTACCGCGTCACCTTTACCGGCCGTACCACCACGCGACGCGATGAGGTCGAGAATTATCTTTTGCGGCGCGCGGCCGAAGTGACATTGGCGGCGGGGTACACGCACTTCGCTTTCGACACGCGCAACACCGAAGCGCGCACCTACTATCGGCAGACCTTCGATACGCTGAACGATCCGTTCTTCTATCCCGGTTATCCGTACGGCCCGTATTTCGGTGGGTATCGTGGGTACTGGTCGGCTTGGCCATATGATCCGTTTCGGCCGTATCCGTATTTCCAGAATGACATCCGGCCGATCACCAGCTACTCGGCATATTCGGAAATCGTGATGATGAACGGCGATCAAGCTACGGGAGACCGCAACGCCATATCCGCGCGCGAGCTGCTCGACCGCTTGACTCCGCCGCCTCCGCCGGCGGCATCCGCAAGTCCTACTCAGTCGCCCGGTTAGCCGTATTGGCGCGAAACGATAAGGGGTGGTCATGGCGCGCCTGATTGCTCGGTGGCCGAGCGAACGCTTGTGTGTCGCCGGTTTGGTACTCGCTCTGCTTTCCGCTCTCGCGAATGGCGAAGCAAGAGCGGCCGCCGCACCGGCGGGCGTCGCAGCCCCGCCAGCGGGTGCTGCGGCCCCACCAGCGGGCGTTCTAGCCCCACCGGCAGGTCTTGCACCTCCACCGGCCGCCAAGCCGCCTGGCGGAATACTCCCGCCACCGCCAATCGGCGCGCCACCTTCGTCCGTACCTGTGCGTCCAGTGCCGCCGCAAACGTCAACTGCGCCGTCTGGCCGCGTGATGCCGAATGTCATTGGGATGGACCGCGAGCTTGCGCGCGAAGTGCTCCAGCCTTTCGGCTTGCGAGTCGAATTGCCCGACGAATTTCGCTGCGGCGCCACGCCCGGCTTGGCTTGGGACCAGCAGCCGGATGCTGGAACGGCGCTTACCCCGAACACGCAAGTGCGTGTGCTCATCGCTCCGCCGGTAATGACCGTGACTGTTCCGGATTTGCTCGGGCATCCTCAGGAGGAAATCGCAGCATCTCTGTCGAAAGCAGGACTGTGCGGCGGCGAACAAACATCGCAACAACCCAATGGCACCGGCGGCAACGTTATCGAAATGAAACCCGAGCCCGGCACGCGCGTCGTCTCCGGGACGCCGGTGAGCGTAATGATCGGATCCGCGACTTCGACGCCATCGTCACGCGTGCCGCCGGTGACGACAGCACAAACACCGGCGACGACGGCACCGCAAACGACGACAATACCAACGGTGGAACCGCGACGAGCGCCGCCAACCTCGCCGGCGCCAATTCCCACGCTGCCATCTCAAACCACGACAGCATTACCACCGACATCGCCGGTGTTGCCGCCGCCGGCGCCATCGATCTCGACGGAACCGCCACCGACGCCAACAGCATTTGGTTGGCCGCTCGTTGCGGTTGGTGCAGTGACACTGTTGGCCGCCCTCGTATTGCTGATGCGATCGGTGCGACGGCGGCGAGTTGAGCTGCCGAAGCAGGTGCGGATGGAAGGTCGAAAGAATTTGGTCCGCACGTCGGTAGAGGCACGAAAGACCAGTGTCATCCGAGGCGAAGTGGAGATCAGGCCGGTCCGCTCGCCAGCCACTCGAAGCGTGCAAGCGTCTAGGGGGCTGGTCCGAAATGAGGAAAGACTGTCATGAGCGAGCAACCATTGACCGTCGGACACCTGCTGTTTCCTCCCGGCTTCGAAGCGGAGCTGAAACAAGATCCTCCCGAGCTCCAGGAGGTTCAGGACACGATCAGGAAGGAGCTCAGGTCTACGGACATGTTCGCGCTGAGCGGCGCGCTGCTGAACAAACTCGCGGCGATACTCGACGATCCGTTCGTTGATGCGCTTGCCGGCGGCTGGAGCAAGTGTGGAGAGATTCTGAAATATGGCGATCGAAACAAGTATGGACCGAACGACACGTTTCTGGTCTCGCTCGCCGAGCACACCATCTCGTCGGACTATCGGCCCTCTATCGACATGCTTGTCAACAATGTCCCCTTTAAATCGCTTCAGTTCATGGTGACGCTGGCGGTCGAAGTGACCGGATTTCAGCTCGAAATTCAGGACGCCAAGATACGGCGCGTTCGGACGGGGACGTTCCGCGGCTCCGGTCAAGTCGCGCTTAAAGGAGTGCAGATCTACAAGAAGGAACTGAAGCCGGTCCCGCTGCCAGGCGTCGTCCATCTCGGCGAAGGCTTGCCCATTGGAGAATGAACGCTCGCTTAACCCGCGGTCGCGGGACGGCGCAGGACGAGGCGTGCCTCATTCCCGTTTCGCTCGCTGATCACGACTTCGAAACCCTCTTGCGCGCACATATGCGCAATGTCGATGGGGGCCATAGGATCATCTGCAAACACGACGATCTCGCTGCCGGCGCGCGCCCGATCCAAATGCCGCCGCGCGATCAACGCCGGCAGCGGACATTTGAGCCCGCGGAGATCGACTGTTTCAGTTTCGCTCATGCGAGGGATCGCTCCTTGACCGTGCAAGCGTCCAACCTATGCTCGCTCAAACCTATCGAATTGGGGGCGATTCGCCGATGGGCTTAGCGGCCGGACTGACTCGCGAAGCCGTCTATATCGCAGCCGTGCGGCGGACGCTGGCCCTGACCCGGCCCGTTCATCCCGACGCCAAATTGACCATTGCCGACTGGATCGAACGTTGGGCCAAGCAGCGCCCCACGAGCCCGGCAGTCCTCTATGGGGATCGAATTGTCACCTACGCCGAACTGGATGAAGGCGCCAATCGCTACGCGCGCTGGGCCCATGCTTTGGGTTTGCGCAAGGCCGACGTGGTCACACTCTTGATGGAGAACCGTCCGGAATATCTGATGGCGTGGCTCGGGCTGGTGAAGAACGGCTGCATCGCGGCGCTCATCAACACCCATCTCACGGGTCCGGCTTTAAGCCACTCCATAAACATCGCCGGCGCCAAGCACCTCATTCTCGGCAGCGAGCTGCTCGACAATTATGGCACCTCGGTCGACGGATTGGACGCACAGCCGACTCTGTGGGCGACGGGCGGAAGCTGCGCGGGCTGCGAGAATCTCGACGCGGCTCTTGCTGCGCAAACAGGTGACCCGCTGGGCCACGAATCGCGCGAAGATCTCTATTGCCGCGACAAGGCGCTCTACATCTACACGTCGGGCACGACCGGGCTGCCCAAAGCCGCCAACATCAGCCACATGCGGCTGCTGCACATCATGATGTCGTTTCAAGGCGCGGTGAATGGGACCCCCAACGATCGCATGTACGACGTGCTTCCGCTGTATCATTCGGCTGGCGGCCTCTGCGCGCTGGGACCGCCTCTGCTTGCGGGCGGCTCGGTCGTCCTGCGCGACAAATTCTCCGCGACCGAGTTCTGGGACGATTGCTACCGCTACAAACCGACGCTGTTCCAATATATCGGCGAGCTCTGCCGCTATCTTCTCAACTCGCCCGAGCACGAGCATGAGCGCGACCACAACCTCCGTATCGCGATCGGTAACGGTTTGCGGCCGGAAATCTGGCCGAAATTCCAGGCGCGCTTTCGTATCCCCCACATTATGGAATTCTACGGCGCGACCGAAGGCAATGTCGGCATGATCAATTACGACGGCAAGGTCGGCGCCATCGGTCGCGTGCCCCGCTATATGCGCAACATCCAGAAAATCCGGCTGGTGCGCTACGACGTCGAAAAAGGCGTGGCCGTGCGCGGGCCGGACGGCTTCTGCACTGAAACCGAGAACGGCGAAGTCGGCGAGGCCATCGGCAAGATCGACCCCAACGATCCGCGTTTCCGTTTCGACGGCTACACCAAGAAGGAAGACACCGAGAAGAAGATCCTGCGCGACACCTTTGTCAAAGGCGATGCGTGGTTTCGCACCGGCGATCTGATGCGCCGCGATGAGCACGGCTATTTCTATTTCGTCGATCGCACCGGGGATACGTTTCGCTGGAAAGGCGAGAACGTCGCGACCTCTGAAGTCGCCGAGGCGCTGTCGGTTTTTCCCGGCATCAAGGAAGCCAACGTGTACGGTGTGGAAGTGCCGGGCGGCGAGGGCAAAGCCGGCATGGCCGCGCTGGTCACGGGAGCGGAGTTCGATATCGACGCTTTGGCGGGGTATCTCGAGAAAAACCTGCCGTCCTACGCGCGACCGGTTTTCCTGCGCTTCCGTCCCGAGATCGAAATCACCAGCACCTTCAAGCAGCGCAAGATCGAATTGCAGAAGCAGGGCTTCGATCCCACCGCCATCACCGATCCGATCTATGTCCGCGATCTCGGCACCGGCGGCTACAGCAGGCTGACGCCGTCACTATACGACGACATCTGCAACGGCAAGACCAAGCTCTAGCGGCTCTTAATCGAAGTCCTTGGCCAGTTCGGCGCGCACCGCGGGCGACACCACGGCCATGTGGCCGTAATTCTCATGCGTCAAGCCGAGAACGACAGGCTGCGCCGGGTTCTTGAACGCCGCGATCTGCTCACGCGTGAAGGAAAAGCGCACCCAATGCACCGATGAGGTCTTGCCGTCCTCGGTCGTGCGATCCTCGTAGTCCGCGGGTCGCGCTTCGATCTGGTGCGAGCCCACCGACAGATAGACGCTCTCTTCGATGCCGGCGAGCTTGAGCAACGTCGCTGCACGGCGCGCCGGCTCGTCGATTTCCAGCATCAAGGTGGCGATCAGCTCCGAGCCCTGTGGAATGAGCGGATTGTACACCTCGAGTTCGCCGGCGAGCTGTTCCTTGCCGCCCTTTTCGATGTGCAGCATTTCCTGCACCTGCGCGAGCATGGTGTCGTAATTCTCGAAATAGAACGTGGCATAAGGGCCGACTTCCACCCGCCGGTTTCGCTTGACGGGAATAAGCGCACGCCGCCGCGCATCGCGCTCACGCGCATAAGTCTCGGCCGGAATGATGTCGCCTTCGACAATGCGGTGTTGCGATTGGGGCATGACGGCCTCCTAGATCAGACCATAACTGCGCGCGATGATTTCGATCGGATGCTCCGCGGACGTCGCGGGCACCGACTGACCGTCCTTGTCCGCCAACTCGCGCGCGCCTTGCAGGATATGCTTCGCGGCCAGCGGACAATCCGACACGACATGGCCGCGCGCTTGAGTAGCGACTTGGCGCATCACCGGCCGGCCGACTTTCATCGCCACCTGATGCGTTTCCTTCAACACCCCGAACGTTCCGCCATGACCGGCGCAGCGTTCGATGACATCGACCGGTGTGTCGGGAATGAGCCGCAGCAGCTCTGCTGCCTTGGAACCCATATTCTGCGCGCGGGCGTGGCAAGCCATGTGCACGCTGACGCCTTCGGGCAGCGGCTTCAGTCCTTCAGGCAAGCCATGCCGCTTGGCGACGTCGACGACATACTCGCCGATATCGTACGTCGCCGCCGCGAGCTTCTTCACGTTCGCGTTCTCCGGAACGATAAGCGGCCACTCGAACTTCAGCATCAGACCGCAGGACGCAGTGAGCGTGACGATGTCGTAGCCTTCGTCGATCAGCGTGCACAACTCCTTCGACACCTTGTCCGCTTGCTTGGCAACACGATCGAGTTCCGCCTGTTCCAGAAACGGCATGCCGCAGCAACCCGGATACGCGGCTCGGGTTTCGACACCGATATGATTCAGCACCGCACGCGCGGCCATTCCCGTAGCCGGCTTGTTGTAATTGACGAAGCAGGTGGCAAAGAGCGCTGCCTTGCGTTGCCCGAACGCCGGCGCCGTCTTGTTCGGCGCAATCGGCTGGCCCCGGTCCTGCGCGACAAAAGTGCGGCTGACGAATTTCGGCAATTCCGCGTGCGCGTCGATGCCGAGCGTCTTCTCCATCAGCGGCCGCGTCAGCTTGTTGTCTTTATCCGATGCCCAGTTGGCGAGCGGTGCCGCCAGCTTGGCGATGCGGCCGTTGCGATCCATCTCGGCCAATTGACGTGCGGTGAAACTCTTCTTGCCGGCGCGCGCCTCGGCCGCACGATGACGCAGCAGCAGATGCGGAAAATCCACCTGCCACGGATGCGGCGGCACATAAGGACACTTGGTCATGAAGCACATGTCGCAAAGCGTGCAGGCTTCGGTGACCTTGGAGAAATCTTCCGACTTCACGCCCTCGACGTCTTCGCTCGGATTGGAATCTACGAGTTCGAACAGCCGCGGAAATGAATCGCACAAATTGAAGCAGCGCCGGCAACCGTGACAGATGTCGAAGACGCGCCGCATCTCCGCGTCCAGCGCGGCCGGATCGCTGAACGAATCGCTCCGCCAATCGATCGGGTGGCGGGTAGGAGCTTCCAGACTGCCTTCGCGGGACATGGGGGATGGATCAGGGATCGCGCGTTGCCGCGTCGGATCCCTGATTCCTGATTTCTGAGTATCTGACTCTATTACGTGCCGAGCGTGTTCAGCGCTTTCTGGAAACGACCCGCGTGGCTCTTCTCTGCCATGGCCAGCGTTTCGAACCAGTCGGCGATTTCGTCGAAGCCCTCTTCGCGCGCCGTGCGTGCCATGCCCGGATACATGTCGGTGTACTCGTGCGTCTCACCGGCAATCGCGGCCGCGAGATTCTTGTCGGTCGACCCGATCGGCTTGCCGGTGGCCGGATCGCCGACCACTTCGAGGAATTCGAGATGACCGTGCGCGTGCCCGGTTTCTCCTTCGGCCGTCGAACGGAATACGACAGCCACGTCATTGTGGCCTTCGACATCCGCCTTTTGCGCGAAATAAAGATAGCGCCGGTTGGCCTGGGATTCGCCGGCGAACGCGTCCTTCAGATTCTTCTCCGTCTTGGAGCCTTTCAGATTTGCCATGGGTCTTCTCCTTCTCTGGGACTGGATTTCGTGGGGCTTGAGCCAAGCCTGTGGGCACAAAGTGCCAAGCCGGAACGTGGGAGTCAATACATTAGAATAATTCTAAAGTAAGAAATTTGCTGGTCAGCGCCGTTTCAGGCGCACGATCACGTCCACGCGGTCGACCTTTGCGCCGTGCGGTGGATGCGGCAGGCCTGCGACCTCGATCGCGGCACCGTCGATGTCCATAAGGGTGCCGTCTTCTTCGCAGTAGAAATGGTGGTGGTCGCCGGTATTGGTGTCGAAATAGGTGCGCGTTCCGTCGACGCTCACCTCGCGCAGCAAACCTGCTCGGGTGAACTGGTGCATCGTGTTGTAGACGGTCGCGAGGGACAGACTGACCCCGGCGGACACCGCCTCGTCGTGCAACGCCTCGGCGGTCACATGCCGGTCGCCGCGGCCAAATAGCAACGCAGCAAGGGCGAGCCTCTGGCGGGTCGGCCGCAGTCCCGATTTGCGCAATTTTTCGGTATGCAGTGGTGAAGGCCGAAGGGCCATTAAGCAAATCCTTACGCTGTCATTTGCGCGGCCAAGGCCGAAAAACCCGGCTTTGACCTTGCACAAGCGATGATCCCAATCCATCCTATAACAACAGGCGCTGAAGGGCTAGGCTTTTTAGAATCCCTCTAATTTGTCCCAGGCTCCTCTCTCAAGGGCGGGTGTGGCGAAAATCGCACCCGGCGGACAAGGTGGACAAGCAAGTGCGCAAAGCCTCATTCGACATGCAGGCGCTTTTGGCCTGCGCGCGCGGCGAACTGTTTGGGCCTGGCAATGCCAAGCTGCCTCTGCCACCGCTCCTGATGTTCGATCGGATAAGCCACATCTGCGATGTCGGCGGGCTCTTTGGTAAGGGCGAGATCAAGGCCGAACTCGAGATCAAGCCGGATCTTTGGTTCTTCAAGAGCCACTTCAAGGACGACCCGGTGATGCCGGGCTGCCTTGGCCTTGACGCTATGTGGCAATTGGTAGGGTTTTTCCTCGGGTGGCTCGGGGGCCTCGGCAAGGGCCGCGCTCTCGGGGTCGGCGAAGTTAAATTTACCGGCATGGTATTGCCCTCATCGAAAATGGTGAGCTACGCAATCGACTTGAAGCGCGTGGTGATGCGCCGCCTCGTCGTCGGCATCGCCGATGGGGTGATGAAGGTTGACGGCAAGCCGATTTACGAAGCGAAGGATCTGCGGGTCGGTCTTTTCACGAACGGCACGGACACCGCGGTCGCCTGAGTTCTTGCGAAGGTTGAGTAGGATGGAACAGCGGCCATGAGACGCGTCGCCGTCACGGGGCTTGGCATTATTTGCCCTATCGGCAACAGCTCGCAGGAAGTGATCGCTTCCTTGCGTGAGGGTCGTTCGGGGTTGACGCGTGCGGAAGATTATCGCCGCATGGGTTTTCGCTCGCAGGTTGAGGGGAGCCTCAAGGTTGACCTTGAAGCAGCCATCGACCGCCGCGCACGCCGCTTCATGGGCGAGGGCGCGGCGTACAATTTTCTCGCCATGCAACAGGCGCTCGCCGACTCGGGACTGGAAGAGAAGGATGTCGTCAACGAGCGTACGGGCATGGTCATGGGCTCGGGCGGTCCTTCGACCAAGTCTCTCGTCGCCGCTGCCGATACCGCGCGCACCGAGCCGGTGAAGGGACCGAAGAAGGTGGGCCCCTTCGTGGTGCCCAAGGCGATGTCGTCGACCTGTTCGGCCGTTCTTTCGACCTGGTTCAAGATCAAGGGCCTGTCCTATTCGATCAGCTCGGCTTGCGCGACCAGTGCCCATTGCATCGGCAACGCCGCGGAGCTGATCCAATGGGGCAAGCAGGACGTCATGTTCGCCGGCGGCGGCGAAGAGCTCGACTGGACGCTATCGGTGCTTTTCGACGCGATGGGCGCGATGTCGAGCCATTTCAACGATACGCCAGAGCGCGCCAGCCGCGCCTTTGACAAGAATCGCGACGGCTTCGTAATTGCCGGCGGTGGCGGCGTTGTCGTGCTTGAAGAACTGGGCCACGCCCGCGCTCGCGGCGCCAAGATCTATGCCGAGCTTACCGGTTACGGCGCGACATCGGACGGCTACGACATGGTTGCGCCTTCCGGCGAAGGCGCCGTTCGCTGCATGCGGCAGGCGTTGGCGAACGTGAAGGCTCCGATCGATTACGTCAACGCGCACGGCACGTCGACGCCCGTCGGCGATATCACCGAGATCACGGCGATGCGCGAAGTCTTCGGCAAGAATATGCCGCGGATCAATTCGACGAAGTCGCTTACCGGCCACTCTTTGGGCGCGGCCGGCGTGCACGAGGCGATCTATTCGCTTCTGCAAATGCAGAATCGCTTCATCGCCGAGAGCGCCAATATCGACGAGCTCGATCCCGAGCTTTCCGACGCGCCGATCGTGCGCGAGCGCATCGACAACGCAAAGATCTCAACCATCATGTCGAACAGTTTCGGCTTCGGTGGAACCAACGCATCGCTTGTATTTGAACGTTTTGACGCTTGAGCCTCGTGTTCGAGTGAGTTGAGGGGAGCGAATGGCACAGTCCGCGACAAGCGTGACGGGTTTGATGGCAGGCAAGCGCGGCCTCATCATGGGGGTCGCGAATGACCATTCCATCGCCTGGGGCATCGCGCGTTTTCTCGCCGGCGCCGGCGCCGAGCTCGCCTTCACGTACCAAGGCGACGCCCAGGCCAAGCGCGTACGCCCCCTCGCCGAGAGCGTCGGATCGAAACTTGTGCTCCCTTGCGATGTCGGCAACGATGCCGAGCTCGATTGCGTCTTTGCCACGCTTGCCGAAGCTTGGAGCGGCCTCGACTTCGTGGTGCACTCGCTCGCGTACTCCGACCGCAACGAGCTGAAGGGCCGTTACGTCGATACCAGCCGGCAGAATTTCCTCAGTACACTGAGCATATCCTGCTACTCCTTCACCGATGTCGCCCGCCGCGCGGCCGCGCTGATGAAAAACGGCGGCGCGCTCTTAACGTTAACCTATGGCGGCGCCAGCCGCGTAATGCCGAACTACAACGTCATGGGTGTCGCCAAGGCGGCTCTCGAAGCCAGCGTCCGCTATCTCGCCGCCGATCTCGGCAAGGACGGCATCCGCGTCAATGCGATCTCGGCCGGACCGATGCGCACGCTCGCGGGCTCGGCGGTCGGCGACGCGCGTATGGTGTTCAAGTGGAACAAGGCGCACAGCCCGCTGAAGAAGAACGTGGAGCTCGAGGATCTCGGCGGGGCGGCGCTGTATCTTCTATCCGAGCTTTCCGCCGGCGTGACCGGCGAAGTGCACTTCGTCGACGCGGGCTATCACCTCATCGGCATGCCGCCGACAGCCGACTTGCGCGGCTGGATCGCGCCCGACAACGGCAACGGCAACGACGTCGAAGGCAAGTAGTTACGGCTTAATCAGCCGCGGTTCCCAATTCACGAAGCCCGCGCGGTTTGGCATCTGCACTTTGGGCAGAGACGTCGCGTCCATCGTCGCATCCTTCGGCACGATGTTGTCGATCGAGAGGATGTAGGCGACGACAGCATAGGCTTCGTCGTTCGAGAGTGACTGTGGATTGGTCACCGGCATGGCGCGGCGAATGTAGTCGAACAGCGTCGTCGCGTAGGGCCAATAAGACGAGACCGTCTTGATCGGATTGGGGCTGTTCAACGTGCCGATGCCGCCGACCAGGCGGTCGCCGCTCGGTGTACCGGCGCCGGCTGCTCCGTGACAGACTTCGCACTTCTGCGCGTAGACCTGCGTGCCTTGGGCCACCGTGCCGGAGCCCGCCGGCAGTCCTTTGCCGTCCGGGGGAATGCTGATGTCGGCGTGGGCGATCTCATCCGGCGTCGCCGCGCGGCCAAGTTTTGGCGGCGCGACCTGAGCCGCGACGGCGGCGCCAGCAATGATGCACAGCGCCGCGCTGAAACAAGCGATGCTCTTAGACATAGATATTGCTCACCTTGCCGTCGGCCGCGACTGCCCAGCTCTGGATCGCGCTGAAATGGAAATTCTGCCGCGGCGCATATTGCGCGGCCCAATCGGCATGGGTTTTCTGCACCTGGCCCTTTTCGTCGGTGGTGCGGCTCATCAGCGTGACGGGGCCGCCATTCCACATCCAGGGCAGACGGAAGCGCGTCAGCGCCTTCGAGTGCACCGGCGTCGTCAACGCGGCTTCCGCCCACGTCTTGCCGCCATCGGCCGAGACGTCGACGCGGCGCACGCGGCCCAAGCCCGACCACGCGAGACCGGAGATCTCGTAATAGCCCGGCCCCTGCATGTTCATGCCGAAGGACGGCTTCAAGATCACTGACTTCGGCTCCATCTGAAGCATGAATTCGCGCGCCTTGCCGTCCGGCATCAGCTCGGTGTAGCGCGAGGTTTCGTCGCGTGTGTACATCGGCGTATCGATCACCTTCAGCCGGCGTATCCATTTGACGTTGGTGTTGCCTTCGAAGCCCGGCAGCAGGAGCCGCATCGGGAAGCCCTGCTCGGGCCTGATAGCCTCGCCGTTCTGGTAGAGCGCGATCATCGCGTCATCCATCGCCTTCCACACGGGCACGCTGCGGCTCATGCCGGCGCCGTCCGCGCCTTCGGCGAGAATCCACGTCGCCTTGGAATCGACTCCTGCTTCGGCGAGCAGCGTCGAAAGCTTGACGCCTGTCCATTCAGAACACGACAGCAGTCCGTGGATGTCGCCGGCAGTGGCCTGCGGCGGCATTGGCGCGTTCATGCCGCCTGAGTTGCCGGCGCATTCCATGAAATGCACGCGCGTCTCCAATGGATAACGCAGCAGCGAGTCGAGATTGAACACCAGCGACTGCTTCACCATGCCGTGGATCAGCAACTGATGCTTGCTTGGGTCGATATCGGGTGTGCCGTTGTGATTGCGCACATAGTGCAGTCCGGCCGGGGTGATCGTGCCTTCGAGCATCTGCAGCGGCGTGCGGGAGGAGCCGGTGACTTCGCGGCCCGGCGGAGCGTTCATGGTCACGATACGCTGCACGTTGTCGCGCCAATGCGAGGGCACGCCATAACCCGTGAAAGCGCCGCCCGGCTTCAGCATCTGCGGCGGCGCCACAGCGCCGATGCTTTCCGCCCGCGCGGTGCCAAGAGCGGCTGCGGCGCCGGCCACCGCTGCGCCGGTCTGAAGGAAGAAGCGCCGATGCAAGAGGCCATTGCCCGCAACCGGTTCGCCGAATTGGTCGGAATGCTTCACGTCCTTCGCCATTGTGCCCTCCAGGGTCTTTTGCGTTCGGATTCCACAGCATTATTAGCGCGGAAATGGAGAGCACGCCACGCGCAAGCGCGATCGGAAACCGTTGGTGTCAAAAGAACATCACGATAGGGCGCTGTATCATGGCAGTCATGGCAACAGCCGGATATTCGGGAACTCCCCTTTCGAAAAAGCTCGGCGTGAAGCCGGGCAACGCAATTCTCGTCATCGATGCGCCGGACGATTATCGCGCACTGTTTGCACCGATGCCTGAGGGCGTATCGATCGTGACGAAAGCGAAGCCCGGCGAAACCGTGCTCGTTCATCTCTTCGTGACTTCGCTCGCGGGCCTCGAGAAGAAACTGCCGGCGGCGCGGCGCGCGATGACGCCGGACGGTGCACTCTGGGTGTCCTGGTACAAGAAGTCGGCGAAGATCCCGACCGACGTCACCGAAGACGAAATCCGTGCCCGCGCGCTGAAGACCGATCTTGTCGATGTGAAAGTCTGCGCCGTCTCGGACATTTGGTCCGGACTGAAGCTCGTCGTGCGAAAGCACCTCCGCTAGACGCGCGTCTTCGCTGCCGCCGCGAACCGGTCGAAGAGATAGTGCGAATCCATAGGGCCAGGAGAGGCTTCGGGGTGATATTGCACGGAGAAGATGGGCTGGCCCTCGACGCGGATACCGCAATTCGTACCATCGAACAGAGAAACATGAGTTTCCTTGACGCCTTTAGGCAGGGAGTCGCGGTCCACCGTGAAGCCGTGATTCATCGAAACGATCTCGACCTTGCCCGTTTCCAAGTCCTTCACCGGATGATTGGCGCCGTGATGGCCTTGGGCCATCTTCCTTGTCGCTCCACCGACCGCCAGCCCCAGCATCTGATGCCCCAAGCATATGCCGAAGATCGGCAAGCCCTTATCCATCAGTCCGCGGATCATTGGAATGGCATATGTGCCCGTCGCTGCGGGATCGCCAGGTCCGTTCGATAGCAGCACGCCGCGGGGACTGTGTCTCAGCACGTCTTCGGCGGTGGCTTGCGCCGG